>Ga0184623_10001284_pt1 | contig 10957 bp, 14 predicted proteins | sample PLM1_100_b1_FD_133138 | JGI IMG/M metagenome (GOLD analysis project Ga0184623, IMG submission 133138) | Groundwater sediment microbial communities from an aquifer in East River, Colorado, USA - PLM1_100_b1 | ecosystem: Environmental > Terrestrial > Soil > Riparian zone | place: USA: East River...
CCTACCGGCATCCGCCACGGGACCGGCCTATACGTCCTCACCCTCACCGGCGACCGGATCTGTGCCATGACCCGCTTCGACAACAGCGTGCTCCCATGGTTCGGGCTACCGCGATCGCTCCCCCCGCGGTGAACACCGCACCGTTGTCGGTCAGCAGCGAGGACGGGAACCCATGGGCCCCAGCCGCTCCGTGGAAGCTCGCCACGACGTCGGCCGCCTTGAACACCACCCGCGCGTCAGAGGCGACCAGCAACCGGGAGTGATCATCGATCACGTTCAAGATCTCGACCTCGGTGTCATCGACCAGGTGCCAGTGGGTGATGTCGGCCTGCCAACGCTCGTTCGGCATCGCCGCTTCGAACCGGACGAACGAGGATCTCGGTCGCTTCTGGGGCTGCGGGGTGACGAACCCCCGACGCGAGAGGATCCGCCAGATCGTCGCCACCGAGGGGACCGCAGCCTCACCGTGGCGTCGAGCAAGGTGCACGGCAATCGTGTGCGCGCCCGCATCCAGGCCCTGGTCGAGCAGGTCCTTGCGGAGCTCGACGATCTCGTCCTCGATCTCGACCGGCGTCCGTCGAGGGCTCCCGCGGGGACGCCGGGAGCGGGGCTCGAGCCCGCCCTCCCCCTCCGCGTCGTACCGACGGCAGAGCTCGTAGACCCATCGGGGCGAGACCCCGTAGTCCCGGGACACCTCCGCCTTGGTCCGTCCCTCGATCCTGACCGCCGTGACCACCAGCTCCGCCAACGACATCGCCCACCCCTTCTGCCTGAGGTAGGCACGATGTCGCGAGACAGGGCGGAACTATGTCCTGAAACCAGACACTGCCGGGGGCACAGGTATGCAGAGCCCGACCGGCCCGGATCGTGGTCGCCCGCCCCGACGACGAGAGGCTCCAGTGCTCTCGGCCATGGGCGAAGACGCGACCCTCGGAGGCGATCGAGTGTCGCTTCCGATGGTAAGCGACATCCAGAGCCGGTGGCGATCACTTCCCGGCGCCTCAGAGGAGACAGCGTGACCGGTAGCCGGGGGGCCCTACACTGACTTCGTGTTGGGCATTCGTGTGGACGACGAGGTCTTCCTGCGGCTTCATGAAGAGCGAAACGCGGAAGAACTGTTCCTGCTCGTTGAAGAGAACCGGGCTCACCTTCGAGCGCGGCTCCCGTGGGTCGACGCAACCACCTCAGCGGAGGACACCCGGAGCTTCATCCGCAGGACGTTGCTGAACCTCGTCGAGGGGAAGCAGTACGGCTTCGACATCCTCTTCCGCGGCCAGTTGGTCGGTGCCATCGATCTCCGTATCGAGGACCCCAAGGAGGCCGAGGTCGGCTACTGGCTCTCGGAGAAAGCCCAGGGGCAGGGAATCGTCTCGCGAGCGACGCGAGCGCTCGTCCGCTTCGCGTTCGCGGACCTCGGGCTGAACATCGTCGTCATTAAAAGCGCCAAGGACAACGTCAGGAGTCGTGCGATCCCTGAGCGGCTCGGCTTCACGTTGGAGGCGACCCTCCGCGAGCGGGAAGTGGGAGGCAAAGACCAGATCGTCTACTCACTGCTCAGGTCAGAGTGGGAGGCGACCGGGGGCTGATGTTCATGTGTCGCCGGTTGGGAGCCGGTAGCACCGTGCTTCCCGTCCATTGCTGTCTGCCTCCGGGGCAACTCGTCGGGAAGTCCATCGACCCCGGACATGCCTCCCTTGAGCCAAGACCCGGATGGGGAAGCCAAGTCCAGCGATGGGAAGGGGATGGCAAGAAGTCAGGCTGACCCGTTCGGCATCCCCGACTATCCGGCCATGACTCCGGGAGCCTCGGGTTGGCCTGGCGAAAGGTCCAGGTTCGCGCTCGCGAAGCCCCGATTTCTCCTCATAGCACCATCAAACCAAGGGAGTTCGCGAAGCCCTTCATTTCTCAATCTCTTTCCATATCGCTTCGTCAACCAGCCCATGTCCGACTCTGTGCTCCACCCTGGTGCTAGCTCCAAATCTCCGACAGACCTCCAACAACTGACGCGCGACCCGGACTTGCTGTCGGCGCGAGACGATGAATCGGAGGCGCACGACTAGAAGTCGCTCGTCAGGTCTCGGTGCGCTCTCTGAGGACCGTGCGCGATATACCGCAACAGCTGGTCGGGTCCACCCGCCGAACGGAGGTCCACCTGGGAGGACCCACTCCACGAAGCGGGCCTCGTGCCAAGGCACTAGACGGCGTCCCCGGTAGGTGGAAGCGCTGAGACCGTCAGGTCCGGCCTGCACCCATCCAAGGCCGAGACCGAATCCACCCACCACCGAAAAGGAGAAGATAGTGACCCCGACCCCGACTAGAACAGTGAAGAGAGAGGGCTCCGGCGTCGCAACTACCCCGAGTCCGACTCCGCCAGCAACGCCCAACGCTCCCAGGGCTATGAAGAAAGGGCGACCGGCGGAGACGCGCATGACCGGCCCCTGCCCCGTTTGTGTCTGACGAACACTTGCGAAAGAGATATGCACTCCACGCCGCGCTTGCGCCGAAGAGACTACCAGTGCAAGAGCGGAAAGAGGACGTCGAACATGCCGAGGAGGCCCAGGACGGGCCCCGCCACGGCGGCGGTAGTCCCAATCCGAGAGCGCTTTGACTGGACGAATGAGACCGGAGTGGGCGCAGGCGAGGAAGCGGCAGGTTCGGATGCCCTCTCCCCGTCGAGCCCGAACCGGCGACCAGCCATCAGGAGCGCGTCGACAACGCGCTTACCTCGTTCGGTAGCTCGCTCTTCCACCGCGCGGCCTTTCAGGACCCCCGGACGAGCATGTCCTTTAAGCTGTGCGCTTCCGCGACGGACGCTTCTTCTGCTTCTTCTTCGCCGCTTCCACGCTCGCCTTGAGCGCGTTCATCAGCTCCTCGACCCTCGCCCCGGCCGAAGCGGCCACCGGCTCTTCTGTGGGCTCGACCGGAGTCTTCTCCGCGATCTGCTTGAGTAGCTCCTCGCGGTAGGTATCCGAGTAGGCGGCGGGGTCCCACTCGGTCCTCAGCGTCTCGATCAGCAGCTCGGCCATCTGGAGTTCCCGATCGGAAACGTCGATCGCGTCGACCCCCGGGATCATCTCGCGGCCGTCTCGCACCTCGTCGCCGAAGAACAGCGTCTCAAGCCCAAGCACTCCCCCGGCCGGCCGGATCGCGACCAGGTGCGGCTTCGTCCGAAGGACGAACCGTCCGATGCCGATCCGGCCGGCCCGATCCATCGCCCGGAGCAGCAGCGCGTACGGCTTCTCCCCGCCCCGCTGGGGAGCGACGTGGTAGCTCTTCTCGAAGTAGACCGGGTCGATGTCGGCCGGATCGACGAAGTCCTCAATCTCGATGGTCCGGCTGCGCTCGGGGCGAACCGAATCGATTTCGTCGCGCCCAAGTAGCAGCATACGGCCGTCCTCGGTCTCATAGCCGCGCATGAGGTCCTCGAACGCGACCTCGGTCTCGACAACTCCCGAATCTCCCCTCGGCGCCTCCGATGGCATCTGTTCTGGCTCACGGCGTCCTTCGACCGGTGCGACAGGCGGTGGTTTGACCTCGGCGGCTTCCCACGCTGGTTCCTCTGGCTCCTCGGCCGCTACGAAACGCCGGTAGCGGACGCGGCGACCGTGGGCATCCACGAGGTGGAAGCGGATGTCCTTCTGCTCGGTCGCCGGGAAGAGCCGAACCGGAATCGTCACGAGGCCGAACGCAAGAGATCCGGTCCAGACGGCTTTGGCCATGTGTGACTGAAGCCTAACGCGTCGGAGCATCACGCATGCAGGCGGCACGCAGAGCCACATACTGCCCCACAAGGCAAGTTGGACGCACCACGAGGGTGTCTTGTCTGCCCGGGGTACCCGTCGGCGGTCCGGTCCCAACCCCTCGGAGATGAAGGCCAGTGACGAACCCCATCGATGAGTTCCTCCGTACCCACCCAGCCGCCCGGCCGGGCAGCCGGGACGCGGCACCAGCCCTACCTGGCGCGCGAGGTCGCCGAGGGGGAGCTCGCCGCGCTGGCGAAGCGGGCCCAGGCGGACGACCCGGCGCTCTCCGAGGCGCAGGCCATGGCCAAGGTGCTGGAGACCCCCCGAGGTAAGGAGATCTACGCCCGGTACGTGGCGGCTGGCCAGGAGATTCAGGGCCGCGTGACGAAGTCGGCTCGGGAGAGTCGGGAGGCGGTCTGGCAGCAGATCGTCAAAGATGTAGAGGCTGCCCCAGACCACCAGTCGAGGGCGCAGAAGGTTGACGCCTTCCTCCGCACCCCAGCGGGAGCCGAGCTCTACGATGCGTACATGCGCATTGAGGGCTCGTGACAGTCCCCGCCGTTAGGATGGCGGCGTGCAGGGGAGGAAGCGAGTCGCCTTCGCCCGCATCAACCGGCGGGCGGAGGCTACGGAGGGGTTCGGAGCTCGTCCTTTTCGGGACGACATGCGCGCGCTAGCTGAGAGCCACCAGACTCGCGCGCAGTTTCGGGGGCGCGAGTGGATCGCTGCCGATCTCAAGATACTCCCGACGGAGGATCACATGACCGGGGTCCTCGGCTTCACGGACGAGGAGACCCTTCGGGACTTCGACCCGGCGGCGTTTTCTTGGGTGAAGGGCCCAATCCATATCCAGGAGGGAGCCTCGGAACGGACAATGGTTCCGTTCGCCATCGACCTGCGAGACGACAAACGCTGGGTCGCCTTTGGCACGTCGACGCGCATACAGCCTCCCGCGCGTTCGCGAATGGGTTCGAGACCACCTTGAACGCCGCCGTTGGCAAGCTCGGCCTTATGCCGACCGAGTGGGAAGTTGACCTGGTTCTTGGAGTCGCTCGCGTAGAGGTATGGCTCGAACAACATCCGATCGTGACCAAGTTCACCAGGATCATCCGCTTACACAATCCGACTATCAAGCTGGACCGCGACCGCGAGGAGATGCGGGCCCTAGCGGCTCGGACCAAGACGGAAACCTTCACCACGGCGCCATCGCGGGGGAAATCACTGAGCGTTAGGGACAACCCGGAGTTCGAGCGCGGGCTGGAGGGACTAGACACCGGTGATCTCGACATCGAACTCGAAGCCCGACAGGGGCGTTCGAAGGTTACGTTCTCAACGAGGCGGCTGGCGGATCGTACTTGGATACCCGATTACGGAAACGATCTCGAGGAGGGGATGGAAGCAGTGCTCCGGGCCCTTCAGGACTACGTCGCCGAACGTGAAGGCGGCGATCAAGGAACGATGTTGTGATGAGTGACCCCTCCACGCGGTCGCCCAACTCGCTCGCCGGAGCACTGGACCTGCGCCTCTCCCAAGTCCTTCGAGGGGACCTGCTGGTGGGGGTGTTGGGAGGTGCTGGGGGCGTGTGGCTGGCGATCAGCTCGCCTGACGGGTTGGAGGCCAGCGTCCCGATCGCGGCAGCGCTAGTGGGGATCGTGATCGGGGCAGTTATCGCCGGGGTGGCCATCATGGCCGCCTTCCTCGATCAATCCTTCCTCCGCAAGGTCAGAGAGATCGGGAAGGAGCCGGTCCGATACCTAAAGGGCTTCCTGTTCACAGCCGTCCTAGGCGTGGTCGCTGCCCTTGCTCTCCTGGTGCTGTCGGCTTTGCCGAGCACTACGACAACTTGGGTGTTGGCGATCGCAGCTGGTATTGCGGGGCTCGCAGCCACGTGGGCCTTGGCCAGTGTAATCCCGAACCTCGGCACTTTGGTGCAGTTCATCGGGTTGCAGTTTGACGCGTCAGAGGTTCCTGAGATTCGCCCCAGTGCCCCCCAGGCCGGTCATGAGGATCAGCCATCCGCGCGGCGCGTCTGATGCGCTAGCTGCCTATCTCTATCTTACCGAGGAGTCGGACGGCCAGACGCCGCGCGTCGTCGTCGAGCGACAGGTGGTCGATGAGGTCGGCCAGCTGGTCGGTCTCAGGCGTACGTCGCCGCAGCAGCCATTCAGCGACCGCATCGCGTTCGGCCTGGTCGCCGCTCGAGTCGCTCCTTCACGTCTGCGAACCGGCGAAGGGAGAAGGCTGGCACCGTGTGGTGGCGCCGGGTGCGACTCATCGCTCTCCTCCCGTCAGGTCCCCGATCAAGAAGGTACGTCCCCCGGTTCTTCAGGACAGCCCACCCCCCCAGAGGAGTGCGGGGAGCGAGGCCCAGTTGGTGCCCCCCTGTGCAACTGACGATGCTCGCTCACACCGGGCCCTTGATCTTCTGGCGGAGTCTCTCATAGGGCGTCTGTCCCCCGAGAGCTCCGTGGACGGTTGTGGTGCTGGGCGGAGGGACCGGCGGGCTGGTCGCCGCGCGCTCCCTGCGCCGGCGTCTGGACTCGGCCGACCGTGTCGTGCTCGTCGATAGGGACGCGTAGCCGGGCAAACGAGTGGCGTGGTAAAGGACCAAACTCTCTGAAGCAACCTTCAGGCCATGAAGACTCGGGGAGGTGAGGCGTTCTCCTATTACTCCGGCCGCGTCTGCGGGGAACACGACGAGCCGTCGGACCTGCCGGCGCCACAGATGAGCGGAATACGCGCGTGAGGCAGGAGGTGCGCATGGATCGAACAGACGAGCGCTCTGAGGTGTCTGTGGTTGGTCGAGGGACCAAGATCGAGGGCACCGTGGTGGCGGCCGGCTCCCTCAGGGTCGAGGGAGAGGTGAAGGGCAAGATCACCGCAAACGGGGACGTGTCGCTGTCCCCTCAGGGTCGAGTGGAAGCCAACATCGAGGCGACCAGCATCACCCTGGCGGGCCAGGTGAAGGGGGATCTCACCGCGAAGGGCGACGTCTCCTTGCCGGCAGACAGCCGACTGGACGGAAACATCCGCGCCCACAACGCGGAGGTGGGCGGAGAGGTCCAGGGCAACATCGTGGTGAAGGGAAAGATCCAGCTTGCCCCCCGCGCTCGGGTGGAGGGCGACATCACCTCGAAGACCCTGGCGGTCGCCGAAGGGGCAGTGTTCATCGGGCGTTCCATCATGGGCGAGGAGACCACCCAGGGCGAGGAGACCACCCGGCCGGTTAAGCGGATGGCCACCGTAGCGTCGGCCGGCGAACCTTCCGGGTCGCAGGACGACGGGTAGCCGTAGGTCCCGCGCCGATTGCGAGCGAAATCGCTTGCGATAATGGCGCGCATGGCCTGATCTGGTTCCCCACGTATGCCGCTTCGGCACGGAAGGAGCAGTGTCTGTCGGTACCGGAGCTGCCGCCAGCTCGGGGCTCGGACGCTGTCGCCAGGTATCTCGACCACACGTCAAGGTAGCGGGCCCCGCACGTGTCAGGACCGCCCGAGCTCGCCAGGCTCCCAACGACGTCGGCGCGGCCACCAGGCCGACACGGCTCGCCGGTAGGCCTCGTACTCTTCGCCGAACCGACGGCGCAGGGCCGGCTCCTCGTACCAGCGGACGAAGGTGGCGAAGGCGGCGCCCACGATCCCGATGTCCCAGGACCGGGCATGCCAGTAGTAGGTCTGCCCATCGACCAGGATCCCGGAGGGAACGACGTACGCCCGTTCGTCCGTCCAGGCGCTCTCCCAGATCAGGTGGTTCCCGGTGAAGTCGTTGGGGTCGTCGGAGACCTGGTACTGGACCAGCACCTCGTCACCGTTGGGGTCGCTCGGGATGCCGCTGACCTTCAGAGTGGGGCTGTCGTCCTCCGACACGTAGTTGGATCGCTCGGAGCTTCTCGCTCTGGCGCATGGCCGCCTCATGACGAAGGTCCTCCGCCACGACGTCGGCCATCGCTGCATCGACGCGCAGCCATTAACGGGTGCGGGCCTTCGCGGTCAACGGTGATCCTCTATTCCTCCCGCAGGGCACCTACGCCGACGACGCGCGTGCTTCCCCGGATTCCGCAGACCGAAGGCCCGGCAACCATCCGGCTGCCGGGCCGTTCGGTCTGCAGCGGTTCGCTGGTCCCTAGGGGACGACGACGAGCGTGTCGTCGCCGAACCAATCGGATTTGCTGCCTTCGGCCACCAACGAGGCCTCGCCGGTGGAGACGTCGACGACGTGGATCCCGTCGGCGTCCGTGTAGGCGATCCTCGTCCCGTCCGGCGACCACCGCGGGAATTCGATCTGGTCCCCGTGCGCAAGCAGCCTCGGATCGCTGCCGTCCACGTCGGCGAGCATGAGCCTGGAGGAGGTCCAATCCCCCCTCGGCGAGTCGAGGTACGCGAGCGTCCCGCCGTCTGGTGCGTAGACGCCCATGCTCGCGTTGTGAACCACGAGCGTGGGCTCGCCTCCGACGACGGGAACCGACCAGAGGTCCCACCGCGTGTTCACGTCATCGTTCGGGCCCCTCGGCATTTGGAAGATGATCATCTGCCCATCCGCGGTGAAGCTCGGAGCCATGGCCCACCAGCCGTAGTACGCGGGATCGAGATCCGTGATCTGCGTCGCCTCTCCCGTTGCCACGTCGACGACGAAGAGGTTCCCGATCTCGGTGGTCGCGCCGTCGCGGCGCTGGTACACGAGCATCGAGCCGTCGGGAGACCACCGGGCGTTGAACCCATCGACACGGTCCGGCGTGATCTGGCGAACGCCGGTCCCGTCGACGTTCGCGACGAAGACCGGATTCGGCGAACTGCAGCACCGGCTGTACACGAACATCTTGCGGTCCGGCGATGTGAAGTAGAGCGAACCGCCGAGGATGCTCTGGGGCAGCGGCGTCGCTTCCCCGGTCTGGAGATCAACCGAGGACGGCACGGAGAACTCGGGCAGAGGCGTCGGTGACGGGTTGCCGGCCGGGCGATTCGAGCTCGGCTCCGTTCGGTTCACGAGGACGAGCACGACGGTTGCCAGCCCGATCGCGGCGGCCACGGCGAACGCGCCGAGCCTCTTGTTCCTGGACGATCGACGCTGGTGCTTCTCCTGTTCACGCCAGGCGTCGTTGTCCGGTTCCACTTGTCTCGTGGTCATCTCGAATACCTCCCTCAGCTCAGGCATGCGGGCCTCCTGAGGCTCTGAGCACGGCTCGGCCCTGGGTTGCGAGCGCTCGGACGGTGGAGGGGCGGATGCGCATGATCCTCGCGGCCTCCTTCGAGCCGTAGCCGTACTGGTCGAGCAGGACGAGGGCGGCGCGTTGGCGCGGTGAGAGCTCGAGCAGCATGCGTCTGACGTCCTCCCTCAGGTTCACCTCGTCGAATGGGTCCGGCGACGTGGTGATCGGCACCAGCCTCCGCGTGGCCCGGCGTGCGGCGCGCGCTCGCATCCGGAACCCGTTGAGCGCCATGCGGAACAGGTACCCCCTGGGGTCGGCGATCCGGTCGATGAGGTCCCACCGCTCCCAGAGCTTCAGGAAGGCGTCCTGCATCAGCTCGGCCGCATCGGCCCGGTTCCCGGTGACGAAGAACAGCGCCTTGAACAGCTCGCGGTGCTCCTCGGCGAAGAACGCCGTGAAGTCCGGTGGCTCCTGCTCCGCCAACGGGAACCTGATGACGTCACCCTCTGCCTGCATCACCCTCCTCGATGCCGCCGAGGCTCTCAGCGCTTAGGGAAGGCTCAAGAATGGGCTATCTCGCGACGGAGCGCCATCGCCGGAGACATTCCTGAGCGCGGTGGGCTACGTTCGCGCGCTGCAGTCGTCGGCTCATCCGCCGGGCCAAGTCCCAAGGCTCACGGCTTGGCGCAGGCACGACTTGAAGCCTAGATGACCCAAGAGGACCCTCACCGCAGAGCCGCCTGCACATCGTCGCCGGACAGCCACGGACGGTACACCAGCTCGGACTCGATCAGCCGCGCGGCGCGGACGAACTCCTCGGACTCGACCATGGCGCGAGCGGCGTCGGACGCGGCGTCCACGTCCACGCCCCCGATCTCTCGAAAGGCCTCTACCATGCGCACGTCGCCGGCGGCGTGGGACGGGGCCCAGCGTTCGGCGCGAACATATCGAGCTCGCGAGTAGGGCTCGGGGGCGAGCCCGTACTGTTGGTTACGTTCGGCTCCGATCGGGGACGAGCCGGTGCAGCTTCTGCGTGAGTCCTGGCCGCCTAGGTGCTCGGCACGATCTCGCGTCTCGAGGTTCCACGTCGACGGCGCGCGATGGATAATGACGCGTGGCTGGCACGAACCAGGCGGATGGCCCGCGCCGGGACGAAGCAGCACACGACGTCCAGATCAGGACGTTCCTGATTGCCGACGTCCGCGGGTACACCCTCTTCTCGCAGGAGCGTGGCGACGAGGCGGCGGCCAAGCTCGCGGCGAAGTTCGCCGACATCGCGCGTGAGGGGGTCGAGGCCCGCGGTGGCACGTTGCTCGAGCTCCGTGGCGACGAGGCGCTTTGCGTGTTCTCATCGGCCCGGGAGGCCATCCGCGCCGCCCTCGATCTCCAGGTGCGGTTCGTCGAGGAGACGCTGGAGCAGCCGGAGCTGCCGCTCACCGTGGGTATCGGCCTCGATGCCGGCGAGGCCGTCCCCGTCCACGGCGGCTACCGCGGGGGGGGCCGCTGAACCTCGCTGCCAGGCTCTGCGGCCAGGCCCGGGCCGGCGAGATCCTCGCGTCACGAGAGGTCACGCACCTCGCGCGGGCGGTGGACGGCGTCCGGTACGAGGACCGTGGCGCCCTGTCGCTCAAGGGACTCTCGGACCCCGTTTCGGTCGTCCGCATCGTGCCTGAGGGCGACGATGCAGTCGAGCGACTGCGCCCCTTCGCGCCGCCTCCTCCCGTGGCGCGGAGGACCTCGCGGCGCTGGGCGGTCGCCGTCGGGGTCGCCGTCGTCCTGGCGCTCGTCGCGATCTCGATCCCCCTGCTCCGGTCCGGGGATGGCACCGTGGACGTCGGGACGAACTCGATCGCGCGCATGAACGCGGAGGGTGGAACCCTCGAGCTCGCCACGTCGCTCGGCCAGCGCCCCGGCGCGAGCGCGATCGGGTTCGGGAGCCTCTGGGTCGCCGAGCCGGACCGCGGCCTCGTGGCACGTCTGGACCTCCAGGATGGCCGGGTCACCGACACGATCAGGGCGGGCAACTCGCCGGCGGGCCTGGCGGTCGGCGAGGGCTCGGTGTGGGTGA
>Ga0184623_10001285_pt1 | contig 10953 bp, 9 predicted proteins | sample PLM1_100_b1_FD_133138 | JGI IMG/M metagenome (GOLD analysis project Ga0184623, IMG submission 133138) | Groundwater sediment microbial communities from an aquifer in East River, Colorado, USA - PLM1_100_b1 | ecosystem: Environmental > Terrestrial > Soil > Riparian zone | place: USA: East River...
GCTGCGAACTGTGCCAGACTCTGGCGGCGTTCCTGGTCGACAAGACACGGCGTTCGTTCGAATGGCCGCTGGCAGAACAGCGGCGACGCCACATCCACGCCAGGATCGACGGGGCTGAACTACCGGTGCACCATCAAACCCGGCGCAGCGGGCGACCCTACACCCTGGTGCTGAGCAAAACCGATGCGCTGTTTGCACGCGAGCGGGAGGCACGCCGGCGTGACCAAGCCGACCTGTCCTGGCTCGGCCGCGCCTTCGTCGCGCAGTAGTGAGTAAGAACGGGTGCCCGCCGTTGTCAACATATGAGTCGTTACGCCATGAGACAAGCAGGATCGTGTGCAGCGTCGTCAATGAGCAGCAACCGCATCGGGCGGCGAAGGTGCCGCCAGGGCGCAGGTGATGCGGTGCTGGCTCGAGACCGTCATCCGACGTAAAGGCCCAGCTCATTGAGCAGTACCCATCGATAAATTCGGACATGTCAATCATATGACGGAATGGTGGACCATACGTGGCAGAATCCGAACCGCATTCCGGCAGCTCACGGCCCGATTGTGATGGTACCGGCGGTTCGGACACGCCGAATGTAGCCCGGTCAGGAATTCGGTGACGAGCGTCTGGTGATCTCCTCTGCGGTCACCAGACGCTCGTCTTCGGTTGGCGGGCCAAGTGTCCGGATCTGCCGATGAGCGCGCACGGCGACCCCCGCTATTCTCGTACGGCAGACGAGGCCGGCAGTCTGTTCAGGAGTGTTCGCGCCAACTCGACAACGATTTCGGATCGATGAGCTCGGTCGGCAAGCGCCGCAACCACTGCGATCTCCGCCACTCGGGCTTCGAGGTCCATCTGTTCGCATAAGGCGAGTCTGTCGGCAGTGCGCTGCTTTTCCCATGATCCTCAGGACAACTGTGCCGTTCCAGGTGCGGGCCGGGTTCTTCATGGCATCGCACCCCCTCGTGGACCGCGGTCAGAATGTGGCGATCGGGTTGACCGGGCTGCCGGACGTACCGGCGAAGCGGACCGGCGCGACGGCGAGGTGGAAGTCCCACTGACCGAGCTCGGCAGCCGTCGTCGCGCACACCTCCAGGTCGCAGTTGTCGAGCAGCCACAGACCCATCGCGACGAGGCTCACGGCGTGAACCGGCATCAACACGTCTTCGTACCCCGACGGCTGAACGTCCTGGGGGGTGTCAGCGCCGATCAGCGCGACCTGCCGTTCATGCAGCCACGGCAGGCAGGACGCGTGCCAGCCGGCCTGCGTGAAACCGCTGGCCTCACCGGCCTCGTGCCGGACGCGGCCATAGCCGGTCCGCAGGAGTACCGCATCGCCGGAGCGCACCCGCACACCCTGGCGACGCTCGGCCTCCTCGAGATCGTCGGGAAACACACCCTGCCCCGGTTCCAACCACGGCACATCACGGACCCTCGCAATGTCCAGCAGGACACCACGCGTGATGATCCCGTTCGCCGCCGCCGTGACGGCCGCCCACGCCGATCCCGCTGCGGTGTCGACCAACGAGTGCGACCGCCCGTTGTACATCGTGCCGTCCCAGAAGATGTGGCACGGCGAGTCGACGTGGGTGAGGGTGTTGCCGTGGAACGTGATGCCGAGCCGCTCGGACGAAAAGCCCCAGCGCCGGTCGTTGCGGAATGCGGGCACCGGCATGTCCTCGGCACCCGGCATGTCGGCGGCGCACGGGCACGTCGTCGTCGACCGCTCCATGTCTTCCGGTACGGCAACCTCCCATGCGCACGACACGCTCCTGCCGTGGCGCACGGCCCGCGCCGCCGCCAGCCGGACGTCGTCGGTGATGTGGTTCAGAGTGCCGAGTTCGTCGTCGTCGCCCCACCGTCCCCAGTTCGACAGCGTATTGAAGTACCCGAGCACGTCGTCCTGTGTGGGCATCGGTCTCCCTGCCGTCATCCAGCATCGACTCCTCCGGTAACGCGGTTCGAGGCACCGCAGGTAGGGTATCCTGGCCCTCGCCTTTGACATGCCAAGGCCCGCTGGACTGGAATGACACTAGACCATGATCACGTGCGCACATCTGCCGCTGATCGTTCGGTGTTGAGTGCGGGATGGCGTTGCTGGCTGAAGGCTGATGTTCGACAGTCGACTATGGGTACTGTCGAGCCTCTGCCGGATCGGTCAGCTGAACTTCTGCGCGTCGCGGTCGCGGCGCATCTGGGCCGCTACAGCGGCCAGTCGCGTGTCCACACCGAGTCCGACCTACGGGTCTTCCTGTCCTGGTGCGCACACCACGATATCGATCCGCTGGCGGCCCGGCGCGCTGACGTGGATCTGTTCGTTCGCTGGTTGCAAGACGAACGCCAGTTCAAGCCGTCGACGGTGTCGCGGCGGCTGTCGGTCGTGACCTGCTTCTACCGCACCTGTGTCATCGACACGGTGCTGGATGCCTCACCGGCTGCGTATGGCCGTAAGCCGCACGTTCCAGCGGAGTCTCCTACCCTTGGCCTGTCGCATCTACAGTTCGAGGCGATGCTCGTGGCGGCCCGCACCTCCGCCAGCCAGTGCGACTTCGCGTTGGTCGCCATGCTCGGTCTGCTCGGGCTGCGGATCTTCGAAGCCTGCGGCAGCAACATCGGCGATCTCGGCGAGGAACACGGCCACCGCGTCCTACGCGTGCGGGGCAAGGGCGGCAAGATGGTCCTTGTTCCACTGCCGCCAGCGGTCGGCCGCGCCATCGACACCGCCGTCGGCGATCGTTCGAGCGGGCCGATCTTGCCCAACGGCCGAGGAAGACGGATGGACCGGCACGCCGCGACCCGCCGGCTGCGCCACCTGGCCGCCACCGCCCGGGTACGCATCCGACGGATGCATCCGCACATGCTGCGCCACACCTTCGTCACCACCATGCTCGACGCCGGCGTCAGCCTGCGCGACGCGCAGATCGCCGCCCGCCACGCCGACCCGCGCACCACCATGGGCTACGACCGGGCCCGCAAGAACCTCGACCGCCACGCCAACTACATCCTCGCCGCCTACATGGCCGCCGGAACCTAGAGCACGTTCGACTCTGCCGATGTGAGTGCGCCAGCCTGTGGCGCTTGTCTCACCCGTGAGGCCATTGTGGTCTCGGTCGAGGGAGCAGGGAGCACAGCCCGGCGCGTCACATACGGTGGAAGGCGCGGATGGCGTCGGCGAAGCCGGCGGGGTCTTCATGCGGCACGTTGTGGCCGGTGGCCGTCTGCCGGTAGTCGGCGAGGTTCGGGAAGTGACGCGCATGCTCGGCGGGCGCCCTGGGCGCGTCCAGCGGGTCTTCGGTGGGGTCGATCACGATCGCGGGGACGGTGATCGGCGGCTGGGCGGCGATCTGCCGCTCATCCTGCTCGTAGGCGGGATCGCCGGCCGTGAGCCCGTACCGGTGCCGGTAGGAGTGGATGACCGTGTCAACGAAGTCGGGGGTGTCGAAAGAGGCTGCCGTCGCCTCGAACGTCGCGTCGGAGAACGACCACAGCGGCGACCATTCATTCCAAAGCTGCCGCGTCAGCTCGCGTCGGTACCGGGTGAGTCCGGCGCGTCCGCGTTCGCTGTGGAAATACCACTGGTACCAGTTCCGGGCCTCGTCAGCCGGAGACTCCGGGGTCGCGGCCATCGCGGCGATGTCATGCACGTTGTAGCCGCCGACCGTGACCAGTCCTGAGACGAGCTGCGGCCAGAGCATCGCCGCCACGCACGCGGCCCGCCCGCCCCAGTCGAAGCCCGCCACGATCGGCCGGGTAAGGCCAAGCCCCTCGATCAACTCGCGCAGATCGCCCGCGAGGGCGGCTTGCTGCCCGGAGCGCATGACCGCCGCATCCCGATACCGGCTGGGACCGCAGCCGCGAAGATACGGCACGATCACATGCGCGCCGTCGTCCGCGATTAGGTCGGCGACCCCATCGAAACAGCGCGGGTCATACGGAAAACCGTGCAGAAGCACGACCGGCCACCCCGCCGGATCGCCCCGCTGCTCGTAGCCGATCTCCACCCTGCTGCCGACAGTCGAGCCATGTTCCGCCGCCACGTCTCGCATCGTACGGGCAACCCCTGACATCACGCCCGCCAACAGCGCACGCCGCCTCCGGGATCGGCAACCAGCCATGGATACTCGCCCCGCGGCCGAGCCCACAGAATCCCCAAGTCCGGGTCGCCGGTGACGTCCCCCACAAGAAGCCCACGGACAATGCGGCACTCCCCGGTACTATCCGGCACGGATGCTAAAGTGATCTTAGTCGGCCAGCAGCAGTTCGTGCAGACGTTGCCAGACGCCGTCGCGGTTCCATTGCTCCAGGCGTCGCCAGCAGGTCATCCCGGACCCGAACCTAGCTCCTGCGGCAGAAACTCCCATTGGATGCCGGTGTGTAGAACGAACAGGATCCCTTGTAACACCAGCCGATCCGGCAACGGCGGCCGACCTGGATTGCGTTGCCGGCGCGGCCTGACCGGGAGCAGTGTTAGGAGGGGGCGGCTCGGCCCTGAGGCAAGTTCGTTGACGATCTTTCCGCTCGGACCGACGACGCGTGCCTCGGGCTTCCAGCCGGCGGCAGATCTGGTTAACGTTCTGACGGACAATACCCATGCGCTGGGCGATCTCGTCGTCATCCATCGGCCGGGTGGCCGCGAAAACGATCTGCAGAATGCGTTCGGCGTAGGTGTCCATGTCTTACCCTGGCAGCCTGTGACCGATGAGGGTGTCCTCCATTGAGCCGACCCTCGCTAGGCGGGTTGATGAAGCTGTATGACAGCACCCGATTTTGGCTCCCCTCTATGTCAAGGGGCGGAGAGGGCGGGTGTCCTAGAGTGTGTGGTGGCGGGTCCGGGAAGTGACTGGTCCGAAGTGCTGGCTGTGGGGATTGGGCTGGCCGCGCTGGATTGTAGAGTCGCTCCCCGTTGTCCTCCCGGGCCCGTCGTCGCGTGTCTGGTGTCGTTGATCATTTGCTGGTAGACGATGTTGGACAGGCGTCGTTTCAGGGCTCGGATGGCTTCCATCGGGGTCTTGCCGGCGGCGAGTTTGCGGCGGTAGTAGGCGCGGCCTTCGGTGTCGTTGCGCAACTGCACGATGGCCATGATGTGCAGGACCCGGTTGATACGCCGGTTGCCGGCGCGCGACAGGCGGTGACGCTGCTGGTCGCCGGAGGACGCGTCGATGGGGGCGGTGCCGTTCCAGGAGGCGAAGTGTCCGCGGCTGGCGAAGCGGCCGATGTCACCGATGTCGCCGAGCAGCCGGGCTGCACCGGATGGGCCGATCCCGTTGAGCTGCAACAGAGTGCTGCCCGTCGCGGCGACGAGTTCGGTCAGTTGCGTGTTGGCTGCTTTGATCTTCTTGTCGATGCCGGTGAGCTCGGTGATGAGTTCTGCGGCCCGTTGCCGGCGGGTGCGCCCGACGATGTCACGGGGCCGGACCGTGTTGAGCAGGGCGCGGGCTTGTTGGGCGGACAGGAACGTCTTCGCGCCGCCGGGCACGAGTTCCAGCAGTTGTTGGTGCAGCCGGTTGATCGTGTCGGTGCGGGCACGGCCCAAGACGTCGCGGCGATCTACAAGCAGCCGCAATGCGACCGTGGTGTCCTCGACGGAGACCTGGTGCAAACCGTTGGTGCGCAGGGCGACCACGGCTACGGAGTGCGCGTCGACCGGATCGGTTTTGCGGCCCTGGCCTATGTGCCGGCCGATGCCGTTACAGCCTTCCACCGCCCAGACGCGGTCTTTGTGCTGACGACCCAGGCTGAGCATCGCCAGGTAGCCTTCCCGGTCAGTGCCGAATCGACCCTGGGTGAGGACCTTCTCTCGATCGTTGATGATTTCGACGGTGGCTGACCGCTTATGCGGGTCCATTCCGATGATGACGCGCCCCATAGTGCCCTCCTCGATCAGACAGAGCTGATGTCGGCGAGGAGGGCAGCGCTTCTTTGAGCTGGGCAGACCCTCTTGAGCCTCTCCGCGCCACGGCGGCCGGCAGGACGCATGCCAAATGAGAGCCACACCGAATCTCTGGTGGGCAGCCGATGAGAGAGCCATCCTGCCGGTCGCCTCGACCAAGCCTGGCCGGGCTGCGGTCGTACCGCCAGTTAACAAGAAGCCGATGAGCGGTCGTGGCAGCGCTGAGAGGAGCAGGCGTCAGGAGACCGATGGCGGCCAGCGGTATCCGCGCCACTCGTCCCATGTCGCGAATCCAGCCGGTGGGTCATCAATGGGTTCACTGCCGTCGAGTTCGCCTCGCGTTGGGATCTCGATGTTGGCAGCCCACTCGGCGAGTTCCTCGTCGGACATAGGCCAAGTCGTGTGTGGCGCTTCGGCTTGGCGCTGATCAAGTCGTCTCCGCTGCTCGGCTGGGGTGAGTTCGAAGTAACGCATCTCCACCATCGCGCCTAGGTCTGCTGCTGCCTGGCGTAGAGCGGAGCGCTCGTCTCGACTCCAGAGGCCGTAGTCGATCACGACGTTGTTGCCCAGTTCAAGGGCGCGCAGCCCGATCTGGATGAGCCGTCCTTCGATCACGTCCCCAGCCGATGGCGGATTCTCGTGCCCGTAGAGAGCCTTCACCCATTCGTCCTTCGTGAGACGAAGCGCTTCCTGCTCGATCTCGATGCGCCGAGCGGCAGTGGTCTTCCCGGTGCATGGGAGTCCCACAGTCAGGAACAGTGTTGGTTGCCTCATCATCACCCGCTTCCGACCGAACAACCGCTTCATCATTGCCGACATCCGCTCATAGCCGAATTGAGTGCGGTCAGTGTGTTTGGGTCTCCCAGACCGGCAGCTGGGGCTCGTCGTTGTGCACGATGATGTTGGCGTGATGGGTCGGGCGGACCGTAGCGAAGTAGAACTGTTGGGAGGGGATGTAACGCTCGCGCCAGCGCCGTTCGACTTCGGCCCGAGATAACACCGGGCGCTCTCGGATCAAGGCACGATCCACGGTCTTCTCGAGTGCCGTCGACACGAAGATGCGCAGGTCCCACCGATCAACCAGTTCCGGGCGCATGAGGAAGACGCCGTCGAAGACCAGCACGGCGTCGGCTGGGGCAGTCGTGACCGGCGGGGACAGCGCAGTATCCGCGGTCCGGTCGTAGACCGCGTGTTGGAAGCGTCGATCTCCGCCCGGGCCGAGCGGATCGAGTAGAACCCGGTTCAGCGCGTCGTAGTCGTGGGTGTCGAAGTAGCAGCCTTCGGCCGAGTACTCGCCGCGCGGATAGCGCTGTGCCCGGGGGAAGAGGAAGTCGTCGATCGTCGCGCGGATGACGTCGCGGCCCAGTTCGCGCAAGACGACGGCCAGCTCGTCGGCGAGGGTGGTCTTGCCGGCGGCGGGCGGTCCGTCGATGGCAACCCGCGTCGGGTGTGCGACTGTGACGGATCCGACTGCCTCAGCCAGGCGGCCGAGCATCTCGTCGCGGGTGCCTTGGTCCATGTCCTGCCCGTCCTAGTCTCGCGAAGGTCGCCGTGTCGGGCCGACCTTATACGCGCCAGCCTTTCGCGCCTGCCACTGCCCGAGTGAGCGAGATTGCCGCATGCGGAAGTGGCTGCGGTCGTGGCGCAAACGCACTGTCATGCCGGCGCTGGTCGCTCGGTATAGCGTGACCGTTCTGCCGCGTCCCGCGCGGCTATCCGCTTCTGCCGCATTGAGCGCGTTGGTGAAGTCCGTAAGCCGTTCCGAACTGAGACCAGGTCATGGGCTGTCCGATAGGGACCCGCGACTAAGATGCCCAGCAGAACTTCGCGATCTTGCGGGTATCCGCCCCTGAGTCGACCGTGGCGGGATCCTTCAACGGACGGAACCTCGGCCCCGGCGCCGTCGTCGTCCGCTCATGCCGAGAACAGTGCGTTCGATTCGACCGCGAAGATCGCACTTTGCTATGCCGGGTCCGGCCAGTCGGCCACGATAACCAGCGGGACACACTCCGGTGACCGGTATTCGTCACCGGGGAAGTACTCGATGTGCTGATGCCGGTTGACTCCGCGGTCCTCGGCGGTCTCAGCTTGTTCGGCCACGCCATCGAGTGCATCCCAGACGATGTCGAGATACTGGTGGCCGCCGGAAAAGTGCAGCGTTGCCGCATCTCGCAGACTGACGATCAGCGGGCCCACGGTCTGCTCTTGGACGACGGCTCCGCCGGCGACGGCTACCTCGACGCCCTCGGCGGACTGGCGTAACAACCGGCCGAGGGCGCGAAGTGCAGCCGGCGGACCGGCAAGCTCAACTTCGCCGCCAGAGACGGAAAGTCGGCAAAGTTTGTGATCATCCACCGGCGCATTCTCGCCTACGGTGCAGACGCCGCCATCCGCAACTGCCGCGATCCGCGCGCCGAGACTCGCCAGCCCCGCGACCATGCGGTTCGCACCGGGCGAATCCGACATGCTTCACGAAGCAGGTGAGCGAAACGGCGAACAGCGACGAAAGCCCAGCTCAATGAGCTGGGCTTTCGGCAAATCTATATGTCCGAATTGTCTTGGTGGGCCATACGTGGCAGAATCCGAACCACATTCATGCTGTTCAGGGGCCAGGTGTGACGGTTAGGGCCGTACGCCGTCGCGCCGCCTGAGCCTCGATCCATCGGAGAGTAAGTGGACGGTGATCGATCCTGTGGGTCGTGACCGCGATGACTAATCCGGTCGGCGTTCTTGCAAGAGTCCGCACTCGTAGGCGGCGATGACCAGCCCGACTCGGGTCTCGACGCCGAACTTGTCGAGCAGCCGACTGACGTAGGTCTTGACTGTTGCTGTCCCGAGGTAGAGGCGGGCGGCGATTTGCGGATTGGTCAGCCCGTCGCAGATGCCGAGCAGGATTTCGTGTTCGCGTTCGGTCAGCTGTGGCGCGCGGCGTACGGCGCGCGTGGTTGGTCGGCGCAGGTAGTCGTCGAGCAGCATGCGTGTGACTGACGGTGACATCACCGCGTCGCCCTGAGTGACCAGGCGGATGCTGCGCAGCAGCTCGTTAGGGCTTGTGTCCTTGAGCAGGAACGCGTCGGCACCGGCGCGAAACGCCCCGAACACGTAATCGTCGAGGCCGAACGTCGTGAGCACGATGATGCGGGTCTCGGCGTTGTTGTCCGCTCGGATCTGCTCAATGGCGTCGATGCCGTTGAGCTCGGGCATCCGAATGTCCATGAGTACGACGTCGGGGCGCAGGTCGCGCACCAGCCGGACCGCCTCGCGACCGGTGCCCGCCTCACCGACGACATCGAGGTCGTCGGCCGTGGCGAGCAGTGAGACGAAGCCGCGACGCACGAGCTCCTGGTCGTCGGCGACGACGATGGTCAGCATCGTGCCTCCCGGGGCAAACGGGCATGGACGCGAAACCCGCCGTCACCGCATGGCCCGGCGTCGAGCTCTCCTCCGAAGAGTTCTATGCGCTCGCGCATTGCGGCCAGGCCGAAGCCGCTTCCGGTTCCCGCCCCGCTGGTGACCAGGCGGCGGCCGTCGTCATCCACGGCCACCTCGACGCCGCCGCCGATGCGGTGCACCCGCACGGTTGCGGGCGCGCCGGGCGCGTGCCGTCCCACGTTGGTCAGTGCCTCCTGCACGATCCGGTGGACCGTGAGCCGCAGGCTCGCCGACTCCTTGGCAACAGCCGGATCCACCTCCAGGGTGACCGGCCCGTGCGTCGCCCGGTGCGCGCTGACCAGGGCATCGAGCTCGGCCAGCCCTGGCGCTGGTTCGCCCGGCGTTGTGCCCTGCAGGACGTCGAGCATGGCGCGCAGCGCATTCAGTGCGGCGTGGCTGGCGTCGTCGATGACGGCGAAGTCGTGATCGACGAACTGGCGTCGGGCTACGGCCGACTCGACTGCTATCGCCGCGATTCCGTGAGCGATCACGTCGTGCAGGTCGCGGGCCACCCGAAGCCGTTCGTCGGCAACGGCTTTCGCTTCGGCGATGGCGTGGGCTCGTTCGGCCTCGCGAGCTTCCTGCACGGCCCGATCCGCAGCGCGGCGTCTGCGTCCGATCAGGACGCCGATGGCCCACGGGGTGCAGATGGCCAGCGCTGACACGGGGTCACCCCACTCCTCGATAGCCGGCGACCCTGTGACGTACAGGTATATTGTCCCGCCGAGCGCGATCAGCAGAAGCCCGAGCATGGCCAGCACGCCGTGGCGCAGAGGCGCCCAAGCCCCGACGGCATACGTCGCGATGAGCAGCGCGCCAGGAACGGTACCGTCCTGCCAGTGGAGTGACTGGACGATTGCGACGACGGTAAACACCGCCATAAGAACCGCCACTGGGAAGTGCCGGCGCATGATCAAGGCAAGCCCCGGAACGGCGGCCAGCACGGCGAGCACGGGGACGACAGGTTCCCGGTACGCCGCGGTATCACTCGTGTCGGGCACCAGAGACCCGACGAGGTTAACTGCCATGATTGCCAGCCCCAGGGCCACGTCCGTCGGCCAGTCTCCGGAGAGGGAGGGCGGGGGTCTCCACCGTGGGCGCTCCGATGCCGCCGTCCAGCCGGTAACCCGCGCAAGGGAGCGGTCGAGGTCGCTGACGGTTCCGTCTGCCTGGCGCAGGGCACCCAGCAGGCGCCGAAGATCGTCCATACTGGACCGTGCCCCGGCCGCAATCCGCTCCAGCACGGCGCCCGCCGCGGCGTCGGCTCCAGCGGCTGTCAAGCGTCCTGCAGCGTGGACGGCGATGATCGCAAGCTGGTTGGTTACGGTGTCGTGCAGGTCCCGGGCCACGCGCAGCCGCTCGGCGTGTGCCGCCCGCTCGCTAGCCGCGGCGCTCGTGCGCGCGAGATGCACGGCGTGCCGGCTGGCCTCGACGGTGACCCTGCGCCGGTAGGCGACGATTCGCCCAAACGCCCACGCGAGCAACAGCTCTGCCGGTGCCGAAACCGCCAGCCATGAGTGGAGACCGGGCACCTTCGCCACAGCCAGGCCGATAAAGGCGGCAAGAAACGCGCCGAGGCCGGTGTATGCAGACCGCCGTGACCCGAACGCGCCCAGGGCGTAGCCGGCGAACATCAGACTCCA
>Ga0184623_10001286_pt1 | contig 10951 bp, 11 predicted proteins | sample PLM1_100_b1_FD_133138 | JGI IMG/M metagenome (GOLD analysis project Ga0184623, IMG submission 133138) | Groundwater sediment microbial communities from an aquifer in East River, Colorado, USA - PLM1_100_b1 | ecosystem: Environmental > Terrestrial > Soil > Riparian zone | place: USA: East River...
CGGTGGCGCGGATCTGGCGCAAGTGGAAACTGCAGCCGTGGCGGGTCGAGACGTTCAAGTTCTCCACAGATCCGGAGTTGGAGGCCAAGATCCGCGATGTCGTCGGCTTGTACCTGCACCCGCCGGAGAACGCGGTGGTCCTCTGCCTGGATGAGAAGTCCCAGGTCCAGGCGTTGGACCGGACCGCGCCGATCCTGCCGATCCGTCCCGGGCTGCCGGAGAAACAAACCCACGACTACCGCCGGTATGGCACCACCACGCTGTTCGCCGCACTCGAGGTGGCCACCGGCAAAGTCGTCAACGCCTGCTACCACCGGCACCGTCACCAGGAGTTCCTGCGGTTCCTCAAGGTCGTCGCCAAGACCTACCCGCGAGTGAAGCTGCACGTCGTGGCCGACAACTACGCCACCCACAAACACCCCGCGGTGAAGGCCTGGCTGGCCCGCAACCCGCGGATCACGATGCATTTCACCCCGACCTCCGGTTCGTGGATGAACATGGTGGAGATCTTCTTCGGAATCATCACCCGCCAGGCCATCCGCCGCGGCACCCACCGCTCCGTGGCCGACCTCATCGACGCCATCCAACGCTTCATCGACGGCTGGAACGACCGCTGCGAGCCCTTCATCTGGACCAAGACACCCGACGAAATCCTTGCCAAAGCCAAACGTCCAACAACTTCGAACACGCGACACTAGGACCATCTACCAAGCCGTAGGCGATGAGTTGCTCGTTCAGTGCTTGAATTGGCTGGGTGTCTTGCCATGGCTGCAAGGCGTCGAGCGATTTCCGCAACTGGCCCACCAGCCGCGCTGAGCGGTTGCGCGTCGCCAGCACTGCCGCCTCGCTCAACATGTGGGCGCCTTCTTCGATCTCATGTGCCTGCCGGTAGGAATTTGCCAGATAGAGCTTGGTGAAGGCGACGTTGCGCACGAACGAACTATCGACGAGCGCGAGGGCCGTGAGGCCAGCACTGAGGGCCTGCTCGGTCTTTTCGAGCCGCAAGTAGCAAAGGCTCGTGGTTCCAGCGAGCTGTCCCGGCGTGTAGAAGTACATCCGGTCGTCGCTCGCCCGCTCGGCAGCGGCGACCAAATATGTTTCGGCGCTCTCTAGTTCATGCGAGCAGGCATACGGCTGATCATCCGCTGAATAGGCCCGAGCTGCAACGTCCGAGGCGTAGGCTCTCAGGGCGTGATCCTCGATTTGGCCAGCCCAGTTCTGCGCTGCAACGGCGTGATCGATGCCGACCCGTGCGTTTCCCTGCCAGGTGGCCAGGTGGCTCATGGTGCACAGCACAAGAGCGCCTAGTCGGGTGTTCAGAGCATCGTGCGCCGTGGTGCGCGCGTGCTCGTAGTAATAGGCGGCACTCTGAAAGTCGTTGAGGTCATACGAGAGCCAGCCCGCCTGGAGGGAAAGATTGCTGTATAGCGATAGCAACCGCGGCAGGAGTATGTCTGGGCATTCTGGCACGATCAGCCGGACCAGGCTGCGTTGCGCCAAGACCGTATCGAGGGTGGCTTGTGCGCCGAGCGTGTCATCTTGCCGAATACAGTGCCAGAGCGCATCTTCTATGTGCCCGATGACTTCTTCGTCAACACGACTTGGCGTCTGCAGTGTCCGCACAATGCGTTCTTGCTCATCGGGATCAAGGCCATGCCGGAGAGGCGTTGCCGCAGCAGCTGTTGCTGCCCAGCCGAACACCTGTAGTACCTCTCGATATCTCGTAGTCTGCGCCCAACCGACAAGGAACTGCACGAGCTGTTCGTATGCGGCCTCGCGTTGCCGAGGCAGCCGTGGGGCTTCCGAGCCTATGTCTGAGAGGACGTTGAGTTGCCGCACGACGTGAAGAGCGAACTCGTCGGGCAGCGGGACGCTCGGGGCCACTACATGGGGCTCGATCTCGGCCTGACCACGTTCGGTCGATACACGTGATGCTTGCGTGGCCAGCTCATCCAGCTCGCTATGGCTCTCGCCATCGAGCAAATCTGCAGCGTCGCAGCAGTAGATTCGGGCGAGCCGATTCAACGTCTCAATCGATGGCGGCCGTCCAGTTGCGCCCGGCCACGACTCCCAATACGAAATATTCTTGTCGGTAAGTGGCGACTCCCCCGGCCCTGCCGGCCACAATTCGTTCCACCGGTCGGCCACACCCTGTTGGGTCAGGCCGTGCGCCAAGCGAAAGGCTATCCGAGAGCTGAGCTCTTTCGTCTCACGAATGTGGTCCGCGATCTGCTTCCAAGACCAGCCCGCAGCTCTTTTCGTCTCGCGTAGGTACGCGAACTCTTCCCTCTGGCTGCGGAAACGCCGCGTCACCCGAGTCCCCCGCTCTGCGTCGATTCCCGAACCTGCGGTCCACGGCCGAGCACTACCCCGGCCTGGCGCTGGTACAACGCTCCGGACCGTCGATGCGGCAGCTCCACTGTGCGCACAGGCTGAAATCCATGGTCCGCGTAGTAGCGGCACAGGGCAGGGTTGGAGCGCCAGGCGTCTAGCCGTAGCCACTGCTTGCCCACAGATGCGGCGCGACGGCTGGCCCAGTCGAGCAGGGACGAACCGAGTTCGCGTCCAGCCGCCTCGCGCACAACGACCATGCGGTGTGCGTAAAGCGCCGTGTCAGGTTCGTCCTCCGGGCGCCAGAACTCAGGATCGGCGTAGCGGTCTACGGTGATCGTTCCGACCACGTGACCGTCTTCCTCGACCATCCAACACTCGTCTCCGGCCGCAATGTTGCCGGCTATGGCCTTGTGGCGGGCCGGGTACTGCCACTGGTCGATGCCGCGCAAGTCGAGCCACTGCGCCGCGTGATCCCACAGCTCCGACACGATGTCTCGCTCGTCCAGGCGGGCCGGCCTGATAGTGATGTGCTCGCTCATCCGACGATCTGCGCAGCCTCGCTGTCTACCTCGGCGTGGTCTGGGCGGTGGCGCTCGTAGACGATGACGTGCCGGTCGCCGGGTAGGACATTGACGGTGCAGCGGGTGGGCACTCCGTTGGCCGTGTACCCGGTGCACACGTGGACGGCTACGGGTGTTCCGGGTTCGAGAGCGAGGCGGTGGGTTTCGTCGGGCGTCGGCATGCGGACGTAGATCTCGTCGAGTGCTCGGGCCTGTGGATAACCGATCTCCGCCAGTACCTGGTTGCAGCCTCGGGCGACGTCTGCCGGGGACATGATCTCGCTGCCCTGCACCACAGCAAGCGGGTAGAACGTGTCGTTGATGTTGAAGGGCTCCCCGTCGATCGATCGAACCCGGCGCCGCGCAACCACGATCTCGCCCGGCTCGACCCCCAACCGCTGCGCCACCTCGTGAGACGCCTGCACGAGCGCAACATCGATGGTCTGTCCTGGGACGCGGCCGTCTTCGAGCGTGATCTGCCCCATGAAGCGGTCCATCTCTGGGCTGACCGGCGGCTGGAACTCCCGTTGAGGGCTGTACCGGTAGTGGGTGCGCTCTCGCACGAAGTGGCCTCGCGGTCGCTGCGACACCACGAGCCCTTCAGAGACGAGCTGGGCCACGGCCTGGCGGACCGTCTGCCGTGCGACGCCGTGCCGGCTGGCTAGCTCCAGCTCAGTTGGGAGCTGCGCACCCGGCGCCAGTTCACCGGAGGAAATCTGCTTTCGCAGGTGGTCTGCGATCTGCTGGTAGACGGGCGTTGAGCTGCGGCGTCGCATGGAAGTCATGCCTGCATGTGTACTCCGCGACGTACGCATTGTCTAGGCAATCTGGCCAATCCTCTTGACGCCGACAGGTCTACCCACCAGTATCTGCATTGTCTAGTCAATGCGTACATCACGCACTGACTAGTCATTATTGCCGTTAGCGCGGGACCGGTCCCGACTCGACATCTGCGACCGGCCCCGCCGCCCCCTCACAGGAGGACTCCAGCATGAGGCAGCACCCAAGCAATCAGGGACCGTCAGCGGCCGACCTGGCCGCGATCGAGGACGAGTGGCCGGCTATCGAGGCTGAGCTTGCGCTGGTTGACGCCGAGATCCGGGTTCTTACCGTTGACCGGCCGTCCGCGCTGGACTGGCGACGGCTGCGGCGTGCCGAGCACCGCGCGCTGACCGCCCGCCACCTGGTCTACGGCACGCAGGCCCCGGCCCCGGCCGCGTCGGCCGGTCCGGAGGTGGCCTGATGGCCCTCTACCGCGCCCGCTACCTCGACCCCGAGGGGGAGCGGTACGGCCTGCCCACGTATCCGTGGCGCTCCGCGCCGCTCGGCCTCTACACCCGCCGGCAGCTTCGCGCGATGGACCTGGCACCGGGCGGGCAGCCGATCGCCGCACAGGTGATGTGGCGCCGCCGTGGTGACGAGGTCGTCGCCTACCTCTACGACCTCGCCGCCGCCCGGCCGAAGCGGACCGCGACCCCGGCCGTCCTCACTGCGGTCGGCAAGGCCCTGACCGCCCGCCGCACCTGCGACACCTGCCAGCAGGTCAAGCCCTACTTCATCCGTCGCTCGCTCGGCGAGTGCTTCGACTGCGCCGAGGGCGCACCCACACCGGAGGTCGCCGCATGAGCACCGAAACCACGACGCGGAGCACGTACCCGGCGCCGGTCGCCGCGCTGCTGCCCAAGGCGCGCCAGCTCGCCACGAACCTCGGCGAGCTGCCGTCGCGGAACCGGCTGATGTCCGAGCTGCGGATCGGCGCACCCAAGGCCAACGCGATCCGCGACGCTCTGCTGAGCGAGGCCACGCCGGTCGAGCACGCACCGAACCGGCTGCACCTCGTACCCGCCGCGCCGGACCCGGACACGGACACCGTGAGCGGCGCGCCCACCGAGGCCGCGCCGGACACCACCACGGAGCGCACCGCGCGGACTGCCGCACCGTCCGAGCACGTCGCACCGGTCGTAGACCCGGACACGGCGACCCGCACCGCGCGGCGCCGCCCGGTGCGGTCGTGGCCGGTGCTGCTGCTGGCGGCGCCCGCGTTCGTCGCGATCTGGTCCGGCTGGGTCGGCCTCGGCGGACTCACCGGGTTCGGGATCGTCCGGCCGCTGCCGGGCATCTGGGACAGCTTCACGATCAACACCGCGATCACCCTGCCGATCGGGGTGGAGACCTACGCCGCGTTCGCGCTCCGTGCCTGGCTCTCCGGCACGGTGCCGACCCGCGCCCGCCGGTTCGCGAAGTGGTCCGCGATCGGCTCACTGATCCTCGGCGCGCTCGGACAGATCGCTTTTCACCTGATGAAGAGCGAGGGCATGACCACCGCGCCGTGGCAGATCACGACGTTGGTCGCCTGCCTGCCGGTCGCGGTGCTCGGCATGGGCGCCGCTCTGGCTCACCTGCTCCACGACGACGAAGACCCGCGCACCACCAAGTAATCCCGCGCGGGGCCGGTCCCGACTCGACATCTGCGACCGGCCCCACCACCCCCTCACAGGAGGCAGCACCATCATGGCAAGCAACAACGAGCACCAGAACCCCGACCGGAACAACGGCATCGACTGGGATGCCGCGTTCGCCGAGCTGGACGCCGCCAACGGCACCAACGTGGTGCCGCTGCGCAAGCCCGGCACCGACGTGGAGCGCTTCGACACCAGCTACGAAAACGACGCTGGACGAGCCGCTGACCGGCGAGTTGCTGCCCCCGAAGGGCGCGGCCGACTTCACGGTCACGGTGCCGACCGGGCGGGACGGGCGGGAGCCGATCATCCCGGCCGCATACCGGCCGGAGAACATCAAGGCCACCGTGCGCCTGGCCGTGCAGCGGGCGCTGCACATCGCCGGATTCCACGCCGTACGCATCCCCATCTACGCGGCCAAGACCGCGTTCTGGGGCGCGGTCGGCGGGTTCCGCCTGATCAACCGGCAGCTCCGCTGGTGGTGGGTCACCGAGCAGCACGGCCTACGGCAGCAGGTCGCCAGCTCCGGTGACAAGGACGCCGCCCGGGTGTGGTTCCAGTTGCACCGCGAGGTCAAGGTCACCCGCCGCTGGCGCGGCATCGTCCTGGCCGGTCAGACGCTCGGCGCGACGGTCGGCGGGATGATGCTGTGGAACATGGCGCCGCTGTGGGCCACCGCGACCGTGGGCGCGGTAACGCTGGGCGGGCTGGCGCACTTCGGCCGGCCGATTGACCGGCCGATCCTGTCCCGTGCGGTGATCGCCCCGCGGTTCCGCAAGCTCAGCCTCGACATTGTGCTGCGGGCCTACTACGCCGCCGGGCTCGGCAACCCGGACAAGGAGCACGAGCGGATCGACTTCGGCGGGCAGATGGCCCGCGACGGCGGCACCGGTTCCAGCGTCATCGTGAACCTGCCCTACGGCCGCACCTACAGCGAGGTCATCCGCGCGAAGGAAAGGATCGCCTCTGGTCTGGACGTGTCCCTGTCGCAGGTGTTCATCACCCGCGACCCCACCTCGAACCGGTCGCACCACCTGTGGATCGCCGACCGCGACCCGCTCGCCACCCCCGCCGGCCGCACTCCGCTGCTGGCCTGCAAGCCCACCGACATGTGGGCACCCGCCCCGTTCGGGCTGGACGAGCGTGGCCGCACCGTCGCCGTGGACATGCTGTGGGTGTCGTTCCTCATCGGTGCCCAGCCCCGCCAAGGCAAGACGTTCAGCGCGCGTCTGCTGGCGCTGTACGCGGCACTGGACCCGCACGTGCGGCTGTCCATTTTCGACTTCAAGGCCTCCCCGGACTGGCGCAAGTTCGCGCTCGTCGCGGACCGGTGCGCGTTCGGGCTGATCCGCACCAAGGCCGGCGACCCGGTGGAGATCTTCCGCGACACCCTGCGCGCGGTGAAGACGGACGTGATGGACCGCAACAACCGCCTGTCCGAGCTGCCGACCGACATCTGCCCGGAGGGCAAGCTCACCCGCGACATCGCCCGCAACCCCAAGTACCGGATGCCGGTGCACCTCATCGTCATTGACGAGTTCCAGGAGGCCTACGGCCTGGGGGAGGACTCCAAGGAGATCGCCGAACTGCTCAAGTTCCTGGTCAAGGTCGGCCCCTCGGTGGGGATCATCGTCATCTCCTCGACGCAGAAGCCGTCCGGGGTCGGCGGCGCCGGACCGTTGAACACGGCGTTCAACGACTACCGGGACAACCACATCGTTCGGTTCGCGCTCAACACCGGCTCCTACCAGGTGTCGGACAAGATCCTCGGCGACGGCGCCTACAGCGAGGGGCACGACTCCTCCGCGCTGCTCAGCTCGTACAAGGGCGTGGGGATTCTGCGGGGCGCGTTCGACCACACCCCGACCGTGCGGACGCACCTCGCCGACGCGGAGGACGCGGAGAAGATCCTCAAGGCCGCCCGCGCCCTCCGCGAGCGGGCCGGCACCCTGTCCGGCATGGCCGCTGGGGAGGACATCGCCCGCGACGTGCGGGACGTGCTCGCCGACGTGCGGACCGTGTTCGGCAGTAGCGAAACCGGTCTGCACTGGGCCACCATCGCCGCCCGGCTCGCCGAGCGGATGCCCGAGCACTACGCCGACGCCACGGCGGACGCCATCTCCGCTCAGCTCCGCGCGCTCGGCGTTCCGAGCGTCGACGTGAAGCGGGACGGCACCAACCTCAAGGGCGCCAAGGTCGCCGCGATCACCACCGCCATCACCCGCCGAGCAAGCGGCGAAGTCAACGGAGCGTAACCACCTTCTGATGCTCGGGAGGTAGCGGGTTGCCCGCGACCGGTAGCGGCAGCGCTACCCCGCCCCGCTACCTCCCACAACCACCCTGGCCAGCCCACATATCCGCAGGTAGCGGGTAGCGGGCACGGCCCCCTCATGCCCAAAACCGCCTCTGGAGGCATCCCCGTGGTTCCCCCCGCCGCTACCGCGACTCTCCTCGCCGCTACCAACAGTGACCACGGCTCGCTCTACGGCTGGCTCGTGCTGGCCGCGCTCGTGTGGCTCGCCGGCTACCTCGCCGCCTGCTGGTTCTGGCCGTTCGGTCACTGCCGCGCCTGCCACGGCACCGGACGGCGCCGCTCCCCGTCCGGGCGGGCGTTCCGGCACTGCCGCCGCTGCGACGCCAGCGGCGAGCGGCTGCGCATCGGCCGGCACCTCATCAACTACCTCCGCGCCGAGTACGACCGCCGACCCCGCTGACACTCCGAACGGAGCATCCCGTGCGCTACCTCGACCCCGACGCCGACCTGTTCACCGCCGCGCCCTACGGCACCGCCGCGCACACCGGCTACGCCGTGGACTGCCTCGACTGCGAGCTGTTCGGGCAGCCGGTCGGCAACAGCGGCGCCGCCGCCGAGCTTGCCGGCATCCACGACGACATCCATCACCGGGGCGTGCCCACCGCCTCGATCTGCCCCGCCTGACCGCCGACCGAGAGGAGAGCAACCGTGACCCGCACCCCCGACCTGCTCGCTGCCGCGCTCGCCGCCGCCGCCCGTGGCTGGCCCGTCTTCCCACTCCGACCGAACGACAAGCGGCCCGCGTTCCCGGATCACACCGCCGCGCGGTGCACCGGTCGTGACCCGCGCTGCACGGCCGGGCACCAGGGCTGGGAGCCGCGCGCCACCACCGACCCGGACCGCATCCGCCGAGCATGGTCCCGCGCGCCATTCAACGTCGGCATCGCCTGCGGTCCGGCCGGACTACTCGTCATCGACCTGGACCAACCCAAGCCCGGCAACAACACCCCGCCCGCAGAGTGGAACGCCGACGGCATCCACACCGGAGAGGACGTGCTCGCCCTCGCTGCCGAGCAGGCCGGAGCGGTGCTGGAACCGCTGTACGACACGTACACCGTCGTCACCGGGCGCGGTGGGCGGCACCTGTACTTCACCCAGCCGACCGGGGTGCGGCTGGTCAACTCCGAGAGCCGTCTCGGCTGGCTGATCGACACGCGCGGACACGGCGGGTACGTCGTCGCCGCCGGCTCCACCGTGGCCGGACGCCCCTACACGCTCGCCTACGACACGACCCCCGCCCCGCTGCCCGCCTGGCCCCTTCAGCAGCTTGTCACCACATCCACGCCACAGCGGGCACCTATACCGGTGCCCGTGCCCGAGAGCCGCCGCAACCCCTACCTCGACGCCGTCCTGACCCGCGAGACCGACAGGCTGCGCGCCACCGCACCGGGCACACGGCGCAAGCAGCTTTACCTCACCGCGATCAACCTCGGACGGCTCGCCGCTGGCGGCGCACTCGCCGCCGACGTGGTGGAAAACCTGCTGAAGGGGTGCGCAGCGGAACACATCGCGGTCGGCGCCTACACGCGCGCACAGGCCGACAGCGCCATCACCAGCGGCCTCGCCGTGGGCGCGCAGCGGCCCCGAACGGTCGCGGCATGAACACGCCCCCGACCGGCCTGGACTGGCGCTCCCCGGCGCACTGGGGCGGTGGCCGGCTGCTGCCCTGCCGGCACTGCGGACAGCTCGCGTTCCTGCGGGATCAGCACAGCGTGCCGTGCCACAAGACGTGCGCCGAACAAGCCGCCGACCAGGTGACCACAGAGGACTACCGAGAGGAACTGACCGCATGAACACCCCCGTCAACGGCGCCACCGCGCCGACCCTCGCCGAGCGGGCGAACGTGCGTCTGTTGCCGACCGCCGAGGGCGCTCCGTGGGACGTGCCGGTTCCGCTGTGGCAGTCCGCGCGCCCGCCGTCATTTCCGATCGACGTGTTCCCCGCGTGGATGGCTGGCATGGTGACCGCCAGCGCCGTGTTCACGCAGACCGATCCGGCGATGGCCGGCACCCTCGCCCTGGCCGTCCTTTCCGCGTGTGCGGGCGGGCGCATCCTGATCGAGGCCAAACCCGGCTGGCGCGAGCCGTGCAACCTCTACCTCGCCGTGATCGCCGAACCCGGCGAGCGCAAAAGCCCGGTACACAGCACCATGACCGGCCCGTTGCTGTCGGCAGAGGCCACGCTCGCCGAGCGGGTCGAACCAGTCCGGAAGGAAAACGCCGCTCTCAAGGACATCGCCGACCGCACCGCCGAGCAAGCCAAGGCCGTCGCGGCCAAGGCGGACGTGGCCAAGCGGGAGGAGTTGACCGCCGAGGCCGTCGCCGCCGCGCTCGCCGCCGATGCGATCACGGTTCCCGAACTACCCCGGCTGTTCGCCGACGACGCCACCCCGGAAGCACTCGCCTCGCTGATGGCCGCGAACGGTGGGCGGATGGCGCTGATCTCCGATGAGGGCGGCATCTTCGACACCCTCGCCGGCCGCTACTCCTCCACCCCCAACCTCGACCCGTACCTGATGGGGCACTCCGGTCGGCCGATGCGGGTGGACCGGCGCGGCCGGGAGCCGGAGTTCATCGCCAGCCCCGCCCTGACCGTCGGGGTGATGGCGCAACCCTCGGTGCTGCGGAAGTTCGGCGCCAACGCCGACCTCGCCGGGCGGGGGATCGTCGCCCGGTTCCTGTTCGTGCTGCCGGTCAGCCTTGCCGGCTACCGGGACGATGACGCGCCGCCCGTTCCCGAGCACGTCGCCAACAACTACTCGGCAGAGGTCAACGAGTTGGCCGCCAGCTTCGCCGATTGGGACCGCCCCGCTGTCCTCACCCTGACCGAGGAAGCCCGCGCGACCCGCTCGGCGTCCGCGCGAGAAATCGAGGTCCAGCTACGGCGCGGCGGCGCGCTGCACGACATGCGGGAGTGGGCCAACAAGCTATCCGGAACCACCGTGCGGCTCGCTGCCCTGCTGCACGTCGCGCACCACCCCGACGACGCCTGGCGCCGGCCGGTCGACGGCGCTCGGATGGCCGATGCCGTGCGGCTCGTGGAGTTCTTCATCGAGCACTACCGCGCCGCCACCTCGACCATCACCGCCGATCCTGCCGGCAGCGACGCCCGGTACGCGCTCGGCGTGCTGATCGACAAGGACATGACCACGTTCACCCGGCGCGAGCTGCACCGTCGCACCGCGCGCCGGTTGTCCACTGCCGCCGCCGTCACCGCCGCCCTGGACACCCTCACCCAATACGGCTGGGTCCGCCCCCGTGGCGACGGACGCTACGAACTCCACC
>Ga0184623_10001289_pt1 | contig 10937 bp, 7 predicted proteins | sample PLM1_100_b1_FD_133138 | JGI IMG/M metagenome (GOLD analysis project Ga0184623, IMG submission 133138) | Groundwater sediment microbial communities from an aquifer in East River, Colorado, USA - PLM1_100_b1 | ecosystem: Environmental > Terrestrial > Soil > Riparian zone | place: USA: East River...
CCGCCTGCCCGTGGTCGGTGTGCCGGACCTCGGGGTGGAACTGCACGCCAGCGAGGCGGCGCGCGGCGTCCTCGAACGCCGCCACGGACGCGCCCTCGGTGCGGGCGGTCACAGCGAAGCCGTTGGGCGGCCGCGCGACAGCGTCTCCGTGGCTCATCCAGACCGACTGGTCCGACGGCAGCCCGTGGAACAGCGCGGACGGACCCGCCACCGCCAGGGGGGTGCGCCCGAACTCGGCCAGGCCGGTGCGCGCGACCTCGCCGCCCAGCGCCAGGGCCATCGCCTGGAAGCCGTAGCAGATGCCGAACGTCGGCACCCCGGCCTGGAACAGCGCCGGATCGACCGCTGGCGCTCCGTCGGCGTAAACCGACGCAGGGCCGCCGGACAGGATGATCGCCACGGGCCGGCGGGCGAGCATCTCCTCGACCGGCATGGTGTGCGGCACGATCTCGCTGTAGACCCGCGCCTCGCGGACCCGGCGGGCGATCAACTGGGCGTACTGCGCGCCGTAGTCGACGACGAGAACGGTCTCGGTCACGCCCAGAAGACTAATGTCAGACTCGGAGCGCGGCCGGTGCGTGCGCCGGCACGACAGGATGCCGTGGGGAGACCGGCGGCAGGCGGGCGTAGGCCGAGCCGAGCGGCGGGCGCGGGTCGGGCTCGCCCGCGTTCGGCCAGAAGGCCATGGCGCGCTCCGCCTGCGCGGTGATGGTGAGCGACGGGTTGACGCCCAGGTTGGCAGAGACCGCAGCGCCGTCGACCACGTGCAGGCCCGGGTGCCCGTAGACCCGCTGCCACGGGTCGACCACTCCCCTCTCGGGCGAGTCGCCGATCACGCAGCCACCGATGATGTGCGCAGTCACCGGAATGTCGGCCAGCTCGCCCCAGGTGCCGCCCGGCTGGCCGCCGATCCGCTTCGCCACCCGCCGCACGACCTCGTTGCCGACCGGGATCCAGGTCGGGTTGGGAGTGCCCTGGCCCTGGCGCGAGGTCAGGCGCGAGCCGAGCAGCCCACGGCGGAGGTAGGTCGTGATCGAGTTGTCGACCGACTGCATGACCAGGACTACGATCGTCCGCTCCGACCAGTGGCGCACCGACAGCAGCCGGGCGAACGTCAGCGGGCGCTTGGCGGCTTCGCCCGCGGCCTTCGCCCACCGCGGGACCGGCCCGCCTCCGTCGGTGAGCACCGTCTGGAGCAGCCCCATCAGGTTGCTGCCGCGCCCGTAGCGCACCGGCTCGACGTGGGTCTGCTCGTCCGGGTGGAAGGACGACGTGATCGCGACCCCGCGGGAGTAGTCGACGCCGCCCCGCGCGCCCCTGGCCCCGACGATCGACTCCGAGTTGGTGCGGGTCAGCACGCCCAGGCGCGGCGACAGGCCCGGGAGCACACCCTCGGCCCGCATCCGATGCAGCAGCCGATGCGTGCCCAAGGTGCCCGCCGCGACCACGACCTGATCCGCGGTCACTGTGCGCCGCGCGCTGCGCGGCCGGCCGCGGGTCGGAACCGTCTCCACGCCGTAGCCCCCACCGGCCAGGGGCCGCACGGCGGTCACCGTCGTCTCGGGCCGCACCGCCGCGCCGGCCCGTTCGGCCAGGTAGAGGTAGTTCTTGGTCAGCGTGTTCTTGGCGTTGTGCCGGCAGCCGGTCATGCAGGCCCCGCACTCGACGCAACCCCGTCGCCGCGGCCCGACCCCACCGAAGTAGGGATCGTCGACCTCCACGCCGGGTTCGCCGAAGAACACTCCGACCGGCGTCAGGTGAAACGTGTCGCCGACGCCCATCTCCTCGGCGACCGCCCGCATCGCCTCGTCCGCTGGAGTCGCGGTTGGGTTGCGGGTCACGCCGAGCATCCGCTGCGCCTGGTCGAAGAACGGCGCCAGCTCGGCCCGCCAATCGGTGATGTGCCGCCACTGCGGATCGTCGTAGAACGCTTGGAGCGGCTCGTAAAGGGTGTTGGCGTAGACCAGCGAACCGCCGCCGACCCCGGCGCCCGCGAACACCAGCACGTCGCGCAGGAGCGTGATCCGCTGCAGGCCCAGCCAGCCCAGCCGCGGCGCCCAGAGGAACCGCCGGACGTCCCAGGACGTGCGCGGGTAGTTCGACTCGTCGAACCGCTGGCCGGCCTCGATGACGCCGACCCGGTAGCCCTTTTCGGTCAGCCGCAGCGCTGCCACGCTGCCGCCGAACCCCGACCCTACGACGACCACGTCGTAGTCGCGGGCGCCAGGGGTCATTTCCGGCCCAGGCGCTTCGCGGCGGCGAGATACGCGGTCAGGCCGCGCGCCCAGGCGGCGTACGGCGTGTTGAACGGCGGTTCGAAACCCAGCCGCCCCTGGGTGGCGACCGTCTGCGACTCGGTGAACTTCAGCAGCCCTTCGCGCCCGTTGCGCCGGCCCAGGCCCGAGTCGCCCATGCCGCCCTGCGGGGCGTCGATCGACCCGAACGCGGCGCCGTAGCCCTCGTTGATGTTCACGGTGCCGGCCCGCAGCCGGGCGGCCAGCCGCCGCGCCCGGGCCGGATGCCGGGTCCAGATGCTCGCGTTCAGGCCGAACACGGACGCGTTCGCGCGGACCAGCGCCTCCTCCTCGGAGTCGACCGGATAGATCGCCACCACCGGCCCGAACGTCTCCTCGTCGTAACACACCATCTCGGGCGTCACGCCCGTGAGCACGGTCGGATCGTAGAACAGCGGCCCGACGTCCGGGCGGGCCCGCCCGCCGGTCAGGACCGTCGCGCCCTTGGCCCGGGCGTCCTCGACGTGGGCGGTGACCTTGTCGAGCTGCGCGGCTGATGCCAGGCTGCCCATGTCGGCCGTGAAATCGACGGTGGCGCGCAGCTGCATGGCCTGGGTGCGCTCGACGAACCGGTCGACGAACCGGTCGTGCACCTGCCGGTCCACGTAGATGCGCTCGATCGCGACGCACAGCTGCCCGGCCGAGGAGAAGCACGCGCGCGTCGCGCCTTCCGCGGCGCGGTCGGTCGGCGCGTCGGACAGGACCAGCATCGGGTTCTTGCCGCCGAGCTCGAGCGAGCAGCCGACGAGGCGGGCGGCTGCTCGCTCGGCCACCAAGCGGCCGGTGCGGGTCGAGCCGGTGAAGCAGACGTAGTCGGCGTTGTCGATGACGGCCGGGCCGATCACCGGTCCGTCACCAAGGACGATCTGCCAGAGAGCCTCCGGCAGGCCCGCCGCGGCGAGCAACTCGTGCGCCCAGAGCGCGGTGAGCGCGGTCTGCGTGTCGGGCTTGACCACGACGCCGTTGCCGGCCAGCAGCGCGGGGATGGCGTCGCCGACGCCCATCGACAGCGGGTAGTTCCACGGCTCGATGAACCCGGCGACCCCCTTGGGGTGGCGCAGCTCGACCACCCGGGTCAGGCCCAGCGGGTAGACGCCGGCCCGCCGGCTGGGGGCGAGCAACGCCTCCGCAGTGCGGGAGTAGTACCTGGTGAGAAGTGCGACGTGGGCGATCTCCTCGAACGCGTGCTTGCGCGCCTTGCCCGACTCCCACTGGATCAGGTCAAGGCCTTCGGGCTGGCGGTCGAGCAGCAGGTCGTGGAAGCGGAGCAGCACTCGGGCCCGCTCCCGGACGCTGCGTCGCGCCCACTCGCGCTGCGCGGCCCTGGCCGCGGCGAACGCCTCGGCGACGTCCGCGGGCGTGGAGAGCGGGAGGTCGGCGAGCGGTTGGCCGGTGAACGGCGCGTGGGTCGTGACCAGCTGTGGATTCGCACCGGTGACGACCCGCCTGGTCAGCCGGGCGACGTACGCCGGGTCGAGTGGCCGGCGATGCGGCCCCGCGTCGTTCGGCGCGGTACCGGTGTCGGTTGCCGCGACCATAGGCCCAGCCTAAAGCACGGCCACACCTCTCCGCGATCTTGAGCTATTTTCGATTGGGAGCGCTCCCATCTGGAAAAAAGCTCAAGATCGCGCATGGGTGGGGGGCTCGGTCGGCGCAGGCGCGCGGCCGTCGGGCGGCGGGGTGACGGGCAGCACGGGCACGATCTCGGGCGCGCCGAGCCGGGCCGCGTCGGCCGCGTGGTCGTCGGGTTGCTCCTGCGACTCCCGCTCGGCGGCCACCCGCTTGCGGTAGTGCTCGACCTCGCGCCGCACCTGGCCCTTGTCCCACCCCAGGACCGGCGCCATCAGCCGGGCGACGGTGTCCGCGGCTGTGACGCCGCGGTCCCACGTCTCGATCGAGATGCGCGTGCGCCGGGTGAGCACGTCGTCGAGATGCCGGGCGCCTTCGTGGGACGCGGCGTAGACAGCCTCGGCGCGCAGGTAGTCGTCGGCCCCCTCGATGGGCCGGGCCAGCGAGGGGTCGGCGTCGATCAGCGCGATGACCTCGTCGATGCAGGAGCCGAACCGGCCCAGCAGGTGCTCGACCCGGGCGACGTGCAAGCCCGAGTCCGCGGCGATCCGCTGCCGCTGGTTCCACCGAGCCTGGAAACCCTCGGCCCCGATGAGCGGCGTGTTGTCGGTGCACGACGGCGGCACCTTCTCGTGCAGCCCGTGCACCGCGGCGTCGATCGCGTCGCGCGCCATCACCCGGTAGGTGGTGTACTTCCCGCCGGCGACCAGCACCAGCCCGGGCACCGGATGCGCCACGACGTGCTCCCGTGACAGGCGGGAGGTCTCCTCCGACTCGCCGGCCAGCAGGGGGCGCAGCCCGGCGAAGACGCCCTCGACGTCCAGCCGGGTCAGCGGCGTGCGGAGCACCGCGTTGACGCGGCCGAGCAGGTAGTCGATGTCGGTGCTGCTCGCTGCCGGGTGGGCCTTGTCGAGGTCCCAGTCGGTGTCCGTGGTGCCGATGATCCAGTGCCGCCCCCACGGGATCACGAACAGCACGCTCTTCTCGGTGCGCAGGATGATGCCGCTGCTGGACTGGATCCGGTCCCGCGGCACGACGAGGTGGATGCCTTTGGACGCCCGGACGCTGATCTGCCCGCGACCGCCGACCATCGCCTGGGTGTCGTCGGTCCACACGCCCGTGGCGTTGACGACCTGGCGCGCACGGACGACGAGGTCGCGGCCGGCCTCGAGGTCGCGCACCCGGACGCCGGTCACCCGCTCGCCTTCCCGGAGAAACCCCGTCACCTGGGCGCGGTTCGCGCACAGCGCGCCGTAGGCCGCGGCCGTGCGGGCGATCGTCAGCGTGTGGCGGGCGTCGTCGACCTGAGCGTCGTAGTACTGGATCGCGCCGACCAGCACCGAGCGGCGCAGCGCGGGCGCGACCCGCAGCGCCTGCCGCCTGGTCAGGTGGCGGTGACCCGGCAGGCCGCGGTTCTGGCCGGTCGCAAAGCTGAGTGTGTCGTACAGCGTGACACCGGCGCCGACGTAGAGCCGCTCCCAGCCGTAGTGAGTCAGCGGGAACACGAACGAGACCGGCCGGATCAGGTGCGGGGCGAGCCGCTCGAGCAGCATGCCGCGCTCCTGCAGCGCCTCTCGGACCAGGCCGAAGTTGAGCTGCTCGAGGTAGCGGAGCCCGCCGTGGATCAGCTTGCTCGACCGGCTGGAGGTGCCCGACGCCCAGTCGCGCGCCTCGAGCAGCCCGACCGTCAGCCCGCGGGTCGCCGCGTCGAGCGCCGTCCCCGCCCCCACGACGCCGCCCCCCACGACGACGACGTCGAGCTCCTGCCTGGTCATCTCGTCGAGGGACCGCTCGCGTTCCCGCGGGCCCATGCGTATGGGGTCCACGCCGTCCGAGCGTAATCGCCGGTCACGTGGCGTGCTCACCCATCTCCGCGATCTTGAGCTATTTCGGTGTGGGAGCGCTCCCATCGTCGAAAAAGCTCAAGATCGCGGAAGGGGTTGGTCGCCTACGGCTGGACGGTCACCTCTACGCGCTGGAACTCCTTGAGGTCGGAGTACCCCGTTGTCGCCATCGCCCGGCGGAGCGCGCCGAAGAGGTTCATGGTGCCGTCGGCCGACGATGCCGGGCCGAGCAGGATCTCCCGAAGGCTGCCGGCCGAGCCCAGCCACATCCGCACGCCGCGCGGCAGCTCGGGATGGTGCGCCTCCGACCCCCAGTGCCACCCGCGGCCGGGGGCCTCCTTGGCCCTGGCCAGCGGCGAGCCGATCATCACGGCGTCGGCTCCGCAGGCGATCGCCTTCGCGATGTCGCCGCTGCCCCCGACGCTGCCGTCGGCGATCACGTGGACGTAGCGGCCGCCCGACTCGTCGAGATAGTCGCGGCGAGCCGCCGCCACGTCCGCCACCGCGGTGGCCATCGGCACCGCCACACCGAGCACCGAGCGGGTGGTGTGGGCCGCGCCGCCGCCGAAGCCGACCAGCACGCCGGCCGCGCCGGTGCGCATCAGGTGCAGCGCCGCCGGGTAGGTCGCGCAGCCGCCGACCACGACAGGCACGTCGAGGTCGTAGATGAACTGCTTGAGGTTCAGCGGCTCAGCATGGCTGGAGACGTGCTCGGCCGAGACCGTGGTGCCCCGGATGACGAACAGGTCGACGCCGGCGTCGATGACCGCCTTGTGCAGCTGAGCAGTGCGCTGCGGCGAGAGGGCGGCCGCGGTGACCACACCCGCGGCGCGAACCTGCTGGATCCGGGCCGCGATCAGGTCCTCGCGGATCGGCGCCGAGTAGAGCTCCTGCAGCCGGGCGATCAGCTGGGCGCCGTCGTCGAGCTCTGCCATCTCGGCGAGCAGCGGGTCGGGGTCGTCGTACCGCGTCCACAGCCCCTCGAGGTTGAGGACGCCCACCCCGCCGAGCCGGCCGATCTCGATGGCGGTCGCCGGCGAGACGACGCTGTCCATCGGGCTGGCAAGGAACGGCAGCTCGAACCGGTAGGCGTCGATCTGCCACGCGATCGAGACCTCTTCGGGATCGCGGGTGCGGCGGCTGGGGACGATCGCGATGTCGTCGAACGCGTACGCCGCCCGCCCGCTCTTGCCCTTGCCGATCTCGACCTCGATCACCGGTCGCCCCGCCGGCTGGAGTAGTTGGGCGCCTCGACGGTCATCTGGACGTCGTGCGGGTGGCTCTCGCGCAGCCCAGCGGGGCTGATCCGCACCAACCGGGCGCGCTCCTGCAGCTCGCGGATGGTTGCGCAGCCGGTGTAGCCCATCGCCGCCCGCAGGCCTCCGACGAGCTGGTGGGCGACCGGTCCGAGCTGCCCCCGGTATGGCACCTGGCCCTCGACGCCCTCAGGAACCAGCTTGTCATCGGAGAGGACGTCGTCCTGGAAGTAGCGGTCGCGGGAGTAGGACTGACCGGAGCGGCCGGTGCGCGTCTGCATGGCGCCGAGAGAACCCATGCCCCGGTAGGACTTGAACTGCTTGCCGTTGATGAACAGCAACTCCCCCGGGCTCTCCTCGACGCCCGCGAGCAGGCTGCCCAGCATCACGGCATCGGCGCCGACGGCGATCGCCTTCGCGATGTCGCCGGAGTACTGCAGCCCGCCGTCGCCCATCACCGGCACGCCGGCCGGGCGCGCCGCCCGGGCGCACTCGTAGATCGCGGTCACCTGCGGCACGCCGACGCCCGCGACGACCCGCGTGGTGCAGATGGAACCCGGCCCGACGCCGACCTTGATGCCGTCGGCGCCGGCGTCGATCAGGGCCTCGGCGCCGCGACGGGTGGCGACGTTGCCGGCGACGACATCGACCGCCGTCGACCCCTTCACGCGGGCCACCATTTCGAGGACCGCGGCCGAGTGGCCGTGGGCGGTGTCGACGACCAGGAAGTCGATCCCGGCGTCGACGAGGAGCATCGCCCGCTTGTACGCGTCATCGCCGACGCCGATCGCCGCGCCGACCACGAGCCGGCCGTCGGCGTCCTTCGTCGCATGCGGGAACTTCTCGACCTTCGTGAAGTCCTTCAGCGTGATCAACCCGCGCAGCCGGCCGCGGCCGTCGACGAGCGGCAGCTTCTCCACCTTGTGCCGGCGGAGCAGGCCCATCGCGTCGTCGCGGGAGATGCCCACCGGGGCCGTGACAAGCGGCATCGGGGTCATGACCTCGCGGACCCGCCGCGCGCCCCGCCCGCCGACCGGCTCGAACCTGATGTCGCGGTTGGTCACGATCCCCACCAGCAACCCGTCTTCGTTAGTCACAGGGAGGCCGGAAATGCGGTACCTGGCCATGACCTCGTCGGCCTCGGCGATCGTCGTGTCGGGCGAGCAGGTCACCGGAGCGATGATCATCCCGGCCTCGGACCGCTTGACGATGTCGACGTGCTGCGCCTGGTCCTCGGCCGACAGGTTGCGGTGCAGGACCCCGACCCCTCCGTGGCGGGCCATCGCGATGGCCATGCGCGCCTCGGTCACGGTGTCCATCGCCGAAGACACCAACGGGATCCGGAGCCGGATGCGCCGGGTCAGCTGGGTCGATGTGTCGGCCTCGGCCGGCAGCACGTCGGAGGCGTCGGGCAGGAGCAGTACGTCGTCGAAGGTGAGGCCCAGGGGCGCGAACTTGTCGGGGTGTTGGCTCTCGCTGCTGCGGCCCTGGTCGCTGCTCGGGTCCGGCACGATGGGCGATGGCACGCGGGGCACCTTCCGGGAATGCGACCGCAGGCCCAACTCGGCGGGGAGGCGGGCCGGACGACGCGGTGGGCGGACGCCTCATCGTAACCGGGCGTCACCGAACCCGCCCGCGGGCACGGCGTGTCCGGGCCGACCCGCCACCCCTCCCGCGATCTTGAGCTATTTCGCTGGTGGGAGCGCTCCCATGCGAAAAAAGCTCAAGATCGCGGAGAGGTGTTGGCCTCGGACGATGACAACGGGCCGGTGGGTCCGGCGTCGGACTGAGTGCCTTCCGGCGTCGGAGTGGGGGTCGCCTCGGTGCTCGGCGCCGGGCTCGGTGTCGATGTGGGCGACTGCGTCGGCTCGGCCGCCGTCGGCTCCGGCGTCGGCGTGGGGTCGGAGCCGGTGGGCGCCGGGGTTGGCTCGGCCTTGGGCGATTCCACAGCGGGCGGCGGGGCTGGCGTGGCCGTGACGACGACCGGCGCCGCTGGTCCGCCGCCCTCCTCCCGCGCCTTGATCCGGCTCTCGATCCTGTGGAGGCGGACCAGCAGGCCGGCTTTCGCGTCAGGGGCGACATCGGGCAGCTGCAGCCGGGCCTGCGAGACCATCTTCCGGGCCCCGACGATGTCGCCGCGCGTCACCGCCGCTTCGGCGGTGGCCAGATCGCGCTCGACCTCGCCGGAGGCAGCCGTCGGATCCTCCGTTCGGGGCAGGTCGACGCCCGTCACCGTCGAGACCACGGCCTTCAGCGGCGCCAGCGCGCCGCCGGTCACCGCCGCTGCGACGCCGCTGATCGACAGCACCCCGACCGCGACGGCGGCGACCACGGCCGACCGTGAGGCGTGGCGCAGGCGGTCGCGTCTGACGGCCGCGGACAGCAGCCGCGAGGGCGCCAGGTCACCCGGCAGGGGCAACGAAGCCAGCCGGCCGACGCGTAGCCGGCGCGCGACTGTCTCCTCGTCGACGTCGGCGGCAAGCGCGGCGAGCAGCCTGGCGGCGGGATCCTCTGCGATGCGGCGACGGCGGTGCTGACCGAGCGAGTCGAGCACCGAGTCGTCACGGCGGACGTGCCGCACATCGATCGGCTCGCCCGTCGCCATCAGGCGCTCACCTCGTCCCCGACCAGGTTGCGCAGCCTGGCGAGCGCCCGGTGCTGGGCGACCCGGACGGCGCCAGGGGTCATGCCGAGTGCCCGGCCGGTCTCTTCTGCCGTCATCCCGACGGCCACCCGCAGCACAAGGATCTCCCGCTGCGCGCTCGGCAGTTGGCGGAGCAGGTCGCGGCAGCGCTCGGCGTCGCTACGCCGCACCGCGGCGTCCTCCGGGCCGGGCCCCTCGTCAGGGCCATCGGGCAGCTCGGACGTCGGCACGGGCGCCCGGACCGCCGCGCGCTGGACGTCGGCGACCTTGTGGGAGGCGATGCCGAACACGAACGCCTCGAACGGCCGGCCCTCGTCGCGGTAGCGCGGCAACGCCGACAGGACCGCCAGGCAGACCTCCTGCGCCGCGTCGTCGGCGGCGTGCTCGACGCCTGGCAGCCGGCCCAGCCGAGCGCGGCAATAGCGCAGGACGATCCGGCGGACGTGGCCGAGCAAGAGGTCGGTGGCGCCGGTGTCGCCGCCGATGGCCCGGGGGACCAGGTCACGAAGGTCGCCGGAGCGCTCGTCGGGGGACGTCACAGGGACAGGCACCGCGATCACGGCTCCCGCGCCGAGCGCCTCCACGTCAACTCACCCCGCCAGGGGCGGGCCAGCAGTCAGCTGCCCACCCACCGGGCGAGCGGACGGTCCCTGGCCGGCGAAGCCGGTAACTCCCCCGTGCGTGCATAGGGCCATCATGACGCCAGGGCGCAACCGATGCGCGGCGAGCCCCAACATAGTTCCGCGATCTTGAGCTCTTTGTCACGTTACCGGCGTGGCGCGGTACCAGAGCTCAAGATCGCGGAGGGGGTGGGGCAACTGCGTGGCGGGCGTCGCTAGTGGCTGTGCCCGTGGCCGTGCCCGTGGGAGTGACCGTGGTCCTCGGCCGTCTCTTCCTTCTTCTCGACCACCAGCGACTCCGTGGTGAGCAGCATGCTGGCGATCGACGCGGCGTTCTGCAGCGCGGACCGCGTCACCTTGACCGGGTCGACGACGCCGTCGGCGACCATGTCGACGTATTCGCCCGTCGCGGCGTTAAGGCCCCGGCCGGCCGGCAACTCGCGCACCTTGGCCACGGTCACGTAGCCCTCGAGCCCGGCGTTCTCAGCGATCCAGCGGAGCGGCTCGGCGAGCGAGCGCCGCACGAGCGTGACACCGGTCGCCTCGTCGCCGGAGCGGCCGAGATTGCCGTCGAGCGCCGTCTCGGCGTGGAGCAGCGCGGAGCCGCCCCCGGCGATGATGCCCTCCTCCACCGCGGCGCGCGTGGCGGAGACGGCGTCCTCGATGCGGTGCTTCTTCTCCTTGAGCTCGACCTCGGTGGCCGCGCCGAC
>Ga0184623_10001290_pt1 | contig 10935 bp, 6 predicted proteins | sample PLM1_100_b1_FD_133138 | JGI IMG/M metagenome (GOLD analysis project Ga0184623, IMG submission 133138) | Groundwater sediment microbial communities from an aquifer in East River, Colorado, USA - PLM1_100_b1 | ecosystem: Environmental > Terrestrial > Soil > Riparian zone | place: USA: East River...
CCTGAGCCTCAACGGACCACCGAGGCCACCGGCCGGAAACCCCGGCTCAGCGCACCCATAGGATGATCAACATGCCCCGCCGCCGACCCCACCCGCGACCCAGCCGCGCCGCGGTCACGGTACGCCGTCCAGACCCCAGGGCCTGGCACCACGCCCTGTACCTCACGGGCGGAAACCCCCGCCGACTCGAGGTCCTGCCTGACGGCACCGTCATGGTCCACAACAAGCAGGTCCGCTAGCGCGAAGGTCGGTCATCAACGAACGCGCCGTCGCTCGTCGACCTGTCATGCCGATGACAGTGATCTGGGACGGGTGCGGCGGCGTTGGTAACGCCGCACCAGCGCGGGCAGCCATGGCGCGATGCCCAGCAGGACCAGCACCGACAGCAGCGGCAGCCGCCACCACCACCACCACGAGATAGGCGCTGGCGGCGCGGCCGGCGTTCGCGCCACCCACGGCCGGGCAGTCTTCGACCAGGCCAGGAACGCGTCACCGACCGGGAGTAGACCGAAGGCGTACCGCTTGGTCCATGGCGTGTCGACCGGCATGCCGGCCAGCTCGCCGTAGCTGGCCATCGCCGCGGCGAGCGAGGCGTCGCCGTGGACCTGGGCCGCGCCGATGGTGACCACGGTCGCCGACAAACTCACGCCGAGCGGGAGCGGACCGGAATCGACGTCCGCCGGGCCGTCCATGCCGTCGGGGTACTCCCGCACGACCGGCCCGAGGCCGAGCGGGCAGACGACGTACCGGTCGCGGAAGCGCAGATACTGCTCCCGGGCGAAGACCGGGTCGACGTCGACGAGGAAACGGAGGATCACGCTCTGCGAGCTGCCCCTGGCCCCCTCGACCGGGTCGCCGGTGCGGGGGTCGACCCGGTGGGGGATCAGTCCGGTACGCGGATCCAGCCGCTCACGTACCCCGCGAAGCCACCGCTCGACGGTGCCGCCGAACCGGGCCGCCAGCAGCGTGTCGTGCAGCCGCAGGGACGCCATCGCCACGGTCGAGTCCACCGGCCACGCCTGCCCCGGGTACGCCGTCAGGTACGGCGACGCCGAGGCGTCAAACGCCGCGCCGAGCGCGGCGGAATCGTCGGTGAACCGGCGCAGCTCGGCGGGATCGCGTTGCCCGGCCGGTTGCAGGCTCAGCACCCCACCGCGCAGCCAGTTGCTCCAGCCGCGGTAGAAGACACCGTACGACGGGGCGAGGTCCGAGCTGAACGGGGCACGGCCGGGCGCGGAGTCCAAGCGCCCCAACGCCCACCGTGCCTCTCGTAGCGCCCGTGCCCGCTCACCGACGGGTTCGCGCATCCCGAGCTCGACCCAGCTCAGGCCGTACAGCACATGCAGGAAGTAGTACCCCTCCGGGAACAGGCGCTGCGCCTCCTCGCCGGCCCCGCCGTCCAGCGCCGCGCGCAGGAACGTCAGCTGCCGCCGGACGCCGGCGGGCTCAGCGGTCGTACCCGCCGTGGCGGGCGCGACCAGCCTGACCACACCCACCAGCGCGCAGACGCTGACCACGACGGCGACCAGCCAGTGCAACCATCGCAGCACCTGACGCGCTGTCGACGACGGCCCGGACATCCGATGATCCTAAGCCTGGTGCGCAACAGTGGCGGAAAACCTCTCCCGGCAAGGGTGCTTCGCGTTGCCGAGAAGCGGAGGGAAAGACCCTTGAAGGTCAGTGAATACCGAGTATAGTACCGAGTATTCTCTGCGGTGAGGAGTCCACTGATGAGTGTTCGGCATGCTCTGCTGGCCCTGCTGAGCGAGGGGCCGAAGTACGGGCTGCAGCTGCGGCAGGAGTTCGAGGCGGGCACCGGGGAGGTGTGGCCGCTCAACGTCGGGCAGGTTTACACGACGCTGCAGCGGCTGGAGCGCGACGGGCTGGTGGAGTCAGACGATGCGGAGGCGGAGGGTCCACAGAAGGGCTTCCGGATCACGACGGCCGGCGGCAGTGAGCTGGCTGAGTGGCTTCGGACCCCGCCGGACATGGCGTCGCCGCCGCGGGACGAGCTCGTCATCAAGGTGCTCGTTGCCCTGCGGGTGCCTGGTGTGGATGTCCATGAGGTTGTGCAGATCCACCGCCGGCATGTGGTCGAGATGATGCAGCAGTACACGGGCGTCAAGGCCGAGGCGCCGGAGCACGATGTAGGGCTCGCCCTCGTCGTGGACGCCGAGCTGTTCCGGCTGGAGGGCGTCGTGCGGTGGCTGGACGCGGCCGATGCCCGGCTGAAGCGGCTCCCGGCCGACGGTTCGGCCGCGGCGGCACCCGTGTCTCCGCGGGTATCGCCGCGACTGGGTGGCAGGTTGGGGGTTCGGCGATGAGTGCCGCGCTGGAGCTGCGCCAGGTGTCGAAGGTCTACGGGTCGGGCCCGTCGGAGGTGCAGGCGCTACGCGAGGTCGACCTGTCGGTCCGCGGCGGCGAGCTGGTGGCGGTCATGGGGCCGAGCGGCTCCGGCAAGAGCACGCTGTTGACGATCGCCGGGAGCCTCGAGGAGCCGACCAGCGGCGAGGTGCTGGTGGGTGGAGTCGCGTTGTCGGGCCTGTCGCGCAACGACCGGGCGCGGTTGCGGCGCCGGTCGATCGGTTACGTCTTCCAGGATTTCAACCTGCTGGCCGGGCTCACCGCCGTGGAGAACGTGGCGCTGCCGCTGGAGCTCGACGGCGTCGGCGGGAGAGCCGCGCAGGCGACGGGGCTGGAGGCGCTGGAGGAGCTGGGCCTGGCCGACCGAGCCGCGCGCTATCCCGACGAGCTGTCCGGCGGTGAGCGCCAGCGGGTGGCGATCGCCCGGGCCGTGGTCGGTGACCGCCACCTGCTGCTCGCCGACGAGCCGTCCGGTGCCTTGGACTCGGTCAACGGCGAGGCGGTGATGCGCCTGTTGCGCGCCGCCTGCCATCGGGGGGTGGCCGGCGTGGTCGTCACCCACGACGCTCAGCTGGCCTCCTGGGCGGAGCGGGTGGTGTTCCTGCGCGACGGACGCATCGTCGATCAAACGGCAAGGCCCGCCGGCCCGGAGTCGCTCCTCACACCCGGCCCGACACCGTGAGTACGGTTCGACTTCGCACTCCTGCCGACGATCGGCCCCGTGCCGGCGGCGTCCCCGCCCGCCGGGCGGTGATCCGCTGGGCGTGGCGGTTGTTCCGGCGTGAATGGCGGCAGCAGATCCTCGTGCTGGCGCTCCTCACTGTTGCCGTCGCCGCGATGACGGCCTTCGTAGCGGTCGGCTACAACGTGGCTCCGCCGCGCGAGGCGCGGTTCGGCACCGCCGACTACCTCATCAGGCTCGAAGGTTCCGATCCGCAGAAGCTGGACGCCGACGTCGCCGCCGCTAGAGAGTGGTTCGGCACGATCGACGTGATCGCGCACCGCGCCGCCGCGATCCCGGGCTCGGTCGACACGGTCGATTTCCGTGCTCAAGACCCGCACGGCAGGTACGGCGCTCCGATGTTGCGACTCCTGGGGGGCCGCTACCCGACCGGCCCCGAGGACGTCGCGGTCACCAACGACGTGGCGACGACCTTCAAGCTCCACATTGGTGACCGGTTCAACCGCGACGGTCATGAGCGGACCGTCGTCGGGCTCGTGGAGAACCCCACCGACCTGCTGGACGAATTCGCCCTCGTGTCCCCGGGGCAGGCAGGCCGGCCGGACTCGGTGATGATCCTGCTCGACGCGAGCTCGGCGAGGTTCGACGCGTTCCGGCTGTCGGACGGCCGCCGTCCGTCGATGATCGATACCCGTCAGCTCGACGAACAGGCGTTCGGCGCGGTGACCAGCCTCGTCCTCGCGACGGTGGGGCTGCTCCTCGTCTGCCTCGTCGCCGCGGCGGGCTTCGCGGTCGTCGCCCAGCGCCGGCTCCGCCAGTTCGGGATGCTCGCCGCGGTCGGAGCGACCGAGAGACACCTGCGTCTGGTGATGCTGGCCAACGGCGCCGTGGTCGGGGCGATCGCCGCCGTGGTCGGGGCGACCGTGGGCGTGCTCGGTTGGATCGCCGTCGCACCGCGGCTGGAGACGATCGCCGCGCAGCGTATCGACCGGCTCGACGTGCCGTGGTGGGCGGTCGGGACAGGCATGCTCCTCGCTGTCGGGACGGCCACCGCCGCGGCCTGGTGGCCGGCCCGGTCGGTGGCGCGCATCCCGATCGTGCGCGCTCTGTCCGCGCGGCCGCCTCGACCGCAGCCGGCGCATCGCTCGGCGGCCCTGGCCGGCGTCCTCCTCGTGATCGGCGTCGGCTGCCTCGTTCTCGCCAACCAGACGAGCGTGCCGCTCATCATCGTCGGCACGGTGGCGACGGTCCTCGGGATCCTGTTCATCGGTCCGCTCGCGATCCGGGCGCTCGCCGCGTTCGGTCGGCGATCGCCGATCGGGACCCGGCTGGCGCTGCGTGACCTCGCCCGCTACCAAGCCCGTTCCGGGGCGGCTCTCGCCGCGATCAGCCTCGCCTTGGCCATCGCGGTGGCCATCGCCATCAGCGCGACCGCGGCCAAGGACACCGACAAAGAGGGCAACCTGGCGGCGAACCAGCTCTTGTTCCGGCTCGGTAACGAGCAGTTGACGCAGATCCCAGTTCGTAGCGCCGCCCAACTCCAGAGCCTCGACGGCCGGGTCGAGGAGTTCGCCGCCTCGCTCGACCGGCCGCAGGTGACAGCTCTGGAGGTGGCTGTTGATCCGGCCCTCCCGATCGAGCCCGGCGAAGGCGGCGGCCCGGGAGGGCGGCTGGTGGTCTTCATGGGCAAGGTAGAGCGGGACGCGGACGGCCGCGCGGGGTCCATGTCGAGTCCGCTTGTGCTCTACATCGCCACACCGGCCCTGCTCGCGCGTTACGGCATCGAGCCCAGCGCGGTCCGCGCGGACACCGACATCATCACGGTGCGGGCCAGCCTCCAGGGGTTCGAGTTCCTGAACTTCGGCAAGGGCCGAGGGCTGCAGCCGAAGATCCAGAACTCGGCCGACCTCCCCACCTACTCCTCGCTCCCGACCACACTCATCACCCCCGAAGCCGTTCGGCGGCTCGGGTGGGAAGCGGCGCCGGCCGGCTGGCTCGTCGAAGCGCGCGAGCCCCTCATCGATGAGCAGATCGTGGCGGCTCGCGATATGGCGGTCGACACCGGCATAACGATGGAGGCGAGGGACGACCAGAGATCGCTGGCGGCGCTGCGGACGGGAGCCACCGTCGTCGGGACGCTGCTGGCCCTCGGCATCCTGGCCATGACCGTTGGTCTGATCCGCAGCGAGGCGGCCGGCGACCTCCGAACGCTCACGGCAACCGGAGCCACGAGCAGGACCCGCCGCACGCTCACCGCCGCCACCGCCGGCGCGCTCGCCCTTCTCGGCGCCGTGCTCGGCACCCTCGGCGCGTACGCCGCCCTCATCGCGTGGTACTTCGACGACATAGGCACCTTGAGCCAGGTGCCCATCCTCTACCTCGTCGTCATCGTCGTCGGCCTGCCCGTGGTAGCCACCGTTGCCGGCTGGCTGCTAGCCGGCCGCGAACCGCCTTCCCTCGCCCGGCAACCGCTCGAATGACATCAGCTCAACAAGGCTGGCGGCCCGCAGCCGGGAGCGCTCCGGCCAGCACCACCACGGCACCTGCGAACACCCGCTGGTGGGAGCCTCCAGGCGCTAGGCGCCAACTAGCCAACTAGCCAACTACGAGAACTGGAACCAGTTGACGTTGACGAAGTCGCCACCGGGGCCGGTGAAGACCGCGTACAGCCGGTGCTTGCCGGTCGCTGATCCGCTCAGCGACACGGTCTTGCTGATCCAGCTCTGCCAGCCGCCCGTGTTGCTGACCGGCATTCTGGCCACGACCGGGCCGGTCAGGCTGTCGAGGCGGAACTCGACGGTGCCGGTCGAGTTCGAACCGGAGGCCAGCCGCACCAGCACGCTCGCCGGCGAGGCGGCGCCGAAGTCGACGTCGTCGTAATAGAGATGGTCGCCGGGCGTGATCCAGCCGACGTTCTGGCCGCAGCCGGAGTCGGCACAGCGCTCCAGCTGGGTGCCGGACTGCCCGTCGTAGTAGGCCGCGCCGATGATGTTGCGCGGGTTCTGCGAGGTCGGGAACGCTTCGCCGTACCCGTAAGGGAAGAGCGCCGGCTTGCCGTCACCGTCGTTGATCGGCTGCTGGCTCGCGCTCTGCATCCAGGTCACCGGTAGCTTCCCGGTGGGCGTGGTGACGCCGAAGAGAACGTCGGCCACGCCCTGACCCTCGGTGCCGGGGAGCCACGCCTCGACCAGGGCATCCCAGCTGCCGAGCTCACTGGCGATGTCCAATGGCCGGCCGGAGACGAGCACCACGATGACCGGAACCCCGGCCGCCTTGAGTTTCGTGAGCACGGTGAGGTCGGCGCTGTCCAGTCCCATGCCGTCCGGCCGATCACCGACGCCCTCGGTGTACGGCGTCTCGCCGATCACGGCGATCGCCGCCTTGTAGCTGCCGTCGATCCCGTCGCCGTTCTGGTTGTAGGTGACCGTGGTCGACGGCGACACCGTATTCCGGATGCCCTGCAGGATCGTGGTGCCGGGCGTGATGTTGCCGCTGCCGCCCTGCCAGCTGATGGTCCAGCCGCCGCTCTGGTAGCCGATGTTGTCCGCGCTCTTCCCGGCGACGAAGTACTTGTCGGCGGTCGACGGCAGGGGCAGCACGCCCCACTTGTTCTTCAGCAGCACCTGCGACTTCCGGGCCGCCTCGCGCGCGATCGCTCGGTGCGCAGCGCTGCCGACTGTCGAGGTGTAGCTGCGGTCGGTGTACGGCCGCTCGAAGAGGCCGAGCTCGAACTTCTTGGTGAGGATGCGCCGGTTCGCGTCGTCGATCCGCGACATCGGGACCCGGCCGGCCTGCACCTCGCCGCGGAGAAGGCTGACGAACAGCTCGAAGTCGTGCGGCACCATGATCATGTCGAGGCCGGCGTTGACGGCGGTTCGCACTTCGTATGCGGTGAAGCCCGGCCACTGGCCGTCGATCTGGTCGATGCCCTGCCAGTCCGAGATAGTGAAGCCGGAGAAGCCCAGTTCGCCCTTGAGCACGTCGGTAATCAAGTACTTGTTGCCGTGCATCTTGAGGCCGTTCCAGCTGCTGTACGAGATCATCACCGAACCGACGCCGCGGGCGATCGCCTCCCTGAACGGCGGCAGATGAATCGCGCGGAGGTCGGCCTCGCTGAGCTCGGTGTTGCCCTGGTCCTTGCCCCCGGTGGTGCCGCCGTCGCCGACGTAGTGCTTGGCGGTCGCGAGCACCGACCCCGAGTTGCTGAGCGACGAGCCCTGCAGCCCGGTGACCAGCGTCGCCATCGCGGTGGCGTTCTCCGGCTTCTCGCCGAACGATTCGTAGGTGCGACCCCACCGGTCGTTGCGCGCGACGCAGAGGCACGGCGCGAAGTCCCAGTCGATGCCGGTGCCGGACACCTCTTCGGCCGTGGCGCGGCCGATCCGCTCCACCAGCCCCGGGTCACGCGTGGCGCCCAGCCCGATGTTGTGCGGGAAGATCGTCGCGCCGTGCACGTTGTTGTGCCCGTGGACCGCATCGACCCCGTAGATCATCGGGATCCCGAGCGGCGTCGCCATCGCGGCCTGCTGGAAGTTGTCGTACATGTCGGCCCAGGACGTGGCCGTGTTCGGTGAGGGCGCGGACCCGCCACCGGACAGTAGCGAACCGAGCCGGTAGTTCGTCACCTCGGACGGGGTGGCGGCGAGCCGCTCGGCCTGGGTCATCTGGCCGATCTTCTCGTCGAGCGACATGCGGGCCAGCAGGTCGTTGACGCGGGTCGGGACAGGCTGGGACGGGTCCTGGTAGATCAGGCCTGCGGCCTGCGCCGCGGTTGATTGAAAGGTGCCGGCGCTCAGCGTCGAGAGGATCAGGCTGGCCGCGATGCCAGGGATCAGTAAGCGGTGGAGTCGGCCGGCACGGTGGTTCCGTCTGTCCATAGCAGCGGCTCCTTCACTCGGTGCGGAGGTTCTCTGCCACGCCAACAGCTGTGGTGCCGGACAATAGCCCCCGGGCATCTGTTAGGTCTATACCAATCTCGCCCGGACAGTAACCCTGGCTGTCGAGGTTTTGCGGGAAATATCCACAACCGGCGCCGTTCGGTCGGCCAGTCCAAACCCGTTCCTCGTTGAGTACGGCAAACAGTTCAACGACGCGACATACGCCAACGACGAGGCCACGAAGCAGATCGTCGTCTACGCGAGCCACCTCAAGCAGCCGAATGGACTGATGCGCCATGCCTACGACGAGGCTCGCGCGCAGACCTGGGCCGACCCCGTCACCGGCGTGGCGCCGGAGTACTGGTGCCGCGCCATCGGCTGGTTCGGCATGGCCACCATCGACATCCTGGGGATCATCCCGGCCACGCACCCCCGTCGTCGGGCCCAGCTCATCACGATCATCCGCGACCTGGTGGCCGGGTTCGCCCGGTACCAGGACCCGACGACCGGTCCCCTGCCCGGGCCTGGCCAGTCCAGTTCACGCCCGGCCCGGGTAGGCGACGGGTCAGTCGTCAGGGCAGCGGCGGCGCCGTTACGTGGAGATACTGCTGCTGTACCTCGTCGGCGGTGACGGCCCGGTCAAGGAACATCAGGCTGTCCATCCTGCAGTTGCACGGGTTCGTTTCGTTGGTGTCCTGCGGGTAGCTTCCGCCGATCTTCAAACCTCGGGGGTTGGTCGCCGAGGTGTAATGCGGCCCGGGGCCGCCCACGCCCCAGGGATCTCCCGACACCACGTAGAAACCGTCGATCGGCTGCCCGTTCTTGTACAGGGCGATCGTGCCCGTGTTGAAATCGAACGTGCCCGCGAGGAACACCCATTGGTTGGCCGGCAGCAACGTTCGCCAATCCTCGCGCGCGGCAAGATACTGCCTACCGCTGCCGTCGATGCGCCGGCCCGACGCCACCACGCGCAGCGTGCCGGACACATTCTCCAGTTCGAGCAGTGCTCTGGCATGGTGGCCGACCGAGTCGCCGGTCAGGATGCCGGCCAGTCCGACCCCTCCGAAGAAGTCGTTCGGATCCGACGTGTTGGAGTTGGGGGCCGGGATCTGGCCGGTCATCTTGAACCACCCGAGGACGGTGATTCCCTGAACTTGATTGAAACGGTTCAAGCTGGTCACGCCGGACGACGAGTAGAGGCCGGCCTTCCAGTCGTCGTTGCCGGCGCTTGTGGGATTGACCTGTTTCGCCTGCATCGAGGTCACGCTTCCCGCGTACGCGCCGTCCGCCACGCGCATGGCCGCGCCGCCGTTGACGAGGTTGATGTTCGTGCCGGAAGCACCCTGATCCTGCTCTTGCGCCGAGTTTCCGGGAACGGGGTGCTCGAAGTCGTAGAAGGCCACGAGATTCGGCGCCAGGCTGGGGTGCACTTGGGACGCCGACCCGCGAGTACCGGTCACCTTCCAGGCTTTGCCGTTCGCCTTGGCCAGCACATACAGCTCGCCGGCACGATCAATGCCGAATCGCATATCGACCCGGGAGTCGCCCGCCAAGTCCTGCATCGTGACCCTCGTGCCAGCGGAGTTGAAGATCCTGAACTCGTAGACCGTGGCCAGCGGCCCGCCTCGGATCATCTCGCTCGCATTGGTGAAGTAGATGTTGCCGCGAACGAGGTCGCCGAAGACGTACTTGCCACGCAGCGCGGGCAGGGCGCTGCCGCGATAGACGAAGCCGCCGACGATCGCGCGGCCGACGTCACGAGTGCAAGGCCAGTCGGGCGGCGCGTTGTGGTCGTAGGCGGCCACCGGGTAGGTGTAGCCGTACTGCGCGTCGTCCGCGGGCAGCGGGTAGAGGTTGCAGAGGTCGGTCTTCTTGAAGACGAAGGGGCCTTCGCGCTCGCTCCACCCGAAGTTGTCGCCGGCCCTGACGTCGTAGACCGCCTCGATGTCGTGCTCGCCGATGTGCCCGAGGAACATCCGGTTGCCCTCGCCCGTGTCCCAGCTGAAGCGGTGCGGGTCGCGCATGCCGAGCGCGTAGATCTCGCCCAGGGCGCCCGGCCGGCCCACGAAGGGGTTCGACGCCGGTATCCCGTAATTGCCATTCACGCCGTTGGTTCCCCGCGGGTCGATCCGCAGGATCTTTCCGTGGGGTATGCGCATGTCCTGGGGATCGTCGTTCGTGTACCCGATGCCGCCGTCCCCCACCGCGACATAGAGCAGCCCGTAGTCCGCGCTGCCTGGCTGGGCCGTGGGGTTGAAGTCGATCTGCTGGATCCCGTGGAGGTAAGAGGCGAACCCGATCCGCAGCAGCGTCCGGCGCGTGCCGCTGAAGGTGCTCGCGGCCGGGTTAGTCGCCGTCCACTCGGTCAGCACGCTGTGGATCACAGGGCTGGGCTGCGTCCAGTCCGGCTGCTGCGAACCCAGTGCGTCGAACGCCTCGCTGTGGGTGGTGTAGAACCTGCCGTTGGTCGCGAACTCGGGGTGGAACGCCACGAACCCGAAGCCGCTCCCGAGGCCACGGCCGGAGAAGAAGTTGGCCCCGACGCGAGCGCGGACATCGAGATAGGGACTCGGCGCCATGCCAGCCCTGAGGAAGTACAACGTGCCGTTGAGATCGGGCACGTACAGGCGGCCCGAACCGTCAGGGAGCTCGCCCAGGAAGTTGATCCGGGCGTGACGGTCCAATCGCGAGTCGGTCGGCGGCGGGACTGGGCTGGACTGCGGGAAAGTGGCGAACTCGGTGAGAGTCAACCCCAGGTTGGACAGGATCGGATTCTGCGGGATCGGGTCGGAGATCGGATCATCGCCGCCGGCAGCGCCCACGGTCAGCGAGTCGAGGTTGGGGCCGCCGTTGCTGGTCGTCGCGGTGGCACGAATGCGGTTCGTCCCCGCCGTCAGCGCCACACTGACCGTCGCCGTGCGCCACGTCGACCAGGCGCCGGTGCCGTTGAACGCGACACCGGGCGCCACCGTCGTGCCGTTCACGGCGATGTCCATCGGCCGGTTCGTGGTC
>Ga0184623_10001291_pt1 | contig 10931 bp, 9 predicted proteins | sample PLM1_100_b1_FD_133138 | JGI IMG/M metagenome (GOLD analysis project Ga0184623, IMG submission 133138) | Groundwater sediment microbial communities from an aquifer in East River, Colorado, USA - PLM1_100_b1 | ecosystem: Environmental > Terrestrial > Soil > Riparian zone | place: USA: East River...
AGGGCCTCCTCCGCCTTCAGGCTCACCTCGTATCCGGACTCCACCTCGCGGGTCCCGGACTCCATCGCCACCACCGCCTCCTGGGTCTCGACCTGCACGCCCTTGATGAGGGTGCCGATGTCCCGGGTGGCCTGGGTGGCCCGCTCCGCCAGCTTCCGGACCTCGTCGGCCACGACCGAGAAGCGCAGCCCCGCCTCGCCCGCGCCCGCCGCCTCGATGGAGGCGTTCAGGGCGAGGAGGTGCGTCTGGGCCGCGATGTCCTGGATGGTGTTCACGATATTGGAGATCTCGAGCGAGCGGTCGCCGAGGGACTTGATCTTCTTGGCGATCGTCTGCACCTCGGCCCGAATCTGCTGCATGCTGGCGAGGCTGTTGCGCACCGCTCCCTCGCCCTTGCTCGCGGCCTGGAGCACCTGGCGCGCCGCCTTGGCGCTCTGGTCGGCACTGTCCGCGACCTGCCGCACCGAGACCGTCACGTCCGCCATCGAGCGGGTCACGCTCACCGCGTCGCGGGCCTGCGCCTGCACCGCCTCCCCGAGCTCGCCGGTGATCCGGATGGTGTCCTGGGAGCCCGAGGCCACGCGGAGGGCGGCCTGCCGGACGTCACCGACGATCGAGGCGATCTCCTCGACCATCAGATTGATGGCGTCCACCACGTTGCCGAGCACGTCCCAGCTTACCTCCCCGCGCCGGGTGAGGTCCCCCTTGCCGATCTCCACCACCGTGTCGAGGAACGTGATGATGTTCTGCTGCAGCTCCTCGCGCTTCCGGCGCTCCTCGTCGCGGTCGGCCTCGGTCTGGACCAGCGAGCGGAGCCGCACGATGGAGTCGTTGAAGGTGACCGCCATCTGGCCGATCTCGTCGCGCGAGGTGACCGGCACCAGCTGGGAGAGGTCGCCCCGCCCCACGCGCTCGGCCACGCTCATCAGGGCGTTGACTGGCCGCGTGATCCGCCGGGCGAAGAGCACGCCCGCGAGCACCGCGACCGCCGCGATCCCGCCGAGGATCAGGAGCAGGAAGTTACCGGCCCCGACCGCCGCGGCGGTGATGATCGACTTGTCCATGCCCACCCGCACGGTCCCGAGCCGCCCGCCCAGCATCAGCACGCCGATGTCGATGATCTCGCGCTCGCTCCCGCCCCGGGGATCGAGGTAGCGGAGCTCCTGGACCTGCGGCTTGGTGGCCTGCCCCGGCACCACGTTCTTCTCGATGATGCCCGTTGGCACCACCGGGGCGAAGGTGTGGGCGATGAGGGCGCGCTGGGGATCGTAGACCATGACGTAGGCCACGCCGGAGATCTTGGCGAACTCGTCGACCTGGGCCTGGACGGTGGACGCGTCGCGGTTCACCACGAGGTCCGCCGCGGAGCTCGACAGGCTGTTGGCGATGGCGCTGCCCTTGTCGGTGAACTCGCGGGTCAGGTTCTCCTGCAGCGAGCGGTAGGCGATGATCCAGCTCGCGATCGCCACCGGCAGCAGGACCAGCACCAGGAAGACGGTGATCTTGCCGAGGAGGCCGAACCGCGGCCGGGAGCCCGAGGGGCGAGCGGTCGCGACGACGGATCCCGTGCCCTCCCCGCGCTTCCTCATCGCGTGTCTCCTCCAGCCCCGCTTCAGACCGTCCATGCCCATCGCTCAGGCCTTGACCGCCGCGGCCCAGTCCGCGATCGGCACCCAGCGATCCCCGTCGACCCGCGTGAAGTAGACGCTGTCCAGCCCCTGGTGTCGCTCGGGCGTGAAGGTGAGCGGTGCGCCGATCCCGAGATCGAGCCCGCGGAGCGATTCCAGCGCCTGGCGGAAGGACGCCCGCCCCGCGGTGGCCCCGGCCCGGCGCAGCGCCTCGACGACCACCCGCGCGTTCACGTAGCCCTCGAGGCTGATGAAGCTGTACTTCTGCGGCGCGTAGACGGCGTCGCGGAGCGCCTCGGGAACCTGCGGGTTGTGCTTGTCCATGAGGGCCCGGTACTCGACCACGCCGGGCAGGCCCGTGTCGTCGTAGCTCGGCACCACCTGGGAGTTGATCAGGGCGCGCGTGTAGTCGCGGCCCTTCGCGCGGCCGTGCTTGACGAGCAGCCCGAGCATGGCGTCCGATCCCACGAACGAGACATTGGAGATCGGCGCGGTCCAGCCCGCATCGCGCGCCGAGCGCACGAAAGCGCCGCAGCCCTGGTAGGCGCCGGTGCAGAGCACGACTTCGCTGCCGCTCTCACGGAGGGCCTTGACCGCGATGGTCATGTCCTCCTCGAACTTGGCGTTGCGGACGTAGGTGGCTTCCGCCACGATCTTCGCGTTGCGCGCGGCGAGCGCCCGCGCCACCCCGTCGGTGCCGCTACGGCCGTAGGCGTCGATCTGGTAGTAGACCCCGAAGCGGCGCGCCCCCGCCTGCCAGAAGCGCTCCACCAGCGCCGCCATCTCCTGCCGGTAGGAGGCGCGGACGTTGAAGACCTGATCGACGTAGGGGGCCTCGCGCTGAGGCTGGGCGCCTGTGAAGTTGCCCACCAGCACCACGTGCTGGTCCGCGTACTGCTTGATCACGGGCAGCGCGCGCGTGAGCGTCGGAGTGCCCACGTAGTTGGAGAGCAGGAACACCTTCTCTCGGTCCAGGAGGTGGATCGTGTTGCGGATGCACGGGTCCGGGTTGTAGCCGTCGTCGAGCGCGACCACCGTGATGGGCCGCCCGAAGAGACCGCCCCGCGCGTTGACCTCGCTGTAGTAGGCGTGGGCACCGCGGTACAGCTCGCTGCCGAGGCCGGCCGCGGAGCCCCGGAACGCCGCGCTCATGCCGATCCGGATCTCGCCGGCCTGGGCCCGCGCGGCGGCGCCGGGAAGGACGCTGCTCGCGAGGCCCGCCGAGAGGACGCCGCCGAGGAACCCTCTCCGGTTCATGCCGATGCCTCCTGCGCAACCGCCGGGGTCGAGGTGGCAAGCGCGGCCAGGATCTTCGGAACGTCGAGCAGCGCCAGGGTCTCCCCGGCCCACTGGATCCAGCCGGCCATCAGCGGGCGGGGTCCCCACATCCCGGCGGCGGTCGGGCTGTCGGTCGGCACCACGTCCTCGAAGGGCTCGAGTCCGAGCACGGTATCCACCACCACCGCAGCCTGGAAGGCGCCAGCGCGTATGACGAGCGTGCGCAGGCTGCCCGCGGGACGTGCTTCCGGCAGTCCCAGCAGCCCCCGGACGTCGACGATCGGCATCACGGTGCCCCGGAGGTTCGCCACGCCCACCACGTGCCGGGGCGCCCGCGGAACCGCGGTGATCTCGTCGAAGAGCACCACCTCTCGGGCGCTCCGCACGTCCACCGCGAACCGCGTGCCGGCCAGGGCAAAGAGGCAGGCGCGCCGCGCCGGAGGAGCATCCGGGAGAACGGGCGGCACCGGGATCACGGGAGTCTGGGTCATTGGGGCTATTTCACGAACTGGCGCACCACGCCGAGGAGCTGGTCCGCGGTGAACGGCTTGGCCAGGTAGTCCGCGGCCCCCTGGCGCTGCCCCCACAGGCGATCGCTCTCCTGGTTCTTGGAGCTCACGAACACCACCGGGGTATCCCTGGTGCGGGGATCGCGCCGGAGCCCCCGCAGCACCTCGTAGCCATTGCGCTTGGGCATCACGATGTCCAGCAACAGCAGGTCCGGCCGCTCCTCGACGACCCGATCCTCCAGGAGCTCGCCGTGGTCGTACGACACGACCTGGTGGCCGGCCGACTTGAGAATGCCCTCGATCAGCTTCAGCTCTGACAGGGCGTCATCGACAACCATCACTTTGCCCACGACCCGGCCCTCCTCGGCTGCGAGTGCACGTGATTACCCGAACGGACCCGACCCGACAAGGCTTTTCGGGGGGTTCATCTACTGCAAACCCCCTACCAACCGAGGTTTTCTGCCGTCTTGGAGGCCGTTCCCGGCGTATGCGGGTCAACGCCGTGGATTCAAGGCTTTCCGGCCCTCCGAGGTCGTTTAGGGTCCTACCGAGCCAGGGTGACAGCGGGCGGACGTCCGATGGGTGACGCCCACTGTCAGAAGGAGTGCCCCGAAGCGTCGGCCCTCCTGCCCTGCCCGCGCTGCAGGGCGCCGCCGCCCGAGGGCCAACTTGCGATGATGGGGGGCGTATGCTAGCGTGGCACTGCGTTTTTTATGGAACTCTCACCCGCTGTCCCGCACCAATCCTGCCCGACCATAAGGAGACCCAGGATCAATGGCCGATAGCACGCTCCATCTCACCGAGGCCAGCTTCGACACGGAACTGGGCAAGCACACCGAGCTGCTCATGGTGGACTTCTGGGCCGAGTGGTGTGCCCCCTGCCGCGCCCTCGCGCCCACGCTTGAAGAGCTGGTACGCGAGGGCAACGGCTCGGTGACCCTCGCGAAGGTGAACGTGGACGAGCAGCCGTCGCTGGCCGCCCGTTACGGGATCCGCTCCATCCCGACCATCCTGTTCGTCAAGGGCGGCAAGGTGATGGACCAGGTGATCGGCGCGGTTCCGAAGGCGCAGCTCAAGAAGAAGCTGGACGCGAACGCCTGAGCGACTCATCCATGTCGACGGTGGGGCCCGGTCTCCCCCCGCTCTCTCCGACGCGCGAGGAATTCCGCGCCCTGGCCGGTCAGGGCAACCTGATCCCGGTCTTCGCCGAGCTGGCCGCCGACCTCGACACCCCGCTGTCCGCCTTCCTGCGGCTCCGCCCCGGGCCCTACGCCTTCCTGCTGGAGTCGGTCGAGGGCGGAGAGAAGTGGGCCCGCTACTCCTTCCTCGGCACAGACCCTCTGATGGTCTTCACCGCCAAGGGCAAGCGCATCAGCGTCCGCCGCGCCGACGGCACCATCGAGCTCCTGCCGGGGTCGGACCCCTTCGCGGCACTCCGGGAGCTGCTCTCCCGGTTCAAGCCGGTACCGGTCCCAGGGCTGCCGCGCTTCCAGGGCGGGGCGGTGGGCTTTCTGTCCTACGACATGATCCGCCACGTCGAGCGGCTCCCCGTCCTGACCACCGACGACCAGAAGCTCCCCGACGCGGTGTTCATGTTCACCGACAGCCTGCTGGTGTTCGACAACCTGCGCCACCGGCTGCTGGTGATCGCGAACGCGCACGTCACCAAGACGGATCCGGCCTCGCTCGACCGCGCGTACGACGCGGCCGCGGTCAAGATCGGCATGCTGATCGGCAACCTCCGCCGGCCGGCCCGCTCCCCCGCCCCGCTCACCCTGCCGCCGGTGGAGCCGCTCGTGGCCCTGGGGGACGAGGGCTTCACCTCGACGATGGACGAGGCCGCCTTCATGGACGGCGTGCGCCGGGCGAAGGAATTCATCGCCGCCGGCGATGCCTACCAGGTGGTGCTGTCGCGACGCCTCGACACCGAGCTGCGGGCCGACCCGTTCACGGTCTATCGCGCGCTCCGCACCGTCAACCCGTCGCCCTATCTCTTCTTCCTGCGCCTGGGCAAGACCAGCATCGTGGGGTCGTCCCCGGAGGTGCTGGTGCGGCTCGAGGACGAGCGGGTGGAAGAGCGGCCGATCGCGGGGACGCATCCGCGGGGTCGGACCGAGGAGGAGGACGCCCGGCTGGCGGACGAGATGCGGGCGGACCCGAAGGAACGGGCGGAGCACGTGATGCTGGTCGACCTCGGGCGCAACGACGTGGGCCGGGTGAGCCGTCTCGGCAGTGTCGAGGTCTCGGAGTTCATGGTGGTGGAGCGCTACTCGCACGTCATGCACCTGGTGAGTCACGTGCGGGGCCGCCTCGAGCCGGGCAAGGATGCCTTCGACGTGCTGACCGCCTGCTTCCCCGCCGGGACCCTCACCGGGGCCCCCAAGATCCGGGCCATGGAGATCATCGAGGAGCTGGAGCCCACCCGCCGGGGCCCCTACGGGGGCGCGGTCGGCTACATCTCCTACTCGGGCAACCTCGACTCCTGCATCACGATCCGCACCGTGGTGTGCCACGGGCGCCGCGCGTCCATCCAGGTGGGCGCGGGTATCGTGGCCGACTCCGACCCCAAGACGGAGTGGCTCGAGACGGCCTCGAAGGCGCGGGGCATGATCCTGGCGCTCCGCATCGCGGCGCAGGAGCAGCCGGGATGATCCTGGTGCTCGACAACTACGACTCGTTCACCTACAACCTCGTCCAGTACCTGGGCGAGCTCGGGGCCACCATGCGGGTGGTCCGCAACGACGCGCTCACCGCGGACGACGTCCTGGCCCTCGCGCCCGAGGGCATCGTCATCTCCCCGGGCCCGGGCAATCCGGACGGTGCCGGCATCTCGCTCGAGCTGATCCGCCGCTTCCATGCCCGGGTGCCGATCCTCGGCGTCTGCCTCGGCCACCAGGCGATCGGCCAGGCCTTCGGGGGCACGGTGGCGCGGGCGCGCCGGCAGATGCACGGCAAGACCTCCCCGATCACGCACGACGGGCGCGGCGTGTTCCGCGGCCTCCCGCCGGGGTTCGAGGCGACGCGCTACCACTCGCTGGTCGTGCTCGAGTCGGGCCTACCCGCCGACCTCGAGATCTCGGCCCGGGCGGACGACGGGGAGATCATGGGCCTGCGGCATCGCCACTACCCGGTCGAGGGCGTGCAGTTCCATCCCGAGTCCATCCTGACGAGCCAGGGCAAGGCGCTGCTGGCCAACTTCCTCGCGCTGACGCCGGTGCCCGCGCCGGCATGAACGCGGAGCCACCCGAACGGGTGAGCCTGGGCGGGCTGGGCGAGCGCGAGCTGATCCGTCGCATCCGGAGGAGCGCCGCCGCGAGCTCCGCCTCGCCCGGGGTGGAGGTCGGCATCGGCGACGACACCGCGGTCCTCGCGGTGCCACCCGGCCACAAGCTGCTCGCCACCACCGATCTGCTGATCGAGGACGTCCACTTCCGCCGGACCTCCGCCGCCCCCGCCGATATCGGCTGGAAAGCGCTCGCGGTCAACCTCTCCGACATCGCGGCCATGGGCGGCATCCCGCGTTGGGCGCTCGTGGCGCTGGCCGTCCCGGCGGATACGGACGTCGAGGCGGTGGACGCCTTCTACGCGGGCATGGCGGAGGCCGCCGAGCCTCACGGCGTGACCGTCGTCGGCGGCGACACGTCGGCCTCTCCCGGCGGCTGGACGGTGAACGTCACGCTGCTCGGGATCCATCCGGGCGAGCCGCGGCTTCGCTCGCACGCCCGCGCCGGCGACGCGGTGGCGGTGACGGGTAGCCTGGGCGTATCCGCGGCCGGCCTCCACGCGCTCGAGATCGGGCTCGACCGCGCCCGCGACGCGGGCCTGGCCGCCGCGCGGCTCGGCGAGATCACGCGGGCCCACCTCCGGCCCCGCGCGCGCGTCGCGGAGGGGCGCTGGCTGGGTCAAGCGCCCGGCGTCCACGCCATGATGGATTGCTCCGACGGCCTCGCCACGGATCTCGGGCACATCTGCCGGGAGAGCGGGGTGGGCGCCCGCGTGCGGCTCGAGCGCGTCCCGGTCGCGCCGGCGGCGCGGGAGGCGGCCCGCGCGCTCGGGGCCGACGCGCGGGAGTGGGCGGTGAGCGGCGGGGAGGACTACGAGCTCCTGCTAACGTGCGACCCCTCCGAAGCCGACCACCTCAGCGCGGGCCTCGTCGAGGCGACCGGCACCCCGCTCACCGTGATCGGACGGATCGAGGGGGCCGCGGGCGAGACCGTCTTCGTGAACGCAGCCGGCGCGCCGGTGGCGGTGCGCGGCGGCTTCGAGCATTTCCATGGATAACCGGGTCCTCCCCGAGCTGATCCTCCTCGGGGTCCTGCTCCTGGCCTCCGCGCTGCTCTCCGGCGCGGAGGCCGCGTACTTCTCGCTGGGCCGGACGCGGCTGAAGGAGCTGGCCGAGCAGCATGGCAAGACGCCCGGGCCGCTCGCGCCGCTGCTCGCGCAGCCCCACGAGCTGCTGGTCACCCTCCTCGTCGGCATCACGGTGGTGAACATCGGGGCCTCCGCCCTCGCCGCGGCCATCGCCGCGCAGGTCTTCGGCGGGAAGGGCCTCGCCATCGCCATCGGCGGCATGGTGTTCCTGCTCACCGTGTTCGGCGAGGTGCTGCCCATGACCCTGGCGGTGGAGCATCCGCTGCGGTTCGCGGCCTGGGTGAACCGGCCGGTGGCGTGGCTCTCCGTCCTGCTGAAGCCGATCCGGGTGGGGCTCGGCGCGTTCACCGCGGTCACCCTTCGCCTGGTCGGGTCCGAGCGGCAGGTCGGCCAGCCCGAGGTCTCCGAGGAAGAGCTCCGCACGCTGGTGGACGTGGGGGCGCGCGAGGGCGTGGTGGACCGCACCGAGCGCGAGATGATCCACAAGGTGTTCGAGCTGGAGGACACCCTGGTGCGCGAGGTGATGGTGCCGCGCCCGGACATGTTCTGCCTCGACGTGGCCACGCCGCCCCAGGAGATCCTGCCGCTGCTGCGCGAGCAGCTGCACTCCCGCGTCCCCGCGTTCGAGGAGAGCATCGACCAGATCGTCGGGGTACTCTACACCAAGGACCTGCTGCCGCACCTCGGCGGGCTGCCGCCCACCTTCGAGCTCCGCGGGCATCTCCACCCGCCCTACTTCGTGCCGGAGTCGAAGCGGGCCGACGCGTTGCTGCGCGAGTTCCAGGCCAAGAAGCTCCACCTGGCCATCGTGGTGGACGAGTACGGCGGCACCGCGGGCCTCGTCACCCTCGAGGACCTGCTCGAGGAGCTGGTCGGCGAGATCCGCGACGAGTACGACGAGGACGAGCGGCTGATCCAGCGCGTCGGCCCGCGCACCTTCCGGGTCTCCGGGCGCCTTCCCATCCACGAGCTGAACGCCGCGACCGGGCTCGTGATCCCCGACGAGTCCTTCGACACGGTGGGCGGCTGGGTGCTCGATCTCTTCGGCCGCGTGCCCCACCGGGGCGAGAAGAAGGAGACCGAAGACGGGGTCCGCGTGTCGGTGGAGAAGGTGGAGCGGACGCGCGTGCTGGAGGTGATGGTCGCCCTGCCCGAGGTCGCCGAGCCGCGGGAGGCCACGTGATCTACGTCTGGATCATCGGGCTCTCCCTGCTGGTGACCGCGCTCTTCTCGGCCGCCGAGATGTCGTTCATCGCGGCCAATCGCGTCCGCCTGCGGCACATGGCGGAGGGTGGGCACCGGACGGCCATCCGGTACCTGGAGGCGTTCCGGAGCCCGGAGCGGCTCCTGTCCACCGCCATGATGGGCGTCACCATCGCCCACATCACCGCCTCCAGCGTGGCGACCTGGGCGCTCATCCCGGTGGTGGGCGGCGGCGCGGCGCTCCTGGTCACCGTCGCTCTCACCCCGCTCATGCTCATCTTTGGCGAGGTGATCCCGAAGGCGGTGGCCCGGGAGCGCGCGACCGGGCTGATCCTGATCCTGTTCCCGGTGGTGGAGACGCTGGGCAAGCTCCTGGCCCCGCTGACCTGGGGCGCCAATGCCCTGGTGGGGCGCGCGCTGGCCCTGGTGGGGCGCCAGCCCACCGGAGCCCGCCAGTTCGTCTCGCGCGAGGAGCTGAAGCTGCTGCTGCAGATGGAGCCGGAGGAGGCCGACGTCACCGTCACCGAGGCGGAGATGATCGACAAGATCTTCGACCTGGGGGAGACCGCGGTGCGCGAGGTCATGGTGCCGCTGGTGGACGTGGCCGCGCTGCCCGAGACGGCCTCGCCCGCCGACGCGGTCGGTCTCATCCAGGAGCGGGGCTTCTCCCGCATTCCCGTCTTCACCGACCGCGTGTTCAACATCGTGGGTGTGGTCACCACCATGGATCTCCTCAACCAGGGGGTCCAGGCGCCGGACCTGCGCTCGCTGATGCGCCCCGCCACCTACGTCCCGGAGACCAAGCGCATCGACGAGCTGCTCCGCGAGATGCAGAAGAATCGCGTGCAGCTCGCGGTGGTGGTGGACGAGTACGGCGGCGCCGTCGGCATCGTCACGGTGGAGGATATCGTCGAGGAGATCGTGGGCGAGATCCGCGACGAGCACGACCGCACCCCCGACACGGTGGAGCGCCTGCCCGACGGCAGTTACCGGGTGGCGGGCCGCGCGGGCATCGACGAGGTCAACGAGGCGCTCGACTGGGACCTGCCGAAGGGCGACTTCGAGACGGTGGCCGGCCTCGTGCTCGCCACCCTGCACCGCATCCCCCTGGTCGGCGAGGTCTTCCGGGTCGGGCGCTACGCCTTCACGGTGCTCGAGGCCGACAAGCGCCGCGTCCTCACCGTTCGCGTCACCCCCGACACGCCCAAGAAGACCGCCCCTGCAGCCACGGAGAGGTAGCCGCGGCCGAGCCGCTTCGGACTATCGCTTGCGCGAAGAGAGTGAATCGCTAGACTAGACGCCGAGCGCGAGCCACTCGACGCTAGCGCGGAGGCCCAGCGTGAGGCCGACGACGCAAGGCAAGGCAGGTCGGATGAGCGCTTGCGCGAAGGAGCCCCACCGCCAAACTGAAGTCCTCCACATTCAACCCACATAGAAGGAGAATCAAGATGGCCGGCAAGATGGTCGAGTTTCCCAGCAACGGGCACACCGCGAAGGGCTATCTGGCCACCCCCGCCTCCGGCAAGGGACCGGGCGTCCTCGTGATCCAGGAGTGGTGGGGGCTGGTGGGCCACATCAAGAACGTGTGCGATCGCTTCGCGGCCGCCGGCTTCTCGGCGCTGGCCCCCGATCTCTACCACGGCCAGACCGCGAGCGAGCCGGACGCGGCGGGCAAGCTCTTCATGGCGCTCAATATCGAGCGGGCCGAGAAGGATCTCGCCGGAGCCGCCAAGTACCTGGCCGACCATTCCTCGACATCCAAGCTGGGCGCGGTGGGCTTCTGCATGGGCGGCCAGCTCGCCCTCTTCGCCGGATGCACCAACGCGAACGTGGGGGCGGTGGTGGACTTCTATGGCATCCATCCGAACGTCAAGCCGGACTACAGCCGGCTGAACGGCCCGGTGCTGGGGCTCTTCGCCGAGAAGGACGGCTTCGTGACGCC
>Ga0184623_10001293_pt1 | contig 10929 bp, 7 predicted proteins | sample PLM1_100_b1_FD_133138 | JGI IMG/M metagenome (GOLD analysis project Ga0184623, IMG submission 133138) | Groundwater sediment microbial communities from an aquifer in East River, Colorado, USA - PLM1_100_b1 | ecosystem: Environmental > Terrestrial > Soil > Riparian zone | place: USA: East River...
ACTTGGGACAGAACCAGGGGATCAGAGTCCGTTGCGCCGGGCGAGATCGCCGTACCAGTGGCCGCTGTCCTTGACGGTCCGCCGCTGGGTCTCGAAGTCGACGTGGACCAGCCCGAACCGCATGGCGTACCCCTCCGCCCACTCGAAGTTGTCCAGCAGCGACCAGGCCAGGTAACCGCGCAGGTCCACACCGTCCTGGATGGCCCGGTGGACGGCGCGCACGTGCTGGTCGAGGTAGGCGCGCCGGTCTGGGTCGCGTACGCGGCCGTCAGCGGAGACCGTGTCGGCGAACGCAGCCCCGTTCTCGGTGATCATCAGCGGCACCTGCGGGTAGTCCCGGTAGAGCCGCACGAGCAGTTCGTACAGCCCGTCCGGGTCCTGCTCCCAGCCGATCAGGGTGAGCGGACCCCGCGGCGGCAGCAGCGTGGCGTGGCGCAGGCCGGGGAACGGACCGGCAGCGTCCTCCGCGCCACCCGGCCCCACCCGGGCGCAGCTGTAGTTGTTCACGCCGACCAGGTCGAGCGGCGTGGCTATCGTTGTCAGGTCGCCGTCGGCCACGAAGTCGAAGTCGGTCACCGGCGCGAGATCGGCCACGATGTCGGCCGGGTACTCCCCGCGCAGCACCGGGTCGAGGAAGATCCGGTTCTGCAGGCCGTCGACACGGCGGACCGCTTCCCGGTGCTCGTCGGTGTCACCGTCCGTCCGCACCGTCGCGAGGTTGAGCACCAGCGAAAACCGGTGCCCCGGCCGGGCCTGAGCGCGCATCGACTGGGTGGCCAGGCCGTGCCCGAGCAGCAGGTGGTGCAGCGCCGCCAGGCTCTGGCGGGCGTCCTGGGCACCGGGCGCGTGGATCCCCGCGTAGTAGCCGAGGAAGGCGGAGCAGAACGGCTCGTTGAGCGTGGTCCAGTCGTCGACCCGGTCGCCCAGCCGCTCGTGCACCAGCGTCGCGTACTCGGCGAACCGGTATGCGGTGTCCCGGTTCGGCCAGCCGCCCTTGTCTTCGAGCGCCTGCGGCAGGTCCCAGTGGTACAACGTCAGCATCGGCTCGATGCCCGCGCCGAGCAGCTCGTCGACGAGCCGGTCGTAGAAGGCCAGACCCTCGGCGTTCACCGGGCCGGTGCCGTCAGGCTGGATCCGCGGCCACGCGACCGAAAACCGGTAGGCGCTCACGCCGAGGTGCTTGAGGATCGCCACGTCCTCGGCGTACCGGTTGTAGTGGTCGCAGGCGATGTCGCCGGTGTCACCGCCGACCACCTTGCCGGGCGTGTGCGAGAAGGTGTCCCAGATGGACGAGCCACGGCCGCCCGCCGTGGCCGCGCCCTCGATCTGGTACGACGCGGTGGCCGCACCCCAGCGGAATCCGGCTGGGAACTGGATGCCGTCCACGGCGGATTCCGCGACGACCGCGCCGCTCGGGCGAGCCTCCTCCGCCGCGGTAACCGAACTGAACCCGCTCATGCGCGTCCTCGCTTCGCTCCGGGCGCGCATGAGACTCGACGCCGCGCTGTCCCTCTGATTCGCTCGCTACGCTCGCTCATGCGTCCCCCTCGTTGCGCCCGGTCATGCCGATACCTCGATTCACTCGGCGGCGCCTCGGCGCACGCTGCTGTGGTTACTCATCCCTTCACCGCGCCCTGCATGATTCCGCCGACGATCTGCTTGGCCAGGAGACCGAAGATCACCAGCACCGGGACCGTGGCAAGCGTCGCGCCGGCGAGCATCAGCGAGTAGTCGGTGAAGTACCCGCTCGCCAATGTGGACAGTGCGACGGGCACGGTCGGGTTCTCCGGGCCCAGCACGACAAGAGGCCAGAAGAAGTCGTTCCAGGCACCCATGAACATGAAGACGGCGAGCACCGCGGCGGCCGGCCGGATGGCGGGCACGACCACGTGCCAGTACACCCGGAGCAGGCTGCACCCGTCGGCGCGCGCGGCGTCGATCAGCTCGGTGGGGACGTTCTCCTCCACCGCCTGGCGCATCCAGAAGACCGAGAACGCGCTGACGAGCGCCGGCAGGATCACCGCCTGCAACTTCGCGCTCCAGCCCAGCTCGCCGACCAGCATGTACAGCGGGATGATGCCGAGCTGGGTCGGCACCATCATCGTGGCGATCACCGTCACCAGCAGCGCATTGCGGCCCTTGAACCGGAGCTTGGCGAAGGCGAACCCGGCGAGCGACGCGAAGAGCACGTTCCCGAACGCGACGGACGTCGAGACGATGAGCGAGTTCTGCAGCGCAAGCGCGAACTCGCTCGAGTCGAAGACCCGCTGGATGTTCTCCACCAGGTGTCCACCCGGCACCAGTGGCGGCGTGGCCTCGCCGATCACGCTGTTGTCGCTGCTCGCCACGACAAACGACCAGTACATCGGGAAGAACGACGCGAGCAGTACGGCGGCGAGGATCAGGTACGAGAGCGGCCCGGGACGGCGCAGGCCGGGCGTGGTGCGGCGCCGGTTGGTAGGGGCGGCGGGCGGCGCGACGGGTGTGGTGAGGCTGGTCATGGTGCCACTCACTTCCCTGAGACCAGGCGACGGGTCAGGCCGAGGTTGATCAAGGCCATGACGACGACGATGAGGAACAGCACCCACGCGACGGCGGAGGCGTAGCCGGAGTCGAAGAGCGTGAAGCCCTTCTCATACAGGTACATCGTCAGCGTCTGGAACTGCCGGTCGCTGCCGCCGGTGCCGGTGGTCAGGCTGTTGGTGGCGTCGAACAGCAGCGGCTCGGCGAAGAGCTGCAGGCCGCCGATGGTGGACACGATCGCCGTGAAGATCACCGTCGGGCGGATCATCGGCACGGTGACGCTCCAGAACGTGCGCCACGGCGACGCACCGTCCACCTTGGCGGCCTCGTAGATGTCAGCGGGGATCGACTGTATCGCCGCGAGATAGATCAACGCGTTGTACCCGGTCCAGCGCCAGGTGACGATGACGGCGATCGCGAGGTGCGATGCCCACCGGTCGGCCTGCCAGTTGATCGGGCCGTCCTCGCCGGTGCCGATGCCGACGAGGCTGAGCAGCCAGTTCACGATGCCGAAGTCCCGGCCGAATATCTGCGCGAACACGAGCCCGACCGCCACGACCGTGACCACGTTCGGCACCAGCACGCCAGCGCGGAAGAAGGTGCGGGCGCGGAGCCGGCTGTTGAGCAGCGCCGCCAACCCCAGGGCGATGAGCAACTGCGGCACGGTGGAGAGCACGAACAGGCTGAATGTGTTGAACAGCGCGTTCCAGAAGTTCTCGTCGGTGAACAGCTCGGTGTAGTTGTCGAAGCCGACCCAACCCTGGTCACCGTTGATGAGGTGCCAGTCGTGCAGCGACACCCAGAACGTGTACGCCAGCGGGTAGAGGCCGAACACCGCGAAGAGCGCGAAGAACGGCAACACCATCAGGTACGGCGTGCTCTTGAGATCCCAGTTCGCCAGCCGGTTCCGGAACGCCGAGGAGCGCCGCGGCGGCTGATCTGCGCTGCGACGCTCGCTGACCGGCGGTTCGCCGCCCCGATGGCGACCGGCTCCGTCCCGCACTTCGACCTTCATCTCTCCATGCCTTCCTGCCCGGCGGGGCTCACTCGGTGTCGACGTCCGCCTTGTGGGCGAGGATGAACGTCAGCGGTGGGGCCGGTGTGCGGCCACGGCCCCACCGCGACGACTGGGCCGGCCTACTGGCCGAGTACCTTCTTGGACTCCTTGACCGCTTCATCGAAGGCGGCCTGGGGGGCCTGCTTGCCCTGCTCTACCCGGAGCAGCGCCCTGGTGAAGATCGGGCGTACGTCACCGTCGCGCAGACCGCGGTAGTTCGGCTTCAAGCTGTCCGCGGACTTCGCGAAGATCTCACCGGTGGGCGCGTCGTTGAAGAACGGCTGCTTCAAGGCGAGGACGGCGGGGTCCTTCAGGAGGGCCGGCTGCGAGGGCAGGTTGCCGGTCTCCTCGAAGATCTTCTTCTGCGCATCGGGCGAGGTGAGGAACTTCGCCAGCTCGTACGCTTCCTTCTGGTGCTTGCCCTGCTTCGGCACCGTCAGGAACGAGCCACCCCAGTTGCCGCCGCCGCCCGGGATCGTCGCGACGTCCCAGGTGCCTTCGCCGCCCGCGCCGACCGCGTCTTTGATCAGACCGACCATCCACGCCGGGCACGTGATCGTGGCGAACGAACCCTGCTTGAAGCCGACGGTCCACGGCTGGCTGAACGGCTCCAGCTTCGCGGACAAGCCGTCATTGCTGGCCTTCGCGGCGAGCAGGAAGGAGTCCTTCACGGCCGGGTTCGAGTCAGCGACGAACTCGTCCTTCTCGGGCTCGAAGAACCCGTAGGGGCTCTGGTTCATCAGCGCCGTGAGGATGTTGTTCGCGCCGTCGAACCACTTCGCCTTGGCGCCGCTGTCCTTGAACTTCTTGCCGGTGGCGAGGTAGTCGTTCCACGTCGGCCAGAGCGCCGCGACCTGTGTGCGGTCGGTCGGGAGACCCGCGTCCTTGAAAGCCTTGGTGTTGTAGCACATCGCCAGGCTGCCGACGTCGGTGCCGAGACCGAGAACGGTGTCGTCGTCCGGCGCGGCCTGCGCCCACTTCCAGCTCAGCCACTGGTCCTTGAGGTCCTTGGCGCCGAAGTCGGCCAGGTTGGCGAACTTGCCCTTGGACTGCCGGAACTGAGGCAGGAAGCCCTCCTCGATCGCCTCGATGTCGGCGGCCCCGGAACCGGTGGCGAGGTGGGTGGCGAGCTGCTTGTGGTGCGGGTCGAACTGGGAGATCCGCTCCTTGATCTTGACGTTCGGGTGCGCCTTCTCATACTCCTTGTACAGACTCTTGCTGTACCCGAAGTCGCTGAACGTCGCCACCGTGAGGGTGATGTCGCCGTCGCCCCCACCTGAACTGTTGCAGCCAGTGGCCGCAACCATGCACACCGCCATACCGAGCGCCAACCGCGCACTGCCGCGCTGGAGCGCTCTCCAGTTCCGCATCCGAACCCTCCTCCACCAGCGACGGACGAGCGATCTCGTCCGCTTCCACTCCCGTGAGAGCGCTCTCAGGATTCTGGTGAGACACGTCACTGTCAAGGGTTGTTACCGGATGGTTGCTGGCGAGGTTCTGCTTGGAACCAGCCAAACCTGTCCGATTCACTTGGCTGAATCGGGAAAGTCACGGTCCGAGAGAGCGCAATCTCGTACCTGATCGGCATCCGCGATGCCCGCGCCAACAAAACGGACTTGCGGGGTAATCGTGGCTACGCGCGCCCGTTGTAGGCACGGAAGTCCCGCAAGTCCGGTTCAGGAACGGCGTTCCCGGCTACTCCCACTCGATGGTGCCCGGCGGCTTGCTCGTGACGTCGAGGACGACGCGGTTGACCTCGCGCACCTCGTTCGTGATCCGGGTGGAGATCTTCGCCAGCACGTCGTACGGCAGCCGGGTCCAGTCGGCCGTCATCGCGTCCTCGCTGGAGACCGGGCGGAGCACGATCGGGTGGCCATAGGTACGGCTGTCGCCCTGCACGCCCACCGAGCGGACGTCCCCGAGCAGCACCACCGGGCACTGCCAGATGTCCCGGTCGAGGCCGGCGGCGGTCAGCTCCTCGCGCGCGATCGCATCGGCGACGCGCAGCACGTCGAGCCGCTCGGCCGTGACCTCGCCAACGATGCGGATGCCCAGGCCGGGGCCGGGGAATGGCTGCCGGTAGACGATGGCCTCGGGCAGGCCCAGCTCGATACCGACCTTGCGCACCTCGTCCTTGAAGAGGGTGCGCAACGGCTCGACCAGCGCGAACTGCAGATCCTCGGGCAGCCCGCCGACGTTGTGGTGGCTCTTGATGTTCGCGGTGCCGGTGCCGCCGCCGGACTCCACCACGTCCGGATACAGCGTGCCCTGCACGAGGAAATCGATGCTCTCGCCGTGCGCGCCGGCCTCCGCGATCAGCTCGCGCTCGGCCGCCTCGAAGACCCGGATGAACTCCCGGCCGATGATCTTGCGCTTCTCCTCCGGATCGGTGACCCCGGCGAGCGCGTCGAGGAACCGCTTGCGCGCGTCCACGACCTTGAGCTTGATGCCGGTCGCGGCGACGTAGTCCTCCTCGACCTGCTCGGCCTCGCCCGCGCGGAGCAGCCCGTGGTCGACGAAGACGCAGGTCAGCTGGGCGCCGACGGCCTTGTGCACGAGTGCGGCGGCGACGGCCGAGTCGACCCCGCCCGAGAGCCCGCAGATGACCCGCTTTTCGCCGATCTGGGCGCGGATAGCGGCCACCTGATCGTCGATGACGTTGCCCATGGTCCAGTCGGGCGCGATGCCGGCGACGTCGTGCAGGAAGCGTTCCAGCACCGTCTGACCGTGCGCCGTGTGCAGGACCTCGGGGTGGAACTGGACCCCGGCGAAGCGGCGGACGGCGTCCTCGAACCCGGCCACAGGGGCGCCGGCCGACGTGGCCGTGACGGTGAAGCCGGGGGGCGCGGCCGAGACGGCGTCACCGTGGCTCATCCACACCGGCTGCTCCGCCGGCAGATCCTTGAAGAGCACGCCCGGCTCGACGACGCGCAGGCCGGTGCCGCCGAACTCGCTCAGCCCCGTGCGCTCGGCCGTACCGCCGAGGGCCACCGCCATCGCCTGGAAGCCATAGCAGATGCCGAAGACGGGGACGCCCGTGTCGAAGAGCGCCGGGTCGACCTGCGGGGCGCCGTCGGCGTAGACCGAGGACGGCCCGCCGGACAGGATCACCGCGGCTGGCTTGCGCGCCAGCATGTCGGCGACCGACATGTCGTGCGGCACGATCTCGCTGTACACCTTGGCCTCGCGCACGCGGCGGGCGATCAGCTGGGCGTACTGCGCGCCGAAGTCGACGACGAGGACGGGTGCGGGAAGGGTCACGACCCCCAGAATAGTGGCGCGAAGGGGCCGGTCGCGCACCGGTGTGGGCCCGTACGAACAGCACGCGACGGCAGCGTAACCAGCCGGGGTCGGCCTCGTTGTGCAGGACGGTCGGCGATCGCGACAACGTCATGGTCGCCGTTGCTGAGGGGGCGCCTTCTATTTCCCGGTTGGAGGCGCCCCCTCAACATGTCTGTGCGTTGTGCGACCCGCGGGCGGCGGTCAGGGTCGGGCGGTCGGGAGCCGGAGGGCGCCCGGGGCAGTGGCCGGGACCGTCGGGGCGTGCGGAGCGACGGGCGCGATCGGCTCGTACGCCGCTCCCAGTGGTGGCCGCGGGTCGGCGTCCCCCTTGTTCGGCCAGCGGGACATCGCCCGCTCCGCCTGTGCGGTGATCGTCAGCGACGGGTTCACGCCGAGGTTCGCCGATACGGCGGATCCGTCCACAACGTGCAGCCCCGGGTGGCCGTACACGCGGTGGTACGGGTCGATGACGCCGGTGTCGGGCGAGTCGCCGATCGCGCAGCCGCCGATGAAGTGTGCGGTCATCGGGATGTTGAACGCCTCGCTGATGCCGCCGCCGGGCCTGCCGCCGATGCGGGCGGCGAGCCTACGCGTGGCCTCGTTGCCGGCCGGGATCCAGGTGGGGTTGGCGGCGCCGTGGCCCTGCCTGCTGGTGAGCTTGCGGCCGAACAGCCCGCGCTTGGTGTAGACCGTCAACGAATTGTCCAGGGACTGCATCACCAGCGCGATCACGGTCCGCTCGGACCACCGGCGCAGCCACAGCATCCGCAGGTACGACGGGTGCGTGACGTACTGTCCCGCGACTTTGAGCCAGCGCGGCACCCGTCCACCGCCGTCGGTCAGCGGTGCCTGGAGCAGCCCCATGAAGTTGCTGCCCCGGCCGTACCTGACCGGTTCGATGTGGGTGTGATCGTCCGGGTGGAACGACGAGGTGATCGCCACGCCCTCGGTGAAGTCCGTGGTCACGCGATCAGTCGAGGCGCCGAGGATCGACTCGGAGTTGGTCCGGGCGAGGACGCCGAGCTGCCCGGACAGCTTCGGCAGGCGCCCGGTGTCACGCATCCGATGCAGGAGCTTCTGGGTACCGAGGGTGCCGGCGGCGAAGATGACGTGGTCGGCGGTGAACGTCTGTTTCTGCTTACGGATCCACGCGCCCGTGCGCACCGTGTCGATCTCGTAACCCGGCCGCACCGCGGTCACCGTCGTGAGGGGAAAGATCGCGGCTCCCGCTTGCTCAGCCAGGTAGAGATAGTTCTTGACCAGGGTGTTCTTGGCGTTGTGCCGGCATCCGGTCATGCACGCGCCGCAGCTCACGCAGCCACGCCGGGCCGGGCCGGCGCCGCCGAAGTACGGGTCGGGCACCTCCTTGCCGGGCTCGCCGAAGTGCACCCCGACGGGCGTGAGGTGGAAAGTGTCCTCGACGCCCATCTCCTTGGCGACGGCGAGCATCGCGTCGTCGGCGGGCGTCATCGCCGGGTTCGTGACGACGCCGAGCATCCGCTTCGCCTGGTCGTAGAACGGCGCCAGCTCGGCTCGCCAGTCGGTGATGTGCCGCCACTGCGGATCGTCGTAGAACGGCTGCAGCGGCTCGTACAGCGTGTTGGCGTACACCAGGGAGCCGCCGCCTACCCCGGCGCCGGAGAGGATCATGGCATCACGGAGGAGCGAGATCCGCTGGATGCCGTAACAGCCGAGCTTCGGCGCCCACAGGAAGCGACGCGCGTCCCAGGACGTCTTCGGCAGCTCGTCATCGGCGAACCGGCGGCCGGCCTCCAGCACCGCGACGCGGTAGCCCTTCTCGACCAGGCGCAACGCGCTGACGCTCCCGCCGAACCCGGACCCGATGACGACCACGTCGTAGTCGACCATCCCCACCCCCTACCGAACGGTAACTAGGGGGCTACCGTGCGCCGCCGAGGGCTCGCCGTCAACCCGTTCGGTCGTGTTCGCGGAAATATCGCCGCCACGCCCACGCCCGCTCGGCGATTTCCGCGAACACTCCCGTGTATCGCCGGGCGGTACGAAGTTAGCGGTCGAGGACGAGTTCGACCTTCTGGAATTCCTTGACGTCGCGGTATCCGGTCTTGGCCAGCGCGCGCCGGACGCCGCCGAACAGGTTCAGGAAGCCGTCGGGGTCGTCGGCGGGGCCGTGCAGCACCTGGTCGAGACCGGCCAGCGGCCAGGCTTCGCGGCGCCCCACATACCCGCCGCGCGGCAGCTTCGGGTGGGACGCCGCCGAGTGCCACCACGCGCCGCCAGCGGGGGCTTCCGCGGCCATCGAGAGGGGCTCGCCGAGCATGACGGCGTCGGCACCGCACGCCAGTGCCTTGGCGATGTCGCCGCTGGTCTCGATGTCACCGTCGGCGATGACGTGGACGTACCGGCCGCCGGTCTCGTCGAGGTAGTCCCGGCGGGCCGCGGCGGCGTCGCCGATCGCGGTGGCCATCGGTACGCGGATCCCGAGGACCTCGTCGGTGGTGGCCCAGTCGTCGGCGCCCATACCGACGATCACGCCGGCCGCGCCGGTACGCATGAGGTGCAGCGCGGTCTGGTAGTTGGCGCAGCCGCCAACCACGACAGGCAAGTCCAGGTCGGCGATGAAGCGCTTCAGGTTGAGCGGGGCGCCGCCGGTGCTGACGTGCTCGGCGGAGACGATCGTGCCCTGGATGACGAGGAGGTCGACGCCGGCCGAGATAGCCGATCCGGCCAGCTCGACGGTGTGCTGCGGCGACACCCGTACCGCGCTGACCACGCCCTCCTCGCGGATCTCCCGGATCCGCTCGGCGATCAGCTCGGGCTTCACCGGCTCCGCGTACGCATGCTGGAGCCGCTGGGTGCGGTTCGAGCCCGGGTCGAGGGAGGCCAGCTCCTCCAGGAGCTTGGTCGGGTCCTCGTACCGCGTCCAGAGGCCCTCGGCGTTGAGCACGCCGAGCCCGCCGAGCTTGCCGACCTGCGCCGCCGTGGCCGGGCTCATCGTGGCGTCGGACGGGTGCGCGACGAGCGGCAGGTCGAACCGGAACGCGTCGATCTGCCACGCAATCGAGACGTCGTCGACGTCCCGGGTGCGGCGCGAGGGAACCACCGCGATGTCCTCGAGGTTGTAACCCCGACGAGCGTTCTTACCCATGCCAATTTCGACGATGTCCCGCACGGGAAAGATCCTCTCACGCCCTGTTTTGGTCGGCCTGTCGGCCGGCCCAGGCGCAGGTCAGCGGCTGTGGTAGTTCGGCGCCTCGACTGTCATCTGGATGTCGTGCGGGTGGCTCTCCTTGAGGCCTGCGGCGGTGATCTGCACCAGCTTGCCCCGCTCGTACAGCTCGGGGATCGTGCGGGTACCGGCGTACCCCATCGAGGAGCGCAGGCCACCGACGAGTTGGTGCGCGACGGCCGCCAGCGGGCCGCGGAACGGCACCTGGCCCTCAATGCCCTCGGGCACGAGCTTGTCGTCGCTGAGCACGTCGTCCTGGAAGTACCGGTCCTTCGAGTACGACTTGGCCTGGCCACGCGACTGCATCGCGCCGAGCGAACCCATCCCGCGGTACGACTTGAACTGCTTGCCGCTGATGAAGATCAGGTCGCCGGGGCTCTCCTCGACGCCGGCGAGCAGCGAGCCGAGCATCACCGTGTCGGCGCCGGCCACAATGGCCTTGGCGATGTCGCCGGAGTACTGGAGGCCGCCGTCACCGATCACCGGAACGCCGGCCGGCTTGGCCGCCAGCGACGCCTGGAAGATCGCGGTGACCTGCGGGACGCCGACACCGGCCACGACGCGCGTGGTGCAGATCGAGCCCGGGCCGACGCCGACCTTGATGCCGTCCGCACCGGCGTCGATGAGCGCCTGAGCGCCCTCGCGGGTAGCCACGTTGCCGCCGACCACGTCGACAGACGTATCGGCCTTGAGCCGGCGCACCATCTCCAGCACCGACGTGGAGTGCCCGTGGGCGGTGTCGACCATGAGGATGTCGCAGCCGGCGTCGACCAGCGTGCGGGCGCGCTTGTAGGCGTCCTCGCCCACCCCGACGGCCGCGGCGACAACGAGCCGGCCGCCCGCGTCCTTGGTCGAGAGG
>Ga0184623_10001296_pt1 | contig 10909 bp, 10 predicted proteins | sample PLM1_100_b1_FD_133138 | JGI IMG/M metagenome (GOLD analysis project Ga0184623, IMG submission 133138) | Groundwater sediment microbial communities from an aquifer in East River, Colorado, USA - PLM1_100_b1 | ecosystem: Environmental > Terrestrial > Soil > Riparian zone | place: USA: East River...
CCCCCAAGGATAATCGGCGGATACGGCTTCTGGGCAGGTTTGGGAAAGGATCTCACGAGTGGAAAATCGAAATACTTGCCGTGGTACTCCGCCTCTTCATGGGTCCAGAGCGCCTGCATGACCTCGATAGCTTCCCGTGTCTGCGTCCAACGGTGCTCGAAGTCGCCCCCCATGAGTTCGGTTTCCTCCCGCAGCCAGCCCGTGCCAATGCCGAACAGGAAGCGGCCGCCGCTAAACAGGTCGAGGCTGGCGATCTCCTTGGCAAGGAGGAGGGGGTTGCGCTCAGGAACCAAGGTAATGCCCGTGCCGAGTTTAATCGTTTTGGTGACCCCGGACGCCCTGGCCAGCGCGATGTAGGGATCGGTGAAATGGGAATAGGTCCAGGGGATCGCACCACCCGTGGCGGGGAAGGGGCTGGCGCTGTGGACCGGCACCGCGGGATGCTCTGCGTACCAGATCGACTCGAAACCGAGTTCCTCGGCTTTTTTGGCCATAAAGGCCGGGTCGATGGTATAGGCCGGCAGGGGGACGGATGTGCCAATACGCATGATGAGAGGCTCCTATGCTGTGACGTCAGACGATGTAAAGGCGAACGGACGAGGCAGAGGAAGCATAAAGCACATCGTTGCCACATGCCACCGGAAAACGCCTTGTTTTATTGTATGATATAGTACTGCTTCCTTGCGGGTTGTGAAGGATGCTCGTGCTTCCCGTCAAAAATTCTCGCATGGCTTCTGGAGGGCCATAACGCTGAGGGGCCGATCAGATGATCGAAGAGACTGTGGACATCAACACGGTCGTTGTCAGAAGTCGCTCTGCACTGGCCGCGCGGAAGTCGCTGCAGGCGAGCGCGCTGGTGGAACATGCCGCGTGTATTGCCTATACTTGAGCACATATTGGGTGCTGCCAGGTGCTCTCCATCGGTGTGCCGGCTTACTCGACGGCGCCCATCATCCTTTACGATGACGAAAGGACACCACATGCCAAGCTTTACCCACCACGGCGCTTCCATCTATTACGAGGAGTTCGGCCAGGGATTTCCTCTCCTCACGTTCGCGCCGGCGGGTCTGATGTCGGTCATTGACGTCTGGAACCGCCCCTCCGCGCCCGTGAACCCCACTACCGCGTTCGCCGCGCACTTCCGGGTAATCGCGATGGATCAGCGCAACGCGGGCGGCCAGTCCCACGCGCCCATCACCGCTGAGGACGGCTGGCATACCTATGCTGCTGACCACATCGCCGTGCTCGACCACTTGGGGATCGACCAGTGCCACCTGTACGGCCAGTGCATCGGCGGGCCCTTCATCCTGAGCCTGCTGCAGGCCCAGCCCCAGCGCATCGCGTGCGCCGTGCTTGCGCAACCCATTGGACGGGTGGGCGCCATGGCACCTGGCCGCTCCGCCAACTTCGACGCGTGGGCCAAGACACTGAAGGACCACCCGGAGGCCACCGAACAGGTACTTGAGGCATTCTACCAGAATCTGTATGCTCCCGGTTTTGCCTACAGCGTGGACCGCGCCTTTGTGGCGAGCTGCCAGACGCCGTGCCTGGTGCTAGCGGGCAACGATGCGGCGCATCCGTTCGCGATCGCCGAGGAGATGGCGAGGCTGTTCCCCCACGCTGAGTTCATCCCGGAGTGGAAGGAAGGCGCAGCCCTGGTGGCGGCAACGGCTCGTATAAAGCAGTTCCTGGCAGACCACACGCCTGTCCGGGTCTAGCCCCGTGTCATTTGCAGATGTAGTCTGCATGAGGCGCGTCTGATGTCCGCTCTCTTGCGGTCTTCGTGTAGTCACGCGTTTTACTAGTCAGAGGCCTGCGGACTTCCAGCTGCCGGCACCTGTGGCACTGGCGCGGTGCTAGGGGGCTGCTTGAGGACGGCGAAGGTTAACGCCCCCACCAGGGACACTCCGGTGTATATCCAGAGGGGGAACGCATAGCTATGGTGGTGGTCGTACCACCACCCCACGAACACCGGGGCGCACAGCACCCCGGGGAAGTTGGCGAATTGGATATAGCCTCGCAGCCGACTGAATGTCTTGCGCCCAAAATACTCGCCGACCACCGCCCAGTTGGTCGGCGCACTGGCGTCGCATATGGCGAACAGGCACACGAACGCCAGGAGCAGGCCGTGGCCGTGGTAGGGCGAGGCCAGGAGCGCGAAGGAAGCTGTGCCTGCCAGGGAGGCCCACATGAGCACGGGCGGTTTAGGGAAGCGGTCCGCGGCCCAGCCGAGCACTAGATACATGGGTACCGTCAAGAACAATTGCACGCCGAACATGAACGCCGCGGTTTGCTCGGACACGCCCTTGCTCGCCATGATGGGGATGATATGCACCGTCACGCCCGCTTTCGCGATCAGGCGTAACGCCGTTCCCCCGGTCAGGTTCCAAAACGCCCAGGAGCGCAACGTCTGGCGCAGGCTGTAGTCTGCGGGGGGACGCCCGGTGGGCTGTGCCCACCGGGTGCGCCGGGCTGTTGAAGGGCGTGGCGGGTCCTGCGAACCGTCGGGTGCGTCCCCGTCCATGGTGAGGCCCATACTCTCCGGCGCATCCGTGATGAAGTAAGCCAGGGGCAGGATCACCACCAGCAGGACGAGGCCCATGATTTTGGCCGTGGTCTGCCAGCTCCACGTGGCAATCGCCAGGGCCACGACCCCCACCAGCACGGCGGGCAACAAGGAATCCACCGCCTGGAACGCCGACATGGCAAGGGCCTTACGGCGGTAGAACCAGTTATTCATCAAGGTGGACAGGGCGTAGGAAAAACCGAGGTTGGCCCCCGCAGTGACCACCATTAGATAGAGAAAGCCAAAGGCCCAGAGGCTAGTGGTGTAGCCCAGCGCCAGGAACCCGCCGCCGCTCATCAGCGCCCCTACAAACAATGCCCGGCGCGGACCAAACCGGTCAATGAACCAGCCGGCAATGGGGCCGGTAGGCCCGCTTTCGGCGCGCGCCAGCGAGAAGATGAACGACACGGCGGCGTTGCTGGCCCCAAAGCCATCGCGTACGGGGGCCACGAACACGGGGAAGCCCTTATTGACTGCGGTCTTGTTTAGGGAGCTGAGGAAGCCGCCCAACCAGACCATCCACCAACCGTAAAAAAGTTTTTTGCGAGGCGCCCCTGGCGTGGATTTGATCATGCTTCCATCCATTCCTGGCGGGGGAGGATAGGGGTTGGGATGAGCCACCAGTCGCCGGGCCGGTCTCCCGAATCACGAGACCGGCTTATCATCAATGCCGTGCATGTAACCCCACCACTGCGGGGCATGTGATCACAGAGAGAAACGGCACCTACTACTGGCCAAGCCAGGCGAGAGCGGGCGGTTGCCTCGTGCAGAGACTGGTGACGGCATCCGCGAGGACGGTAGAGGTTGACTGGACCTGGAGGCGACACGTCTCTTTGAGCGACAGGATGCGCTCCACCCAGCGGTTGCCCTTATCATTCGCGGTCCCCTGGGAGCGTTTGCGCCAGAGCACTCCAAACCGTCAAGCGCATTTGGCTCGGGGTCAGGCGTACGGTTCTGCTGGCGGACAAGTATGAATACGGCGCAGGATAGATGAGGTAGAGACATGGGTCAAGGAGTTTGTGGTGGGGGACAAATGGGGCGAGGTGCCCAGGTAGTGTACAATCCCCCTCTCTCTGTATACTGCTGGTGACTACAACCTGTGCAGCGTCAGATTGTTCCCAGGGGCAGGGGAGCAGTTGTGCCTGCTCCTCAGACCCCGAGTGATTGTCCAAGCCTGTAGCCGGCCCGTGAGTAGCACTGGAACAGAAACTTGTGCCAACGAACTGTCCCGTCTTCTAACCATTGATTTTATTGAGAATTTCTCTGAGCGAATCTTAGAAAGCATGGCTATATCGACGTCCCGAAAGCTAAGGCCCACGTTCAAGGGGTCTGCAGGCCCCTACCGTTTTGGGGTGCTGAGGGCACTTCCTACCACGAGGAGTCGAGGCCCAGCGCCTCACAGAGCCGCCTGTGAGAGGGGTGTACACCAGAGAGCGGCTCGACCTCTGGAGCACCTCTCCCTCCTCGGAGCCGGGCCACTGGGGCAACCATGGCCAGCACCACCGCCGTTGGTGGTGCTGGCGTGCCTTGGGTCCCCGGGCTCTGCTGGGCATGCGTGCGCAGGGACAGACGGCCCTGTCTCTGGAGCACGCGAGAGACCAGCACGCCCAGCCCCGTCAGCATCGCGCACGCCGCGCTCCGTGCAGGCTGCTCCAGCCCTCCCGGGCTGATTGCCGCCGGGTTCTGGCGCCAGCGCCAGCCCGGTGCCACGGTGGGGGGCTGCTCCGGAGCGGCGTGGAGCCTCTCGGCGGTCGATCCCGGTCGCCCCCGCCAGGCGCCGTAAGACCCCGAGGACCCAAGGCACATGCGCCACGGGATGCATCTGCGGCACGGCAAGAGCCATGATGCCCCTCCTGTCGTCGTCTTCCCGACAGCATCATCGCGGCATGCCGTCTGCTCCAATAGTGGCGCTCTCCTCCCAAGCAAAACTCGTGTGGTTCAACCTAACCCCTTGAACGTGGGCTAAGGAGCTTTGGCGGTTCTGTAGCGAATTTTCATTCGCATGCCATTGCGGGTATGATCGCCCTTAGCATCCATGACGCGTAGAGAGGGGAGGAGAAGCCGCTGCCAGAGGAACTATTGCGAGCAGAACATGAGGTTGACCTGTGTCCGTGGGCCTGGGGGCTCTTTCTTGAGCGCTCACCCTCTGGACGAACTCATGCACGCGCGTGAGGTGTGCGTGGATCAGGCGACGCTCACGAAGGAAATAATTGCTTTACTTGCAAAGACATCATGATATCATATTATCTTGTCGGAGCGCTGTGCTACTTCAGCGGTAGAGGGACTAAAAGAGGCCGCAGCTGAAGCAGCTGTAAGTCGGTTGTGTGCTAAGCGTGTTGTGGCTGCCACGGGCACAACAACAGCCGCGGGCCTGGGGCTTTGGCTCGTTGACACGCAATGAGTGCTGGGCTCATCAAGTAGTTACCCGCTGCGGGTTTGAGAGGGAGCTTACACCGGCCGTGCAGAATAGCCGACCGAGGGGGTGGCGACATGAAGATCCAATTTATATGGCCCAACTTTGACTGCCCGATTGGGAAGAGTATTGGGATAGCGTATCTTTCGGGTGCACTGAAGCAGGCAGGACACGATACCCGTATCCTCCACATCTGTGAGTGGTTGGACTATCCCTTTGATCTGGATCGGATTGAAAGCGATGTGCGTGCTTACGACCCAGACCTGATCGCTGTTGGTACGGGATTTGCGCACTATCCAGAGATGGGACGGACGGCAGCACAATTAAAGAAGGCCTTGGACAAGCCGATCCTGTTTGGCGGTATTCATACCACGCTGAACACCATGGCTGTTATGCAGGAAAACCCATGGATTGATTTTGCCAATGTTGGCGAGGGCGATGATGCAATCATGGACTTGGTCACAGCGCTGGAGCAAGGCGCTAATACCACAGCTATCCCAAATGTGTGGGCCAGAAAAAATGGCACGGTGATCCGCAATGCCTCGCGCCGGCTCAAGGATATCTCCGTACTACCGTGGATGGATCTGGAAGGTTGGCCGCAGTTTGAGAAGATCACCGAGAACAGACGCGGCTGGGTGAATGTCTATATGAACCGCGGTTGCCCCTATCGTTGTACGTATTGCCACAACAACGGCGTCGCCAAGATTCTCCAAGAGAATTTCCAAACGCCGACCTCCAACGACGCTGATTTGGGCTATCTGCGCTTCCGGTCGATAGACGACATGCTCGGGGAACTGACATCCATTATGGAGAAGTTCAGCGGTGTAAGGGCCTTCTCGTTTAACGATGATACCTTCACTATGAATCAACCATACATAAAGGAGTTCCTCATCCGCTATAAAGCCGAGATCGGCATCCCATGGATATGTAACACGACTATACTGGATGTTGATCGAGAGATGCTGGAAGTGATGAAAGACGCCAACTGTGATCTGGTGCGATTTGGAGTAGAGACTGCGACTTCTCGGATTAAAAGAGAGGTCCTGAAAAGGGACTTTTCCATGCGGAAGACCGAGGAGGCTTTTCAGATCTGTCGGGAGATAGGATTGCGCAGCTTTGCTTTTAACATTATAGCGAATCCGACAGAGACCCGTGAAGAGATGCGGGATACCTTGCGTCTCAATTCCAGGCTGCTACCGGATGGTTTGAAAATCTCCCTGGGGTACCCGTTTCCGGGCACGGAATATCACACCATTGCCAAAAAGCTCGACCTGATTGATGAGGACCGGCATATCCACAACTTTATCCATGATACGAAGTTGAAATGGTCAGATGAAGATCGACTGTGGATCGATAAGGTGCGTTGTGTCTATTGGTGGTGGATGAATGTCTATCTGGATAACGAGACCTCTGGGCTCTATGCGGAACTCGTGAAGATGGTCGAAGCCATGTCGGAAGAAGAGTGGATGGACCCAGAGACAGAGCGGCGGATGTGGGATCTGGATGACGCGTTGTCAAATGTCCTGAAGCAGCGCAACATCACCCATTACACCATCCCGTTTAAGGACCGACCCGAGATCTCAATTTTGCACCTTGCCAAACCGGCGCTTAGTCAGGATGTGCTGGACCCGCACTAAAACGAGCCCTCAAAGAAGCACTGGATGCGGCCGGGACGAACGCTCGCATCCAGTGCACCGAGGGGGGGGAAAGACTATGAGTCAAGCGACGAGTAAAAGGCACACATGCTTTCGGTGTGTTCCCCATGAGGTCCAAGGTCCTTTTCGCCAGCAAGGCTACGAAGACGCACCGGCGCTAGAGAGCCTCGAGACGACCTTTGCAGACAATGGGGACGAAATATTCTTTGCCTCAGGCTATAGCGCTCGGGAGATTGCCCAGAAGCACGCCCGAGAGGCCGGGGGGCAAATCTACGTCAACAACATATCGCGCAATATCAAACGGCGTGACCTTACAGTGTCGGTTTTCTATGCGGTTTCCAAGAGCCCTGTCTACACCCTACGCGTCCCCGATGTATGGCACGATAAGGTCTACCGCACCTACTGGCCACCTCTTTCATAAGGCCTTGGAAAAGATTGAATTTTGGCGGATGAAGGGCATTATGCTCGATTACATCAAGACTCTTCGGAGCATGATCGGGAACACCAAGATTGTCTTGCCAGGGGTACGGGCCCTGATTTTTAATGCTCAGGGAGAACTCCTCCTGGAAAAACAGACTCACTTTGGGTCCTGGGCATTGCCGCACGGCTGTGTCGATGTCGGTGAGTCAGCCCTTGAGGCAGTCAAGCGGGAAGTAAAAGAGGAAACGGGACTATCAATTATCCAGGCTGAGCCGTTTGGACTCTACTCAGATCCCAGGTACAGCGTCACCTATCCGAATGGTGATCAAGTGCAGACCTTTACCGTGGCCTTCTTGGTCAAAGAGTGGTCCGGCGAGTTGGTTGTAGACGAAGACGAAGTGTCAGAGCTTGGTTTTTTTCCCCTGGATGGTCTTCCTGAGCCAATCTATCCAATCCACCTTGAAACAATTCACGACTATCGAAGCTTCGATGGCACATTTATTGCGAAATAGCCTGTAAGGGCCTGCAAACACCCGGCCAAGGCTTCCATCCGTTAAGCGTTAGGCATGGCAAAACGCCTGTGCCGCAGGACACTTCCTACAGAAGACATGCACGCATGGGATGAGTTGGCACAGCTTCTTGCCGGCGAGGCATCGTCATGGTCGTGAGTGTCAAGACATGAAGCGCGACGCAGGACAGCACACCGCCTGTGCGGGTAGAGTCTACAGTCTGGGAGACTATCGCTGGATTGGTCTGCACGGTATTGGGCGTTTTGCCAGTGAGGTCCTCACGCGTCTTCCAGGCATGCAGCCTCTGCCAGTGAGCTGGCACTTCCTGCACCCCTTAGACTCGGTATCGCTCTCCTGGGCATTGTGGCAGACACGCCCCCAGGTCTATTTCAGCCCAGGATTTAATCCTCCGGTGTGGAGTCCTGTCCCTTTTGTTTTTACTATCCACGATCTCATACACGTACATTTTCCGGCTGAAACAAGCCTGGCAAAGCAAGCGTACTATGGGCTCGTTGTCCGTCCTGCAGCCCACCGAGCCTACCGTGTGCTCACTGGGTCAGCATATATGAAACGAGAAATTCTGCATTGGACAGGCCTACCAGACGAGCAGGTGGTCGTAGTATATCACGGCGTGGGACCAGTATTTTGTCCAGAAGGGCAGTACCACACGCCTGGATATCCCTATCTGTTCTACGCCGGCAACCGCAAACCCCATAAAAATATCCTACGCTTGCTACAAGGTTTTGCCCACTGTGGTCTGAGTAAAGACGTGCGCTTAGTGCTCACGGGCACGCCCGAGGCAACAACGCACACCCAGATCATGGCCTTGGGGCTACAAAACCGAGTCGTGTATACTGGGCAACTTCCAGACACGGAACTCGCCGCTTATTATCGAGGAGCCTTAGCACTGGTTTTCCCCTCACTCTACGAAGGTTTTGGTCTTCCACCTCTTGAAGCCATGGCGTGTGGCACCCCTGTTGTAACTTCTCACGTTACAGCATTGCCAGAGGTCGTCGGAGAGGCTGCCATGTTGGTAGACCCTTATGATATTGAAGCTATTGCTTGGGGCATCCAGTGTGTTGTAGAGGATAGTGCACTGCGTCAAGAGCTGCGTCACAAGGGACTAGAGCGGGCAAAACAGTTTACCTGGGAGCGGACAGCCGCACTCGTATGGCAGGTACTCCACAATGCAGCCACGCATGCATAATCACTTGCAGCCTGAGGCTCACTGCAGCACTGCTAGACGTTCTGTAATGGTCGGCGACGTGTCTTACCAGGGGTGTTCTGGTAAGAAGGTCAATACCGCTTCACGACGGCAACGTCTGGTCCTCGGGCCAATCCAGGCAGCGTAGTGCGCCTGGGGCCACTTCCTGATAGCGCCAGCCGCTTTCCGGACATCGCAGAATACCGTGAGAGTCTGAGGCTCCCAGGCGGTGCCCGTACCGACTCATCCAGCCTTTTTGAACGGCCGGCACACCCAGCATCAGCGCATAGTCAGGGACGTCACCCCGTACCACTGCCCCCGCCCCAATAAAGGCATACCGCCCGATCGTCGCACCACAGACAATCGTAGCATTGGCGCCAATCGTGGCTCCGCGTCGGACCAGGGTGCGCTTATACTGATCATGGCGCACGATCTGTGCGCGTGGGTTGATGACGTTTGTAAAAACGCACGACGGGCCACAGAAGACGTCGTCTTCGAGTTCCACCCCCGTATAGACCGAGACGTTATTCTGAACCTTGACGTTATTCCCGATCACCACGTCAGGAGCAACATGCACATTTTGGCCGAGAATACAGCGCTCCCCAATATGAGCCCCTGACATGACATGGCAAAAGTGCCAGATCTTCGTCCCGGCGCCAATCGTACACGGCTCGTCGACATATGCACTCGGATGGACATAATACGGTGACTTCATAGGGTGACATGAACCCCATTCGCGCTGAACGTCTCCAGCGGCAATTGCACCGGTTCGCCATTCATAATCAGTGAACGTTGCGCGGCCTGCAGCACCTTGAGCACCCGCAAGCCACTGGGCCCATCGGTCACTGGAGGACGACGCGTGTGCAGCGCTTCGAGGAAGGCTTGACATTCGAGCCGTAACGGCTCATCGCTGGCAAAGGGCACCTCCTCACCGTGCCCTTGTATAGGCACAGGCTCCCCGGCTTTCAGCTCAACGCGCTGATCGTACAGCACGAGTCGCTTGGCAACATCGTCAAAACTGGCCATTTGCTGTGACCCAACCACCACCAGGCGCTGTTCCTTAAACGGGTGCAGCCAGGAGACATGGATATGCGCCCGTACGCCATTGTCAAACAGCAACTGCGTCACCGTCACATCGGCAATATTGGGCTGCACATAGCTCCCGCCATGGGCCGCTACCTGAAAGGGGAGCCCTCCCATCAAACGCAAAATGACCGCCACGTCATGCGGGGCGAAGCTCCACAGGATGTTTTCCTCTCGGCGTACCTTCCCGAGACTGAGTCGGTTCGAATAGATATAATATACCTTACCCAGGACACCTTGCTGTACCAGGGCATACAGGCGGAGAATAGCCGGATGGTATTCGAGGACGTGACCAACCATCAGGATACGTTCGTAGGTCTCTGCCAAGCGGACCAGCTGCGCGCCCTGCTCATAGGTCAGCGCCAGAGGTTTTTCTACAAAGACATCCTGCCCAGCTTCTAAAGCTTGCTTCACAAGCTCATAGTGCGTCTCGGCTGGCGTCGCGATGATCAGGCCGGCCACCGGGGCGTGCAGCACTGCTTCTACAGAGGACACCACTTCAGCCTGGGGGGCGAGTTCTTTCGCTGTGCTCCGTCCAGTAGGCGTGGTATCGCACACCATGGCCAACACACCAAGGTCGTAGAAATTGCGGACGAGATTTTTCCCCCAATAACCACAACCAATGACTGCCACCTTGCTCTGCTGCACTATGGTTATTCCTCTGTCTCCATATTACATGCGGTATTACATGCGGTCATGAGCGTTTGCTCACCCTATATTCCTCACTCTTCTTCTACTGCGTAGTCTAGGTACGAAAGAGACCACATCCAGAAGGGATAGATAGCATAGGGTATGTGTGTCCTAGGCTTCCGTCAAGAGAATTCTCGAAGGGCGCCGCGGATACACGCAATGTGGTGCCAGATCTGACAAAAACGAGCCTGGGCCTGGAATATTTTTGTAACGAAGGCGACGCTTTATGGACTATACTCGACGCTGACTTGATCGCACTGGGTAAGCATGCAAGCGAGCGTATTGGCTTGGCGCACGCTGCTGATATTGTGGATAGCTGTGTCTGGCCGATTCTAAAAGCTTATCCCATGTATGACGCCGCTTATAGCG
>Ga0184623_10001298_pt1 | contig 10890 bp, 9 predicted proteins | sample PLM1_100_b1_FD_133138 | JGI IMG/M metagenome (GOLD analysis project Ga0184623, IMG submission 133138) | Groundwater sediment microbial communities from an aquifer in East River, Colorado, USA - PLM1_100_b1 | ecosystem: Environmental > Terrestrial > Soil > Riparian zone | place: USA: East River...
GTACCCCCGTCCCCCCAGGTCCCTCGCTCACGCTCGGGATGACACCAGCGCTGACCCGCCGGCAGTTCCTCGTGGCCGGCACGACCGCCGTGGCCGCTCTGTCTGTCGCTTCCTGCACGACGTTTCCCTCGCCGTCGCGGCGTGATGGACCGGTCATGATCATCGGCGCAGGCATCGCCGGACTGACCGCGGGCTATCGGCTTCAGCGAGCAGGCATCGACGTCCGCATTTTCGACGGACAGAATCGAACCGGCGGGCGGATGCTCTCGCTGCGCGGATTCTTTCCCGACGGACAGGTGGCGGAGCTGGGCGGAGAGCTGATCGACACGGGCCACACGCACATCCGCACTCTGGCCGGCGAGCTGGGAATCGAGCTGAACGACCTCTCGACGGACGATCCATCGCTCGAGCGCGACATCTGGTTCTTCGATGGCGCAAAGAGGAGCGACCGGGAAGTCGTCGAGGCCTTTCGCCCGATCGCAGCGCTGATCGAAGCCGACGCGGCGAAGATCGAGAACCTTGCCGCGGAGCTCGACCGGATGACGATCGCGCAATGGCTCGACCGCGCCGGAGTGACGGGCTGGTTTCGCGAGATGCTCGACGTCGGCTTCACCACGGAGTTCGGACTGGAGATCGATCGTCAATCCGCGCTCAATCTGCTGACGATGATCGATCCGAATCCCGATCCGTTCCGCATGTACGGGGAGAGCGACGAGCGATTCCACGTGAAGGGCGGCAACGATCGCATCCCCGCCGCCCTCGCCTCCGCCCTCGGCGAGCGCATCGAACTGAATTCAATCCTGCAGCGAATCCGACGGCGCGCCGATGGTCTGATCGAATGCACGTTCGCACGCGGCGCGACGACGTTAACCGCCGCGGCGCCGCACGTCATCGTCGCCATTCCGTTCACCATGCTTCGGTCGGTGACCATCGACATCGATCTGCCGGAGCGAAAGCGGCGCGCCATTCAGCAGCTCGGATACGGGACAAACGCAAAGCTGATGGTCGGCTTCGCGCAGAGGCTCTGGCGAACGAAGTATCGTTCCAACGGCAGCACGCTCAGCGATCAGGGATATCAGTTGACGTGGGAAACGAGCCGGCTGCAGCCGGGAGACGGCGGCATCGTGACGAACTTCACCGGCGGCCGTCACGGCGTCGAGATCGGCGAAGGGTCGCCGGGCGAACGCGCGGCGGAACTCACACGCCAGCTCGACGTCATCTTTCCCGGCATTTCCGCTTTGCGCGGGAAGGAAGCGCGGATGCACTGGCCGAGCAATCCGTTCGTGCGCGCGAGCTATGCGTGCTATCTGCCGGGTCAGTGGACGACGATCCGCGGAGTCGAGGGGGAGGCGGTGGGAAATCTGCATTTTGCCGGCGAGCACTGCTCGCTTGACGCGCAGGGTTTTATGGAAGGCGGCTGCGAAACGGGTGAACGTGCCGCAGCCGAAGTCCTTGCATCAGTGGTCGGGCGGGACGCCCGACCACTGCGGGCGAGACGCCCGCTCTCCGCTAGCGCGCGTCGGGCAGTCGGAGGCTGAGGCGCACGTAGTACGCGGCGCCGTTGATTCCCATCTGCACGTTTTCCCACAGGGCACCGTTTTCCGTCTCCGCCGCATCCTGCGCTGTCGGCTGAACATCGAAGAGGTTCGTGCCGCCGATCGTCAGCTTGAGATCTCGCATCAGGCCGAAACTGAAATGGACATCGGTGGTGACGCGCGGGTCGTACTTCTGGGGCGGCGAATCGGGGTCATCGATCTGAGTCCAGGTTCCCGACTCCAGTGCGCCGAAGTACATCAGTTTCACGCCGGTGCTCCAACGCTCCACGCTGTAGTCGGCGCTCAGGGTCCCTTTCGTTCTCGGCGCTGATCCTTCCACGAACATCCGTTCCCGAGTGTTGAAGTAGATATCTTCCTTGCCGACCAGACCGGGCGCCGTGTTGATTCGCTGCACGTCGGTTTCGTTCAGGTTGAGACCGGCCATCAGAGAGAGCTGGGCCGCACCCAGCGGGCGTCGGTGCCCGAAGGTGACATCGAGACCACGGGTGCGGGTGTCGATCGCATTCGTGAAGAATCGCGCTTCCACCAGGTTCTGCGAGGTGATGATGTCGCCGATGTCAGGATCATCACCGGTGAATCCACCCGTCAGCACGATGCGATCGTCAATATCGATCTGATACGCGTCGACCGTCAGGTCCGTCGACGGCCTCGGATTCCATGTAAATCCGAGCGAGTAATTTGTCGACTTCTCTTCCTTGAGCTCCGGGATGCCGACCAGTCTGGCCAGCTCGCTCTCGTTCGGAGCAAGCTTGATGTCGGCCGCTTCTCCGGCGATGAAATCCGTGAACGTCGAGCTGAAGAACCGCTGGTGCAGCGACGGCGCGCGGAAGCCGGTGCTGAACGAGCCGCGCAGATTCAGCGGGTCGGACATTTTGTATCCGAAAGAGACCTTTCCGTTGATCGTGCTCCCGAAGTCGCTGTAATTCTCTCCTCGCACCGCCGCCGTGAGCAGGAGTCTCTCGGTCGTCTGGAGCTCCATGTCGACGTACGCCCCAGTGTTGTCGCGGCTCGCGTCTACTTCGTCGGCGGGCTGGAAGCCGGGGAAACCCTGAGATCCGGCGTTGCCACCACCGGCACCGTCGAAGTCGCCGTACGAGCCTTCCGATCCCGCGAAGATTCCGTATGTCTCGCGGCGGTATTCGAGTCCCGCGGCGAGGTTGACCCCTTTCAGCCACTGGCGGTAGAAGCGCGAGACGTCGAAATTCGTTGTGTGTTGCGTAAAGTCGAATCCGCCCGCGTCGAACTGAGTGGGCGAGACTCCGTTGTTCCGCGTCGCGATCGAGGCGTTCAGCGTGTCGCTGATCCAGTAGCTCATCCGGTTCGAGCCGTACGTCGTGCTGAGATCGACCGACCAGTTGCCGGCCAGCGTGCGGTAGCCGAAGGCCGCGGAGTAATCGCTGATGTCCGTGCCGATGGTGGGCACGAAGCCGCCGGGATACATCGCCGCCGAGTTGCGCGACGGGATGTCATCGGAACCGATTCCATCGCGATACCACGCACCCGCTTCTCCTTCGCGGTCGTTGTATCCGCCATGACCATAAAACGTGGAGGTGTCTCCCGTGGGAAGGTCGAGGTTGTAGAAGAAGGTGAGATTGTCCGTGGCGGCATCGCCGATCCGGCGTGGCTCGCCGGCGGTGGCGCGATTGGTCTTGCCGCGGTTCAGCATCTCACCGGTGAGGTTCAGCGTGCCGCGCTCGCCGAGGGGAAGACCATAGTTGAGAGCCAGCTGCCCCATCTCACCGTCTCCGGCGCTGAACTGTCCGCCGGAGAGCAGCACGTCGAGACCTTGATTCTTCCGCAGCACGATGTTGATGACGCCGGCGATGGCATCCGATCCGTATTGCGCCGCCGCCCCGTCGCGCAGAATCTCGATCCGCTCGATGGCGCTGACCGGAATCGTGTTCAGATCGGTGCCGACGTTCCCTCGCGCCCTCGATCCGAACAGATAGACCAGTGATGAAGTGTGCCGCCGTTTTCCGTTAATCAGAACCAGGACCTGATCGGGTCCCAGTCCGCGCAGCGTGGCCGCATCGACGTGATCGCTCCCATCCGAGCCCGACTGACGATTGGAGTTGAAGGACGGCGCGATGAACTGGAGAAGCTGCCCGAGCTCGAGTTGTCCCGACTCGTCCGCAATCTCGCTCACGTTGAGCACGTCCACCGGGACGGGCGTGTCGGTGCGGGAGCGTTCCACGGCGCGGCTGCCCACTTCGATGACCATCACCACGGGGGCGTTCGGATCCTTCTGCGGTTCCGCTTGCTGAGCAACCACGGGGGTGACGAGAATGAGAACGAGAACAAGAATGCATCCGCGCGCGAATGTCATGGCCAACCTCCAATTTTTCCACTGCACCGATAGACGTTCGGTGAAGCATATGCGAACGCTCCCCGTTCTTGTACTGATGTTCGCGGTGGCCTGCGCGGACGGTGTAGTGCCGGCGTCCCGCCGGCCTTCGCCCCCGGAACCCGAGAAAAACATTCATCTCGACGAGGTGACCGCTGCGAATCCTGTGATCATTCGCGGCCGTGCCCGAACGTTCGAGAATAACGTCGTAATCCGCGTCCGCGACGAGCGCGGCCAGACCTTGGCCGAGGACTTCGCAACGAGTGTGGGAGAGATCGGGCAGCACAATCCGTTCACCGCCGAGGTGTGGCTGACGCGCCATCCCGGGAGGCAGATCACCGTCGAGGCGTTCGAGTATTCAGCGAAAGATGGCTCAGTTCAGTCTCTGGAGTCGCAAACGCTTCCATTCACGGCGGAACCGATCGTCGTGAAGCTCGTCCTTCCGGTCGAGGATTGCACGCGGTTCGAAACGCTCGAGCGCACCGTTCCGAAAACAGCAGCCATGGCCCGCCTCCTGGTCGAAGCGTTGCTGAACGACGCCAGGTCCCCCTTTCCTAAGGGATCCGATGTGAGGTCGGTCATCCTCCGCGACGGCGTGCTGACCGTCGACTTCAACGAGCGCCTCCAGAACGTTGGCGGCTCGTGCGCGGCGCTGGCAATCCGCGAAGCGGTGACCCGAACGCTGCTGCAGCTACCGAGCGTAAAGCGCGTCGTGATTACCGCCGGCGGCAGCGAGAAGGTGGCCCTCCAGCCCTAGATTTTCCGAGATTTCCTCTCTTTTTTGGCAGGCTTCGGCGGCGCCCGGCGCATGGAGAGATAGGTCCGTCTACGAAGGGAACTACCGGAGGGTCCCATGCGCTTCAGCCGAGTTTCCCAGATCGCCTTGTTTGTCCTGGTTTGTGCCGCGATCCCGGCCGCCCTGCCGGCAGCCGAGACCTGTCGGGGCCTCACGGCCACGATGGTCGGAACCCCAGGGAATGACCAGCTCCGCGGCACCGAGGGCAACGACGTCGTCGTCGGCCTCGGCGGCAACGACACGATCCGCGGCGAGGGCGACGACACCATCGACGGCGGAAGCGGCAAAAACAACACGCTTCACGGGGATGAAGGGTGGGACATCTGCACGAACGGCAAGCCGCACAAGTGTGAGGCAGAAGCAGGCGATCGCGCGCCCGTTGCCAACGCCGGTCCCGATCAGACCGCGAGGCCGGGGGACATGGTGACTCTCGACGGCAGCGCCTCGAGCGATGCCGATGGCGATCCGATCACGTTCCTCTGGTCCTTCGAATCCGTTCCGGCCGGAAGCAGTCCGGCGATCTCGGACCCGTGGGCGAGGGCCGACGTTCAATGCGTTCGTGCCGGGCGAGTACGTCGTGAAGCTCATCGTCAACGATGGCGATACAGACAGCGCGCCCGACAGAGTCATGGTTACCACGACGAATTCGCGGCCGATTGCGAACGCCGGCCCCGACCGGGCCGGCCCGGTCGGCTCACTGGTCATGCTCGACGGCAGCGCGTCGCGCGATCCGGACGGCTCGCCGATCACGTATCACTGGTCATTTGTCGCGCACGCGCCGGGCAGTACGGCAACGCTTTCCGATCCGACGGCGGTGATGCCGACGTTCACTCTCGATCGGGCGGGCATCTACATCCTTCAACTGGTGGTCAACGACGGTTCGCTGGACAGCGCGAGCGACGAGGTCAGTGTCGTCACCATCAACTCGCAGCCCGCGGCACGTGCGGGAGCGGACCAGACGCCGTTCGTCGGACAAACCGTCCCACTCGACGGCAGCGGCTCGAGCGATATCGATTTCGACACGCTGAGTTACCGCCGAAGTAACGCAGCTCCACGACGCGCGCCATCTCGTTGTCGCGCGCTTCCAGCTTCACCAGCGCCTGCTCGAGCGCCATCAGATCCTCGGGTTGCGCCTCGTACTGAAGGTGACCGTCGCTCAGCGTGATGCGTTCCCGATCGCCGCCCCGTTTCAGGCGTGAACGTTTGCGCGCGTGCTCGACGAGGATGCGGCGCATGGCTTGCGCGGCCGCACCGAGGAAATGCGCACGGCTCTGCCATTCGCGCTCTTCGGTTCCCAATAGCCGGAGATATGCCTCATGGACCAGTGCCGTCGGTTGGAGCGTGGCCGCGTTGCGCTCCCGGGCCATCAGTCCGGCGGCGATATGGCGCAGCTCATCGTAGAGAAGCGGGACGAGCCTGGCCGTGGCATCGGCGTCACCGCGCCGAGCGTCGGCCACAAGATCCGTAATCTGTTGAGTCGTGCCTGCCGTAGGCCCGCCCGGTCTTTTGGTTGGGAGGACGCTAGTTTACGCCGATCACACTATTAGAGGATACGAATGTGCCCAGCCCAGTGATGTAGCAGTCGCCGAGGCCGTGGAAGATGCCTACGATCCAGAGATTGCCTGACCTCCGGAACAGCACGCCGAAAAACAGGCCGATGGCGAAGATCCCCAGGAACATCAGTAGCGGGTTCGACGCTGCCGAGAAGTGATAGAAGTGGAGCGGTCCGAACGTGTAGAGGAGATTGCTGACCAGAATGCCGGGCCACGCGCCCCACCGCCGCACCAGCTCACTCTGCAGAATGCCGCGGTAGATCACCTCCTGGTAGAAGCCCCATAAGAGATACGTCACCGCGACGACCCCAGCGCGACCTCGCAACGACGGATCCGCAAAGATCATCTTCAAGCGGCTGGCGAAGAGGATCGAGAAGATCGCGTTTGCAATCAGTAATACCTGAATGAAGTACGACTTCTCCGTCGTGCTCCATTCGCGCCAGCGATACAAGCCGATCTGCGACAGTTTCACCCCGGCGAAGAACCGCACCATGAGCAGACAAAGAACGAGCAGGATCGGGACACGAACCCAGGTCGGTGGGATCGGGAGCCGCAGGAGGCTGAGCAGCGAGAAGCGAGGCCCGATGACTGCCTCGAGAAGAATGAAGATCAGGAGCAGGCCAGGGCCGGCGCGGGAATCATGTGCGGTCGAAGACCGCGCTTCGAAGAGGAAAACGTGTGCCTTCAGGGGCGAGTGATCCCGACATGGTGCTGCTCTCGAGGAACAAATTCTAGCGAAACTCGTACAGTCGGAGCATGGAGAGTCGGGTCCCGTCCCTGAAGGATCTCGCCACGATCATCTATCGGCCGCGGCAGACGTTCCGCCGCATTCTCGATAGTGGCCGGGATCGCTGGACGATCGAGCTCGTCGTCCTGGCGTTCATCTGTGCGTCGGTGACCGATCCCGACATTCGCGGCTTGCTCGAGGCACTTCCCGGCCTCCCCCTCCACGCCGCACTGGCCCTCATCGCGCTCGCTCTCCTCTGTCTGGCAGCAATGTGGGTCGTGGTCCTCTACGCTGTCGCGGGGATCGCCACAATCGTCGGAAGATGGCTGGACGGGAAGGGAACGGCGGCCGACGTGCGCGCCGCGCTGGCCTGGGGCCTGGTGCCGGTCGTCTGGTCGATCGTTTTCCGGATCCCGCTCGCGGTCTACCACTCCCGTCTTGATCTTCGCCCTCGCGACAGAGGACAGATGCTCTTCGATTTCGTGCAGCAGGGCGGTCTCACAGTGTTCATCGTGTTCGCCACAGCGCAGATCCTGATGTATGTATGCATTCTTTTTGTGGCCAGTAATGCCCTTGGAGAAGCGCTCCGGTTCTCATCGTGGAAAGGTCTGGCAACGGTCGTGATCTCGATCGTACTGCCGATCGTTCTTGTCGTCGGCGCAGTCATCGCCTTCCAGAGTTGAGGCGTCGCGCGTCAGGCCGGGCGTTTGATCACCATCAGCACGACGGCGATCAGCGGTGTGATGGTGGCGAACAATCCCCACAGCTCCCATCGAAGAGACTTCGATCGATAGAGCGCCCAATCGAAAGAGGCGTCGTCGGCGTTGCTCGCCAGGGCACGGATTTCTTTCTGAAGCGGCGCCACTCTCACCGCGAATGCGATACCCGAGAGGCCGAAGGCGATCAACGACCAGAGAATCCAGCCGGTCCCGAGAATGGGAAGCCCGACCTGGATCGCTCCGAGAATTCCGGCCACGGTGATGACGACGACACCGGGGATGGTGAACCATCGATCGGAGCGGATGATCCCATCCATCGTGTGAGCGATGAAGCGCACGTTCCGTGTTCGATCCGCATGCGCCTTCCAGAAAAGCCCGGTGATGACGTTGCCCAGGAAAATGATCACCGCCAGGACGTGAATGAGCTTCAGAAATAAATACATTCGCTCGGCCCCGCTACCTGGTAACGCCGCCCGGCGGAAGAAGTTTCAATTTCGCTATTCTACGATCAAGGAGAATGCCATGGCTGACCCAAACGACAGGCGTGCTTCCAAGGAACCGCCCCCGCTGAGGGAGAAGTTGGCGCGATTCGCCTCGGCCGTAACGCGATGGGCGGGCGGCAGCTGGGGCTTCGCCACTGCCATAACGGTCGTCCTGATCTGGGCAGCGACAGGACCGATGTTCCACTGGTCGAACACCTGGCAATTGGTGATCAACAGCACAACGACGATCGTCACGTTTCTGATGGTATTTCTGATCCAGCGAACTCAGAACAAAGACGGAATGGCGATTCAACTGAAGTTGAATGAGATCGTGGCGGCCATCGAAGGTGCCAGCAACCGGCTGATCGACATTGAGGACCTGTCGGAGGATGAGCTGAAGGTCCTGCACGTGCACTACCAGCGCCTCGTTCAGATGGCGCGAAAGGACGAACACGTTGCTTCGTCCCACTCCGTAGAGGAAGCAGAGATGCGCCACTCCACCAAGAGCGAGGGCCGGCAACGTCGACGAAAGAGCGATCGGCCGTGAATCCGGCGATGGTATCGTCGGCCTCTGGTTCGCGCTTCGCTGGTGGTATTCATCGCCTCGTTCTGCACGCTCGTGATCGAGCTGGTGGCAGGGCGGATCCTGGCGCCACACGTTGGTGTCTCGCTCTACACGTGGACGAGCATCATCGGAGTGGTGCTGGCGGGCATCAGCCTCGGCGCGTGGGCGGGCGGATGGCTCGCTGACCGCCGGCCGTTTCCGTCGACGCTCGGATGGCTCCTGCTCGCGTCCGGCATCACAGCGTTGTTGATCGCGCCGGCCGCCGATGCTCTCGGATCCGATCACCGCTTGCAGGCCGCCATCGGTATGGCCCGGACTCTGCCGCAACGCGTCGTGCTGCTGGCCACTCTTCTCTTTTTTCTCCCCTCTTTCTTCCTCGGCACGATCTCACCGGTTGCGGTCAAGCTCGCCGTGGGCGATCTCCAGAAGGCGGGCCGCGTGGTCGGAAAGATCTACGCGTTCTCGACACTCGGCGCCATCGCCGGAACGTTCACCACCGGGTTCTATCTCGTAGCACGGTTCGGCACCAGAACGACGATGCTCGGCGTCGGCGCCGTGCTGATTGTGAGCGCGTTGGTCTTCGGCGATCTGCTCGGACGTTGGGGTCGAATAGCAGCGCTGCTGTTCGTTGGTACGCTTGCGATGCTCATTGCGTTCGGGAGGCGTTCGTTCGATCCGCCGTTGCAGAAGCGGAACGCGTCTGCGGCGGAATCGGGCACGGTTCACCTCGAGGACAGTCAGTACTACACCATCGAGGTCGAGCAGACGGTGGACGAAGATGACGGCCGGCCGCTGCAGGCGCTCCGACTCGATCACCTCGTGCACTCGTTCAGCGACATGAACGATCCGTCGTATCTGGCCTACGGTTACCAGCAGATCTTCAACGACGCCATCCGGTGGAAATGCCGCCAGTCTCCCATCGCGAATCTTCTGTTCATCGGCGGCGGTGGCTACACGCTTCCGCGACTGACGGAGCTCAGGTGGCCCGGCGCGGAGATCGAGGTCGTGGAGATCGATCCGGCCGTGACGCGCATCGCGCATCGATTCTTCGGACTTCCGCGGCAGACGGGAATCCGCACCATCAACGAAGACGCGCGATGGCTCGCCATGCGCTCGAGCAGCCGCTACGACCTCATCATCGTCGATGCGTTCAATGATCTTTCTGTTCCCTATCACCTCACCACCCGCGAGTTTACACAGCAGCTTCGCAACCGACTTGCACCGGACGGAGCACTGGTGACGAACGTGGTCGACAACTTCGCCAGAGGCCGCTTCCTCGCCTCATACGTGAAAACGCTGCAGAGCGTATTCGGCGAACAGAACGTAGCCGTGATGATCGAGAGCGAGCTCGATACCGAGGACGTTCAGTCGACGTTTGTGGTCATAGCCTCACCTGTTCTCGACCGCATGCTCTCGAGCATCCAGAACGACCGCAAGCTCACCGATCCGCCCGCCGCCGCGGGACGGCCTCTCCCTCCCGAAGACCTGCGGCGGTACCTCCTCAGCCGAAGGGCCATTGTGCTGACCGACGACTATGTGCCCGTCGACAACATGCTGGCGCCGTTGTTTGCGGAGCGGTTTGTGAATGAAATTGATAATTGAGAATCGCGGGCGCGGGCCCCGCATAACGTGTCATCCCGAGCGTGAGCGAGGGACCTGGGCGGCTGGGCGGTACTTAGCGCCGCCCGTTCCCCCAGGTCCCTCGCTGACGCTCGGGATGACACCTTAATCAGCCGCGTCCGGCGCTGCTCCCATTGCTCGAGCGATCGTCCTAAAGTCTGATTCTCCGATCTCGAAGAACCCTCGCCGGAACGTAAAGCCCCAGCTCTTCTTGTTTCGGATGAACTCGAGCTGCTCGATGAGCGGACGGATCGGTGCCTCCTCCAATGAGAGAAACTTCATACGCCGTCGCCACGGCCGAAACTCCGCGCTCACTTCAGCCTGGTACGGCGAGTCATCGATGACCTCTCCGATCGCAGTGAACCGCTGCAGCGCTTCGCCGGCGTTGAACTCGGTGCGCGGCGAATAGAAAGCGATGCCGTCGCCCTTCGAGAGCCGTTTCAGCCGGGAGTTCTTGCCGTGATCCGCCTGCGTGAAACCGCCGTCGACTCCGCTCTGCACGTGACTTCGGGAAACTGTGTTGACCCA
>Ga0184623_10001299_pt1 | contig 10884 bp, 10 predicted proteins | sample PLM1_100_b1_FD_133138 | JGI IMG/M metagenome (GOLD analysis project Ga0184623, IMG submission 133138) | Groundwater sediment microbial communities from an aquifer in East River, Colorado, USA - PLM1_100_b1 | ecosystem: Environmental > Terrestrial > Soil > Riparian zone | place: USA: East River...
CCTTGCAGGGGTCGAGCCCCCACATGCGGTAGACCGGGACGCCGAGCCGCTTCCCGGCAAGGTCGTGCAGCGCTGCCGAAAGCGCCGCGCGTGCGGCCGCGTTACCGCGCAGCATGGTTTCCCAGCGCCGCTCCGCCTCTTCCAGATTGAGCGGGTCGTCGGGGAGCGCGGTGCGGTAGACCTCAAGCGCCGCCAGCACCGATTCGGCCGTCTCCGCGTAGAACTTGCTCGGGGCCGCCTCGCCCCATCCCTCTTGTCCATCGCCGTCGGTAAGGCGGACCCAGACGGTGCGGTAGTCGCTCTGACCCCCGCGAGCGATGATGAAGGGGTGCTTGGTCTGGAGATGAAGCAGCTCGACATCCATCCGCAACGGATGAGGCAAGGCATCCTCGAAGTTGAGGAGAGATGGGACTGGGGCGAACCGGCTGGATTATACGACTGGGGGTGGGAGAGGCAACAGGCCGATCACTCCAGCGCGAGGAGGTGGGCCAACACGCCATCGGCCAGTCGCTCGGGCCGGTAACCGCCCTCCAGCATGCCGACGATGGGGACCGCGGGCAAGCGGTGGCGCACCCGGGTGGTCAGGTCGGCATAGTGCTCCGGCTCGAGGGTGAACCCCCCGAGCGGATCGCCCGCCATGGCATCGAATCCGGCCGATACCAGCACGAGATCGGGGGTCCAGTCGGTCGTTGCTGCCACGATGGCGGCCCAGAGATCGCCCACGTAGAGCGCGGGCGGCTTGCCCGGTCCACGCGGCACGTTGAACACGTTTCCCACGCCCCGCTCGTCGGCTGCGCCGGTTCCGGGGTACCAGGGGTACTGGTGCAGCGAGACGTAACGCACTGTCGGGTCAGTTTCTACCAGTGCCTGGGTCCCGTTCCCGTGGTGCACATCCCAATCGATGATCAACACACGCTGGCGCCCGGCCGCCTGCGCGTGGCGAGCGGCCACGACCACATTGTTCACCAGGCAGAACCCCATTCCTTTTGCAGCGAGGGCATGATGGCCCGGGGGCCGGATCGCGGCAAAAGCATGTCCGCCTTCGCCGCTTGCGTGATCCACCGCGGCGAGCACCGCTCCCGTGCCGCCGAGCACCGCAGACCAGCTGTCCCGACTGAGGATGGTGTCCAGAAAGAGCGCTCCACCGCCCCGCGCGCTCATGCTTTCGAGCCCCGCCAGATAGTGCTCGGGATGCACCGCCAGCAGTGGCTCACGCGAGGCGGGTTGGGCCTCTCGAACTTCCACCCCGGGCTCACCCCGTAGCCGGTCGAGAACGGCACGCAGCCTAACCGGCGTCTCGGGGTGACCGGAGCCTGGATCGTGCTTGAGACAGCTGGGGTGGGTGAAGACGGGGATTGGCATGTCTACGGGGGCGAGGCGCGCCTAAGCTGTCACTTCTCACGGAGAAGACGCTGCATCTCACGGGCCTCCTCACTCAACGCGCGGCGCGCCGCCAAGATGTCGTCCAGCCTGCGACGGTACCAGCGCCAGTAGAGCAGGATCAGACCGGACGCCACAAAAAAGGCCAGGCCCACGGGGACGAGCACCGCGCGTCCGGTCATGTACCCCAGCCCGGCGAGCGCCGCGCCGTCGAACGCGAGAACAGCGGCGGCCACGAGGGTCAGGGTGCGGCTCACCACCGGAGAAACCCGCACGATCCCGCTACCGTACCGGCCTGCGCCGCCGGGAAAGAACGATGAGCGCTGCGTTCTGCACCAGACCGGCCTCGGCCATGGACCGGGATTCGTCCCCGAGCGCCGCGCCTCGGTACTTGAGCATGTAATCCGAAGGGTTCCCCTTCACATGGGTGAGCTCCAGCGCCTGACGTTTGAGCTCGGCCAAGGGGGTGCCGCCGGGAAGCTCGAGAAAGACCTCGTCCCAGGCATCCTCCACCATCACCCGTACCGCCAACGCACCGCTCACGCGACGTGTTCGGCAGGAAGGGGCAGGGTCGAGAGAAACCGGTCCACGACCTGATCGAAGAGCAGGGTCGACACCCGCACCCGAGTGCCTCGGGCATCCGGCCACACCGCCAGCGCAATCTCCTCGCCTCCCTGCCCCCGCAGGGTGACAAAGCTCCGCCCTTCCTTCTCCGGGTAGGCGGCGTTGAGCGGCACGCGCTCGGCAAAGAAGCGCTTGGCCCGGTAAAGCACCTCAGGCCCGTCCAGGGTCGTTACCGCTTCGTACACCATGTGGATTAGCGCCTTGCCGTGGGGGACGACATTTGGAGAACGGTGATGCCGGTGGGCTGTCCGGGAATCGAGACGCTCCCCACCACCTTCCGCCGAGAGAGATCGATCACGTCCACGGCCCCGGGATCGGCGCCGATGGACTCGGAAGAGACGTACGCAAGATGCCCGTCAGGCGAGTAGGCGATCCCGTGTACGATCTTCTTGCTGGTGGGAATGCGGGCGACCTCCGTCAGTTTCGCCGCGTCGATCAGGCTCACGCTCTGCTCTTTCTTGTTCGTGACCAGGACCAGCTTGCCGTCAGGAGAGGGCTCCACGTTGTATGCCCCATTGCCGACCGGGATTTCCTTCATCAGGGTGAGCGTCGCCGCATCCCAGATCTGGAGACTGTTGCCGTAATTGCAGGCGACGTAGAGTCGCTTGTCATCGGGTGAGACTGAGACGAAGGTAGGAGAGCACTCCTTGGCTACCCCTCGCACCAGCGGCGCGGCGGGGCCGTGGTGCGCCGCACCCGTCGTGGCCATGGCGTGACCCTCACCTGTCCTGGCCCTCCGCGCGATCCTGAAGGTGGCAACATCGAGCTGGAGAATCTCGTCGCTGTGCATACAGGACACGTAGATCCTGGTGCCCGCGTGGTTCGCCTTCACCCCGTGCGGCATGTCGCACGCGGGAATGTCGGTGATCTTGTGCATCGTCGGCGTGGGCACCACCGAGACCACATTAACCCGGGGGTGATCGCCGTGGAAATCTGAGTTGCCCACGAAAGCGAACTGGCCGTCCGGGGTCCGGGTGATGGTGGTGGGGAACAGCTCCACCTGGGCTCGGCCCAGGAGTGAGTCGCCCAAGGCATCCATTTTCCACAAGGAGCCGAACGGCGTGCCGTGCGCCACGGTGATGTAGTAGCTTTTCTGATCCGGCGACACGGTAATGTTGTGCGGGCCGTCGATATCGGTGGGCATGATGCCGACCGGCACGACCCGATCGACGGAAAGGCCGGTGCCCACCGGCTTGAGCCAGGTGGCCACGTCGCCGGATTCGCTTACCACCCCGATGCGATATCCGGGATCGCCCGCCTGCGCGTGGGCCGGACTCGCAAGCACGAGCCCGAGCACGGCCAGATGCCCTCTCATCTTTGCTGTTCCTTGGCTTGTTCGGTTCTTCTCATGGCTGGGAAGATACCCGTCTACCTGGTGACCTGCACGCTGGCCTGAAATACGCCGGGCCGGCCGAACAGGTCGCGGACGCCAGGCTTTCTCCGCAGCACAACGACCAGGTCACCGGGAGGCGGATCCGCGACACCATCGATAGTCAGGAAGCACGGCAGCTCCGCGTTTTCCGGCGGCGCCACCCGATAGCTTCGGCCGTGCCAGACGAAGCTCACGGCTGGTGGAATGGAGCCCACGATCTGATCGATGAAGACGTCGTCCTCGACCCAATAGTTTCCGTCCGGCTGGAGCTCGCCGCTGAGGAAGAAGGTGGGGTCGAACGATTCCCGATCCTGGCGGGCGAAGTTGTGCTCCACGGCCCAATCGAAGTCTTCCAGATCAGGTGCCCGGGCTCTCCACTCGAGATGATGACGCAGCTCGTGGGTGAGCGTTTCCCACGCCTCCAGCCGCCAGTCGAAATCGTCCTGCAACCCGGCGAGCGCCGCAAACGACCCGTAGTACAGGACGATCCGGCTCTGTAGCCCCTCGACTCCACTCCCCACCTCGACCGGCAGCGGAATGCACTCACCCAGCGTGTAGATCTCCTCCCGATCCGGATGCGGCACCGCTCGCGGGGACACCACGACCTCCGCAATGCCATCGAAGAAGTGGGCCGGCACCTCATCGGAGACGCGGCGGACCATGGCTTCGAAGTCGGAGAGGCGCATGCGAGTCGGGAGCTGGGAGCTAGGAGCTGGGAGCCACTGGGTGGTAGCTCCTAACTCCCAGCTCCCAGCTTCTCCTTGATGTATCCTGCCACCTGATCCAACCCGACGCGTTCCTGCTGCATGGAATCGCGGTGCCGGACGGTGACGGTGCCGCCGCTGAGCGTATCCCCGTCTACTGTGACGCCGAACGGAGTGCCCGCCTCGTCCATGCGCCGGTACCGGCGGCCGATGGCCCCGCTGTCGTCGTAGAAGCAGGCGAACTGCCTCCGAAGATCGTGGTAGAGCGTGGTCGCAACGTCGGGCATGCCGTCCTTCTTCACCAGCGGAAATACGCCGGCCTTGATCGGCGCCAGGGAGGGAAGCAGGCCCAACACGACTCTGGTCTCCCCCTCGACCTGCTCCTCACGATACGCGTCCACCAGCAGCGTCAGCGTGACCCGGTCGGCGCCGGCTGAGGTTTCCACGATGTTGGGGAGATACCGCTGGTTCTGCGCCTGGTCGAAGTACTCCAGCTTCTTGCCGGAGTACTCCTGATGGCGGCCCAGATCGAAGTCGCCTCGGTTGTGAATCCCTTCGATCTCCTGCCAGCCGAATGGAAACTGATACTGGATATCGAAGGCGGCCTTGGCGTAATGAGCCAGCTCGCTCCCGGCGTGCTGATGCCACTGTAGTTTGGCCGGGTCGAGCCCGAGCGACCGATGCCACTCCATCCGCCACTCGCGCCAGCGCTCGAACCACTCCGCGTCGGTACCTGGTTGCACGAAGAACTGCATCTCCATCTGCTCGAACTCGCGGGTTCGAAAGATAAAGTTTCCCGGCGTAATCTCGTTCCGAAACGCCTTCCCGATCTGCGCGATGCCGAAGGGAATTCGCTGCCGCGACGATTGGAGCACGTTCAGGTAGTTGACGTAAATGCCCTGCGCGGTCTCCGGCCGCAGGTAGACCACGGCCGCCGATTCCTCGACCGGCCCCATGAAGGTCTTGAACATCAGATTGAACATCCGCGGCTCGGTGAGGGAGCCACGGGTTCCGCACACCGGGCACTGCGCCTCCGGCTGCCCTGGGGTGCCCTTGATTCGAGGGTCGTCGGCGCGAAAGCGGTTCTTGCACTGGCGGCAGTCAACCAGCGGGTCGGTGAAGCCGGCCACGTGGCCCGACGCTTCCCAGACTTTCGGGTGCATGAGAATGGCCGCATCCAGGCCCTCGATGTCGTCTCGGGCGTGAACCATGGCGTCCCACCAGCGGTCCTTGACGTTCTTCTTGAGCTCCACCCCCAAGGGGCCGTAGTCCCAGACTGACCCCAGACCACCGTAGATCTCGGACGACTGGAATACAAACCCACGGCGCTTGCAGAGGGAGACGAGCTTGTCCATCAAAGTGGTGTCAGCCATCGGGTTCCGAGCGGAAGGAGGGTGGATCGAGATCAGCGGCGGAAGATAGATCTGGCAGCCGTGCCAAGGAAGCGCGGCAGAACCAGCAATTCCCCGCGACATATCAGGGTATCCCCCCATCCCGGGCCTTCCCCTAGGGACCGATCTCCTTAAGACACAAGCTAGTAGAAGGCTTCCGGAGGTAGGCTCGGAATTTGCCAGTTTTCCGGGTCCCCGTACTCTCTTCAGCGCGTTCACGAGGCATGCTGATGGGCGCAGAGTCCAGCCCGACGAGCGAGTCAGAACAGCCTCCCGAACTGGAGGGCGCCTCGTCGTCCCCGGAGTCGGAAGCCAAGCCCAGGAATGTCACGTGGCTATCGCGGGAGCTCGCCGACTTTCTGATCGAGTTCTCGATCGTCCTCCACAAGCGCACGATGTATCCGGCCGGGCACCCCCACCTGCGGAATGCCGCACAGCGGTTCGCCCGCCGGCTGAAAGCCTTGCTCGAGAACCGCGAGTCGGTGACCCTGGGCGTGGCTCGGCACCGTCTGGTGATCGAGACGGCCACCACCGACCCGAAGAATGCCTTGCTCCGCGATCTGGCGCACCGGCTGCATCGGCACCGCATCGCTGCGGTTCATCTGACCCGCGGCGCGACGCCGGAGGAGATCGAGGACGTGCTGGCCGCTCTCAGCGCCAACCCGCAGCGCGGCGAAGGGCCGATCGGCAGGCGCCTCGATAAGGTAGGCCCCTGGAACCATATCAGGCTCCAGCCTGTGGGCTTTGACAAGTTCACCCTGCAGGACCCCGACGCCGCCAGGGACCCCAACAGCGACGACCCCGCTAACGGCAGGGACGCCTGGGTCGAGCTCGCCCGCCTCGCACTCTCCGCCGAGCACGAAACCAGCTCTCCGACCGAAGCGGATCCACGGGTTGTGGCCCAGGCCATCGGCCGCAAGTCAGGAGAAGTGGCTTACGACCGGGTGGTGCTCGGCTACATGTCGAGAGTTGCCGGGGAGATGTCCGGCCGTAAGGGCGTGGTCGAGGACCAACTGAGTGAGCGGCTCTCGACCCTCATCGAGGCACTCGACCCTGATACCCTGCGCCGTCTCCTGGAGACCGGTGCTGACCAGGCCGAGCGGCGCCGATTCGTGCTCAACACTTCGCAGGTTCTCGCCGCGGACGCCGTCATGGAGGTCCTCGAGGCAGCGGCCAAGGCCTCACATCAGACGATCTCCCACAATCTGCTCAACTTGCTTCACAAGCTGGCTCACCACGCCGAGGATGGATCGGCGGAGATCAGGGCCGAGGCGGAAGGCGCTCTGCGCAGCAACGTGGCGCGACTGATCGGGGATTGGGAGCTCGAGGATCCGAACCCCAAACCGTATACGGCGATTCTCGAGGGGATGGTCCGGAAAGCCCCCGATGATCCCTCCGAGGAGGCCCAGAGCGGCTGTGAGCCCGAGATCCTCATCAAGATGGCGCTGGAGCTGGACTGCCTGGGACCGTCCGTGCATGCGGCCGCCGAGGCGTTGCTGAATCGCCGTCAGCTTGGCCTGATTGCCGGTCTCCTGGAGGCGGCGCCCCAAACCGAGACCGCAGAGGCGCTCTGGCGCCATGTTGCCACCCCTCAGCGTTTGGAGGCAGAGCTGGCACTGGATCCGCCGGATCAGGACGCGATCGAAATCCTGGTTCGCCGTCTTGGCATCGGCGCGGCCAACTCGCTGCTCGATCACCTCGGCCGGACCGACGATCGGTCCACTCGCGCCGCCCTCATGAAGCAGCTCCTGGCGGTTGGCCCGCGCATCGGCGACGTTGCGGTGGCGCGGCTTCCGGACGCTCCCTGGTACCTCCAACGCAACATTCTGGTGCTGATCGGCCGCCTGGGCAGCTGGCCCGAGGGGTTCTCTCCGTTGAGCTACGCGGCGCACGCCGACCCGCGGATCCGGCGGGAGGGAATCAAGCTGCTGCTGGAGTCGCCGGCTCACGTGGCCGAAGGAATAATGCTAGCTCTCCGGGATGACGATGAAGGGATCATTGGGCTGGCACTCAGGGCAACCCTCGAATCGTGTCCTCCTGACGCGGTAGCCCTGTTGGAATGGATCGCGATGGACACGCGGCGATCAGCGGAGATCAGGGTGCCCACCCTCCGAATCCTGGCTCGAACCCGCACACCCGAGGCGCTGAAGGTCCTGCTGGCGCAGGCCCAGTACCGCCGCCGCTGGTTCGGACGCCGGTTGGCGTCGAAGTCACCGGAGCTGCTCGCGGCCGTAGCCGGGTTGGCGAGTTACTGGAGAGATCACCCGATGGCGAGTGAAGTGCTCTCCCACGCGCTGCAGCATTCGGATCCCGAGGTTCGTGCCGCCGCCAACTCGGCTGCCGCATGACTGATCCCGTTCGTTTTCTCACGGCGCTCACTCAGGCTCTCTCGACGATGAGCCTGTACGGGGACGACCACCCCGCCACCACTCGCGGCCTGGAGGGGGCTCTGGAGCGGCTGCGCGAGCTCCAGGAGCCTGAACCGAAGCTTCAGTTCACCTTCCTCTCGGGTGAGGTCCTGTTCGGATCCGAGGAGGTGCCTGAGCTGGAGGGCTGGGAGTGGAGCGACCGCCTGGTGAAGGCCGGCGTCGAGCGGATCGAATTCCTCGGCCCGGTCGATCTCGATCAGTTCGGACGGTTCCTGTCTCACCTGGCGATCCGACTTGGCCTCCGCCCGGGGTCGAGTGCCGACATATGGCAGATGGGCGAGTCGTCAATCCGCTACGGGCAGGTGACGCTGGGCCAAAGCCAGGTCTCGCTGCACGAGCTGGCCATGCCGGTGGCGACACTGACCTACAGCCTCCACGAAGAGCGGGACACCATGGACTGGGTCCATCAGGAGATTCAGAACGGCGCCAGGATCCCCATGGTGGAGGCGGATGCGGTCGTGCGGTCGCTGTCCATTGCGATGCATGCGGAGCAGGCCATGGTGCTGCCGCTCCTGCAGCTCAAGGAATTCGACCAGTACACGACCACGCATGCCATGAACGTGTCGGTGCTCGCGATGGCTCTGGGGGAGTATCTCGACCTGGGCGGCGCGACGGTCCGGGCCCTCGGCGTAGCCGGGCTGCTGCACGATCTTGGCAAGACCTGCATCCCGCGGGAGATCCTGGTGAAACCAGGCAAGCTCACTGATTCCGAACGGCTGGTCGTCCGGGAGCATCCCATCGTTGGTGCCCGAATGCTCCTGGCGAGCCCGGAGCCGATGGAGCTTGCCGCTGTCGTGGCCTACGAGCACCACGTGATGCTGGACGGGGGAGGCTACCCTGCCCTCCGAGACGCGAGAGGGGCCCAGTACGCCAGCATGCTGGTCCACGTCTGCGACGTGTACGACGCACTACGGACCAACCGCCCCTATCGCGAGGCCTGGGAATCCGACCGCGCCCTGGCCTATATCCGTGACCGCGCGGGAATCGAGTTTGATCCGGCTATCGCTCAGGCGTTCATCGCGATGATGCGACAGTGGGACCAGCGGATTGCGACGGCGCCGGCGTAGCGCCGGCGCGCGAGTGCAGCAGGTGCCGCACGATCAGCTCGCCATGACCGCGGGCGTTCTCGATGAACAACCGGTTCGCGTCGTTTCCGCTCGCAATGACCCCCGCCAGATAACACCCGGGTATCGGTGTTGCCATAGTCTCCTCGTCGTGCGCCGGCACCCCGGTCGCCGGGTCGACCGGCACGCCGAGCCGATGCAGCATGCTGGTATCGGCATGGTACCCCGTCATGGCAAGAATGGCATCGGCAGGGATCATCTCCACCGCGCCGGTCTCGGCTGACATCACTTCGACGTGAGTCGGCGTGATCGCTCGCACCCGCGAGCGCCAACGCACTGCAATGCTTCCCTCCTTCACCCGGTTGACGATGTCGGGCAGCACCCACGCCTTTACGGTGCGGTCGAACCCCTCACCGAAATGCACCAGCGTCACTGTAGCCCCTGCGCGCCAGCACTCGAGCGCGGCATCCACGCTGCTGTTTCCCGCTCCGATCACGATGACGCGCTGATGCCAGTAGGGATGGCCTTCGACGAAGTAGTGCGTAACGTGGGGAAGGTCTTCGCCGGGGACCCGGAGGTAGTTGGGGTTGTCGTAGTAGCCGGTGGCGAAGACGACCGCCAACGCCCGATAGGCCTTGCTGTCGTGGCGCCGGGTTACCTGCACCCGGAAGGAGCCATCCGGCTCCCTGGTGACATCAACCACGTCCTCCCCGGGACGGATATCGAGTCCGTAATGCTCCGCGACACGGCGATAGTAAATGAGCCCATCCTGCCGGGTGGGCTTCTCGTGGCTGGCAATGAACGGCACATCGCCGATCTCGATCCGCTCCGGGGTGGAGAAGAATGTCATCGCCAGTGGATAGCGCTCGATGGTGGACACGACGGTGCGACGGTCGAGGAGCACGCAGGAGAGTCCCGCTTGCTTGGCCGCGATCCCTACGGCCAGACCACAGGGTCCTGCGCCGACAACCAGGAGATCTGTCGACTCAGGACTCACAAGAGCTGTCCCGCTGTCCCCCCGCCCAGAGGGCACCCGCCCCGCTGCCCCGCTGCTCATACCTCAATTATCTGGTCGCGCCGGGTTCCGACGCTCACATAGCGTACCGCCACCCCGGACAGCTCCTCCAGGCGGTCGAGATACGCTCTTGCCGCAGCGGGGAGATCCGCCAGCCGTCGCGCCGCGCCCGTGGGCTGCTGCCAGCCGGGATGCACCTCGTAGATCGGCCGTACCCGCCCAAGCGCCTCCACCTCGGCCGGGATTTCCTCACAGCTCTCACCATCCAGCCGGTAGGCGATGCCGAGCGGAATCTCCGCGAATGAGTCGAGCACGTCCAGCTTGGTAACGGCGAGCCCGGTCAGTCCGTTCACCCGGGCGGCATAGCGGACGACGGTGGCGTCGAACCAGCCGCAGCGCCGCGGCCGGCCGGTGACTGCGCCGAACTCACCGCCCAGCTCGCGCAGCCGCTCTCCAAAGGGGCTCTCGGCCTCGGTTGGCAGCGGGCCATTCCCGACCCGTGTGGTGTAGGCCTTCACCACTCCGAGCACCCCGTTGATCGCAGTCGGCCCGATGCCGGCCCCTACCGCGGCGCCGCCGGCCGTCGTGTTGGACGAAGTCACGTAGGGGTAGGTGCCGTGATCTACGTCCAGGAGCGCGCCCTGGGCCCCCTCGAGAAGCACCCTGCGGCCGCTCCGGATCGCACGGTGCACCATCAGACCGGTGTCGGCCGTCAGCGGCAGCAACCGCGGCGCCAGGCGCTGGAGCAGCTCCACGTGGTCCTCGTATCTGGCGCGCTCGCTGCTTCCCATCATGGCCAGCAGCTGGTTCGCTCGATCCACCCGTTGGGTCAGCAGAGCCTGGGCGCATTCGACCCGGCGCAGATCGGTGACCCGGATTCCCCGGCGCCCGTACTTGTCCTCGTA
>Ga0184623_10001301_pt1 | contig 10882 bp, 10 predicted proteins | sample PLM1_100_b1_FD_133138 | JGI IMG/M metagenome (GOLD analysis project Ga0184623, IMG submission 133138) | Groundwater sediment microbial communities from an aquifer in East River, Colorado, USA - PLM1_100_b1 | ecosystem: Environmental > Terrestrial > Soil > Riparian zone | place: USA: East River...
CGTCGGCCGGTCCGAGATGTCTCACGGCCGACAAAACGCATGGAAGCCACACCCACCGGGTGGGCAGCGAGTCTATGAGCCAGACCGTGAGACGCAGACGAGGATGACACTCAGCGAAGTCTAGGCGGCGCGCCGACTGGTGACGGTGCCGGCCGAGGACGCGATGACGGCCGGCGCCACATGGACGCCGGCCGTCGATCAGTGCTGCGTATTCGATTGTTCTTCGGTTGTGTATTCGATTGTTATTCAGTTGTTCTTCAGTTGTCCGGTCGCAGGAGGGTCAGGCGGCCGGTGATTGAAGGAAGGTGAAGCTCCAGGTGGGATCGGGCTCGACGGTCCGGTTCGCCGTCTCGCCGTGGTCCTTCGCCCATGCGGCGAAGAACGCTGCTCGACGTTGCGACACGATCCGGGCGTCCTTGCATGTGCACCCGTCGACGAGGCACGCGCGACGAGCCGGCTGGTCGGTCGCGACGTATCGCTCCGTCTGCTGGCTGTCCATCACGCTCTGTCTCCATTTCCCTGTGGCCCGAGTGAACGGACCTTGATGTTCGGAAGGTAGGCCGCCGGACGTTGCAGATGCATCGGCTTCCGGCAGGTTCTTCGTACGACTGATGACGTATCGATTCACGGAATCGTTGCCTGGGTGTCGCGCAGCCGACAGCGGCCGCCCACAAGGAAGCGGCGCCGAGGGAGAGAGTCGGCGCCGCTTCGGATGGCCATCGGATCGGAAGGAGGAGGGAGTCCGATCGACGTCCGTATGAAATTCCGGGGAGGGGTCAGCGCGGGCGAGCGGTCCTGACCCGGGGTCGCGGTCGCGCGGATCGGCCGAGCCGGAGTGCGGCGAGGTCGATGACGATCAGCGTTCCCAACGCAATGATCAGGGTCCCGAGCGGGTCCATCGATCCATCCCTCATGCCACGGCGGTTGCCGTAACCGAACGATGCATCGGCGCTCTCACGCCCGCCATCGTCCGAAGGTATGGACCTGCGTGCGACAGATGACGTACGAGTGGGGTTGCGCGGACGAAACACCCGGCGCCGTCGAGGGGGTCAGGACTGCGCGTCAGCCGGCGGATCGGCGGCCGAACCGGCGGGCGAATCGGCGCCGTTCGACGGGGTCGCCGGGCGGAGGCGGAATACCGGCCCGCGGCCGAGCCCCTCCGATGGCGTGCCGTATCGGAGGATCAATCCCGTGATCGCCGCATTCCTCTGGGCGCCCTCGAGCGGCTCGGCCAGGAACCGTGCCGATCGCTCGCCGACCGTCAACACACAGCGCGGGTCCGCCTCGAGATTCAGGGCCCAATCCGCGTCTTGTTCGCCGGCTGCGACCAACAATGCCCCGTCGGGCTTCTCGACGAAACCGACGGCAGCGCGGGCGAGGCGCCCAGTCACCCGACCGCGCGTTTCCACGATCGCGACCACCCCCCAGCCGGCGAGCTGCTCGCCGACGTCGCGGGCGCTCATGGGAGGGGCTTCAGCGGCTCCGCTGCCAGGACTTGCCCTCGGTCTGGACGGACGGGGCGTAGACCATCTCGACCTGCTGCATCTCGCGGATCGTCCGGGCCCCGAGCGCCGCCATCGACTGGCGCAGCGCGCCGGCCAGGTTCTCGCTGCCGTCGGTCACGTGAGCCGGCCCAAAGAGGATGCGTTCGAGCGTTCCGGTCGTTCCGACCCGAATCCGCGTCCCGCGCGGGAGGGTCGGCGAGGGTGCAGCCATGCCCCAGTTCGTGCCGCGTCCCGGGGCCTCCGCGGCGCGGGCCAGCGGCGAGCCGATCATCAACGCGTCGGCGCCGGCCGCGATCGCCTTGGCCAGCTCACCACCGCGCCGCATTCCCCCATCGGCGACGACGGGGACGTAGCGACCAGTCTCGGCGAGGTAGGCGTCGCGGGCCGCCGCGACGTCGCTGATTGCCGTCACCTGCGGGACCCCGATGCCGAGGACCTCGCGTGTCGTACACGCGGCTCCGGGCCCGACACCGACGAAGACTGCCGCTGCCCCTTGCTCCATGAGGGCGAACGCGGCCTCGGCATTCGTCGTGTTCCCGACCGCGACTGGAATCGGCATGAACCGGGTGAATTCCTCGAGCGAGAGTGGGTCGTAGCCCGTGGCGAGGTGACGGGCGCTGCTGACCTGCGACTGGACGAGGAACAGGTCCGCGCCCTGCTCCGCGCAGAACGGCCCGAACCGACGAGCCGCCGCCGGGGTCGAGGCAACAGCCACGCGAGATCCCGCCGACCGAATCTCGGCGATCCGGCGGGCTACGAGCTCGTCCCGGATCGGCTGGGAATAGGCATTCGCGAGGAGATCATGGACGTGGTCCTCGGGTGCCGCGGCAATGCGGGCGAGGATCTCGTCGGGTTCGTCGTAACGGGTCTGGACACCCTCGAGATTGAGGACGGCGAGACCGCCCAGGCGGCCAAGCTCTCCGGCGAAACGGGCGTCGACGACCGCGTCCATCGCGGCCGCGAGGATCGGGATCGTGAGGGGGATGCCGCATAGGTCGATCGCCAGGTCGACGTCCGCGGGCTCGACCGTGCTCGTGCCCGGCGCGAGCGAGACGTCCTCGAAGCCGTAGGTCGGGCGGATCGAATCGACCTTCGAATGGAAGATCCGGCGCTTCGCGGTGGAGCTGGCCTGGGTCTGATCGAGCACGAACGCCTCCTGGAGCGGTGACGCGAGTCTACCGCGGCGACTCCCCGGCCGGAGCAGCCCGGTCCGGCGCCAGGGCGGCCGCGATCGCATGCAGCTGCTCGAGGTGCATGAGGTCATGGACGCCGGCGAAGAGCAGCCACTCGCCGCAGCGGAGCCGGCCGACCAGTGGATGGTCGAGCGGGCACGGATCCTCCTCGTGGCCGGCGACCTGGGTGGCGGCGCGGGCGATGATCCGCTGGCTCTGGTCGAGCTTTCGGGCGAGGTCCGAGCGATTGATCTTCGGCGGGCCTGGGACGCCGGGGATCACGCTGGGTGCGTCCGCCGGCCAGCGTCCGGACGCGGCCAGCCCGGCCGCCATCACGAGGCCTGCCCGCGCCGCCGCGACGTGGCCGACCGTCTGGGCGACGTTCCAGTTCCCCTCGCCGCCCGGCAGCTCGAGGGCACGTTCCGGGAGCGCTTCCACGAGGGCGACGATCGCGCCAGTGACGGCGTCGAGCTGGGCGACGAGCCTCGCCGCGGAACCGCGCCCCGCCCGGCGCCGCACTTCGCGGCGAACGCTCAGGAATTGCTCGGCCTCGATCCCCCGCCAGGCGGCGACGACGTCGGGAGCAGCGGGCTCCAGGTTGGTTTCCCAGTCGCTCATCGCGGGTACCTAGCGGTGTCCATTGGCCATCTTCGTGGCCTCGGGGAGCTGGCGGAGGCGCCACATCGCGATGATGCCGACCGCCGGGCCGATGGCGAGCAACCAGAAGGCGATCCGCCAGGTGTCGCCGTCCGTCGGATCGAGCAGGCCGATGCCGAGGATGGTGACCGCGGTCAAGATGAAGCCGCTCGCGAGCTGCAGAGACAGCGCGGACCCGGCTGTTCCGGTCGGGGCCAGCTCGGAGACCGCCGCCGAGAACTGGGCGGAGTCGGCGACGACGGTGAGCCCCCAACCGAGGCTTACTAGCGTCACGACGATCGGGTCCGCCCCGAACAGGAGTCCCACCGCGATGGCGGACAGACCGCTCGCGGCCATCGCGGCCATCGTCAGCGTCGTTCGGCCCAGCCTGTCGGCGAGGGCGCCGGCCACGGCGCACCCGATCCCGCCTATCGCAACGACCGCAAACGCGGTGAGGCTGGCGCCGGCAGGATCGGTCGACCCGGCCGCCGCGAACGACGCGGCGATGAACAGCGGCAGCCACGTCCACATCGCGTAGAGCTCCCACATGTGGCCGAGATATCCGAGGTTCGCGAGCCGGACCGACGGCTCGCGGAGCGCAGTGGCCGCGATCGTCGGGCTGAACCGCGGCGCAGGCGGCTCGAATGGTCCCGACCGTGCCGTCACCGCAACGAGGAGGCCACCGACGATCGCGGCCAGGCTGGCCGCGGCGACTGTCGCGTGCCAGTCCGCCCCGGCGGTCGCCCCGAAGGCCCGGATGAGATGCGGCAGCGCGGACCCGACCGTGAGCGCCCCGATGAGAATCCCGATGGCGAGACCACGACCCCGTCGGAACCAGCCGGCAAGCATTTTCAGGGCGATCGGATAGACCGCGGCGAGCCCGATGCCGGTCGCGAATCGCCAGGCCAGCGCTCCCGTCGGCCCGTCAGCGAACAGGGCGAATCCGAGATTCCCGCTCGCTGCGACGCCGGCCCCTATCGCGAAGAGGCGGCGGGCTGACAGGGCGTCGGCGGCGCCGGTAGCCGCCAGGGCCAGCGCGCCCGCGGCGAATCCGAGCTGAACGGCAACCGTCAGGAGCGGCAGATCAAGCCGGGTCGCCTGCCAGTCCGCGGCGAGGAGAGGCGCCACGGCAGAGGCGCTGAACCACGGCGCGAACGCGAGCAGGACGCCGGTGGCGATGACCGCGAGCTGGCGCCAGCGGCCGGCGGGATCCTCCGCCACGCTCGCCGTCATCGCGCCGCGACCGCGCTACAGGCGCTCGAACCGCTCGACCGGGAGCACGAAGACCGTCGCACCGCCGACCTCGACCTCGAGCGGGTACGGCATGAAGAACTCGCCCGGCTCCATGATCGGCGGCATCGGGTTCACGACCTGGGTCCTCGCGTGACACGTCTCGCGGACGATCTCGAGGACCGCATCGATGCTGTCGTCCTCCACGCCCAGGATGATCGTCGCGTTCGACTGCTTGAGGAACCCGCCGGAGCTGTGGAGCCTGGTTGCCCGGTACTCCTTGTCGAGGAGCGCGTCGACGAGAGCTCCGGCGTCTTCGTTGTGGACGATGGCGACGACCAGCTTCACGCCGCGAGTATAGGCACGAGCGCAGACCGCTCCACGGCCATCCACGCTCCGGCGCAGGTGCCTTCGCGGCGAGTGGCGCGGTGTACGATGCGCCAGCCAATCGGTCGGGAGTCCGTCCGCCCGCTCGCCCAGCCGCCGCAGGAGTTGCTCGTGGCCGATGCCGACATCCAGCGATCTACTCCGCTGGGCTCACTCGTCTCAGGCGCGGCGGCGCTGGCCCGCGGGACCGACCTCGACCAGACGCTCGAGTCGCTCGTCGGAACGGCCGCCTCCGCGGTCGGGGCGTCGAACGCCGCGATCAGCCTGCAGGATCCCGATCGGCCCGGCCCGGAGCTGACGTTCACGATCGGACTGGACGAGGCCGGCCAGGCCGCGCTCGGCCGGGCGGCGGGAGACGTGGCGCATCCGCTGACGGCGGCCGCCATCGAACGGCGCGAGATCGTCGGCCCCGACGCGGTGGCGTTCCCGCTCATCGTCAGTCGGAATGCGATCGAGCAGGGGCTCGGCGCGATCACGTTCGCCTGGCCGGCGGCGCACGCCCCGGCGGATGACGAGGTCGCGTTTCTGCGCGCGGTCGCGGACCTCGTGGCGGTCGCCGTGGATCGCTTCCGGCTCACCTCGACCATCGCCGAGCGATCGGAGTGGTTCGAGCGGCTCGCTCACACGGATCCGCTCACGGGGCTCGCCAACTTGCGGACGTTCTCAAGGGTCCTCGAGCTGGAGCTCGCACGTGCCGGCCGGCAGCGCAGCGAGGTTTCCGTCGCGGTCTTCGACGTGGATGACTTCGCGGCCACGAATGACGCCGCGGGTCGCGAGGGCGGCGACGACGTCCTGCGCTCTGTCGCGGCTGTCATCGCCGGAGCGGTCCGGCTCGTCGACACCGTGGCCCGGCTCGGCGGCGACGAGTTCGTCGTCATTGCGCCCGGATCGGCGGGGATAACGGTCGCTCGCCGCGTACTCGACGACATCGGCGCCCTGCCCGAGGCCAACGGCCGGCGGATCACGGTCTCGGCCGGCGTCGCCCGCTTTCCGACCGATGGGACGGACGCCGAGTCCCTCGTCGCCGCGGCTCGATCCGCGGCAGCCCGAGCGCGGACCGAGGGTAGTGGCTCGCTCGAAGCGACGCCCGGCTGAGGAGAACGGTCAGCTCGACGGGGCCAGCCCGACTCCGGTCGAGACGATCGGCCCGATGGGGGCGGAGCTGCCGGGCTTGGGCTCGCGCGATACGGCGATGATGGCGCCAGGCGGCGCCGTGGTTGGTCGGGTCGTGACGGCGGCAAACCCATTGGCGTCGACCATGAAGTCGCCGACCGGGACCGGCGCTCCGTCCCCGACGATCACCCACGTTTCGTAGACCTCGGTCCCCGTCGTCTGCGGCAGGTTCCTCATCGCGAGCACGACCGACCCATCCGGCCGGATCGCCGCGAGCCCGCTCGCCTGATTGTCTTCGGTTGGAGTCAGCACGACCGTCTGGCTGCCGGACTCGGCAGCGGCAGTGATGACCCGTGACACCGCCTGGTCGAAGCGGCGCGCGGTAGTCAGGTCGTTCTGCAGGACGAGGTTCCAACCGCCCAGGGCGACGATTGCAACGACGGCCGCGATCCGCATCGCCCAGCCGATTCGTCCGGTTCGGGTTCGGGCGCGCGCTTCCCGTTCCGTCGCCGACGGGAAGGCGATGGTCGGCCCGGTCGGGGCCGACTCGGTATCGGCTGCAGGCTCGCCGCTCCGTCCCGCGAGATCCGCCGCGGCGGCGGCCATGATCCGGTCGCGCAGCGCCGCCGAGGGCTCGACGAGCTCGATGTCGGGGGATTCCACGAGGTACGGAACGACACTGCCAAGGGTCTCGAACTCGAGATGCGATTCGGGGCACGTCGCGAGGTGCTCGCGGACCGCAGCCATCTCGGCCGCCTCGAGCGCACCGAGGACGAAGGCCGGGGCGAGGTCGATCGCCTGCTCGTGGGTCATCGGTTGCATGCTCATGGCGACCCGACCCCGGTCGCGGGATCATCGGAGCCATCCTCGCCCACCAGGGCGCGACGCATGGAGAGCAGTCCGAGCCGGATCCGGCTCTTGACCGTGCCGAGCGGCGTCCCCGTTCGGGCGGCGATCTCCTGCTGGGTCAACCCGCCGAAATAGGCAAGCTCGATCGCTTCGCGCTGTACGTCCGACAGGCTGCCGAGCGCGACGGCGATCTCCTCGCGGTCGAGGTTGCCGGCCACCTCCAGCCAGATGTCGGGCAGGGTCAGGCTCGCGGGCGGGATGTCCTCCCGTTCGGGCAGTTCGACGGTCGGGCGGCGGCGGCGGACCGCGTCGACGGCCCGGTGGTGGACGATCGAGAGGAGCCATGTCTTGACGCTGCCCTTGCCCTCGACGTAGCGCGCGGCATTCCGCCAGGCGCCGAGGAAGGCGTCCTGCACGACGTCCTCGGCAAGCGAGGCGTCGGCGGTAATCCGGAGGGCGATCGAATAGGCCATCGTTCGGTAGGTGTCGTACAGGTCCTGCAGGGCGTCAAGTTGGCCGTCGGCGACGCGGAGCAGCACGGCTCGATCGGCATCGTCCGCTGGCGATGCCACGCGCCCCGAGACCCGGTCCTTCCGGTCGTTCATGGCTGTATGCGTTCGGTCGGATGATCCGGTTCACCCGCGCTGGTGCGATTCCGGTGCAACCGCCCAACGGCGCGCAATACGCCGTCCCCGACCTGAGCCTCGCCCTGCTCCGCGTCGACGACGGCAAAACGCGCCGGCTCATCGGCCGCGAGGGCCAGGAAGCCGTCGCGGACGCGGCGATGGAACGCGAGGTCGAAACCGAGCTCGAATCGCGTCTGATCGCTGGGCGCCTTCCGGCCGAGCCCGACCTCGGCCGGAAGGTCCAGGAGGATGGTCAGGTCCGGTCGGAGTCCACCCGTCGCGATCTCTTCCAGCGTTCGGAGCGTCGCAAGTGGCACGCCTGCACCGTACCCCTGATAGGCGAGCGTGGAGTCGGCGAAACGGGTGCAAACGACGGTCGTCCCGGCTTCGATCGCTGGTCGAATCACTTCCGCGACGAGCTGTCGGCGCGCGGCGCTAAAAAGGAGCGCGTCGGAGAGGGGATCGATCGTTGCCCCGGCGGGCGGGCCGCCGACGAGCAGCAGGTCGCGGAGACGCTCGCCCAGGCTCGTACCGCCCGGTTCGCGCGTCCGGAGCACGGCCACTCCCTCGCCCCGGAGGTGCGACTCGAGGCGCGCGGCCTGCGTGGTCTTCCCGGCGCCCTCCGGCCCTTCGATGGTGATGAACCAGCCGCGTTCGGCCGGCGAGGAGGGGCGTGTCACGCCGCCGAGTGTACCGGGCGATCGGGCGCACTACGCCCACAGCCCGCTAACGTGCCGGGCCCGCCGGCCGGTCATCCGATCCGGCCCCGACCGCGTACCCTCGGCGTGATGGGACGTCGCTCTATCCGCTTGATCCGAGCCACTGCGCTCGCATTGCTCTGTGCCGCCACTCCGGCGACGGTCCTTGCCCACCCGCTCGGCAACTTCACGATCAACCACTACGCCGGGATCGCGATCGCACCGGACGAGATCCGCCTCGATGTCGTCATCGACATGGCCGAGATCCCGGCGTTCCAGGAGCGCCAGAAGATCGATCTGGACGGCGACGGCGACGTGACCGATACCGAATCGGCGGCGGCTGCCGGGCCGGCCTGCGAGACCCAGGGCGCCCTGCTGCGCCTGGCCGTCGACGGCGTCGCATCTGAGCTCGCTTCGACGGCGGCCTCGATCGCGTTTCCGCCGGGCCTGGGTGGGCTCTCGACGATGCGCATCGAATGCGCCTTCACGGCGCGGCTGGCCACGGCTCGCGAACGTCCGATCGTTACGTTCAAGGATCTCTCGTATCCGGACCGGATCGGCTGGCGGGAGATCGTCGCGACCGCCACGGGCGTCGTGATCGAATCGGGTGGGCTCCCGACGACGAGTCCTTCGCTTCGCCTGACCAAATACCCGGCGGACCTCCTCGTCGAGCCCCTCGACGTGAGGTCGGCGACGATCGCCGTCGCGCCGGCCGAACCGCTGCCCGCGGCGACGACGGCTCCGGTGGACAACTACCCGATCGCGGCCGGCAACCCCGGCGCGGTGCCCGGTGGCGTCGCTGCCGAGCTGCCGACGATCTTCAGCGTCGTCGACCTGACGCCGCTGATCATCGTCCTCTCGCTGGTCACGGCGTTTGCCTTCGGTGCCGGGCATGCCCTGACGCCCGGCCACGGCAAGACGCTGATGGCGGCCTACCTGGTCGGGACCCGCGGCACGCCATTGCACGCGGCGGGTCTCGGACTGTCGGTCGCGATCTCGCACACGATCGGCATCCTCGTGCTCGCTGCCCTCGTCGTCGGTGCCCATGGGTTGCTGCCGCCCGATATCTTGGCCCGGGCCGCCCCGGTCGTGTCGGCGGTGACGATCGTGGCGATCGGCGGCTGGATGCTGTTTCGCGAGGTTCGGCGCCGCAGGGTGGCCGCACAGGTCGCGGCACCCGATCACGGCCACGAACACGAGCACGAGCACGAGCACCCTGGGGAACACTCCCACGGCGGCATCCGCCACTCGCACCTCCCGCCGGCGGACGCGGCGATCGGCTGGCGCGGACTCTTCGCGCTCGGTCTGGCCGGTGGGCTGATTCCCTCGACGAGTGCCCTCTTCATCCTCCTCGGATCCATCGTCGCGGGCCGGCCCGCATTCGGGTTCGTCCTCGTCGTCGCCTTCGGCCTGGGGATGGCCGCCGTGATGGCCGGGGTCGGCCTGGCCATGGTCTTCGCCAGGGATCGGCTGGATCGGCTGCCCTCGAGTTCTGGGCTCGGGCGGATCGCCCGCCAGGCTCCGCTGGCGGCGGCGGTCTTCGTCCTGGGTTTCGGCGCTTATCTGACCGTCCAGGCGCTCGGCGGCCAGCCGGTCTTCTGATCGGATAGGGAAGTCACCCCAGCGACGGCGGAGGTGATCGCTCTGCTACGATCCGCCTCCCCATGCGCGACCTCGCTGACCGAGCGCTCGACACGGCCACCCAGCTCGGAGCGGGGTATGCCGATGTTCGCCTCGTCCGCCGCCTCGGCGAATCGATTGCCATCAAGTCCGGGCGGGTGGAGGGCGTGGCGTCGGGCGACACCGAAGGCTTCGGTCTTCGCGTCCTCGTCGATGGTGCCTGGGGGTTCGCCAGCTCGAGCCGCCTGACGTCGGCGGAGGCGGATCGGATCGCCGGCGAGGCCGTGCGAATCGCGCGAGCCTCCGCGACCGCGCTCCGCCAGCAGGTGCGCCTCGACGATCGCCCGCCGGCCACCGGCAGCTTTGAGACGCCGATCGAGGAGGATCCGTTCGAGGTTCCGCTCGAGGAGAAGATCGGCCTCCTCCTCGCCGCCGACGCCGCCGCGTCGCGGCCCAAGGGCGTGACGTTCACGGAGACTCGCTACGACGCGCGGCGCGAGTGGAAGACGTTCGCCGCGACGGACGGCAGCTACACCGAGCAGACGCTGACCCACGTCGGGGCCGGCGTCGAGGCCAACGCGATCGAGGGCGACGAGCACCAGCGGCGGAGCTATCCGGACGGCGACGGTGGCCCGTTCAAGGCGGCCGGATTCGAGTACATCCGGGGTCTCGATCTCGTCGGCCGAGCGGAGCCCCTCGCGGATGAGGCGGTGGCCCTCCTCAGCGCCCCGCAATGCCCATCGGGACGATTCACGGTCATCCTCGACCCATCCCAGCTCTACATGCAGGTCCACGAGAGCTGCGGTCACCCGAGCGAGCTCGATCGTGTCTACGGAACCGAGGCCAGCTACGCGGGCACGAGCTTCCTGACGACCGACAAACTCGATGAGGGCTTCCGATACGGCAGCGATCTGATCGACATCGTCGCCGACGCGACGGCGCCCGGCGGGATGGGAACCTTCGGCTGGGACGACGAGGGGGTCGAGGCGGCGTCCGTGCCGATCGTCCGGGAGGGCATCTTCGTCGGCTACCTCTCGTCCCGCGAG
>Ga0184623_10001302_pt1 | contig 10871 bp, 4 predicted proteins | sample PLM1_100_b1_FD_133138 | JGI IMG/M metagenome (GOLD analysis project Ga0184623, IMG submission 133138) | Groundwater sediment microbial communities from an aquifer in East River, Colorado, USA - PLM1_100_b1 | ecosystem: Environmental > Terrestrial > Soil > Riparian zone | place: USA: East River...
CGCTGATCGCCATAGGCGCGGCGATCGTGGTCAACGCGGTCCATCCTGCCGCGATGCCCTCCGCCGTCGGCATCCTGATCCTGTGGGTGTGCGCTCCGCTGGTCGCGCTGCTCCTCAGTCGACCCATGCCCCCGCGCACGGTGCCGCTCACCGCGATCGACCGTGACTATTTCGCGTCGATTGCGCAGGCGACATGGAGGTATTTCGACGCGTTCGTCGACGCCGATCACCACCACCTGCCCCCGGACAACGTGCAGCTCGAACCGGGCGCGTGGATCGCGCACCGGACCTCGCCGACCAACATCGGCATGGGCCTCCTCGCGACACTTGCGGCCCACGACTTCGGTTTCATCGACACAGACACGTTGATCACCAGGCTTGATGCCACGCTGACGACGGTCGAGGGGCTCGAGCGGTTCGAGGGGCATCTGCTGAACTGGTACGACACGTCGACGCTGGCGCCGATGCCGCCTGCGTACCTCTCAACCGTCGACAGCGGCAACCTGGCCGGCGCGCTCATCACGCTCTCGTCGGGCTTGCGCATGCTTGCGGCTGATCCGTCCGACGTCGCGCCTGCCGCCGATCGGGGCCGACGGCTGGAAGAACTGGCCGCGCGTGCGGCGGCGTTTGCCGACGGCATGAACTTCGGCTTCCTGTACAACCGGCAACGACGCCTCTTTTCGATCGGGTATCGACTGGCGGACGGCGACGGTCCGGGTCGATTCGACGCGTCGTTCTACGATCTGCTCGCGTCGGAGGCTCGTCTTGCGAGCTTCGTGGCGATTGCCAAGGGCGACGTTCCCGAGATGCACTGGTTCCACCTGGGGCGGCTCATCACGGGCATCCACGGCGCGCCGGTGCTGTTGTCGTGGAGCGCCACGTTGTTCGAATACCTGATGCCGCTGCTCGTCATGCGCAGCTACCCGGACACGCTCCTGGACGAATCGTGCCGCATGGTCGTCCGGCGGCAGAGGGAGTACGCCACGTCACGGGGGACGCCATGGGGCATCTCCGAGTCGGCGTACACAGCGGTCGACCGGAACGGCAACTACCAGTACAAGGCCTTCGGCATCCCGGGCCTGGGGCTCAAGCGGGGCCTTGGCGACGAGCTCGTCGTCGCACCGTATGCGACGGCGCTCGCCGCCACGATCGATCCGGCGCGCAGCGCCGACAATCTCCGCCGCCTCGCGGATGCGGGAGCGTACGGCGACTACGGCTTCTTCGACGCCATCGACTATACGAAGCGGGAGGCGCCGGCCACCGATGCGCACACCGACGGCGTCGTCGTCCGCGCGTTCTTCGCTCACCACGAAGGGATGACGCTGATCGCGCTGGCCAATGCCGTGTTCGGCGACCGCATGGTCCACCGGTTTCACGCCGACCCGTGCATCCAGGCCACCGAGTTGCTGTTGCAGGAGCGTGTGCCGCGCCAGAGCCCGACGACCGTGCCGAGGCCGCTCGACGAGATGCGGGTGACTCCGCCCACGCCGGCGGTGCCGCTCCGCCGCTACCGGACGCCCCATACGACGTCTCCGCATACGCAGTTCCTGTCGAACGGCAAGTACGTCGCGAGCGTCACCAACGCCGGCGGCGGCGCGAGCAGCTGCCAGGGCGTGGCGGTCACGCGCACGCGGCACGATTCCACGTGCGACTACGGGAGCCAGTTCCTGTATCTGCGCGACGTACGCAGCGGCGCCGTGTGGTCGCCGACGTATCACCCGACGCGCCGGCAGGCGGAGGACTACACGGCGGTGTTCTTGCCCGAGAAGGCCTCCTTCGCGCGCCGCGACGATGACATCGCGACGCAGCTGGAGATCGCGGTCTCCACTGAACACGATGTGGAGGTGCGCAGGCTGAAGCTGACCAATCGAGGGTTGCGCATCCGCGAAATCGACATCACGAGTTACGCGGAGGTCGTCCTGGGTACGCCGGTCGAGGATTTCGCCCATCCGGCGTTCGGAAAGCTGTTCGTCGAGACCGAGTACCTCCCCGAAACCGCGGCGTTGCTGGGTCATCGCCGTCCGCGCGACAGCGCCCAGCCCGGCATGTGGGTCATGCACGTCGTCAGCCTCGAGGGCCGGACGCAGGGCGCGGTCGAGTGGGAAACCGACCGCGCACGATTCATCGGACGCGGACGAAGCGTCGAGAACCCGATCGCGCTCGATGGCCGCGCGCTTTCAGGCACGACGGGCATCGTCCTCGATCCGATCCTGAGCCTGCGGCAGCGCGTGCGTCTGCCTCCGGGTGCGTCGGTGCGCCTCTGCTTCGCCACGGGCATGGCGGCGGACCGTGACACCGCAGCGGCGTTGGCCCAGAGGTACCGCGATCCGCGCTCGTCATCGCGCGCGTTCGCGCTGGCGCTGGCCCACGTGCAGAGCGGCCGGCGCCATCTCGACATCGCCGTCGACGAGGCGGTGTTGTTCGAGCGCCTCGCCTCGCGGGTCTTGGGCGGCGACGATTCTCTTCGCGCCCCGTCGGACGTGCTCAGCGCCAACGTGCTCGGCCAGGGCGGCCTGTGGGCTCACGGGATTTCCGGCGATCTTCCCATCCTGCTGGTGCGCGTCATCGGTGACGACCTCGCGCTGGTACGCCAGGCATTGCAGGCGCAGGAATACTGGCGACTGAAGGGTCTCAGCGCGGACGTCGTGATCCTCAACGAACATCCGGTCAGCTACCTGGACGAGATGCACTCACGTCTGACCGCGCTTCTCGACGACGGTCCGTGGCGCACATGGAGGCATCAGTCGGGCGGTGCGTACCTGCTGCGCGCGGATGTGATGGGGCCAGCCGAACGCACGCTCCTTCAGGCTGTTGCCCGCGCCGTGATCGAAGGGACGCAAGGCGACCTGCGCGCACAACTTGACCGCGCGCACCTGGATCGTTCGCACGCCGCGGCGAACGCGCCGGCGCTCTTCGTCGCCGCTGAAGGATCTGAGACGCCGGCGAATGGGTGGCCGGGCGCCGATGTCGCGGTGCCCGAGATGACGCTCGCGAACACGATCGGCGGATTCACCGACGAGGGGCGCGGGTACACCATCGTCCTCGAAGGCGATCAGGAGACGCCGCTGCCCTGGGCGAACGTGATTGCGAACCCGCACTTCGGCACCATCGTGACGAGCGCGGGCGCCTCGCACACGTGGTCGGTGAACAGCCGCGAGAACCGGCTGACGCCCTTCGCGAACGATCCGGTGACCGACCCCACGGGGGAGGCGCTGTTCATTCGAGACGATCGTTCCGGCGACGCGTGGTCGCCAACGCCGGGGCCGATGGCGCGCCACGCGGGGAGCGGCCGCTTCGTCATCGATCATGCCGCAGGCGTGTCGCGCTTCTCACGTATCCACCAGGGCATCCGCCACGATCTCTCGGTATTCGTCGACGTGGCCGATCCGGTCAAGTTCTCGGTGCTGACGCTCTTCAACGGCAGCGGCGTCGAGCGGCATCTCAGTGTCTTCGCGTACCACGAGTGGGTGCTCGGACCTCCACGCGACGGCGAGCGCCGTCACGTCGTCACGGAATGCGATTGCGGGACGGGAACCGTATTCGCGTGGAACGCCTACAACGGGGAATTGCCTGGACGCGTGGCGTTCGCGCACGCGAGCGAGGCGGTGTCGTCAGCGTCAGGCGATCGCCGCGGTTTCATCGGACGGAACGGCACGCTGACCAATCCCGCGGCGATGCGGACCGAAACGCTGAACGGCGAATTTGGCGCGGGGCTCGACGCGTGCGCGGCGATGCAGGTGCGGATCGATCTCGGCCCGGGCGAGACGAGACAGATCGTCTTCCTCCTCGGTGAAGGCACCGACCGTGCCCACGCGCGGATGCTCATCGAGCAGCATGGAACGGCGTCGAACGCGTCGGAAGCGCTCGAGGAAGTCCGGACGTTCTGGAACAGAACGCTCGACACGGTTCATGTGCGCACGCCGGACGATTCGTTCGACGTGTTGATGAATCGATGGCTGGTGTATCAGGACATCAGCTGCCGGCTGTGGACTCGCGCTGGCTACTTCCAGCCCGGCGGCGCGTACGGATTCCGCGATCAGCTCCAGGACGTCATGGCGCTCTTCTTTGCGCGGCCGGACCTGGCCCGCGAGCACCTGCTGCGTGCGGCGGGACGGCAGTTCGTCGAGGGCGACGTGCAGCACTGGTGGCACGCGCCCGCCGGCAGGGGACTGCGTAGCCGGTGCTCCGACGATTTGCTGTGGCTGCCGTACGTGGCCGCCGAGTACGTGCGCGTCACGGGAGACGCCGCGATCCTCGACGAGCGTGTGCCGTACCTCACGGCGCCGCTGCTCGCGCCCGGCGAGCTGGAATCGTACGGACAGCCTGGCGTTGCTCAGGAGGTCGGGACGCTCTTCGACCATTGCGTTCGCGCGATCGACAAGGGCCTCACCGCGGGCGCGCACGGGCTGCCGCTCTTCGGCACCGGCGACTGGAACGATGGCATGAACACGGTCGGGGTGGCCGGGCGTGGAGAGAGCGTGTGGCTTGGCTTTTTGATCCACAGCGTGTTGACGGCCTTCGCCCCGTTGTGCGAGGCGAGGGGCAACGCGCAAGGCGCGCGGGCATACAAGGCCGCCGCGCGCAGCCTGTCGTCGAAGCTCGAGCTGGCCTGGGACGGTGAGTGGTACCGCCGCGGGTACTACGATGACGGCAGCCCGCTGGGGTCGGCGCAGAACGACGAGTGCGCCATCGATTCGATTGCGCAGTCGTGGGCGGTGTTGTCCGGCGCGGTCCCGAAACGTTTCGCCGAACGCGCGATGGATGCCGTGAGGACGTCGCTCATCGCCCGTGGGTCGAAGGCGCTGCTCCTCCTCAGCCCACCGTTCGATCGCTCCGCGCAGGAACCCGGCTACATCAAGGGATATCCACCGGGTGTCAGGGAAAACGGCGGGCAGTATACCCACGCCGCGGCTTGGATCGTCATGGCGATGGCGGCCCTCGGCAGTGGCGACGAAGCGGCGGAGCTGTTCCACATGCTGAACCCGGTCAATCACACCCGGACGCCGGAGGAAGTCGCCCGCTATCGGATCGAGCCGTACGTCGTTGCAGGCGATGTCTACGCACGCGCGCCGCATGCGGGGCGCGGCGGATGGAGCTGGTATACCGGGTCTGCCGGCTGGATGTACCGCGCGGGACTCGAAAGCATCCTGGGTCTCAGGCGACGGGGCTCGACGTTCGTCGTTGATCCCTGCATCCCGTCATCATGGCCCAAGTACACAATTGAATGGCGCTATCTGGGCACGCGTTACGAGATAATCGTGTCCAATCCCGATCGCGTCTGCCGCGGCGTGACGTGCGCGCAGCTGGACGGCGTGGCCGTCGACCCCGGTGCGATTCCGCTGGTCGATGACCTGGGCACCCACACCGTTCACATCGATCTCGGACAGCATCGGCGGTAGGATCATCGCTTGGTAGGCCGGGTCCTTTTGGACCCGGCGCCAAGAGTAGACAGCGGAGGAGAGACATGACGACGACGACACGCAGCACCCGTCGAGACATCCTGAAAGGGACCCTCGCGCTGGCAGGCCTCGGCCTGGTAGGCATTCCGGATTGGGTACTTCCGGTACTCGCGCAGGGCGAGGCGGTGGTGCCGTTTCTCGACTGGCCCGAGCGCGTCATCACCAACCCCGCGCCCGATCGCCGCATCATCGACATCCGGACGATCAGCGGGCCGATCACGCCGAACGACCAGTTCTTCACAACGCAGCACTACGGCCATCCGGTCGTCGATCCGGCGACGTTCAAGTTGAAGGTGTCCGGACTTGTCGACCGCCCGATCGCGCTGTCGCTCGACGACCTTCGGCGAATGGGCAGCAAGGAGCTGGTGGCGGGCTTCGAGTGCTCGGGTAACCGCGGGCCGCTGCAGGGGCTGTCGGGGAACGGACGCTGGACGGGTCTTCCGCTCAAAGACGTCCTGGACAAGGCAGGCGTGAAGCCGGAAGCGCGCGAGTTCGTCTTCTTTGGCGCCGACCGCGGTGAGGAAGAAGTGGAATGGCGCACGCTGAAGTTCAAGGTCGAACAGCAGTTCGGCCGTGCGCTGACTCGCGAGAAGGCGCTGTCACCCGAGCCGTTCCTCGTCTACGCCATGAATGGCGAGCCGCTCACGCGTCACCAGGGATCACCGCTCCGGCTGCTCGTGCCCGGATGGTACGGCGTGAGCAACGTGAAGTGGCTTTCCGAAATCCACGTCCAGCAAGAGACATACCTGGGCAAGTTCCAGTCGCGGTGGTATCGCACCTTCAAGGGCGAGATGATCGACGGCGAGATGAAATGGGTCGAGACCGCCATCACCCACATGCAGTTGAAGTCGTACATCGCGCGTATCACGCGCAACGGTGCCGCGTACAACGTGCTTGGCGTGGTGCTCAACGACGGGACCCCGATCAAGTCCGTTGAAGTCCGCGTGGATGATGGCCCGTGGCGGCCGGCAACGATGGATTCGTCGACCCGGGACAAGTACGGCTGGAAGCTGTTCAACTACGCGTGGACCGGTGCGACCCCCGGCGAGCACACCCTCGTGTCTCGCGTCATCGACGTGACCGGCAAGATTCAACCGACTGCGCAGGAGCTGGAAAACAAGAAGTCATTCCTCGAGGACAATTCCCAGACGCCGCGGAAGGTGAACATCAGCGCGTGAGAAGTGGGAAGTGTGAAGTTCAAAGTTAGAAGTAAGTTGAAAGTACGATCGTCTACGCGCACAACAAGCCGCGGACGGAGCACGTAGCACTTTCTACTTACTTCGAACTTCGCACCTCGAGCTTCTGACTTGCAGCCTAGTAACTAAACCCGCATTGCCGGTTCGGGTAGACCTTTACCGGTTGGCTCACGATCCCGCTGGTGACACCAGAGCTGTCGCGCACCTGTAGCGTGACGTCCATCTTCAGGTACCTGCTGCCGTCCGGATTATCCCCGCCGGTTCCCTGTTGAAGGAACGCGCACCCCGTTGTCTGCGGGCTGCTGGCCGCATTCGGGGCTGGCGCCGTGTGGCGCAGCGTCGTGGCTCCCATCGTGTACGTCCACAGCCACGCACTGACAAACCCCTGAGAGGCGCTGCCGTCGAGCACGCAGTCGAATTCCCGCGTGCTCTCCTCCATGACGCACGCGCCGAGCCCCTTCACGGGTGACCTCACCACGAACGCGGCACTCAATGTGGGCGGCAGCACGGTCAGCGTGGACGCCATCGTGCTGCCTGCGTAGCTCGCCGTGATCGTCACGGGAGTGGCTGCGAGGACTGTCGACGTGTCGACAAGGAATGTCGTGCTCCTCGAGCCGGCGGCAACGGTGACCGTGGCAGGCACCCGTGCAACGGTGGCGTTGCTGGTTGTCATCACCACGAGCGCGCCACCAGCCGGCGCCACCGACGCCAACGTGACTGTTGCCTGCGGTTGTCCCTGCCCCTGGATTGATGAGGGTGTCACCGTCAACGAACTTCCCGCAGTGCCGGGAGTTGGAGTGCCGCCGCCGGGCGAGGGTGTAGGCGAGGGTGTAGGGGTGCCCGGAGTGGACGATGGCGACGGAGCCGTGTCCGCGCCCGCCCCGCCGCACTGGACAATCATGAGTGAACACAGAACAAGACCAGGAACGCTCAGCAGGCGAAGCGTCGTGTGGGGCATGAGGTGGCTCCAGCAGAGTCGGTGCCTGGCGGAATCATGTGAAGGCGCGCGTCAGCGCGTGCAATACCGTACTGTGCCGGCGGGAGGCAACTGATGATTTTGGGCTGGCTCTTACAACCTGCGCGCGGGTGAGACGCACGCGAGCCATGCTCGAGTGTCATCCTTGGCGGCTGAGCCTCCGTGGTCCCCGGCGCCGAAAAGAACGAAAACATAGGCCGCTCCGACTCGTCTTAATGTTCCCGGGCATTTCCGTCGATATCGAGGGAGGATGAAGAAGACCATTCTCGTCGTCGACGACCAGCCTCCGACTCGGCGCTTCCTGCGCAGTGTGCTCGAGCGGGAAGGATACCAAGTGATTGAAGCCGAAGACGATGCGAGCGCATGGGATGCAGTGCGGAATCAAGAGGCGCCCATCAGCCTCGCGATGATCGATGTCAACCTGCCAGGTCTCAAGGGCCGCCACGTGGCGAACAATCTACGGTCGTTCGGACCGTTGCCCGTGGTGTTCATGACAGGAGACAGCGCTCCCAATCTGATCGCGGAGGGCAGCCTCGAGGAAGGCGCACCCTTGATTGAAAAACCGTTCACCGTCAGCAGCGTGATGGAAGCCATCAATCGCGCGTTGAAGGAAGAGTGCGTGCCAGTCCAACGAAGTTTTCAGTTCGAACTCTGATCAGTTCGTCCCGCTCATCGGCAACTCGAAGACGTCATGCGAGGTCGTGTGCACCTCGAGATGCATGTCCTGGCCCGCTCCCGCCGCCGCAGACGTAACCATTCCGCTGACCAGGTGAAGCTTGTTCCCGATCATCGCGCCGGCGACGCCGTGTCTTGGCATCGGCATTGACGGCATGATCGTCCACGAGTTGGTCGCGGGGTCGTATGCCTCCAGCGCCCGGAACGCGCCGACCAGCGAGGTGGTCGCGACCTCGCCGCCCGCCACGTAGATCCTGCCGCCATAGGTGGCCCATCCGCCGCCGCTGCGCGCGGTCGGCATCTTCGCCCGCTGGGCGCCCCAGGTGTTCGTCGCCGGATCGTATTCCTCGACAACGTCGGTATTCTGAGACGCCGCCACGAAGGCGTGTGCGATGCGGCCGCCGATGACGTAGATCTTCCCGCCAACCGTGCCGGCAAATGCGTGGTTGCGCCCCAATGCCATCGGAGCCGCGCTCGTCCACGTGTTGGTCGCCACGTCGTAGACGTCGTTGGTCGTCAGATTCCGCGCGGTGGTGTTGTTGCTGATGGCGACGTCCTTCGAGCCCTCCGCCGTCGTCGCGCCGGCAATCACGTAGATCTTTCCGCCAACCTGTACCGCCACCGCACCCCCTCGCTTGGAGGGAAGCGGCGCCAGGGCCTTCCACGAATCGGCAGCCGGGTCGAACTCCCACACGTTGTCGATCGGTTCCCAGCCTCCGCCGGTGGCGGGCGCGACAAAGCCGCCGAAGACGTAAATCTTGCCGCGATACTCGGCCATCGCCTGATGGTGCGCCGGCCGCGCCATCGGCTTCTTCAGCGTCCACTTGTCGGATGCGGGATCGTACTCGTAGTTGATGCCCCGACCCCTTCCGCCTCCGAATCCGCCAATCACGTACATCTTGCCGTTCGCGGTCACACCGTAGAGCTCTTCGTCGGCCTCCGGGAAGGGAGCGGCTTTCATCCAGCGCGACTGTGTCAGCGCCCCGACTGAACAGAACAAGATGAGGATGACTGTGGCGAGAATCGGACGTTCGCATTGAAGAAGTCGGAACATGTTGCCTCCTGAATCCGAGGGAATCTTACGGCAATCCTCACTTGGCTTTCAGCGAATCTTTCGGGAGGTGTGACGATGCTCGCGTGTGGAGGTCAGCACCGCACCGAACGGAGCAGACGAGCGTGTCGTGACGACAAATTGCGCGCTCATCATGGGTGCCTCACTTCGATGGCGCCCTCATCTAGGTCGACGGTGGCGATCGTCTTCCATTGGTGCCTGGGCGTGAAATCGGCAATCGACCAGTCAAATCGCCACGTGTCCGCCAGCACGTCAACACGTGGCGGCAGGGCCCCGAACTTCGCGACGTAGCGCGCGCCGAGCTCGCGGACGCTCGCCGTGTCGGCCTCGGTGATTGACTTCGAGGCTGCGACTCTCCGCGCGACGCCGGATAAGACCTCGTTGCCATCGATATCCCGCAGGCGCGCTTCGATGCCGTCCGAGGCTCCCCCGAGCGCCTGGAAGCGAATGATCAGCGGCGGCTGGTATGTCGCCTCCTGGAACGCCGCGACTTCCCCTCTGGTCGCCAGGTATACGTTCGAATACATCGGAAAATCAGACAGTACGAACCCGTAGGTGCGGCGCAGCAGCGACGCGACCGGCTGTTGAAGCACGGCGAGGAAGAGCAGGACACCGATTGTCCAGGCCAGCGGCCCGCCCGTGGCTGCAGTGGCCGATCGCCCATCATCCCTTTGCCGCAGCATCCTGCTGGTCGTCGAGGCGATCGACTCCCATGGCAGAAACGCGGGCAGCAGCGCCCACCAGGCGGTCCACCATACTCCTTGAAACAGGTAGAACCCGAGATGGAGGGCGATCGCCACGACGCCGGCCGCGCAGGTCATCGCGACGGTCGGCCATATGGCGGCGAGGATGACGAACCCTTCGCCAAAGACGGCGCCGCCCGAAAAGAGGACCGACATCGCGTCGCTGCGTGCGATGTAGCGCCCCCAGTGCACCGGTGCACCGTGTCCGTCGTTGAGGAAGATGTACTTGACCGCGCCGCCGGTGATCCACCGCGGGCCGACGTCGTCCATCTTCGCGAACGCCGCGGCTGCGTACGCGAGCCCGAACATCAGCACCGGAATCCATGTCGCCAGGCGGTACGCGCGGGATGGCGTTGTGTCCGGTCGTCCACCGTAACGGCGACGGAGCCACGCATCGATGCTGAGTCCGGCGCCCCAGGGCACGATCATCATCAGCCACAATGTCTTTAGGGGCATCGCCACCCCGTGGTCCGCCAAGTCGCCAAGATGAACGCGGGTGAAGACGAGCACGAACATTACGAAGCTCACACGCGCAGCCAGGCCGATGGCGAACAGCCCGAGGAACACGAGGCACAGGGTGCGGGACGTGGGTTCAGCGACGGTGCTGTGGACGACGAGTGCCAGACTTGCGGCAAACGCGATGCGGAAGAGGCCAAGCGCCGCAGCGGACATCGGCGGCACGCGGCCGGCAAGCCACGCGCGGCCCGGCTTCGAGCTCGCCAACGCGCAGAGCAGACAGATTACGAAGAG
>Ga0184623_10001303_pt1 | contig 10869 bp, 6 predicted proteins | sample PLM1_100_b1_FD_133138 | JGI IMG/M metagenome (GOLD analysis project Ga0184623, IMG submission 133138) | Groundwater sediment microbial communities from an aquifer in East River, Colorado, USA - PLM1_100_b1 | ecosystem: Environmental > Terrestrial > Soil > Riparian zone | place: USA: East River...
CGATGGAGGTCGCGTTCGTTGTACCGGTAAGGGGCCTGGGCCGCGGCGTCCATGACCGACCAGTCGGTATGGTCCGTGAACAGGAAGTCCGCATCCTCGGTCAGTTCCGACACGGTCTGCTGCCGTGGAGCCGTGACGAACCCCTCCGTGTCGCCTTCGCCTGCGATGTCCCTCAGCTGGAGGGGATCCCCACCGCCAAGAGAGATCTGTCCGCCGCTATGCAGCATCTTGCCGCCGGGGTCGAAGTTCTGATCGACGACGATCACGGACGCCCCAAGATCCCGCGCCCGAATGGCGGCGGGCAGCCCGGTGCACCCTGCTCCGATGACAACGACATCCGCTTCGTAGTGCCATTGAATGGCGGCGGCGGGGGAAACCTGCGCTAAAGCTGTTCCCGACGTCGACAGAACGGCCGCGCCTACGCCGGCGGCAGCTCCCGTCCTGACGAAATCTCGCCTGCTAATGACCTTCTCGCCCTGAAGCTTTCGATCTTTCTGATCACTGTCCCGTTTCTTGGCCATGTGTTCACCTCACTTGAAGCGCCACCGGGACCCAGCCCCCTGGTCGGGTCAAGGTTTACGGATCGGCCTTGAGGCGCTGACGCATTCTACGCCCGGCGAGGGTTGTCCCTCCTGACAATTTCGTTCTTGTTGCTGGTGTTGATGTTGCGGCCGACCATGGATACGCTCTCGATGATGTCCGTCCTCGTCTTGCTGTTCCAGACGTTACGAGATCGGCCGCAACATCAACACCGGCAACAAGATCAGAATTTTCAGCAGGCACAGCCACGCGCGCTCGCTTCTGCCGCGCGGAATAGTGCGTGCCAATCCCCAGGTGAAACAGCGTGTTCGTCAGCGCACGGCACAGGGCGTACCTGTGGCAGAATCTCCGTACGCTCGGTCATGCCACTTCGCCGCGGCACCCGTCTCATGAGGAGATCCTATGGAGTCGATCATTGACGATCTGGTGCGCCGCTTCGAGCGCGGCGCGCTTACGCGCCGGCAGTTGATTCAGGGGGTCTCGACGCTCGTGGCCGCGACGGGTGCCTCACGTGCGGATGCCGCGCAGGCCGGCGGCCTTCGAGGGACGGGGATAGACCACGTGTCGATTCTCGTGAACGACCTGCAGCGCTCGGCCACGTTCTATCAGAGCGTCTTCGGGATGACACCGGTGAGCGAGGACAAGCCGAATCAAATCCTTCGTCTGGGCATGAAGCGAACGATCGTGTCGCTTCGCCACGAGGGGCCTTCGGGCGTCGTCGATCACTTCGCGATCAGCGTCGAGAACTTCAACAGGGACGCCGTCACAGAACAGCTAAAGCAGCACAGCCTGACGCCGCAGCAGAATGTGCAATTCGGGTTTCATATCAAGGACCCAGACGGCGTCGTCGTACAAATTGTATAGAGCCTGGAGAGAGCTGCCTACAGTTCCGCGTGGCGAATACTACCGTCGCGCTGGACCGCTCATGCCAGGCCGTCGATGTCAGCAACTTCACGCAGGGAGTCCCGATAATGCGAAATCCCAATATCGTTTTGATGGTCGGCCTCGTCGTTGCGGCGCTGGGCTTTTCCCCTGACACATTGGCTCAGAACAGTTCGGCGGGCGGGTGGCTCGCTCCGGATTTTCATAAACCGCCACTCAGAGACGAAAACAGGAAGCCGGCTCCGCGACGCAGCCTTGCCGGGACGTGGCATCCGGCCGACGGACCGGGAGCAGGAACCCAGGCGGGTGGCGTGCAGTTGAAGCCGAACAACGGCAGGCCAGAGAATCAGCTACCGTACACTCCCTATGGCTTGGAGGTGTACCGGTCCCATAAAGCGCTCGAGGGCGTCGACGCGGTCCTCCCTGTCGAGCATAACGATCCCAGGAATTTCTGCGAGCCGTTAGGAGTGGCGCGCTACAACCATTACAACGTCAGACTGACCCAAATCTTTCAAGACGACTACAAGGTCGTGATTTTGTATCAGTACGACAACCGATGGCGCATCATCTGGACTGACGGTCGAGAGCTCCCCAAAGTGGTCGATGGAGGCGTCGAGATTTCGGGCGATGGTCGAGAACAGCGGTTTCTCGGGTACTCCGTTGGCAGGTGGGTAGACGATTACACGCTCGAGGTCCAGACGGTTGGAACAATGCCGGAGGATCGGGTCTGGCTCGATGCAACCGGCCGCCCGATCAGCGACAAGGCACGGCTAACGGAGACATTCCGGCGCCTGGACTATGACACGATGGAGTGGTCAGAAACGATTGACGATCCGAAAGTTTACACAAGACCGTGGGAAACCATGAAGCTCCCCATGAGGTTGCACGATCCTCGTACGGACATCATGGAATACTACTGCTCGCCCTTAGAGCAGGAGAAGTACAACAAGCTGTTTGGCAATGCCGCGAGCGGCAAGTAGCTCGCTGTGCCAAGATGCGAATTCTTGGAGTGGAGGCACCATGACGATGAGAAACAAGTTTGTCATTGGGTTGGCTGTAGCCGTCGGACTTTTTGTTTCAGGTCCCCTATTCGCACATCACGGGGGCGCGGTGTATGACACCGGAAAAAAGGTGCCTCTGAAGGGTACTGTCAAAGAATGGGTTTACGTGAATCCTCACTGTTTGCTGATCCTTGACGTGAAAGGTGAGGACGGCCAGGTGGTACAGTGGATAGCGGAGACTCAACCTCCGACTTCCGTCTTCCCGCTTGGCTATCGCAAGGACTCTTTCAAGGCTGGCGACCAGGTGACGATCACTGTAGAGCCACTCAAGAATGGCCGGCCATACGGCCGCATTCTTCAGGCCGTGCTCGCTAATGGCAAAACGTTAGGGAACGTGCCTGGCGCAGCGGCAGCACCAGAGGCCGGCACAGCACAACAGCCATAGCCCAAGCACGCGCGAACACATCGAGCTCCAGAACGTCGATCTTGGTGGAAGTGCAAATTCGGAGGAAACACTATGAAGCGGAAGGGTCCATTATTCTTCGCGCAGACGGTTTTTGCTTGTGCCGTCCTGTCTTCCACCCTGGTGTTCGCGCAACTGGGCGAACCCCCCAATGATTTTAGAAACTCAGGTTGAAGCCCAGTTTCACCAGGCGAGCCAACAACACGAGGTTGGGCTTCTGCCAGGTCGACCCGTTCGTCCCAAACACGTTCTGCTGCTGAAGGACGGCGTTGGCGTTCAAGACATTGAACAGGTCGAAGTTCGCTTGCAAGCGCACGCGCCCCACTGCAAACACTTTGGAGACGCGCATGTCCACTTGATTCACTCGAGGCCCGAACAGTGTCCCGGGCGCAACAATCTCCACATCTTTTGTGGTGTTGGCATTGCTTCCGGCGAAGAGTCGGCCCAACGTCGTTTGGCTCGCGAGCACCTGGTACGTCGCCGTGATTTGCGGCCCCGGGGTATTCTGAAGCGTGCCGGCCAGGATGATCTCGCCGGGCAGCGTAAACGACGCGATCATCTTCGCTTGCGTTTGAAATGGCGGGCTGGTCTTGCAGAGATGCGGCGTCGTCCCGGCGTGCGCGGGATACGGCCGAGCGTTCTCCAAGTCGGCCTGCGGCGAATCAATCGCAAAGCACCGACTGATCCGCTCCCGCCCAGTGCTGAATCCGCCTCTCAGAACCGTGCCCGCGCCCAGACGGGTGTTCAGGGAGAAATCCACGCCGTCGTACACATCCTCGTACGCTCCGAACTTGTCAGCGGATGTCCGATTGGTAAATTCCTGACCAAGCTTCTCGGGGTTGATGTCGGCGAAACCGCAGAGTTGCTGGCCTCCGCCCCCGGGGAGCCGCGGGTCGACCGGCGTCGTCAAGCAGTAGGAATCGAAGTCCTCCGGCCCGACCCGGATGTTGTCGTCCACCTGGAAGTTGCCGTACGACCGGCGATAGTAGCCGACATCGATGCCAATGCGAGTGGTTAGCTGGTGCTGGGCGGTCACCGCCATTTCGGTGTTGTAGGGCCGCACGTGCCAGCCCGCCACGGCGCTGGGGTCGTAGCTTCGAGGCAACTCGCCAAGGACGCCGAAGTTGAGGTTTTGGAGCACACCGCATTCCTCGTTCTCCGCCGGCAGGAGAAAATTACACTCGGGGATGAAATTCCCGTTGCGGTCGGTCCACGACCGGTTCGCGTTGTTCGACGCCGCGGTCTGAGGATTCAGGAAATTGGCCTCTCCTGTATAGTTGCCGCCGCCGACATACCGGTTCCACGAGAACTTCACAGCCGTCCGGCCGTCGCCAAACAGATCGTAGGCCGCACCGAACCGCGGTCCGAGGTCCTTCCAGTTCGGAACGTCCTCCACCGCCGCATAGGTCCGCTCGGGGAGGAACCGGCCGGCCGGCTGCGTGACGGACGGCACACTGGAATTCTTGTAGTCGAGCCGTAGGCCGAGGTTGAGCGTCAGCCGACCCCGGGTCCACTGATCGTTGGCATAGATTCCGAGCATGTGATTGAGATTCCTGATACCGACCAGCGGTGAAACCTGCAGCGTGATCCGGTTCGGGACCCCATTCTGGAACCGCAGCGTCATGTTGCGGGGATAGATCGCCGTCGTCTGTTGCTTTCCCATCTCCTCGGTCATGCCGACCTTGAGCACATGGGAGCCGGTGACGTACGACATCGACGCCTTGTAGCTGTGAAACGCGCTCCGCCCCGGACCGATAGGGCCGATAGTGCCCGGGTAGTTGTACCAGTTTCCCGTGCTCGCCTCGAGGATGGGCCAGAAGGCGTTGGGCCCGGTCACAGGCGTGCCCTCGCGTTCGTGCACGTTCACGCGCTCCAGGAAGTACGAGTAGCCCCCTTCAATCAGCACCCGGGAGGTGATCGGCGAGCTATACAGCATCTGCGAGTAGATGTTGCCGTTGCCGAGACTGTCGCGCTGGCTCCGAGCCTCTGGCATCAGGTTGAGCACCTCGCTCGCGAACCCGACACGCGGCTGTTGCTGGAAGTACACCTGGAACTTGTTCTTCGCCGTGGCCTGCCACGTCGGGCGCACGGCGACGTTCTTGATCCGCTCGACCCAGACATGCTGCCGGGTCAAGTCGGGTGTATAGAGGAAATCGGTGGTGTCCTTGTCCCAGAAGATGCCCGCGAGCTTGTTATCCGTTCCCCAATAGCGGAAGGTCCCGAAGTACCAGAGCCGATCGCGGATGATGGGTCCGCCGACCGACGGGTTGTAGTCGTAGCTCTTGTCGAGTTTGTTGACCTCACCCACACCGCGCGCGCGCAGTGCGTCGTCAGCATTGTCGCCCTGCATGGCGCCGTTCGCATACCCGACGAACATGGTCCCAAAAAACCGGTTGGCGCCCTCCTTGCCCACGAGGTTCAAGGCGACGCCGCCCTCGCGGTACTCAGCTGAGATGCCGGACGTCTCGAGCGTGAACTCTTCTACCTGGCCAACATCGAGGCGGATGATCGAGGCGTTCGCCCGTGAGCCATTGCTGTGCGGCATCCCGTTCACAAACCACATCCCCTCGTTGTCCCGGCTCCCGTGAATCACGAAGCTGTTGCCCTCGCCAGCGAGCCCCCCCACGTCCTGGAACTTCTGCCCGCCTTCCGCGATGGAGATGCCCGGAATAAGCTGTGCAAAACCTGTCGTCGTCCTCCCGGTGGGAATCACCCGGATTGCCTCGTCGGTCAAAATGGAGGTCTGGGTGATGGTCCGCGTGTCCACGATCGGGGCTGCCGACGTGACCAGGACCGTCTCTGCGATCGCGCCGACCGCCAGGTCGGCATTCACATTCGCGGTGAACCCGGTCGTCAACACGATTCCATCACGTCGGACGGTGCTGAAACCGGGGAGGCTAAATGTGACGGTGTAGGTCCCGGGCCGCAGCGCAACAATGCTGTACTGGCCCTGTGAATCTGACACAACCGTACGAACTTTTTCGATTAGCGCGGGACTCGACGCTTCCACGGTCACCCCGGGCAGGACTGCGCCCGAGGTGTCTTTCACGACTCCGGCGATGCCTTGGGCGAACATCACCGCCGGGGTCCAGAGGAGGATTCCCCAAGCGCACACACCAAGGAGTACCAGGCGGTTCGGCCACATCACAGTCCCTCCTTCTTGGTCCAATGTGTAATCGAGCGCCCTTCGAACCCACACGTAACACCATTCGTGCTACGTGGATCAGGGTGGTGTCGCCCAACCGTCCACGCCGGCGTCGAAGCCCCCAGGCGTAGTCAGGACCGAAGGTGTGACACCACTGCCGAATGGCCTCATGGACGGGAACGGTCACGTCGCGTAACCCCGGTGTGGCCGTGGCGCTGGACTTCAGCGGCGCCGTCCGACTGGCGGCGTAAGCGATGATGTGCCGATTACGAATCAGCGCAAGGCCAGTCCGACCGCCTGTGTCCCGCCGTGCGAAATTGCTTTTGATGTTGGATAATAGCCGACCGAGGCCGTTCAAAGCGACGAGAAGACGCAACGCGGGAGAGGTCTGTGAGAAATATCGACGAGATCCTGCCGCCTGCCACCATTTCGCTCCGATGCCGGCGTCATGTCAAACTACCGGCGTAGACGCGGAGAATGTCGTGGCGGTGGTTGTGATGATCGGGTAGGATTCGACGGTCAAATCGGAAATGGCGGCTGGAGGCTCACCGGAGACCGTCCACAGCCGATCGTTCGACCGAACCCATCGGGGATCGGCACCAAGCGAGCGACGGGAGGGAAAGGGAGGAATTGTGAAGCAGCGCACCGCCATCATCGTCGTGGGCATTGCTTGTTTTGTGCTCGGCGCCGGGATTCAGCGTGCGTACGACACCTGGCAAGCGCAATCTGCCAGGGCAGTACTGGCGCCGGAGGAGACGCCGGAATCGGCCGTCAAGGCCGCCGCGCCTATCTGGACGGTAGCCCCCGTCGAGCGTTCGAAGATTAACTACTCGAACCAGCCATTATGGGCGTGGGGAGAAACCGAGCCGCCGAAGCCCGATGAGAAACAGGCGGTGCAGGGCGCCCCGAGTGCGCCGGTAAACAATCGAAACGCGAACCTCACGCCGGAGGAGTTGAATCGGAAGCGGCGCGCCGACGACAGCAATCTGGAGTTTTCCTTGGCTGAGATTCGCAACATCGATAACCCGACCGGTGGTGGGAACGTGGTCGATTGGTTCCCGGACGATCATCCGAACCCGATGCCGGACGTCGTCAGGCACGGCCCGGCGGCACTCGGGAAGGCTGGCCGCGCCTGCGGAAGCTGCCACCTCTCAGACGGGAGTGGTCGCCCGGAAAATGCGTCGCCGGCCGGACTGCCGGCCGGGTACATTCTCCGGCAGTTGAACGATTTCAGGAGCGACCTCCGACACAGCTCCGACGCGCGCAAGGCGAACACGAACACGATGACTATGCTGGCGAAGGCGATGTCCGACGAAGAGATGAAGCAGGCGGCCGAATATTTCGCCTCGGTCACGTGGCGCCCACACGTGCGGGTCGTGGAAACCAATCTCGTGCCGAAAACGCAGATTCAGGGCGAGTTGTTCATCCCGACGGGGGAGGAGGGGACCGAGTCCATCGGGAATCGGATCATCGAGGTGCCAACGGATGTGGAGCAGAACCAGGTTCTTCGCAGTTCGCGCGGCACCTGGATCGCGTACGTGCCGGTCGGCGCGATCAGGAAGGGGAAGGAGCTGGTCACGAACGGCGGCATGAAGATCGTGAACGGTCAGATCGTCCAAGGCAAGACGACGGCATGCGGCACGTGCCATGGGGAGGATCTGCTGGGTGTTGCTCCCGATGTGCCGCCGATCGCCGGGCGGTCTCCAAGCTATCTCGCACGGCAGATCTTCGACATCCAACAGGGTGCGCGCAACGGCTCGAATTCCAACGTGACGCTGATGAGGATGGTCGTCGACAAGTTGACGGCCGAAGACATCATCAACATCACCGCGTATCTCTCGTCGCGGTCCGTTCCCACTCCGGCGAGCAGCCAGCTCTTGACCCGCCGCTGAGGCCCGATCTTTTCACGTGGGCTGAATCAGCAGGCGGTCACGGCGGCGAAACGGTGGATGTCAGGGATAAGACGCCCACCGCGGCGATCGCGATCAGGCGACCGAAAAACCGATTCCTCACCTGAAGCCTCTGTTTCGAGAACTCGCCCAAACGATCTAGAAGTTGATCTGGGTCGTGAGCCGCATCAGACGTCCCTGGAGGACCCTCTGCGGCTGTCCCAGCGCTGACCCGAAGTTCTGATTCTCCGTGAGCACGGGGTTGCTGTTGAAGACGTTGTACACGTCCACGCCCGGCTCAAACTGCACCCTTCCCACTCTGAACACCCTTCGAATATTGACGTCCACCTGATTCCAGCGCTCCAACCACTGGCTCCCCGGTTTGTCCAGTCGCACGAGGACCGACTGAGTCCGGCCGCCCGGAAACAGGCTCGCCGGAACGGACCAGGTCGTCGGCAGCGATTGATCCGTCACGGCGGAACCTAACAGTGAACCGGGGAGGCTGACCATCGACGTCCCGACCATCAGGCCTAGCGGGAGCGGGTAGCTGCCGGCGAGCTTGAAACCGTGCCGGTAGGGAATGCCGAGCAGAGATTGGTCGCAGTTATGGAGTGTGTTCGGATCGGACGCGCGCCGGAGATATTCGGGCTGGTCATTCGAAGTAAAGTTGGCACACCTGACATGGACCAATTTCCCGGCGGACCACCCTCCGAACACAGTGCCACCCCTGGGCAGTCGTGCGTTGAAGGTCATCTCGAAGCCGTTGAAGTTGACGCGCGCTTTCGAATAATCGGCCGTGGTGTCGAGCAAATCGACCAACCCCTGCTTGTCCGGGTTGAGGTTGTAGATGGTGAGGATCTCGCCGTTCAGCAGCGGATTGGGCACTTGAAACGAGGTATAGTCGGACTCGTTGACCAGCCGGTTGATCGTCTGCTGGAGGTTGTACGTGTCCCGCCGAATCCAAGTGGCGGCTACCGACAGGCCACGCGCCACCTCGCGCTCGACGCCGAGGGTGTACTCGAGGTCGTACGTCCACTTGCTGTCCGGGTCGAAATGCCGGTCGGGCGCCGCGCCGAAGGTCCTGTTGTTGCTCGGCCCGATCTCGTTGTCCTGGGCGATGTTGTCGCCGTTGGTCGGCAACGCCAGGCCCGAGCACCTGGACGTGCCCGTGATGTAATCACAGTCGGACCAGTTGCGGATGTCAGTTTGCTGGTTCATTGGATTATACAGACCCGCCAGCTCCACCAAGAAACTCCTGTTGTATCGATTCACGGTGCCTTTCAGCGCGGTTTTTGCGTCGCCGGTCAGGTCGTAGGCCACGCCGAATCTCGGCGCCAGATTGAACCAGTTGGGCAGGTCGGACACGGCGGGGAATTGCCGGGCCGGCACAAAGCGGCCAGCTGGGGCGGACCGTGCCACCATTGAGGCGTTGAGATACTCGAACCGCAGACCCGGGCTCAGCGTCAGACGATCGGTGAGATGCCACGCGTCCTGCACGTAAAACCCGAGGTCGGCATTCAGCCGGTTGGCGCTCGCCCGCGGCGTGTTAAAGACGATCACTGAGTCCGGGACACCGTCTCGATAGCGTTGGTTGAGATCGGCGTTGGTGCTGGGCGAGTCCTCACCTAGTTCCCCGAAACCCCATTGCCCGCCCGCCTTGAACGTGTGCGAGCCCGCGACGTACGTCACGGACGAGGAGAGAAAACGATGATGATTGTACCCATTGAGCAGTGGTCTGTAGTGCGACGTGGTCGTCGTGTTACGGTTGATGTCGATCCGCGATGCGGTCGCATACCACTCAGGCGTGCCGCGAACCTTCAAGATTCCCGGCATATAGGCTCGCTCCGTATCGTACGCGTGCTCGAGGAATCCGGTCTCGAGCAGGAGCTTATTGCTCACCGTCGAGGTCCACTTGACGGCGGTGAGGCGCTTCCGTCTCGGAATCCGGGACGAATCGGCTACACCGGCCACGTGGCCGGAGAGTACTTCGTGGTTTAAGGCTTTGTCGTTATCGTCCACTAAGCCGGTAATCTTGTTCTTCGGGGTGACCTGCCACGTGAGCCGGCCCGAGATATTCGTGAGTCTCTGGTCAAAAATGCCGGGCCGCCCGTCCGGATAAAAGGCATTGGAGACGATGTTCTGGTTGGCGTTGTCTTGATACGATGCGTAGAACCAGAGCCTGTTGCGTTTGATCGGCCCCCCTCCCGCGACGTTCGCAAAGTAGACGAAGTGTGTCGCGTCCGGCCTGCTCAGGCCGCGGCTGAGCAGGTCCCCCAAGTTGTCGCTCTGCCACGCGCCCTTTGTGTACCCGAAGTACGTCCTGCCGCTGAAGGTGTTGCCACCTTCGCGAGGGATGAAATTGATGTGCGGGCCGCCACGCGCGACCTCGGCGCTCAGGCCGCTGGTCTGCACCGTCATTTCCGCGGTCATCGACTCGTTGTGATCCACTTGGTCGCCTCCGCCGTCTGACATCGTAATCACCCTCATCCCGTCGACGTCGGTGGTCGTGTCCTTTGGCTGGCTACCGTGTACGTACAACCGTTGGTTGATCGAGGTTCTTGCGCCTCCGACGTTCGGTTCGCTGACCGTGACGCCCGTGACGAGAGCGACCGCGGCGAAGAACGTTCGGCCCGTCGGCACCGCATCGAGCAGCTCTCGATCCAGCACCGTGGTCCGCTGCGTACTCTGCACGTCAACGGTCGGCGACTGACCGGAAACGGTCACGGTTTCCTGGAGGCTTCCGACCCTCAGTTCCGCATTGACGGTGGCCGTGAAATCGGACAGCAAGGCCATGCCGTCACGAACGAAGGGAGAAAATCCTGGCAAGGTGAACGTGACGTTGTAGGTACCAGGACGAAGGTTGACGATCACATATCGTCCTTCCGCGTCCGTGACAGCTGTGCGTACTTGCTCGATGAGCGCCGGGCTGGCCGCCTCCACCGTGACCCC
>Ga0184623_10001304_pt1 | contig 10860 bp, 10 predicted proteins | sample PLM1_100_b1_FD_133138 | JGI IMG/M metagenome (GOLD analysis project Ga0184623, IMG submission 133138) | Groundwater sediment microbial communities from an aquifer in East River, Colorado, USA - PLM1_100_b1 | ecosystem: Environmental > Terrestrial > Soil > Riparian zone | place: USA: East River...
ACCCATCGTCGATCAGGGAGCGGCGCATCCGCGCCCGGCTGGCAAGGCGGAGGATGGAGTCGCACTGGTTTTTGTGCGGCGACTGACGACAACGCAGCCAGGCGGGATGCGGGGCGTCGCGAGTCGGCGAGGGGTTCCGGAACAGGCGCTTAGAGTCGGCTCTTCCCCGCAGTCTTAGGCTGCGGTTGTGAGCGTTGCGGCGATCGTGCCCGCAGCCGGTCGCGGCGAGCGGCTAGGTCCGGGTGCGCCCAAGGCGCTGCGGCTCCTCGGCGGCGCGCCCCTGCTGGTGCACGCCGTCCGTGCGCTAAGCCGGGCCCGGTCGGTCGACATGGTCGTGGTCGCGGCGCCGCCAGTAGAGGTTGCCAGCGTCCGCGCTCTGCTCGCCGACCATGAGCTGGGTGCCGAGGTCGAGGTGGTCGCGGGCGGGCGCACGCGGAGCGACAGCGTCCGCCGGGCGCTCGCATCGTTGCCACCGGGCGTCGACATCGTGCTCGTGCACGACGCCGCCCGGCCGCTCGCGCCCGAGGAGCTGGTCGACTCGGTCGCCCGCGCCGTGCGCGACGGCGCCGACGCCGTGGTGCCCGTGATGGCGGTGACCGACGCGATCATCCGGGTCGACGACGGCGGGCGGGTTCTCGACCCGCTCGACCGATCCGGGCTGCGGGTGGCGCAGACGCCGCAGGGCTTCCGGCGCGCGGCGCTGGAGGAGGCGCACCGCGTCGCGGCGGCGAACGGCTCCGGCAGCCTCGGCGACGACGCCGCGCTGGTTTCTCGGCTCGGCATCGGCGTGCTCACCGTGCCCGGCTCCGAGGAGGCCTTCCTCGTGACCCGCCCGATCGACCTGGTCCTGGCCGAGGCCGCGCTGGCCCGCCGCCGGGCCAGGGGCGTGCGCTGAGCCGGTCGGCGACCAGCGATGTCCGTGCTTGCGATCGTGCCGGTGACTCCGTCCGACCTGGCGTTCGCCCAGCGTGAACTGGCGGGCCGGCCCGTGCTCGAGCACGTCCTGGCGGCGCTTCGAGGCGCAGCGAGCGTCGATGAGGTGATCGTCCTGCCGGTCGATGACGCTGTGATCTTGCCCGCGCTGGCCGATGCGCTCTCCCGGCGGAGCGCGGCCGGCGTGGTGGTCGTGCACGATCCGCTCCGGCCGCTCGCGCCGCCGACGCTGGTCGACGAGGTCGTTGCGGCCCTCGGGCGGTCGGCGGCCCCCGCGGCCGTGCCCGTCCTGCCGGTGACCGACACGCTGAAGTCGGTCGATCGCGACGGCTATGTTGGGAGGACCCTGGATCGGGCGCTCTACCAGGTGATTTGCACTCCGATCGCCGTTGCAGGCGCGACCCTCGGGACCGCTCTTGCCGCTGCTGGGGCGGGGCTGGCCCGCGCTTCCGCCGATCTCGCGGTGAGCCTTACCAGCCTGCTGAGCGACCAGGGCGTGGCGATCGCAACGCTCCCCGGCGCCGTGGAATGCCTGCGCGTGACGGACGAGGCCCACCTTGCGTTGGCGGAAGCGTTGCTGGCCTCCCGCCAGGAGCGTGCCCCGCGCACCCAAAGGTCCAGGCCCCGCTAGGGTGACCGGCCGTGGAACTGCCCCGGATCGGCGTTGGCGTCGACGTCCACAAGTTCGCGGCCGGACGTCCGCTCTGGCTGGCCGGGCTCGTCTGGCCAGGGGAGAGCGGGCTCGCTGGCCACTCCGACGGTGACGTCGCCGCTCACGCCGCGTGTGACGCCCTGCTGTCCGCGGCCGGGCTGGGCGACCTGGGCGCGCAGTTCGGCACGACCGATCCGCAATGGGCCGACGCGTCCGGCACCGCCCTGCTCGCCGAGACCGCGCTGCGGCTCGCGGCGGCCGGCTGGCTGGTCGGCAACGTCGCGATTCAGGTCGTGGGCAATCGGCCACGCATCGGCGCTCGGCGGGCAGAAGCGGCGGCCGTGTTGTCCTCGGCCTGCGGCGCTCAGGTCACGATCGGCGCGACCACGACCGATGGCCTAGGGCTCACCGGGCGGGGAGAGGGCATCGCGGCGATAGCGACCGCGCTCGTCACGAGGCGATGAACAGGTACTCCGTGGCTGTCCGCCGCTGGGCCGCCCGGTGGGTGCCGAAGGAGTACCGGTGGTCCAGCGCGCGAACCTCCACCGCGCCCTTGACCTCGCGGAGGAGGGCCTTGATCGTCGCGGCGTCCGGGACGGAGTTCGAGGAGTAGGAAAGCACAATTGTGGCCTCGCGGAACCGGTCGAACGTGCCGCCGAGCGCGTCGACCACCGTGCGCTTGGACGAGAAGGGCGTGTGTCGCTTGGCGAGCTTCTTCGTGCGCGTCTGCTCCAGGATGGTTTGGCCACGCCAGTAGACCGCGAGCCCTTCGAGGAAGTGGTATCGCTTGATGTAGCAGTTGTCGTCGCTGGGCGGGGCATAGGGCGGGTCCAGGTAGACGACGTCGTGGCCGGCGGGGTCCACCTCGAAGACGTCCGCGCAGCTCGCGGCGCAGGGCCGGCCGCTGTCGAACACGACCTGGTTGTAGGCGCGCGCCCGCTCCCGGAACTGCTCGCGCAGGGGCAGCCGAAGGTCGCGTCGGCCGTCGTCGTACCTCAGGTCGGTGACGGTGAAGACCCCCCTCGGCTGCTTGCGCGCCGACGCGAGGATGAGCGCGGCGATCGCGAGCGCTCGCTTGGGTCCGGCGAGGCGGTCGATGTGCGACCAGGCGGAGTCCAGAAACTGTCGGTCCGCAGTGGTGAAGTAGAGCCCGTCAAAGGTCCGCTGGATGAAGTCACGATCGTCGGCTGCCGGCCCGGTGAGCGTGGCGATGTCGTCCTCGGTGAGCAGCTCGGCGTCGTTGGCGACCGTCGCCGCAGCGATGACCGAGGGGAAGGTGAGGAAGTCGTTGGCTGTCACCGCGAAACCCAGCGCTTTCAGCGCGTATGCCACTACGCCGCTGCCGCTGAAGGCATCGAGCGCTCGGGCGCCGCCGACCTCCGCGAACACACCCGCGAGCGCGGGCACGAGGCGGTGCTTGGAGCCCATGTATCTCAGCCTTGGGTAGGCCGCCGCCCGGGCGACCGCTACAGCGGGATCTCTGGCGGCGGCGCTTGGTTCTCCTGCGAACGTCTCCACGCGAGGGACGTTAGCGGTGACCGGCGGAAATCCTCGGTAGGCAACCCCTACGCTGGAGGTCGTGAATCTCCGCCTGTACGACACGGCCACCCGAACAGTTCGTGACTTCGAGCCCCTGACCCCTGGGATCGTCACGATCTACCTCTGTGGCGCGACCGTGCAGGCGCCGCCCCACATCGGGCACATCCGCTCCGGTGTCAACTTCGACATCCTCCAACGGTGGCTGCTGGTCCGCGGGTTCGACGTGGTCCTCTGCCGCAATGTCACGGACATCGACGACAAGATCCTGCATTCGGCCCACCACGAGGGTGTGCCCTGGTGGCAGGTCGCAGAGCGCAATCAGCGGGCGTTCAGCTGGGGCTACGACGTCCTGGGGTGCCTGCCGCCGACAGTCGAGCCGCGCGCGACCGGGCATGTGCCCGAGATGATCCAGCTGATGCGCCGGTTGATCGACAAGGAGCACGCTTACGCCGCCGAGGGCGACGTCTACTTCGACGTTCGCTCGTGGCCCGACTACGGCGAGCTGTCCGGCCAGCGTATCGACGACATGCTGCCGGCGGCCGACGCCGAGCCGGGCCGCAAGCGGGATCCGCGCGACTTCGCGCTCTGGAAGGGCGCGAAGCCGGGCGAGCCCTCCTGGGAGACGCCCTGGGGGGCGGGCCGTCCCGGATGGCACCTTGAATGCTCGGCAATGGCGACCAAGTACCTCGGACCCACCTTCGATATCCACGGGGGCGGACTCGACCTGGTGTTCCCCCACCACGAGAACGAGCTCGCGCAGTCGCGGGCCGTCGGCGACGGCTTCGCGCGCTACTGGATGCACCATGCGTGGGTCACGACTTCGGGCGAGAAGATGAGCAAGTCGCTCGGCAACTCGCTGCTGGTCTCTGCGGTCGTCAAGCGGGTGCGCCCGGTTGAGCTGCGTTACTACCTCGGGGCGCCGCATTACCGGTCGCATATCGAGTTCACCGAGGGGTCGCTCGAGGAGGCAGGGGCGGCCTACCGCCGGATCGAGGGGTTCGTTGAGCGAGCCACCGAGCAGGTGGGTGAGCAGCAGGTCTCGCCCGACCTGCCGGCCGGCTTCGTCGCCGCGCTCGACGACGACCTCGGTGTGCCCGGAGCGCTCGCCCTGGTCCACGACGCCGTCCGTGCGGGCAATACCGCCCTGACCGCCGGCGACAAGGACACCGTCGTCGATCGGCTGGTCGCGGTCCGATCGATGCTGAGCGTGCTGGGACTCGATCCGCTCAGCGAGACGTGGGGCGGCGGGCCAGCCGCGGGTCACGGATCCGGCGTCGACTTGCGGCAGGCCGTCGACGCCCTGGTCACGGTGGCGCTCGAGCAGCGCCAGGCTGCGCGGGGGCGCAAGGACTACGCCGCCGCCGACGCCATCCGTGACCGGTTGGCCGCAGCAGGAATCGTGGTCGAAGACACCCCGAGCGGCCCGCGCTGGTCGCTCAAGGGCGACTGATGGGGAGCAACGACCCGCGGCCCGGCCGGCGCAAGCCTGGGAAGAAGAAGGGGGCGACCACCGGCACCGGAGGCCACAGCCGACGGCGGCTCGAGGGCAAGGGCCGGACCCCGCCGGCCGACCAGCGGCCGGGGCACCCGGCGGCTCGGCGGGCGGCGGTCGCGGCCCGCCGAGGCGGCGGATCAGGTGGGTCCGGCGCGGCGGCCCGGTCACGCGCGCGCGCCGAGCGCGGCGGCACAGAGGTGGTCGCCGGGCGAAACGCCGTGGTCGAGGCGCTGCGTGCGAAGGTGCCAGTATCGGCGTTGTACGTCGCGAGCCGGATCGACGCCGACGACCGGGTGCGCGAGGCGATCAAACGTGCCGCAGACACCGGCCTGCCCGTGCTGGAGGTGCCCCGCCCCGAGCTCGACCGCATCAGCAGCGGCGCCGTGCACCAGGGACTCGCCATTCAAGTCCCGCCATATGACTACGCGCACCCGTCCGATCTGCTCGAGCGAGCCAAGGACGCGAGCCAGGCGCCGTTGATCGTCGCGCTTGACGGCGTCACCGACCCGCGCAACCTCGGCGCGGTGGTGCGGTCGGCGGCGGCATTCGGGGGGCACGGCGTTGTGGTCCCGGAGCGACGCGCGGCCGGGATGACCGCCGGCGCCTGGAAAGCGTCGGCCGGCGCAGCGGCGCGCTTGCCGGTCGCACGGGCGACCAACCTGACGAGGGCGCTGGTCGACTACCAGCGCGCCGGCCTGGTCGTCGTCGGCCTCGATGCCAACGGCGAGGTCGGCGTCGACGAGCTCGATCTGGCCGTCGACCCGTTGGTTGTCGTGGTCGGCTCCGAGGGGTCCGGCCTGTCCAGACTGGTCGGCGAGGCGTGTGACCTTCGGGTGCGGGTGCCGATGGTCGGCAGTGTGGAGTCGCTCAACGCAGGCGTCGCGGCCGGAATCGCGCTGTACGAGATCGCTCGGCGCAGGGCAGGGCGGAGCTAGGAGGTGCGTCAGCCGATGATCGGCGGCAACTCGGCGGTGTCGAAATCGTCATACGACGTGTAGCCCGACGACGGTCGGCCGATCCGGCGGCCGAGCACGGCCTTCTCGTCGGGCTTGTGGGCGAGGACGTTGTCGATGTACGACCGCACCGCGGTGTCGAGGCCGATGTCGCGGCCGGCCGCCTCGGAGAGGTACCAGCGGTGCTCGGCCACCTCGTGGAAGACCTCGGCTGGCTCGAGCTTCCGCCGGAGTTCGCGCGGCACTGCCCGGACCACCGGCTGGAACACCTCGTTCACCCAGCGATGCGCGACGATCTCCTCGTCCTCCTCGGGAGCGCCTAGCACGGCGCGGTAGGTGTCGATCGCGTTGAGCAGCCGGCGGGCCTGGTTCTCCTGCACGTCCAGGCCGGTGAGGCGGAGCAGCCGGCGGGTGTGGTGGCCCGCGTCGACGACCTTGGGCGTCACCACGACCCGGCTGCCGCCATCCTCCGCGGTCATCTGCACCTCGGCCACGTCGAAGCCGAGTTCGTTCAGCCGGCGCAGCCGCTGCTCGAAGCGGTACCGCTCGCCAGCGCCGAACACGGATTGACCAGTGATCTCGTCCCAGAGGCCGGTGTAGCGGTCGATGATGTCGAGCCCCGTGTCGATCGGATCGACCGACTCGTCGAGCAGCCCGCCCGACTGGAGGTCCATCAGCTCGCCGGCGATGTTCTGGCCAGCGAGGTCGACGTCGTATCGCCGCTGCCCCTCGGAGAGCTGCGGGTGCATCTCGCCGGTCTCCGCGTCGACCAGGTATGCCGCGAAGGCCCCGGCGTCCCGCCGGAACAAGGTATTGGACAGCGAGCAGTCGCCCCACGCGAAGCCCGCGAGGTGCAAGCGGACGATCAGCACGGCGAGCGCGTCGAGCAGCCGGTTAGCGGTGTCGGGACGCAGAGTCTGCGAGAACAGCGCGCGGTAAGGAAGCGAAAACTGAAGGTGACGAGTGATCAGCGCAGTCTCGACCGGCTCGCCGGTTGGCGTCTCCCGTCCGGTGATCACACCGACCGCATCGACCGCGGGCACGTCCCGCCGTTCCAGCCGGCGCAGCAGTTCGAACTCCCGCTGCGCAATCCGGTGCGGAACCTCCTTCACGGCGTACACCTGCCCGCTGATCCGCACGAAGCGGACCACGTGGCGGGAGATGCCGCGAGGCAGGGCGACGAGTTGGTCGGCGGGCCAGTCCTCGAGCGGGGTCGACCACGGCAGGTCGAGCAGCGCCGGGTCGTCGGGGATCGCTGTTATCTGGAGAGCCATGGTCCTCGCACATCAATAGCCGCGATCCCGAGCCTTCGCTCGGGATCGCGGCGCGGTCGGTGCCGGTCGGGTGGCCTTACGAGGGCAAGCGCTCGCCCGTCCGGGACGAGAAGACGTGCTGTTCGCCCTCACGTACCTGAAGGTAGACCAGTTCGCCCTTCATCGGTGGCCGGCGGGGGTCGGCTCGGGCGATGATCTGGTGGCCTTCGAGCGCGCCACCGGTGCCCTCGAGCGTTCCGTAGAGGAACGCGTCGGAGCCGAGCTCCTCGACGACGTTCACTATCACCGGGAAACCCTCCCCCTCGGAAACGACATCGAGCGACTCCGGTCGGAAGCCGAGCGTGACGGTGTCGGAACCTTCCTTGGCGAGCGCTTCGAGCGTCGGCCGGGAGAGCGGCACGTCGAGGGTGCCGACGGAGGCGTGGCCGTCGGCGACCTGGAACTCTTCGATGTTCATCGCCGGCGAGCCGATGAAGCCGGCCACGAACACGTTGTTGGGCCGTTCGTACATCTCCCGTGGTGTGTCGACCTGCTGCAGAAGGCCGTCCTTGAGCACGGCGACCCGGTCACCCATGGTCATGGCTTCGACCTGGTCGTGGGTCACGTAGACGGTGGTGACGCCCAGCCGCCGCTGCAGCGAGGCGATCTGGGTGCGCGTCTGGACTCGCAGCTTCGCGTCGAGGTTGGACAGCGGCTCGTCCATGAGGAAGACCTGGGGCTCGCGGACGATCGCGCGACCCATCGCCACCCGCTGCCGCTGGCCACCGGACAGCGCTTTGGGCTTGCGCTCGAGAAACTGCTCGAGGTCGAGGAGCTTGGCCGCCTCGCGGACGCGGCGCATGCGCTCGTCCTTGGGCACGCCCGCGATCTTGAGGGCGAAGCCCATGTTCTCTGCGACGTTCATGTGCGGGTAGAGCGCGTAGTTCTGGAAGACCATCGCGATGTCGCGATCCTTGGGTGGCAGGTGGGTGACATCACGTCCGCCGATGCGAATCGTGCCGGCGTTGACGTCCTCGAGGCCGGCGAGCATCCGCAGCGAGGTGGACTTGCCGCAGCCGGATGGGCCGACGAGCACGAGGAACTCGCCGTCTTTGACATCGAGATCGAGCGCGTCAACCGCGGGACGCTCCGAGCCTGGATAGACCCGGGTCGCCTTTTCGTAGACAACCTCAGCCATGGGATTTCCCTTCACCGGCAGGAACGTGCCGGACGATCCGAGTGGAGGGCACCGGGCCGGTCGACCCGGTAGTGGCCCCGACCCTACGGGGCCACGGGGACAGTGTCACCCTTCGACGCGCCCGTTCGTAAGGTGGAGAGGCATGTTCGTTTCTGGAATTGGACGAACATGTGAATCTTTCGTTATGCATCGACTACTTTCGTGCAGTTCTGTCCACGCGGCTGGCCGGGTCAGGCCCGCCGGGATCCAGTTGCTATGGAGGCCGATCGGCACCCGCGCCGGCAGGTCACGATCGCAGCGGGGCGGTCCGGTGAAGTCACGTGATCGGTTCGGCCTTGCGTGCCCGCCCGTGGGTTCCGACGACGAGGTACTGGGCGAACTGGCGGCCGTGGTGGTAGGCGACCCCGTGCAGTTCGCCGGTGGCGGGTTCGAGTTGAGAAGGGACCGGCAGACGGAGTCGGTGCTCGGCGTCTGCGGTCCCTTGCCCATGAGTACGCATGCGGACAGGGCGAGGTTCACGGCCGGGCCGGAGGGAATCGCGGGTAGCGGGCGGTAGCGTTGGCGGGTGGCAGCCGGCCGGCGCGGTCGACCCCGGTCACCCGACTGTGCCGGCGAGACCACCACCGGCCGACGTGGCGCAATTGGCAGCGCACCCGACTTGTAATCGGGCGGTTAGGGGTTCGAGTCCCCTCGTCGGCTCTGGCGTCGCCGCAGGTCAACGGCCCACTTGAGATTGAGCCGAGCGGCACCGGACCGCACGATGTCACGTCGATGTCACAAGACTCCGCATGGCGAGTGGACGCGATCCCGGCGTGATCTTGTCCTCCCTCCAGGGGTGCGACATCGCCCGCAAACCTCGGAGCGCTTGGGACCTACCCCATCGCGGCGCCGGCCCCGAGCCCCAGCACCAGGAGGCGAACGTTCGTGGTCACGATCTGGCGGGATAGCAGGACGGCAGCACCTCGCAATTGGGACGGCTACCGACGTCTCGGCGCGTTCCACCCGCAGCCATCGCGGACCCGTCCGATGGAGAGCCATTGTCGAGCGATGATTACTTCTTGTATTCGCGGTCGCGCAGCGTCCGATCGTCCGGGTGCCTTCCGACTCCGGAGCACGGCCAGGTGCGCCTCCTGCGGCTCCGGGCCGGGATCGGCTCCCAGCTGGTCGGCCAGCAGCCTCCGGAACTCCTCATAGGCGGTAAGCGCCTCGGCCTGCCGCCCGTCCGCGTGGAGCGCTTTGACCAGGAGGACCCGCGGCCGTTCCCGCAGCGGATGCACCGTCGTGAGCTCCTCCAGCTCCTCCAGCTCCTCCAACTCCGCCACGAGCTAGGCGTGCTCGGGTGCGGCCACAGCCCCAGCGCCTCCCGCAGCCGGTGCGCGGCGATCTCCGCGTCCCCGTCTGTCAGTGCGCGCCGGCCCTCGCCCGCCAGACGCTCGAACCACGAGGCGTCCACCGCGGCCGGCGAAAGATCGAGACAGTAGCCTCCAGCCGCCGTCCGCAATGCCGCCCTTCTGTTGTGGGCAGCCCCGGCAATGTCGACTGCTGTTCCGAGTCGAGCGCCTCCGGTCCATGGACCGCGGCGGTCGTGCTCTGCTAAACCTGCAACGAGTTCGCGGAGGGGAGAACCATGGACACCTGGCAGATGATCAGGAGTGAACGCGCGTCGCTGGTCGACGCGCTCGCCGCGCTCCCGGACGCAGACTGGGACAAGCTCTCGCTGTGCGCGAGCTGGACGGTGCGCGAGGTAGTCGGCCACATGATCGCCACCGCGAACATGACGCCCCCGAAGTTCCTCGCCAAGCTGGCCGGCAGTGGCTTCAACTTCCAGAAACTCACCCGCACGGACATCCAGCATTTCACCGCCGGCAAGACCAACGCCGAACTGGTGGACGCGCTGCGCTCGCGGGTCGAGGCGCGCACCGCACCGCCCGGGCCGGCCGCCTCCTGGCTGGGCGAGACCATCGTGCACAGCGAGGACATCTTCCGCGCTCTCGATGGGTACCGCGAGCACCCGGTCGAGCACGTGGTCGCGGTCGCCGACTTCTACAAGAACAGCAACCTGCTCATCGGCGCGAAGAACCGGATCAGCGGCCTCGCGCTGCGCGCGACCGACACCGACTGGCGGCACGGCGCCGGACCTGAGGTCAGCGGACCGGCCATAGCGCTGTTGCTGGCCATGACCGGGCGCAAGGCCGTGCTTGACGACCTCAACGGCGAGGGCGTCGCCGCGCTCCGCGAGCGCGACTGACCGACGTCCGCGTCGCGAATATTCCCTTCGCTCGCCGTTTCTCGATCTGGCTTCGCAATCCCCGAACACGTGCGCCCGCGATACGATAGTTGACACTGACTAGCCAGTCCTGGATAGTCGAGAGTGACTTCAGCGGAGTAGGTGGAGGAGCGGATGGCGAAGAGGCGGAAGGTCGGCAACCTGCTGGCGCTGGCCGTGCTGTCCTACCTGACCCGGGCGCCCATGCACCCGTACGAGCTGAGTCGGACCCTGCGCGAGAACGGCGACGCACGCAGCGTCAAGTTCAACCACGGCTCGCTGTACATGGTGGTCCAGCAGTTGGCCAAGGCCGGCTTCATCGTTGAGCACGAGACCACCCGCGAGGGCCAGCGCCCGGAACGCACCGTGTACGCGCTCACCGACGCCGGCCGGCACGAGCTGAGCGACTGGTTGCGCGAGCTGGTCGAGGAGCCGCAACACGAGTACCCGCACTTCGTGGCCGCGCTGTCGCTGATCGCGGCGCTGCCACCGAGCGAGGTCGTCGAGTTGCTGGGCAGGCGGCTGCGCCGGCTCGCCGAGCAGCGCGCCGAGATCCGCGACCTGATCGACA
>Ga0184623_10001305_pt1 | contig 10856 bp, 7 predicted proteins | sample PLM1_100_b1_FD_133138 | JGI IMG/M metagenome (GOLD analysis project Ga0184623, IMG submission 133138) | Groundwater sediment microbial communities from an aquifer in East River, Colorado, USA - PLM1_100_b1 | ecosystem: Environmental > Terrestrial > Soil > Riparian zone | place: USA: East River...
AACGGCCTGACGAAGCTCGGACTCGATCCGAAGACAATCAAGTACGTCATCGTCAGCCACGCCCACCGCGATCATGCCGGCGGCGCGAAGTATCTGCAGGATCGGTTCGGGGCGCGCGTCATCCTGGGGGCGGCGGACTGGGACTGGCTCGCAAGCGATACAGGTAAGTGGCCGAAACCGAAACGCGACATGGTGGCGACCGACGGTTACCGTCTCACGCTCGGCGACACGACGGTGACCCTGTACCTGACGCCCGGCCACACACCTGGCACGATCTCCACACTCCTTCCGGTGCGGGACAACGGAAAACCGCATCTCGCCGCCGAGTGGGGCGGCACGGGATTCAACTGGCTCACTGGGAGGACACGGTACATCAGTCGTGAAAGGCCGGACAGCTGGTGGTTCGAAAACTATATCAACTCAGCACGGCGGTTCCGCGAAATCGTTACCAAAGCGGGCGCCGACGTGCTCATTGCCAACCACCCCGACCGTGATGGATCGAAGACGAAACTGCCGGCAGTGCAGAAGCGCAAGCCCGGAGATCCTCACCCTTACGTCATCGGCAAGGATAGCGTGCAGCGGTACCTCACGGTTGCGGAAGAATGTGCGAAGGCTGGCCTCCTTCGCCTCAAGTAGAGCGCACACGTCCTCTGTGCCCGTACCCGCAGGTGCCGCAGTACAAGGGGACCGGGAGCACAGACGATGCCGCGAGCTTTTGTGTGTAAGGCACCGTAGAGCCCCGTTTGATGCATGCGTGGTCCTAAGCGCCGGACGGCGATGATCAGCAGTCGGTGGTGGGTCGTGTTCGGTTCGACCCTGGGACTGATTGTGGGGAATGGCCCGATCGTGTTCTTCACGTTCGGACTGTTCCTGAGGCCGGTCACCTCCGAAGTCCAATGGGATCGCGCGACCTTCTCGTCATCGCTGTTCGTCGGCCATACACTCGCCGCGATCGCGTTTCCGTTCATTGGACGCCTCATCGATCGCTACGGCGTCCGGCCGGTCACGCTGACGTTTATCACGCTGTTCTCGCTAGCGACCGCCGCCATCTCGCTGACTCCTCCGTCGCCGGCGATTTTCATCGTGTTGTCCGGGCTGTGTGGGCTGACCAGCGCAGGACAGGCGCCCCCGCCTTATGCGAAGGCAATATCCTCCTGGTTCGACGAGCGGCGCGGCGTCGCGCTTGGCATCGCGATGGCGGGGATTGGGATTGGCGCCACGGTCGTGCCCCAATTCGCGCGCCTGATGATCGATGCGTACGGCTGGCGCATGGCCTACGTCGCCCTCGGCGTCGCCACATTCGCGGTCGCCTTTCCTGCAGTGGCGCTGTTCGTGCGCGAGCCTGACGTCGTGGAACGCCGTCGTGTCGATGCCGGCGCGGCACTGCCCGGCATCACTGTCGGCGAGTCGCTCCACTCGGCGAGCTTCTGGTTCATTGCCGTTGCGGTCTTTCTCGTCGTCATGACCGTCAATGGCACGATCGGACACCTCGTGCCGCTGTTGACCGATCGCGGCATCGCCGTGCAGCGCGCCACCTCGACGCTGTCGGCGGTCGGCCTGTCGGTCATTGCGGGGCGCCTCGTCGCGGGCTACCTGCTGGACCGCTTCTTTGCGCCGTATGTCGCCGCGGGTTTGTTTCTGTTGCCGCTGACGGGCCTCGCGTTACTGGGTGCGGGCGCGGGCGGCGCCGCACCAGTCTTCGCGGCGATGTCACTTGGCTTCGGTCTCGGTTCAGAAGTCGACGTGATCGGCTTTCTCGTCGGACGGTATTTCGGTCTCCGCGCCTTCGGCGAGATCTACGGCTATCTGTTCGCCATCTTCACCCTCGGCACCGGTTTCGGGCCCTACCTCATGGCCGTAAGCTTCGACATCACGCAGTCGTACAACATGACATTGATCGGCTTCGGAGCCGCTCTCGTCGTCGCGAGCGTCCTGATTTCGCGCCTGGGACCGTACGAGTTTCCGGCACGCCATCCGGCGAATCAGCCACAGCCGGTGTAGCCCACAAACTCTGGCCGATTGCGCTTGACGACTTGACGAGTTCTCCGCGAAGATCTGGCGATAACGAAAGAGAGGTGGACCGTGCTTCGGAAGAGTGTCTTCGCAGCCGCCGTGACCATAACTGTCGTCATCGCGTTTTCGTCCGTTCCCAATTTCGTAGCGGCGGTCGATTTCTCTTCAGTCTCCCTGACCGGCCTCGTGAGCTCGCAGGAAGAGGGCCCCATGGAAGGCGTGCTCGTCAGCGCGAAGCGGGCTGGCTCGACGATCACCGTCACGGTGGTGAGCGACGCCCAGGGCCGCTACAGCTTCCCGCAAAACAGATTGGATCCAGGCACGTACTCGGTTCGCATCCGGGCGGTTGGGTACGAGCTCGAGCGTCCCGGAACGGTCACCGTGACGCCTCAGGAAAGCGCTCACCTCGATTTGAGATTGCGGAAGACGCAGGACCTCGCCTATCAGCTCTCCAATGGAGAGTGGCTGATGAGCATGGCGGGGACCGACGAGCAGAAGCAAGGGTTGTTGGGCTGCGCGCAATGCCACACCCTGGAGCCCATCGTCCGTTCTCGCTACACCGCCAGCGAGTTCCCTCGGATCCTTGACCGGATGAGCCGGTACGCCCAGGGGAGCACGCGGCTGCGTCCGCAGTTGCGGCCCAACACTCACGGAGGTGGCGGCAGAAATGACGGCATGGCCGGTGGCGCGGCGGGCCGGGAAGGCGAGCGGCCTGTGCAGCAGTCGCAAACGGCGAGGCTGTCTGAGTTCGTGTCCACGATCAATCTCAGCTCGGCCTCCCTCTGGGGGTACCCACTAAAGACCATCCCCCGGCCCAGGGGCAAGGCCACGCGCGTGATCGTCACCGAATACGATCTGCCGCGCCCCGAGACCCTGCCGCATGACGCAGCCGCGGACTCCACCGGGATGATCTGGTACGCCGACTTTGGTTCGCACTTTCTCGGGATGCTCGATCCGAAGACGGGCAAGGTGGTGGAATATGCGCTGCCCATCACAAAACCTGGAGCGCCGGTAGGGTCTCTCGATCTGATATTCGATAAACAGGGTGATATCTGGATGGGCACGATGTACCAGGGCAGCCTGGCAAAGTTCGACCGAAAGACGCAGAAGTTCCAGACCTGGGGCTCCCCGACATTTCAGGAAAGGGATGAAGCGCGGATCGCGATGGTGATGCCGACGAACCATGACGTGGATGGTCACGTCTGGATCGGTGGCGATAGCGAGTATCAGGTGAACGTCAAAACAGGAGAGTGGCGAACCGTTGATTATTCTGTCGGTCTGCCCAAGGACTCGCCGATCATTCGGGAGCTCAGCTCCTATGGCGTCGCCTCGGACTCGAAGAACAACTTTTACGGCATGAACCTGAACGGCACCTACATCATCAAAGTGGATGGCAAGACCCGGAAAGTCACTCCTTACGCGACTCCGACTCCGAATTCCGGCCCTCGCCGAGGGCACATGGACGCGCAGGACCGGCTGTGGTTCGCGGAATTTCGCGGCAACAAGATCGCCATGTTCGACACCAGGACCGAAAAGTTTCAGGAATGGGCGGTACCGACCCCCTGGACGAACGTCTATGACGTGACCTCAGACAACGCTGGATATGTCTGGGGTGGCGGCATGAACAACGATCACGTGGTCCGCGTGAACCCCAAGACCGGTGACGTGACTGAGTATTTGCTCCCGAAGGCCACCAATATCCGTCGGGTCAATGTCGATAACTCAACGAACCCGCCCACGTTCTGGGTCGGCAACAACCTGGGCGCATCGCTGATCAAAGTGGAACCGGTGGAATAAACCTAGAGCGCGTTGCGAATTAGGAGTTCAGGATTGAGAATTGAGAATTTGCGACACGAATTCAGAATTTCCGATTCAGAATTCGTAATTTCGCAATGCACCTTTAATCGACAACAGAAATCAGGCCCCTCAGAGAAAATCCCGGATTAAGCGACCAAACGTCTCCGGGTATTCGACGGCGCTGAGGTGTCCTGCCCCTTCAATCACCGCGAGGCGCGACCGTGGGACCCGGCTCGTGATCTCTTGTGCCAAAGCCGGCGACGCCGCGGCGTCGGCCCCGCCCGCGATGACGAGCGTGGGGCAGGAAATCCGATCGAGCTCAGAATAATAATCGAGTGATCTGATCGCCTCGCAACACGCCGCGTACCCTTCGGCGTCCACCGCCAGCACCTGATCCCTGAAGCGCGCCACGTCGTCTGGCCGATCCGTGCGGAAGGCCGGCGAGAAGTACCGGGTCATGATGAGATCCGCGAGCGCCGGCATTCCATCGGCGCGTGCGATGCGCGCGCGCTCCGTCCACAGACTGCGTGCCTCGTCTGGATAGCGGCTCGCGGTATTCGCGAGCACGAGCTTTTTTACGCGTTCGGGATGGGCAATCGCCAGCCCCTGGCCGATCATTCCGCCCATCGAAAGACCGACCCACGAGACGGCCTCGTACTGCAGGTCATCGATCAGGCGCACAGCATCGCTCACCATGTCCGCCAGGGAGAACGCTGTGGTGACGACCTCACTCGCGCCGTGGCAACGCGTATCGTAGCGAACGACCGTGGCTTGCCTGGCCAGCGCCGCCGCGACGTCGTCCCACATGCCCAGGTTGCACCCGAGCGCATGGCTGAGCACGACCGGAGCCCCCTGTCCTTCGCGGCGATAATGCACAGCTGGGCGGGAAGCAGTCGTGGGCATTGCTCAGGTGGGTCGTCTCCTGCCTGCTTTTCTCAGTACGCGTGGGGCCGCAGCCCCACTCGAGCGCGGCACCCCGCGTAGGCTGGCTCCGCCGGGGGCCGCAGGGGCACCGCTCATTTCGTCGAGGACATGCCACGTCGCACGCACGGCTGCCTCCATCGCTTCTTGCGGATCGAAGGCGGCGTCGAGGATCGTTTCCAGAGAACGCGGGGCCGAACGGAGCTGCGCGTGGTGCGGTGCAGACGCGTGCTCGACGGCCTCCCTCAGGTGCCCGCCGGATTCTCGCACCTGTCTGCAGGCATCTTCCACCACCTTCCACGCAACCGCCTTAGGGAGCACGGTGGCCAGCTCGGAAACCACCCGGTCGGCGAAGACCAATCCGTGCATGGCTTCGATGTTCTGCTGCGCGCGGTTGGCATCGAAACGGAGACCCTGCAGCAGAGAGGCAAGGCTCTCGAGCGCGCCGACCGCGTAGGTGACGAGCGACGGCGCAAGCGCCAGCTCGGCCTGCCAGGTTCCGAGCCCGCGCTCGTGCTCGACCGCCATCGTGGAGAGCAGGCTTGCCGTCAAGCCCTGCACCACGTGGCCGCAGCCGCGGATGCGCATGCACAAGACCGGGTTCTGTTTATGCGGCATGGCCGACGAGACGCCGCCTTCGGCAGAGGGTTCGTGCGCCTCACCGACCTCGCTCTGGCTCATCAAGGCGATGTCACCCGCAATCTTAGTGGCGATGCCCGTCGCGAGGCCGAGCTGAACGAGCAGGTTCACCGAGCCGTCGCGCGCGGCGTGCGATGTGCCGACGGCTGGTGGCTTGAGGTCGAGCTCGCGAGCGAGGGCTGACCGCAACTCGAGCCATCGAGCGCCGAAAGCGAGCCCCGATCCGACTGGCCCTGCGAGCTGGACGCACAGTCCCTCATCGGCAGCGTCGCGGAGCCGGCGCTCGCACCGTGCCAGCGCCGCACCCCAGTGCGCAGCCTTGAATCCGAACGTGATGATCCCGGCCGCTTGCATCAACGTGCGTGCCAGCATCGGGCTCGAGGCGTGCTGCCTCGCCAGCTCAAACGCCGCCGCCTGCGCTTGCTGCAGGGCCGTGAGCGCCTGATTCACACATGGCTTCAGGCACAGAGCCGTGGCGGTGTCGAGCGCGTCCTGGGATGTGGCACCCAAATGAAGAAAGGCGCGGGCGCCGGGCATTCGCTGCTCCAGGCGCGAGCCGAATTGATCGAGGAGCTCGACGATGGGTGTGCCGGCCGCGCGGCCTTTGGTGGCGACCGCTTTCGCGTCAGCCTCGAAGTCCTGCGCCGCGGCTTCGATGGCCGCGGCGCCGTCCGCCGGAATGAATCCCGCGGAGGCCTGGACGCGCGCGAGCGCCACTTCAAACCGGAGGATCGCCGCGATATAGCCGCTCGTCGACAAATGGTCGTCGCAGGCGGTGCCGGTCAGCATCGACGAGGGGAGCGTATCTAGAGCCAAGGCGGATGGGGGCCGTACATGTCGCACTCATGCTACGCTATGGCCCGCCAGGGAGGCCAGTGTGATCACTATTCGGAGCGAGGGTATCGGCAGTTTGCTGCGGCCGCCGTATCTCCTCGAGGCGCGCCAGCAGATCGAACAGGGGAACCTCAGCCCTGCCGCGTTCAAGCGCATCGAAGACCGTGCGGTTGACGAAGCCGTGGCGCTTCAGGAGGCGGCGGGACTCGACGTCGTCACGGACGGCGAGCAACGACGCTATGCCTTTTTCGGCCATCTGGTCGAGGCGCTCGAAGGCTTCGACAAGTTTGCGGGCTGGGCGATCCCGTTTCACGACGAACAGGGTCAGGAGATCACCCTCAAGCGGCCCGTGGTCGTCGACAAGCTTCGCTGGCGCCGGCAGATGAGCGTCGAGGAGTTCACGTACCTCCGTGGCCGGACCAGCCGGCCCGTCAAGGTGACGCTCGTCAGCGCCCAGCAGGCGGCCGCGTACTACGATCCCGACAAATCACGCGCCGCATATCCGACGCGCGACGCCTACCTTGCCGATCTCGTCGACTTCACCCGGCGCGAAATTCAGGAGTTGACGCGCCTGGGATGCGAGTACGTCCAGATTGATGCGCCGCAATACGCGGCGCTGCTCGATGAAAAGATGCGGGAGGGTTACCGGCAGCGCGGCGCCGATCCGGATCGGTTGCTCGACGCGTGCATCGAGCTGGACAACGCCATCATCGACGGCCACGCGGGCGTCACCTTCGGAATTCATATCTGCCGCGGCAACTACCAGAGCATGTTCTACGCGTCTGGCGGGTACGACCGTATCGCGCAGCAGATCTTCCGAAGGGCACGCTTCCATCGCTTTCTGCTCGAGTACGATGATGCGCGGTCGGGGACGTTCGATCCACTGCAGCACGTGCCAGACGACCGGGTGGTCGTGCTGGGGCTTGTCAGCACGAAGAAACCTCGTCTCGAGACGACAGAAGAATTACGGGCACGCGTCGCGGAGGCGGCCCGAGTGGTTCCTCTCGACCGGCTGGCCGTCAGCCCGCAGTGCGGCTTTGCCTCGACGTCTGAAGGAAATCGCCTCTCGCCCGAGGACCAGCGCCGGAAGCTCGAAGTCGTCTCTGAAGTCGCGCGCGCCGTGTGGCCGGCACCGGCGCGGTATGCCTCCTTGACGTGATGAAAATCGACATCTTCTGCCACATCCTGCCCCGGGCTTTCTACGATCGGATGCTGTCGATTTCCTCCCTGGGTCAGGCCATGCAGAAGCGCGTGCGAGAGATCCCTGTACTGGTGGACCTCGACCTCCGCTTCCGCATCATGGATGCGTTCGAGCCGTACGTCCAGGTCTTCTCGATCTCCACACCCCCGCTCGAAGTATTGACCGATTCCAGCGAGACGGTCGATCTGGCGCGGCTTGCGAACGACGGGATGGCGGAGATCGCCGCAAAATATCCCAGTCGGTTTCCGGGATTCGTCGCCTCGCTGCCAATGAACAACCCCGAAGCTGCGGTGCTGGAGATTGACCGGGCCGTGGGCGAGTTGGGGGCGACCGGTGTGCAGATCTTCTCGAACGTCAACGGCCGGCCGCTCGACGATCAGGCGTTCGAACCGATCTTTCGACGAATGGCAGAACTGGATCGTCCCATCTGGCTCCATCCATGGCGCGGCCCGGATGTGCCCGACTATCCGACCGAACAACGTTCGAAGCACGACATGTGGTGGGTGTTCGGTTGGCCGTACGAGACGAGCATCGCCATGTCGCGGATCGTGTTTGCGGGCTACTTTGACCGCTTCCCGAACCTGAAAATCATCGTCCACCACATGGGCAGCATGGTGCCGCACTTCGCGGGACGCGTTGGACCGGGCCTCGATCAGCTCGGCGCCCGGAGCGAAAACGAAGACCTCAGCGATGTGCGCCGGCTGAAGAAGCGCCCGTACGAATACTTCCGGATGTTCCATGTCGACACGGCCCTGTTCGGCGCGCGTCACGCGATGGAGTGCGGCCTGGAATTTTTCGGGGTTGATCGCGTGCTCTTCGCCAGCGACATGCCGTTCGATCCCGAAAAGGGCCCGGGCTACATTCGCGAGACGATCCGCTGCCTCGACGAGATGCCACTGTCAGACGAGGATCGCGGCCTGATTTACGAGGGGAACGCGCGCAAGCTGCTCCGCCTGCGCGGCGTTTAGACAGGCTTCAGGCGACGGGCTTCGGGCGTCAGGCGGTGTATGTTCCAGTAAAGGCGCCCGCCTCTACCGACGTGGGACATTAGCGATCAGCTCGAAAAGGAGAGGGCCGTTTCCTCGGCGGTTTCCCCCGCAAGACGTTCGGTCATGCGCGCCTCGACTGGTGCGCTCACTTCTCGTTCAGTATCTGGGTGAGCAGCGGGATGTCCTTCGGTAAAGGTGACCTGGGAAGCGTCTGCAGGTAGGCCCAGATATCAGCCAGCTCGGCGTCCGGTACGACCTTGGCAGTGTAGGGTGGCATTTGCCGAGGATTTCGGACGTACGCGGTGAACGCTGGAACGGTCATCCGCGTCGGCACGAGCCGCGTCCCCGGACCATTTTGACCGGAATAGCCATGACACGCGTAACAGCTGTACTTCAAGTACAGTTCCCCGCCGTTCTTCGCGTTCCCCGTCGGGCTCGTGGTCTGCGACGCGACCGCCGGCGTCTGAGCCTTCAGAGCAGTGAGGGGGAGAGTGAGCCCCGCGGCCGCCGCGAGAGCGAGCCAGGACAATTGGATCGGACGGCAAAATGCGAGGATTGGTTTCATAACTGGATCTAAGAAGTCCTTCACCACAGAGGCCACAGAGGATCTGACAAGACAGCGCTGAGGTCACAGAGCTCCTTTTTTTAAGGAACTCTGTGTCCTCGGTAGCAACCTCGGTGTCCTCTGTGGTGAGACCGAGGTCTTCAGCGCGGTTGCGTGATCACGTCGATGAGCGCCGGCTCGCCACGCTTCACCCGTTCGAGCCCGCGCGCGATTGCCGGTGCGAGGTCTTTCGGATCCGTAATCGGCCCTTCGCCGTGCATGCCGTACGACCGCGCCATTGTCGCGTAGTCGATGTCCGGTTCCCTGAGCGCGGTGCCGATGTGCGCCCGGTCCACTCCACGATTGCGCTCGCTGGCCATCTGCTGGATGAACATGACCTCCTGATGATAGGCACGGTTGTTGTGCATGATGGTCAGCAGCGGGATGCGGTGATGGACGGCTGTCCACAAGACTCCCGGCGCATAGTTCAGATCGCCGTCTGTCTGGATGTTGATCGAGAGCCGGCCGTACTTCCTGTTGGCAAGCGCGGCGCCCACCGCCGCCGGCGCGCCGTAACCCATCGCACCTGCGCCCTGCCCGCCGATGTACTGGTAGTGCTTGTCGAAGCTCCACAGCCGACCAGGCCAGCCGCTGATGAACCCCTGCCAGGAGACGAGCGACCAGTCATCATTCTTGATTTGAGCCCACAGCTCCGCCGACAGGCGGGCAAGACTGATCGGGCTCGCGTCCCACCCGTATGCCGCAGCTTCCATGCCCTGAACCCGAGCCTGCCTGTGGGCCTCGGCCATCTTGGCGCCGCGCTCCAGGAGCACTCTCCTGCGATCGGCCGTGAGCAGACGCTTGACCTCCTCGATCAGGACTGGCAGCGTGGCCTCCGCATCAGCCGCGATGGCCATGTCCACTTCGGCCATGTGCTGAAAATCCTGAAGGTTGCTCTTGATAAAGAGATCGGCCGCGGTGATGCTGATCGTTTTTGGGCGAGCAGCGCCGTCGGATCTCGGGCCTCCCTGGACCTCCAGATTGAGGATCAGATCCGCCTGGCCGGTGCCGTTGCCGGCGAGTGGGTGGCGTGAGGGGAAGTTCACGCGGTCGGCTCCGCCATTGACCGGCGCTTGCAGAGTTTCCGCAAGTTCGACGAGCAGCTTGATGCCGTTGGGAGTCCGCGCGGCACGTCCGGCGTTGATGCGGGGGTTCTCCGCCGCGACCAGGAGGCGCGCCAGTTCCCTGACCGCGCCCATCTCCCCGGCAGGAGGCGAGCTCATGGTGAGTTTCGGGATGCGCGGGTTATTTTGCGTCAGCGGTCTTTCCTGCATGTCGTGGTCCAGCACGATAACCACGGGCGCCATCGGCGGGGTCATCGCGATCTTGTACGCTCGGACAGCAGATTCGGCGAAGTGGCCCAGCGACGCTGGCTCATCGTCCCACTTCACGTAATCGCGGACCATCGAAGCCATGTCCTGGGCGCTGTGGTACGAATTGACGCCGTTGTTCCGCACCGCCCCGTCCATCCAGTTGCCAACGATCATGTAGACCGGCACCCGGTCGGCATAGGCGTTATAGATCGCCATCGCGGCGTGCTGCAGTCCGATGATGCCGTGCAGCAGCGCCAGCATAGGCCTGCCCTCGATCTTGGCGAACCCGTGCGCCATGGCCACCGACGACTCTTCATGACAGCAGGTCAGCAGCTCCGGCTTCGTGTTGGCGCCGTAGTTGATGATGGATTCGTGCAGCCCTTCGAAGCTCGAGCCCGGATTTGCGGCAGCATAGTCGAAGCCAAGCGTCCTGATCACGTCCACCATGAAATCGGACGCGGGATGCTCGATAATCCGCGCGGACACCCGGGGCGGAGTTTGTCCGGTGTCGGCGGACAACTGGGCATTCGGCGGCACGGCAGTAC
>Ga0184623_10001306_pt1 | contig 10849 bp, 8 predicted proteins | sample PLM1_100_b1_FD_133138 | JGI IMG/M metagenome (GOLD analysis project Ga0184623, IMG submission 133138) | Groundwater sediment microbial communities from an aquifer in East River, Colorado, USA - PLM1_100_b1 | ecosystem: Environmental > Terrestrial > Soil > Riparian zone | place: USA: East River...
CGATCGCGGCATTCCGGTCGCGCTTGCGATCGAAGCGCCCCGTTGGGTAGGACAGGACCAGGATGAACAGCAGCGCTGTGGGCGTGTCGCCAAGGGCGTTTCCTAGCTCGGCCAAAACCGGGATTCCAGTCGACACCAGCGCGCTGATGTGCCAGGTCAGCCCGATTGCCGTCATGAGCGGCCCCGTTCGGTTGTCGGGATCTCGGGCCCAGATCAACAGACCGCCGTAGAGGTAGGTCAGGGAGATCACGAAGTCGACGATCATCGCGCTGGCCGGCCGTCCCGAAGAGTAGGCAATGGTTGCCCCGGCGATGGCCGCGGCGGTGCCGAACGGTGCGATAGCGAGCCTGATCATGCGGCTCGTGCCTCCCCTCGTTGGTACCACTGTGCCACAAGGCCGCTACCCCAGACCGAGGCGGCGCAGTTGGTGGCTCCCAGCGCGGGCCGAGCGCAGGGTTAGCCCCAACGTGGATTTTGGGGTCGCCCCGGATGGCGCAGGCGACGAGGCCCATCAGTGTTCCTCACAGGTCCGAACCGACGACCGCGGGTCATCCGGGATCGGCCAAATGGAGCCATGACACATGAACGAATCACGAACCGTTGCGGCCCAGCGGCCGCGAGCCGCCAGGCGCGCACCCCTTGCCGCGCTCGCTCTCCTGAGCCTTCTCGTCGGTGCGATTGCGAGCGGCTGCATTTACAACTACGACCCGCGAGACTCCTCCCGCGTCGACGCCCCCGGAACGCCGGTGGGTGTCGAGCGTGGACCGGCGCTTGGAGCCAATGCCCGGATCTAACGCCGGGCGATCGAGCTCGACACCTGAACCGACATGACATGGCCCGGCATTTTCTGCCGGGCCATTGATGTAGGCGTTGACCAGAACACGTGCCGGGTCAGTCGACCGTGCGATCCAGGATCTCAACCGAGACGTCGTCGGCGGAGACCGGCGCGTCGAACGTCAGGATCAGGACCCGATCCTCGCCCATCGCGTCTGTGTAGGGGTAAGGCCCGGGCTGGACGACCGTGACGAGGTAGGCGCCGGCGGCGCCACTGATCCCCAGGTCGGAGACGTCGTCGCCCGGCAGGCCGACCCACGTCACACGGATCGACGTCGCATCGACATTCTCGACGATCGAGTCATGCCAGCGGACGGACATCCCGTCACCGGGCGTCCCCGACTCGGCATCGACGAGGTCGCCGACCTGATCGTGGATGAGGATCGAGACGTCGTGGCCGGACGCATTGTCGAGGTCGACCGAGGCCGGCACCGAAGGCGGCGTGGGCGACGGAGCCTTCGACGGGGCGACGGTCGGGGTCGGCGTTTTCGCGGGAGCCACCGTCGGGCTGGCGATCGGCGGCGCGGCTGTCACGCTGTTGATTCGGAGCAGAGCTACCGCGGCGGCGATGCCGACGATGGCAAGGAGCGCGAGGCCGGCGATCGAGGCCTTGTCGCGGCGGGTTGAACGAGGGCGTTCATCGGACGTTCCTGTAACTACCTGGGCCTCGTGGAGTCTCCACGGTGGGCTCAGGACAAGGAGAGCCGATGCCGGGTCTCGGCCACCACCGCCCGCCGTCGCATCGGCGCACGGACGATGGACGGCCATCGGGCTGGCCGAAAGCGCAGGGTCCGCCCTGAGGCGGTTTCCCTGGTCCCCCCGGATGGCGCGATTGACGAAGCCGATCAGTGTTCCTCGCACGTCCGAACCGACGACCGCGGGTCAAGCGGGATCGGCCAAAAGGAGCCCTGACATGAACGAATCACGAACAATCGCCCTCAAGCGGCCACGCGCCGCCAGGCGCGCGCCCTTGGCCGCGCTCGCCCTCATAAGCATCCTCCTCGGTGCGATTGCGAGCGGCTGTATTTACGACTACGACCCGCGAGACTCGTCCCGCCTCGACTCCCCCGCGACGCCGCGTGGTGTCGAGCAGGGAACGGCTCTTGGGGCCGACTCTCGGATCTGACGCCAGTGGATCGAGGTCGAAATCTTGCGGACGCCGATGCAACCGGGATCAGCCTAGCGGGCTAGACTCGGTGGAGATGGTGGTGCCATTTCTCAGGGTCCGCGGCGGTTCACACAGAGCCTCGCTTCTCAGATGGGGGACCCGCTCGTGCGAACGATCGGCGTCGGCTGGCCGTCGATCGGGCTCGCCCAGACGATCCGCAGTCCTTTCACTGATGTCGCGGGGCGACTCACGGGCGCTGCCTGGGATGGCATTACCAAGAGCGGAAGTGACACAGAGTGGGCCGTGACGCCGGCGGCTATCATCCTCGGTGGGCTGGCCTTGATCGTTGTCGGGCGACTTGCGGCTTCATCGATTCGGTCCGACGCGACAGAGATCTGACGAGATCCGCCGACCTGGGCGCGGCGGCTCTTCGGCGCGCGACCGTCCGGACTCCGGATCGACGACGCACTGATCGGAGCTGCCGGCTGGATCTGGCTGGTGACAGGCGTTGGCGTGCTGGTGTTCGGAGTGCGGCCAGAGTCGACGGCATTCCTCGTTGTTCAAACGCTTCTCTTTGCCGTTCTGGGTCGTTTTCGGCCTCGCGGCATTCGCGATCTGGCTTCGTCGCGAAACCGGGCGGCGATAGCCGTAACTAGCGCACTGGCATCAGCCTCGATCCAGCTCGTCCCGGAGCGACCGCTCGTCGCTCGGCGGGCGACGCGGCCGCGCGTGCCGCCGAGTAGGGCACGATCGACGGAGTGAACGTCGGCGGGACGCGGACCTGCGTCGCTTGCTCGACGTCGTAGGCGAAGCCGATCAGCGCCGGCTCGTCCCAGCGGCCACCGATGAACGACACGCCGATTGGCAACGGCCCGACGTAGCCCGCCGGCACCGTGATGTCCGCCCAACCTGCGATGGCGGACGGGCCCGACGACCCCGACGAACCCGGTGGCCTCGAGCGCCTTCGACCAGGGGGATTCGCAACAAGCCAACGATTTGTTGATAGGCAATTGAAAAATAGATGCCGCGCGAGGCGGTCATGGCCGTATAGTGGAAAGGCGACGCCTAGACCGGCGCCCACGGGAAGTGGAGGATCGCCGGTGGCGCAGCTCAGTGGCCTTCGGGCCGCGCGTTACACGATGCCCGTGCGTCTCGCACGGAGCGCGGTTGGGGCGCTGATCGCCCTATTGGTCATGACGTCGACAGCTCTCGCCGTCGATCCAACCCCGACGCCGGGACCAAAAGACGGGACGCAAGGCCGACCGGCGGTGGAGGCCCCGCTGCCGCTGCGCAGTCGATGGGGTTCCCGATCCTGCTTCCCCATGACGGCACGATCCTGGCGATGGCCATGCCGGCCGCGCAGGGCCAGGGCATGGGCGACTTCGGTCTGGACCAGCCGACCCACGGCCCCGTGCTCTTGCCGGACGCTGGACACAACCCCGGCGCCTTCAACATCGTCGGCCAGTTCAATTCGGGCACGGCCCTCGTTTTCTACCTGAATACGAACTTCGGGCCGAGCTATCTCTCCACCGGGAACCACGTCGAGATCATCCGAGACGGGCCGGAGACATGGGTCCTCGGTTGGGAGGACGCTCCGGACGCCAGCGCGGACTTCGACTACGACGACGTCGTTATTAGGCTCTGCTACCAGCTGCCGGGCGTCGTCGGTTGCCCGCGCCCAGTCGACTCGACCTACGGATTAGGCGCGGGGCCTCATGAGACGAACTACGTTGCCTATCGCCAGGATCCCGTTAACACGGCGACCGGCAACTTCGTAAACGTCGCCGATGACCTCGGCTACACCGGTCGCGGGATCAGCCTCCATTTTCAGCGCACCTATAACTCGCTCGAGACCGCGATCGGGCGGCTGGGGATCGGCTGGACCCATTCCTACGCGATGAGCATGACGATCGACGCCTCCGGCTGGGCCGTATTCGTCGGCGAGCAAGGCGAGCACATCCGGTTCGAGCCGGACGGAGCAGGCGGATTTCTCCGGCCCGTTGGTTCGCAGGACGCGCTGACGGTCGTCGGCGGCGGATACGAGCTCCTCCGCAAGGACCAGGTTGTGTACGCCTTCGACGCCGGCGGAGTCCTCCAGACGATACGCGACCGTAACGGCAACACGATCGCGATGACCTACGCGTCGGGCCGCTTGACAGGCGTGACGGATCCAGTCGGGCGGGAAGTGAACCTCAGCTACGACATGAATGGTCGCCTGTCGGGCCTGTCCGGCCCGGAGTCGCTAACGGTCGGATACGGCTACGACTCGAGCGGTCGCCTAGAGACGATGACGGACGTTCGGGGATTCGTCACGACCTATGGCTATGATGCAAGTAATCGGCTCACGTCCATCGAAGACCAGAACGGACACTTGGTGGCTCGGAACACGATGGGCCCGCGGGCCGCGTGACCGAGCAATTAGATGCGCGCGGGAACCTCAGCACGTTCTCGTGGGATGCGCCCACCGAGACGTCGACGATGACCGATGCCCGGGGCGGCACGTGGGTCGACAAGTACGCCAGCGGCGTGCTGGTATCGCAGACCGACCCGCTCGGCAACACCATCCGGTATGGGTTCAACACCCAGCTCGAGGTCTCCGGTGTGATCGACGCACGCGGCTACGAGATTGACACCGGATACGACGATCGCGGCAACCTAACGAGCCGCCTCTTCTACAACCCGCTATTCGCGGTGGAGTTGTACACATACGACGGGCAAAACAACATGCTCACGGCCCAAGACCGCAACGGCCGTACGACGACCATGACCTACGACTCGGCCGGAAACCTCATGACGGTGCGCGGTCCGGCCCCGGTCAACGCGCTGACGACGTATGCCTACGATCCGGCCGGGACCGGCCTGGTCGTGAGCGTCACCAACCCGCGTAACAAGGCGACGACCTTCGGCTACGACGCACAAGGGAATCGGATCCGGACGACCAGTCCGCTCGGGTCCGTCACGACGACGACGTACGACTCAGCGGGCCGCATGCTGACGCTTGTCGAGCCTCGCGGCAACGTCGCAGGTGGCAACCCGTCCCAATACACGACGACGTTCACCTACGACGCGGCGGGCAACGTTCTGACGAAAAGCGATCCGCTAGGCCAGATCACAACGTCGACGTATGACCAGGTAGGGAACAAGCTCATGCTCGTCGATGCGAACCAGCACACGACGCCGTACAGCTACGACTCGGCCAACCATCTGACGACCGTGACAGATGCCGCCGGCAAAGTCACGACGTACACGTACGACCTCGTCGGCAACCTCGCCACGCGATCGGATGCGAACAACCATTTGACAACGTACGCCTACGACCTCGCACGGCGACTGACATCCGTGACGCTGCCCCTGAACCGGGTTTGGAGCTACGGCTACGACGCGAACGGCAACCGCACGAAGACGGTGGATCCGATCGGCAACGCCACGCCCGTCACGACCGATGGGACGACGGCGTTCATCTATGACCTGCGCAACCGGCTTACCGGTACCACGTACAGCGACGGGACTGCCGGAGTGAGCTACTCGTACAACAACAACGACAGCCGGCTGACGATGACCGACGGCTCAGGAAGCACGTCGTATGTCTATGACACGTCGAATCGGCTAGCGAGCGTGACGCGTCCCGGGAGCTTGACGATCGGCTATACGTATGACGCGGCCAATAATCTGTTGTCCCGAAGCCCGTCGGGTGGCACGTCGACAACGTTCACCTACGACAACGATGGCCGGGTGGCCACGGCAACCGTCCTCGGCCTGGTGACGACATACGGATACGACGTCTCCGGAAACGAGACGTCGGCGACGTATCCGAGCGCGAATGGCTACATCGAGACCCGGACACACGACCGAGCCGGTCGGCTGACAGAGGTCAAGAACACGAAGGGCGTCACCATCCTCTCCAAGAGCACGTACGTGCTCGACCCGACCGGCAACCGACTCTCCAACGCCACCACGACGGGGACGACGACCTATGCCTACGACGCCGTCGATCGACTGACCGAGGCATGCTTCACAACGGCCTGCACGGGAAGTGACAACTTTCGCCGCTACACGTACGACTTTGTAGGAAACCGTCTGACCGAGGTGATGGCAGCGGGCACGACGACTTACTCGTATGACGCGCTCGATCAGCTGTCATCGACGACAGGCCCGTCCGGCACCGTCAACTACACGTACGACCAAGACGGGAACCAGTTGACGGCGGGCGCGTCCACGTTCACCCACTCTCTCGCGGGACGGATGAAGACCTCGTCCGTCGGCGGAATCACGACGACCTATAGCTACGACGGCGACCGTACGCGGGTATCCGCTTCAACCGGAACGCAGGCGAATAAGACCACGAAGTACCTCTGGGATCCGAATGGCCCGCTGCCGCTGCTCGCTCGTGAGATGGATGGCAACAACGCGATGATCCGGGAGTATCAATCCGGCGCCGAGCTGCTCTCCATGCGCTCTGGAAACTCGACCTATTACTTCCACCACGACGGGCTCGGCAGCGTCATGAATGTGTCGTCGTCGAACGGGGGGACCCAGTGGACCTACGACTACCTTCCCTTCGGCGGGGTCCGGACCGCCACGAAGAACTCGAATCAGGCGCCGCCGAACGTAATGCGATTCACTGGTCAATACCTCGACACGACGGGCCTGTACCACCTCCGCGCACGGCAGTACGACCCGGTCACGGGCCGGTTCCTCGCTACCGACCCTGCGGCGCCCGCGCTAACGGATCCCTTCGTCGCCACGTACGTCTATGTTGGTTCGAATCCGGTCATCCGGATCGATCCCAGCGGCAAATGCTTCGGACCATTGATCTTCCTCGCGCCGGCCTGCATCGGCGCCGCCATCGGGGTCGGCTCATACGTCGTGAGCACCGTAGGAGCTAACATGCTCAACAATGCGACAGAAGGGCGTGACGTCTTTAACGATCCTCTTAAAGGTCTGAACCCGGTGGACGCGGGGATCTCGGCGGTCGCCGGTGCCGTCGGTGGGCCAATCAGCGGGATCGCCTATGGCCCGACGCGCATCCTGAGTGGCGCGGCTCTTGGTTGCGCAACCACGTTCGCGTCGCAAGGCGCGGGAGGCCGCACTGGCGACCTATTCGAAACAGCCATCGGCTGCGTGAGTGGCGGCGTCGGGTCGATCATCAACCTCCCCACCCAGATTGCGAGCTTTGTCTACGGTGCAGTGGTCGCGACCGCCCAGGCCATCGCGACGTACAGTGCGCAGCGACTCGGCTCATCGTCGGGGAAGTGACCGTGGTTGACCTGGCGGGCGCCGCCCTGATCGCGGGATCGCTCACGTTCCTCGTTGTCATCCTCACAGCCGCTGTGGTCTCCGCACACACCAGCGCCGAGCTCCCGGCCATCGTCCGCTACGGATCCATTCCCCGGGAGGTGGGCCGACGGGCGCTGCTCGTCGAGATCCCGATCGGGATCGTGCTGCTTGGCGGCGGTGAGCTGGTCATGGCGCTCATGCTGGTCCATCCGGCCTCAACGATCCCCGTCCGCATCCTCGCCGCCGCACAGCTCGTTGTTGCGGCGGCGTGGATCTTGTATCTCGGCCGGTTGGTCAGGCGACGCAAGCAAGACACCGTCTAGCAACCGATCGTGTCGCCAACATCCCGTGATTGATCACGGGAGACATCCGACGGCCTCGGCACGCCTCGGACGCGGGCAGCGCCCTGCCGAGCGGGTCGAGTCGAGAGCGTGGCGTTGGGTCGACTAGCGCAGCGGCGGCATCACCCAACGTCCGTTCCTGCCGGGCGCAACTGCCCGCCGCTCATTTGGCGACGCGCCCGCTCGCGCCGCGGAGTTCGGGCCGATCGACGGAATGAACGTCGGCGGGACCCGCACCTGCGTCGCCTGCTCGAAGTCATAGGCGAAGCCGATCAGCGCCGGCTCGTCCCAGCGGCCGCCGATGAACGACACGCCGATCGGCAGCGGGCCGATGTAGCCCGCCGGCACGGTGATGTTTGCCCAGCCGGCGATCGCGGACGGGCTCGAGGACCCGACGAACGTCGAGAAGTCGCCCCCGAGGTCGCCGTTCACCGGGTCGGTCACCCAGGCGGGGCCGTTCGTCGGCGCGATGATCGCGTCGAGGTTGTCCGCCGCCAGCGTGTCTGTGATCGCCGCCTGGGCGATCGAGGTCGACGTCGCGCGGGCCTCGATGCAATCTGGAGCGGCCCGGCCGCCGGTCTCCTGGGCGAGGTCGAAGATCAGCGAGTTCCACGGGCCTTCGAGCTCGGGATGATCGTTGTTGAAGTCGATCAGGTCCTGGAGCGTCTTCGGATAGCTCGGGCCCGTGTAGGTCTCGAGGTAGCCGGCGATGTCGTCCTTGAACTCGCAGAGGAGCGCGGTGAACTCGGGCTCGTAGGCGGGCTCGATCGGGATCCTGGTGTTGTCGATGACGATCGCCCCCTCGGCCTCGAGCGCGTCGATCGTCGCATTCAGGATCGCGTCGATCTCCGGATGGATCGCGGGATCGTAGGTGCCCTCCCGCCAGACGCCGATTCGGGCGCCGTCGAGCGCATCCGCGTCCAGGAACTCGGTGTAGTCGGTGAAGGCGTGGCCGGCCTGGGCGGTGGTCGCCGCATCGGTCGGGTCGACCCCGGTCATCGCGCCGAGGACGACAGCTGCGTCGGTCACGTTGCGGGTCATCGGGCCGGCGGTGTCCTGGTCGGCCGAGAGCGGGATGACTCCCGACCGGCTGACGAGCCCAAGCGTCGGCTTGATCCCGACGATCCCGTTCGCGCCTGACGGGCAGACGATCGAGCCGTCCGTCTCCGTGCCGACGGCGACGGTCGCGAGGTCGGCCGAAGCGCCGACGCCCGAGCCGGAGCTCGAGCCGCACGGGTTCCGATCGAGGACGTAGGCCATGTTCGTCTGGCCGCCGATCCCGCTCCAGCCGCTGGACGACGGCCCGGATCGGAAGTTCGCCCATTCGGACAGATTCGCCTTGCCGATGACGATCGCGCCGGCTGTCTTCAGCCGCCGGATGATGAACGCGTCGCCCGGAGTGCTACCGGCCAGCGCCCATGAGCCGGCGGTATTCGGCATGCGGGTCGTGTTGACGTTGTCCTTGACGAGCACCGGGATCCCGAGGAGCGGAAGGTTGAGGTCCACACCGCGGCGCCGCGCCTGGTCCGCCCGACGGGCGTCCCGGAGGGCCGTCGGGCTGACGGTGATGACGGCGTTGAGCATCGGGTTGAGCGCGGCGATTCGCCGGAGGTAGAAGCGGGTGAGCTGTTGCGACGTCAGCTTGTGGGCGTCCATCGCCGCCTGAAGCTCCGGGATGGTCGCCGCGTCGACGTCGATGCCCCGGACGGCCGTAGGCGACGGCTTCGCCGCCAGACCGATCGAGGCCGAGAGGCCCGACACCCCGAGCAGGAGCGCCATCAGGGTTGCCAGGACCAGGGATCGCCGAACCGGGCTGCTCATCGCGGTGACCTCCACGGAGTCAGGTGGGGCGCCGACGGGGCGTCTGGGGGTTCACCTCAAATGAAACGCCGGGTGTCAAGGATTTGGTTTTTCCGTGTCGTTGCTCAACGAATCTGTCAGTGCTAACTGCTCAGTGAATTTGTCAGTCTCCACCGATGAGGGAGACGATCACGATGACGAGCAGAGATCAGCGACGGGCATGGACCCTGACCAAGCTTCTGGTGGGCGAGGTGACGACGGCCGAGGCGGCCGCACTCCTTGGCCTCAGCGAGCGCCAGGTCTGGCGGCTCCGCCGGGCGTTCGAACGTGACGGGCCGGCCGCCCTCGTCCACGGCAACCGGGGACGTTCGTCGAGCCGGCGGCTGGCGGAGCCGGTCCGAGAGCGGATCGTCGAGCTCGCCCGGACGACGTACGACGGGGCCAACGACACGCATCTTGCCGAGCTGCTGGCCGAGCACGAGGGGATCGCGATCGGCCGGTCGAGCCTCCAGCGGCTGCTCCGCGGCGCCGGCCTGGCCAGCCCGCGGCGGCGCCGGCCGGCACGGCACCGCAGCCGGCGCGACCGGATGCCCCAGGAAGGGCTCCTCCTCCAGACCGACGGCTCGCGCCACGACTGGCTCGAGGGGCGCGGCCCGCGGCTGACCCTCGTCGGCGCGATCGACGACGCGACCGGCCGGATGACCGCGGCCACCTTCCGCGACCAGGAGGACGTCGCCGGCTATCTGACCGTCCTGCGCGAGACGGTCCGCCGCCACGGCATCCCGCTGGCGATCTACCGCGACCGCCACACCTTGTTCGAGACGCCCAAGAGCAGCCTCCAGACGCTCGAGGAGCAGCTCGCCGACACGCGCACGCCGACCCAGCTCGGGCGCGCCCTGGCCGAGCTCGGGATCACCTCGATCGCCGCCCGCAGCCCGCAGGCCAAGGGCCGCATCGAGCGCGCCTGGGGGACCTTCCAGGACCGCCTCGTCACCGAGCTGCGGCTGGCCGGCGCGGTCGACCGCGAGGGTGCCGAGCGAGTCCTCGCCGGGTTCCTGCCGAAGTTCAACCGGCGCTTCGTCGTCCCGGCGGCCAACCCCGAACCGGCCTGGCGGCCCCTGCCGGCGGGCCTCCGCCTCGATCGGATCTGCTGCCTCAAGTACCGCCGGCTCGTCGCCAACGATCACACCGTGCGGGTCGGCTCGACGATCCTCCAGTTGCCGCCCGGGCCCGGTCGGCGCGGCTATGCCGGCCGGCGGGTCGAGCTCCACCTCCGGCTCGATGGTCGGCTCGTCGTCTGGGACGGCGAGCGGGAGTTGCTGGCGACCCCGGCACCCGCCGACCCGGTCCAGCTCCGCGCCCTGAGCGCTGCCCGGGTCGAGGTCGGAACCTCCGCTCCGAGCGCGGCCCATCATGAGGCTCCGCTCGCCGACCACCCCTGGCGTCGAGTGCCGGTCAACAGCAAGCTCTACCAGCGCCGACTGACAGA
>Ga0184623_10001307_pt1 | contig 10846 bp, 9 predicted proteins | sample PLM1_100_b1_FD_133138 | JGI IMG/M metagenome (GOLD analysis project Ga0184623, IMG submission 133138) | Groundwater sediment microbial communities from an aquifer in East River, Colorado, USA - PLM1_100_b1 | ecosystem: Environmental > Terrestrial > Soil > Riparian zone | place: USA: East River...
CGAGACCGGCAGATCGGTGGTCGGCACCCACATCGGAGCTTGCTCGCTCTTGCGTTTGCCCATCGCCATGCGAGCTACTTTACGCAGTCACCGTGATTCTGGCGATGATCTATTTACGGACTTCCACCACGGGCTGTTAAGCCAAGGTGGCCCAGATGCGGTAGCGCCTGGGCGAGATCCTCGTAGGTCAGCTCCATGTGCGGCGCGCCCAGGCGGCCGGCGATCATCGCCCCCTGGGTCATTCGCGCCCCCGGCGCCGACCGAGCGCCGCCGACTCCCATCGGTCCACCTCTGCCGCAATGAACCCTCGGAGGCTGTCGAGGGCGTCGAGCGCGCTCCGGCTCGCCTCAAGCCGTCGCCGTACCAGGGCCAGCCGCCGGCAACGCGGGGAACAATGCCGCTGGTCGCGCCGTCGGGGCTCGAAGGCCGTCCCGCATTCGCAGTGCAATTCTAGCCGCCCTCGGTATGGGCCACCAGAAGCGTTGCAACGCTTGCTGGCGAGACAGCCGTCATGGAGGAGCCTTGCGACATGGTCGGTCAGCCCGCGAGCCGCCTGAGGGCAGGGCGAGGACGTGGGGCCACCACTGGCGCCCTCAAGAGGGTTGCCAGCGGCTTGATGTATAGCCTCGGGGCCCGATGCACTCTTCGAAAACCCGCTCCATCTTCGGAGTCGAATTGGTTGCCGCGCCCAAAGATCCCAGCCAGACGTTCACGGCCCGCGCCGTGCCGCTCACGGTCGCCTGAGCGGCCCGACGACACTCGACCAAGGCGTCGGAGGCGTCTCCGGCAACTGGGCGCGTGGCCTCGACGTTGACGTAGGCTGCCGGAAGCCCTCCGCCCGGACCTTCTCCGAGCGGGATCGAGACGCGATAGCCTCGAGAGAGCATGCAGCCAGCGTAGACGAGATCGCGGTCTTCGACCCCGGGCCGTGCGGCCGCTTCGCACGCGTCGGTGTCGCCCGGTCGCGCGACGGGGATCGTGGGGACTTTGTGACCAATGCTCGGGGCAGCACAGCCGACGAGCAGCATGCCGAAGATCATCACCAGTTTGCGCATCACCTACTCCAGCAGCTCCGTCACCGGCACGCCGAGTGCCTTCGCGAGCGCGTTGATCGTGCTCAGCGGGGGGTCGTAGCGGCCGGCCTCGATCTTGTTCACGTACTCGCGGCTCAGGTCCGCGCGTTTCGCCACCGTCGCCTGACTGAGCTTCTTCGCGATCCGGAGCTTCCTGAGCCGCTTGCCCATCTGTCTCGCTGTCGGGGTCATTGTATGTGAACCCTCAGTTCACGTCAAGTAGTGTCGGTTAACCGCCGCTCCATCGCGTCGAGCACCTGACGACCAGCCGCAGTCAGGACGCGCAGCTCGTCGTCCCGATGCTGGCGGGCCTCGTCGCGCCGCTGGCGATGGGCGTGCCCTGGCGATTCCCCCCCCGGAGTCGCGGTAACCGCAGACGGCCTATCCTCCAGCTGCAAAGTCTTTCATATTGACACCTATGGGGGATGTGCTAGAGACGCTAATCACCGCGGTGCTTCCTACACCTTTCGTGGTGCCCTCCGCGGGAGACAGGGGGCTCGCCATGACATCGGTCCAAAAGATCACGCCATTCCTCTTCGGCCTGCTCGTCTTGGTGCCGGTGACCGTCTTCGCCGCTGCCCCGCTCATCGTAGGCGACGGCACACCGGCGAGTTGCACGGAGATGGCGCTGAAGCACGCCTTGATCATCGCGGAAACGGTGGGCGGCGCCACTATCCGCTTTGAATGCGGTCCACAGCCCGTCACCATCGCCCTGAGCGAACCCACCACCACGGACCCCTTTGCGGCGCCCGTCATGCTGGTACTCCCGGACAATACGACGGTTGACGGTGGCGGTCTGATTACCCTGGACGGCACCTTCACCGGCACGGTCGCCTTCGTGGACCGTGACACGACCGTCGTGCTGAAGCACCTGAGCATCATCGCCGGGAATGGCAGACATGGGGGCGGCGGGATCATCAACTTTGGCACGCTCACCATCGACCACAGCACGCTCTTCGGCAACTTTGCCGGCGTTCACGGCGGCGGGATCTGGAACGATGGCCCGCTCACCGTCCGCAAGAGCACCTTCGAGGGCAACGGCACTTTCTTTAGCGGCGGCGGCATCTTCAACAACTCTGGTGCATCGCTCACCGTCGAGGACAGCACGTTCTCCGGCAACGTCGCCGTGGACTTCGGCGGCGGGATCTTCGGTGGCACGGTCACCGTCGACAAGAGCACGTTCTCCGACAACCACGCCTACTTAAGCGGCGGCGGGATCATTGCCGCGGTCACCGTCCGCAAGAGCACGTTCTCCGGCAACACCGCCGTGTGGTACGGCGGCGGGATCTTCGGTGTCGGTACCGTCCGCGAGAGCACCTTCGAGGGCAACAGCACTGTCCTTAGCGGCGGCGGCATCTTCAACAGTGGCACGCTCACCATCGACCACAGCACGTTCTCCGGCAACACCGCTGAGTGGGGCGGCGGCATCTTCAACAGTGGCACGCTCTCCGTCGACCAGAGCACGTTCTCCGGCAACACCGCTGAGTGGGGCGGCGGCATCTTCAACGTGGACACGCTCTCCGTCGACCACAGCACCATCACCCAAAACACCGCGAACAGCGCAGGCGGCGGTATCTATGTCTGTGTTGAGGGACAGGTAATTCCCGAACCTATCCCTCCTTCTCTCCCTCCTTTCCCTGGGCCTTGCCACGGCACCTTGACCCTCAAGCACACGTCCGTCACGAAGAACACGCCGGACGACATCTTCCCCTAAGCACGCGCCAACGAAACAGGGGAGCCGAGACAGTGCACCCTTGCTCGACCTGACGCACGAACGCGAGCCAGGGATCATTCGTCCTCTCGCGCGCCGCAGCGGGGACAGCGCGGGGCGGCGTCCGACGAGGTCGCTCGCGCCAGCGCAACGCGACGGGTCTACCAAGTGGCTGACCCGATTCTTCGCTTGACAGCGGCTATGACCCCTGGTCATAATCGCCTCCGATGACGATGACGCCAGAGCAGCTGAAGCGGATCCGTGCCCGGATGAATATGACCCAGAAGCAGCTCGCGGGTGCACTCGGCGTCTGGCAGGAGACCGTCGCACGGTGGGAGATCGGGAGCCGGCGGATCCCCGAGCCGACGGCTCGGCTGATCAAGTGCATTGAAAAGGAGGTCGTCACCCCCATCGAGGCCGCGGAAAGGAAAAGAGCGGAGCGGGCTGAGACCGACCTTTTCCTTCAGCTCTTCCGTGCTGGCGTGCGTGGAGGTCGTGGAGGTAAAGGCAAGAAGCGAGGCAAAGGCACGAAGCGAGGCGTGCGATGACGGCCCCGATTCTGCCCGTGAGCGCGAAGCCGAGGGCGAGGGGCCTCGGGCGAAATTTGCACAGCGCGAAACTGGGCCCGATCGTCGTGAAAGGACGAAGCGGGTCCAGCAAACTCTCGAGGCTGACGACAGAAGCGCTACAACACCTCGCCGCCGTTCGAAACTATAGCTCCGTAACGTGCGAGAACTACCAGATCGCCTGCGATCAGTTCCATGATTTCCTGCGCGCCAAGGGCCTGCCGGACGATATCCGGCAATTCACCGTCGCCAACGTCCAAGGGTTCGCCGAGGCCCTGGCGGCGAAGCAGCATAAGCCGAGTACGATCGTGGTCCGCCTGCACGGGCTCTCGTCGATCGCCAATACGCTGATGCAACTCAAGGATGCGCGCGGTCGGCCGTACCTGACCGAGAACCCAACGCGCACTTTCGAGTGGCCGACGGTCGACACTCCGGAGACGAAGTTTCTCCTCCCGGACGAGCTATCGGCTTTCCTCGCGGTGGCGCGTCCGCTGCGAGAGTCGATCCCGCGCGACCTGCTGGTCGACACCGGCCTCCGCGTCTCCGAACTCTACCGCGCCAACGTGGGCGATGTCATCAGCGTCGCCGGACACACGTCGCTGGCGCTCACGGTCAAGGGTCGCGGTCGCCGGATCCGCAAGCGCCACGTTCCTGTTTCCACCGAAATCGTCGTGGCGCTCTTCGAGTATTTGACGGAACGCGGGATCGCGAACCCACAAGACGCCGAACACCGCGAGAAACCGCTCGTGCTGACCAGCGAAGGGCACCGGTGGAAACGCACGGGCCTGTCCGCGCTCATGTTCCGGATCGGGCGCGACGCCGGCATCGACCGGTTCCGCGTCAGTTCCCACAAGCTCCGGCACACCGCCAACGTGGTGGCGCGCTTGGCCCGGCACGAGGACGGGACCGCGCTGGATCGCTGGACCCGCTCGAGACTGCTCACGCACGACAATCCGCAGTCACTCGACCGGTACGAGCACCTCCTCCCGGAGGAACTCTCCGAGGCCCGGGAGGCCCAACGGCGGGCGCTCAGCCGCTATCTCGGCGGGTCAGGCACCAATGGCGCCGCAGTGGACCGCCGGCCCGCACGAGCAGTCGGCGCACCCGACGCACCCGATCCGATGACGATGTCGGCCATGCGTGACCGCCTCGATTCGCTCGCAAGAGATGTAGCCTTGCTCGTGGCCGGGCTTCGCGCAGGTGCCAACGGTGCCGCGGAGTCCCACTAAAATGGGCAAGTTGCTCATTTTTCGCCCTGTCGCGCACCGGCCACGTCTACCACGCGGTAGACACGAGCGCCCGTCAGCACCGAGGCATCTGGCGCCCGTCGATCTGGACCAGTTGACGCCGCGGATCGCCGACGCGCCCACAGGTCTCGCGCAGCACGAGCGGATCGCGACTGCGCACGCCGCGCCGGTGCCGAAGGAGCGGCGCAAGGTTAAGCGGTCGCGGCAGCGGGCTCTGGACACCTTGCCCACCGGTCGTGCCCTCCTCGAGTGGTGGCTCAAGCTCCTGCCCGGGCCGGAGACGAAACTTCTCCGCGTGGTGGCCAGTCGCTACCCAAAGCCGATCAACGTTGGTGAGCTGGCCCGCGAGACCAAGTACGAGGTTACTTGCAAAGCGTTCCGAAATCCGCTTGGCCACCTGCGGACGCTGCAACTCGTGGCGGGCCGCGCCGAAGTGCGAGCGGCAGAAGAACTCTTCGGATGAGAGCGCGCAAGGCCGTGATGACCGATGACGGAGGCGAATGATGGCGGCACGGGCGAGCTGGACCGATGGCGACCTTCTCACCGCGATCGAAGTAACACATCTCACGACCTCGGGCGGCCCACAGGCCCAATTTAGAGAAGACTGGCAGTTTGCGGTTGGCGTCTTGATCATAGCTCTCGATCGCGACGGGGCAGATCGCGAGCACGATCTGGCATCCGCGCGCCAAACCGTGGCTGAGCTTGCCGTCAAAATCCTCGAGGCCGAAGCGACGCGGACACTATCGGGCGCATGGACGGGCGGCGGGCCACCGGCGCTGACCACGGACGAGGCCGAGGAGATCGAGCGAGGTATGCGACAGCTGGTCCGGCGCTGCGGCGAGACCGCGCCGATGTCGGTCCGCGCGAGGGTGGCGCTCGGCGCGATACGGGCGGGGCACGAGGCTTTAACGCGTGGCTTCGGCGGCAACTTGAAACGTTGGGCCGCGAGGACGGATGACGGCGACGGCTGCAAGGCCTCGGCGGGCGGGGAGTCTGTCTACGTGACCGCCTGGAGTTGGCTGCCAGCGATGGTGCTCGACATCAGAGCAGAACGTGGACGGCCAAGCCGGCATGACGTTGGACGGAGCGCCCGACCGAAAGAACATGATGGCCACGTGCTCGACAGTTACGGCGACCGGGCGCCGATGCAGGCACCTGTCAATTGGGGCGATATTCCAGGCATCGGGACTCGATCCGGCGAGTAGTGGTCTACGCCCGCGTCAGCTTCCGATAACTTTCAGCCCCGATGGCTGATTAGGTCGCGCGCCAACATGTTGATCTCAATGTAGAAGTCCATCATCGCCAGTCGCTCTCGCCCGGCCTCAAGGGCTTCGGCCATACGCCGATGAGCGGACGCGGGTCAGGTCTCGCGCCAACCCGGTTGATCTCTGGGCCTGGACGCGCCTCCTGGCGGCGGTCCGCACCCGCAAGGTCGACCGACTCTTGGCTGATACCGTGCTGTTCTCAGCCACCCTGTCCCTCGGCAGATCGACGCCCCAGCGCACGGCGAGCTGTCGCCAGCGTTCGAGGGCCAGCCGGATCTCCGAGACCGCGTCACTGTTCGTTGTGAAACAACTCCCGTCAGGTTGCCGTGGGCAACGGAACTCTCGCTCGTCTGCGTCATCGAGCCCCTCCGCTCCTGAAGCCTCTGCACGGCGCCAGGAATCGCGATCGGGAATTCAGCGTGGTATTCCTCGGGCGACGCGCCGATCTCAATCCTCAGCACCGTGCTCGTCACGTCAGGAGTCACGTAGCCAGGTGGCGCCACACTGAGAACGATTCCCACGAGCGGCGAGTCCGTTGCCCACGGCTGCGGCCCCGCTCTTTCAGCGTCGCGCCAAGCCACCAGCGCGGAGCGTCCTCTCGTGACGCCTGCTGGACTTGCGCGAGGGATTTGTGCCGCGCAGCGGAGGTGAACAACATCTCGCTCGCGCGGACCTGGTCACGATTGACGTCGACCAGGCCGAGCGACGATGCGCTTGAAGATCCCGCGCTCGTCCGGCCAGCCCGGCGCCCCACACCCAGGCTGTTCCGGTCGGCAGCGACGGCAACAGCGTCCAACCATCAGGCGGTGCGCCGGGCCCTGGCCATCGCCTGAGCCTCAGACTTCATGCGCGCGCGGCCGTATTACGACCGCGTCCTGACACCGCGATCTCTTGGATTGGGACGGACCCATGGCTGGAGGGCGCGCCGACCGAGTTGTCCGAGCGTCTCCGTATCCTCGGGCCGCTTGGTCCAGTCCGAGAGGCGGGCCCTGGACACATCCCGGCCCGCGTCACGGAGCAGGCCCATGAAGCTGTCGGGCTCCTGCTGCGGGCCCTGAGCGACCTCGGTTGGGTAGCCACGCTCGATAATCTTCCAGTCCTCCGGTGTCAGGGGCCGCTGGGGCGGCATCTGGCGCATCGGGGGCGTCGGCTCAGGCCTCGGCACCGGACCTGGTGCCATACGCTTGTACGAGGGCTTGAGCGCCTCCTCAAACCTCATCTGCTCTTCTTCGTCAATGCCGAGCTCATGCGCAGCACCGAGGACGTGCGGCGGCTCCTGGCGCGCCAACAGTACGGCCGGGTGCACGCTCATGTACTGGCTCCGCCGGGCCCGCTCGACGACAGATGGCCAGTCCCGACGCGTGAGGATCGAGGGCGGCACGAGGAGTGGGGCGCCGTCCTTGGCGCGATTCGTCCAAGCGTCATGGAGCTCGTCAGGGTCAAAGACGAGGCGCCACGCGCGACCCGGCTCGGAATTGGATGACTCCGGGAACGGGACGCCGCGCTTCGGGTCAAGGTAGTAGCGGCCATCCGGATAGGCCGGGCGGCCCTCTTCCTCGGAGCGGCGTTCGGCCGCCTCTACCGCCTCCTCGACCGTGTCATACGAGTTGCCTTCATACGGGAGAGGCTGACCGGCCTGAGGTGTGTTTTTCCCGTACACGTTGATCCAGCGACCATCCGGTGTCTGAACCGTCTCTGATTGCTCGTGCTTGGCGAGCATCTGCCTCGGCGGGTTGGGGATCACCCGCTCACCGGCCTGCATCTGGTACAGACCAGTCCGCGGCACGACGCCGCCCCGGTCCATGATCCCGATGGGGTTCGGCTGCTCCTCCGGAGGTGGCGCGAGGGGTGAAGTCGCTGGGATGTTGGACTGCCCACCAGCCTCGTACTGGCCCGTGGCCGGGTTGAACTGCATCGGGATGGCTCCGGCGACAGGAGCGGCACTTGATGGTGGCGTCGCCGTCGAGGCTGGCTGTGGTGCTGGAGTCGGCTCCTGCCACGGCTCCGGCGCGGGCAGTGGCGGTGCCGCGAGAGCGATGTTTCCCTGCTCGTCGGCCCATCCCTGGCCCGGCTTGAACGTGTACCCAGCCTCTGCGGCCTGGTAGGTTCTCTCCGGCGCAGGGGCAGGGTCGTACCCTGCCGCTTGCGTACCTTCGAACCCTTGTTGGTGCTGAGCTTCGCGCTGTTGGTACGCGTACATCTCCGCCGGGTTATCTGGTGCTGCCCCAAAGCCGTAATCCCCGCCGCCGGCCCGGAGGGATTCCAGGTACGGCTTCTGCGCCGCCGTCTGAGGGAGCCACGGCTGATTCGCCATCGCTTCGGTGAGCGCGGTCTGGGAGACGCGATCCCGCTCGGCCTGGCGCATCAGAGCCGCGAATTCTGGTGAGTCAATCGCCACGCCACGGCCGTTCTGGAGGGCGTTGATGACATCGTCTTCGGAGACGTAGACCCCCGCCATCCTGCTGAAGGCGAGAATGTTGGGCCGGATCTGCTCTCGGGCCCTGAGCTCGATCACCTGCTCTCGGATGTTGCTGAGGACGGCCTGGTTGATATTGGTCTTGTAATCAGGCGCGATTCCGGCCTGGACCTCGACGCCGAAGTCTTCGGGATTCTGCATCAGCCTATCGAAGAACTGCTGCGGCGTTGGCGCGTTCGGGTCAATGCCGCCGCCCCCATAGAGGCCGAGATACTGCCAGTCGGGCCGTCCCCCCTGCGCCTTCGCGAAGACGTTGAAGGCGGTGGCATCGAGTCCCTGGTGCCATTGGTCCGCGGCATTGTCACCAGAAGCACCGCCGACCAGCGGCGTGGACCAACTGCGGAGCAGTTGATACAGATCGGCCTGGGTCGTCGTCACCCCTTGAATCCTCTTGATGAGCTGCTGGGCCATGTTGCCGGTCGCGCGTACCTCGAGGGCCTCCCGAACCGGGTGCGGCTGGCCGTAGGACTTCTGGAGGTTGAACTTCACAGCAGCGCCGACTCCCATGAAAATCATGCCCGCTGGCGGGTAGGCGATGCTCGCGGCGATCACGGCGGCATCAATGGCGGTCGACGCCGCCTTCTGGTCGTTGGGGATATCTGGATCTATGGCCGTGGCGACGAGATTGGCGGCCGACCCAACCCCGGCAAGATACGGCGTCAGAGCTGCTGTGGCCTCAAACGATGGAGCAACAGCGGCCCCGATCTGGGCCGCCCCACCCACGCCCCGTACGGCTCTCTGTGCCGCTGTTTGATCGCCCTCGTCCGATAGGGCCTGTGCAATCGTGATCGCCCCGCTGGCGGCACCAGCGACCCGACCGATCCCAATTCCGCGTTCCTGTGGTTGGACGCCGCCTTCAGCCGCGTCGAAGGCTCCAGGCGCGAGCATTGGGCCGACACCGCCGCCTGGTTCAATGCCAGCCCCGAAGGCATCAATCGGCGTCAGGATGTCGCGAATTTCTACCGCTCCATAGCCCAGATCCGCCAGCGACTTGACATCGGCCGCGTTCAGCGTGCCGGCGTCAATCAAGGCTTGTAGGCTTGGATCAGGAGCAAAACGACCAGTTGGGTCCTGGAACAGAATCGGCGCCGGCTCGCCGCCCACCATCGGGATCTGGCCCTCTTCCACTCGACCACCGGCGGTCAATCGCCCTTGGCCCATTGGTACCGGTGTCGTGGTATTGGAGCCCATGATCTGAGCGATCTGCTGCTCGTTGAAGCCGAGGCCCGCGAGGCGGAGCGCCATGTCCTGACCTGGCTGGACGCCTCCCTCGGCTGCATCGAAGGCCCCTGGCGCGAGCGTTGGGCCACCGTCTTGGCCGAACTCGATATTGGGTTGACCGGGTCGGACGCCGCCCTGTTCTGCGTCAAAGGCTCCGGGCTCGAGGGTGCTGGGATCAATATCCTCAATGATCTGCCGAGCCCCCGGTGTCTTGGCGAATTGCTTGGCGAGACCGAGCACTTGCTTCGCCATCGCGAGCCCCTGGGCGGTACTGGAAGGGCCACCTGGTTTCTGGGCTGGAGGCTGGATAGGCCGAGACGGTGCCGAGCTCGATCGCAAGAGCCTCATCACCTCTTGTCGAAGCTCGGGAGGCAACGTGTTGGGATCGAGGGTACCGTTCGCGACGAGGCGGGCCAATTGACCAGCATCCCCCCTGCCGATCAGCGTCTCAACTGGCGGGGCCGGCTGGTTCCCTCGTCCCCTCGCACGACCGACCGGGACACCGCCACCGGAGATGGCTGGGGCCGGAGGCGAGAGCGCCATACCGCCCCTCAGGGGGCCGAGCCCGAACCTCGGTTGGAACAGTCCCCCACGAACGACTGGAGGGATGCGCCAGAATGGGGCGGCCGGACCGCCACCACCACGAGAGAACGGAGAACGGATGAGCCCTCTAGCCGAGAGGCGCTGGAGCTCTTCCTCGGGCACGAGCCCGAGCCGGATCGCCTCTTCTAATGAAATTTTCGCGATAGCCGCTCACCCCTCTCAGGATGGCGGCGTCGCGTTTTTGCGGTGGTCCGCCGGGACTGTGATTCTAGTTTACGGCACTAGAAGCCGGAGACGACTAGGACTTCCTTCGTCAGTTGAGCGTCGGTGCCTCGGAGAGCTCGATCGGGCATGAGGCCCATGGGGAGGCACAGGGTCAGTGGCTACTGCTTGAAGGAGCCGAAGAATTTCGAGCGCGCTGAAGCCGACCACCCCTGTCCACCTCGAGCTGGCGGTACATCTTCGGCCGGTACTTCCGCCAGTGCACCTTGATCTCCAGCGCGAGCGGGTCGAGCGGGTACTCCTTGCTCACCGGGTGTCTCCTCTCCTCACTCAGTGTCCCCCCAATGGCCCGACGGAGCCGGCTCAAAAAGCGCGGCCTGGGGCGGCCGCTTGGCTACGCCGTGATGTCCGCATTCTCGGCATGGCTCCCCCCCCCCCCCCCCCCGGGGGGGGAGTTCCCCCAGGAAGGAACCCCCAGCCAAACCGTTCGGGTTGGGCCTTTTCGCGAGGGACCCCAAGCCA
>Ga0184623_10001308_pt1 | contig 10838 bp, 9 predicted proteins | sample PLM1_100_b1_FD_133138 | JGI IMG/M metagenome (GOLD analysis project Ga0184623, IMG submission 133138) | Groundwater sediment microbial communities from an aquifer in East River, Colorado, USA - PLM1_100_b1 | ecosystem: Environmental > Terrestrial > Soil > Riparian zone | place: USA: East River...
TCGACGACGGCGGGGCCGCCGACGAGCTCCTGCATGTCTCTGGGGCCCTGGCCGGGCAGCCCGACCGGGACGTAGCCGATCTCGCCTGCGCCGCCGCGAGCGCCACGCAGGAGGTTGCCGCCCAGGTCGATGGCGAGGCCGAGGCCTTCGCCGAACCAGAGCAGGGCGAAGCTGCCGCCACCGGCCGCCACGCCGCGGCCGCGCTCGGCGATCGCGGCCAGGTTGACGTCGTTTTCGACCTCGACCGACGCGCCGACGCGCTCGCCGAGCTGGGTGACCAGACCCACCCGGTCGAACCCGTTGATGTCGATGTGCCGGATGACGCCCGCGGCGGCGTCGTAGGAGCCGGGCACGCCCAGGTGGACGTGCGTGACGCCGGTCCGGTCGAGGCCGGCCAGCGCCGTCAGCCGCCCGACGATCTCCTCGATCGCCTTGAGCGGGTCGGTGGTCTCCACGTTGACCCGGTCACGGGCTCGTGCGTGGACGGTGCCCGCGAGGTCGACGAGGGCGGAGGTGAACTCGGGCCGGGTCAGGTCGGTGGTCTCGCGGACGGACACGGCCACCGCGTAGGCAGCGGCCGGGTTCGCGGCGTAGATCTCCGCGTTGGGACCTGGACCGCCCCGGGTGTGACCCACCACGATGGCCAGACCGGCGTCGGTGAGCCGGCGCAGGACGTCGGAGGTGGTCGGCTTGGACAGACCAGTGAGCTCGCGCAGGTCGCCCCTGGTCAGGGTGCCCCGATCAAGCAGGTGGGCGAGGGTCGCGCTCTCGTTCATGGCGCGCAGGAGCTTCGACGAACCGGCCAATCGCCCCGGGGACGCGGCCCGCGGCTGGTGGCGCAGCATCTCGGCTCCCTCACTTTCGCGTCGCTTCAGCGGCATGCGCTTAGCGATACTAGTGGATCAGAACTGTTAGGCAAACTGACTAACTAAAGTCGGAGACTAAACGAGCAGGATGCCGCCGTCAAGAGGATAAATCGGACAGTAGGAAGAGGGGATCGTCCGGACGTCTGGTCTGTCCTGGACTGTCTCCGCAAGACAGTGCACAGTGGAATGAGCGGAAATAGTGGACAGAGGACCGACAAAGTGGCAGCGTAGAGGCATGGCGGAAGCAGGAATTAACGCAACCGCAGCAGCCGTCCTCGGCTTGCTGCATGAAGGACCCATGACAGGAGGCCAGCTTATGGCCTCCGCGGACCGGCGCCTTGGGGCGTACTGGTCGATGACTCGCAGTCAGGTCTATCGCGAGCTGCCGGCGCTGGCCGAACTCGGCTACGTCAAGCTGGGCAAACCCGGTCCCCGGGCCAGCCAGCCCTACGCGATCACCGCGGCCGGCAAGCGCGCGTTCACGCGCTGGCTCGCCGAGTCGCCGGGAAAGGACCTGTTGCGCAACCCCACCGCGCTGCGCGTGGCCTTCGGCTCGCAGCACAGCGCCGGGCAGCTCAAGGAGCTGATGTCGGGGGCGAACGATTACCACACCGAGGCGCTGGCGCTCGCCAGGGAGCAGGTCAAGGAGGCGAAGAAGGAGGGGGACGAGTACGGCGCCGCGGCGCTGGACTTCGCTGTCGCCTATCACAAGGCCGCCCTCGCCTGGCTGAAGACCGCGCCGAGCAAGTAGCGGGATCTCCTGCTGCTCGACTAAGTAAACGGAGATACCTCGGTGTGGGCGTCCAAGACTGCCCACACCGGGGTATTTCTCATTGCGGGTCCGCGTAGTCTTATCTGACGTGAGTGTTGCCGATTACGCCGATCAGTTCAAGCAGCTCGATGCCACGCTGCGCAATGTCGAGCAGGTCCTCGACCTCGACAGGCTGCGCCGGGAGAAGGCCGAGCTGGAGGAGCAGGCGTCCGTCCCGAACCTGTGGGACGACCAGGCCAAGGCGCAGCAGGTCACGTCACAGCTGTCCTACGTCAACAGCGAGATCAGCAAGATCGAGTCGCTGCGCCGGCGGCTGGACGACGCGCAGATTCTGCTGGAGCTCGCCGAGGCCGAGAGCGACCCGTCGTCGGTCGCCGAGGTCGGCACCGAGCTGACCAGCCTGGCCAAGGCGATCGAGGAGATCGAGGTCCGCACCCTGCTGTCCGGCGAGTACGACGTCCGGGAGGCGCTCGTCACGATCCGCGCCGGCGCCGGCGGTGTTGACGCCGCCGATTTCGCCGAGATGCTCCTGCGGATGTACCTGCGCTGGGCCGAGCGCCACCACTACCCGACCGAGGTTTACGACACCTCCTACGCGGAGGAAGCCGGCCTGAAGTCAGCCACCTTCGCGGTGAAGGCCCCCTACGCGTACGGGACGCTCAGCGTCGAGGCCGGCACCCACCGCCTCGTGCGCATCAGCCCCTTCGACAACCAGGGCCGCCGGCAGACCAGCTTCGCCGGTGTCGAGGTGCTGCCGGTCGTCGAGCAGACCGACCACATCGACATCCCCGAGAACGAGATGCGGATCGACGTCTACCGGTCCTCCGGCCCCGGCGGCCAGTCGGTCAACACCACCGACTCGGCGGTACGCATCACGCACATCCCCACCGGCATCGTCGTGACCTGCCAGAACGAGAAGTCGCAGCTGCAGAACAAGGCCGCCGCTCTGCGCGTACTGCAGGCTCGGCTGCTGGAGCGCAAACGACTGGAGGAGCTCGCGAAGATGGAGGGCCTCAAGGCCGACGCGGCTGGTTCCTGGGGCGACCAGATGCGCAATTACGTGCTCCACCCGTACCAGCTGGTCAAGGATTTGCGCACGGAGCAGGAGACTGGCAACCCGACCGCGATCTTCGACGGCGAGCTCGACAGCTTCATCGAGGCGGGCATTCGCTGGCGCAAGCAGCAGCAGATGGCGGCCTGACTCCCTCGATCGGACAGTAACGTCTGATCGAAAGGGTGAAGGTTTGTCCTCGGCAGGGTGGGCGCGGCCATTCACCATCGAGCCGGACCGGCTAGACTCTCGCCCGTGATTCGGCTCGAGCATGTGACCAAGACCTATCCGAAGGCGTCCCGACCCTCCCTGGACGACGTGTCGGTCTCGATCGAGAAGGGGGAGTTCGTCTTCTTCATCGGTCCGTCCGGCTCTGGCAAGTCGTCCATCATCAAGATGTTGCTGCACGAGATCCACCCGAACCGGGGCAAGGTCGTCGTGAACAACAGGGACGTGACCTCCATCCGCGGCTGGCGGATCTCCAGCTTCCGGCGTTCGATCGGCTGTGTCTTCCAAGACTTCCGGCTGCTGCCCAACCGCACGGCATACGAGAACGTGGCCTTCGCGCTGGAGGTCATCGGCAAGTCGAAGGCGGTCGCCCGGCGCGTCGTCCCCGAGGTGCTGGAGCTCGTCGGCCTGGGCGGCAAGGAGCACCGCTACCCGCACGAGCTGTCCGGTGGTGAGCAGCAGCGTGTCGCGGTCGCCCGGGCGTTCGTGAACCGGCCGCTGATCTTGCTGGCCGACGAGCCCACGGGAAACCTCGACCCCGACACGTCGATCGAGATCATGCGGTTGCTCGACCGGATCAACCGGACCGGCACGACCGTCGTCATGGTCACCCATGACTCCAACATCGTGAACCAGATGCGCCGCCGCGTTATCGAGATCGAAGGCGGCCGGATCGTTCGAGACCAGGCCCGCGGCGTCTACGGCTGAGCCCTGTTGACCCGATCGATCTGACGCCCCCTTCCTCCGGAGGAATTCCCCGATGCGTGCGAAATACGTCCTGACCGAGGTCTTCGTCGGCCTGTGGCGAAACGTCACGATGACCATCGCGATGATCATTACCATGGCCGTCTCCCTGACCATGCTGGGCGCCAGCCTGATGCTCTACTTGCAGGTCGGCGAGATGAAGGACTGGTACTACGACCGGGTCCAGGTCTCCGTCTTCCTCACCGACGACATCTCCGACCAGCAGCGGGCCTCGCTGGAGACCAAGCTGAAGGAGGACCCGGCGGTCGAGAAGGTCTTCTACGAGGACCAGGACACCGCCTACAAGCGGTTCAAGGAGCAGTTCCGGGACCTGCCCGACCTGGTCCGCTCGGTCGGCCCGGAGTCGCTGCCGGCGTCGTTCCGGGTCACTCTGAAGGACCCGGAGAAGTCGACGCAGTTCGCCAAGGCTCTGGAGGCCGCCGCCGGTCTGGAGCAGACCGACGAGACCGCCACCGATGGGGCGACGCCGTCTCCGTCCGCGAGCGCTTCGCCTGCCGCGTCGGCGGGGACGACGACTGCTGCGGCTCCCGTCGACCAGCCCTTGGCGGGGATCAAACAGGTGGTCGACCAGAAGAAGCTCCTGGAGAAGATCTTCGGCATCATCGGCTCGATCCAGAGCATGGCGCTGATTGTGTCGGTGGCGATGGGCGTCGCGGCGCTGCTGCTGGTGGCCAATACGATCCAGGTCGCCGCGTACAGCAAGCGACGCGAGGTCGCGGTCATGAAGCTGGTCGGCGCCTCGAACTGGTTCATCCAGGCGCCGTTCGTGCTGGAGGCGGTCTTCGCCGCCGTGCTCGGCTCCTTGCTGGCCTTCCTCGCCCTCGTGGGGGGCAAGGTGTTCCTCATGGACGGCTCGCTGAAGGATCTCAATCAGATCCTCACCCCGCTGGAATGGGGGACGGTCATCCTGATGCTGCCCATCCTCGCCGGGATCGGCGCGACGGTGAGCTCCGTGACCGGCTGGATCACGCTCCGGGCGTACATCAAGAAGTAAGTCCCCTTTAGGGGTATTTCGCCGATACGGCGTCGTATATCGGTAAGCTGCCGATATGCGGCGCCGCTTCGGGTTTCGAACGTCCGGGGTACTTCTGCTTGCTGTGGCGGCGGTGCTCGCCGCGGGGTCCGGTGGTGCCCAGGCGAAGCCAGACGACCCCCACGACGACTACGCGCGCATCCAGGCGGAGCTGAAGAAGACCGGCACGGCCCTCGATGGCGCGACCCAGCGAGCCGCCGATGCTGTCGCGCGCTACCAGGCCGCCATCGCGGCGCTGCCAGCAGCAGAAGACCGGGTCGCCGAGGCCCGCGGGACCGTGGTAGCGGCGACCACCCAAGCCGCCACCGCTCAGCGCAAGGCCACCCAGGCGACCGAGGCGCGGCAGGCAGCCGAAGCGGTCGTCGAGGAGAAGTCCGCAGTCGTCACCCAGGCGCGCGAGCGGCTCGGCTCGTTCGCCGCGGCGGCCTACACGGGCAGCGCGGTCGCCGAGCTCAACATGCTCCTGGAGGTCCGGTCGCCGGACGAGATGGTCCAGCGTGTCGGCTACCTCCAGCGCATCACCGAGAACCAGCGCGCCGCGATCGATCGCGCCCGGGCGGCCCGGCTCGCCGCCCGTTCCGCCGCGAACGAGGCGGAGCTGGCCGGGCGCGCCGCGGTCGACGCGCAGCGGGCGGCTCAGGAACGGCTGGCCGAGGCGCAGACCGCCCAACGGGAGGCCGCAGCCGCCGAGGCCGGCCTGGTCTCGCTGGCCGCCGAGCGCAAGGCCGCCAGCGAGGTGGCCGACGCCGAGCGGGCGGCGGTCCTGCAGCGCTACCAGGAGCAACGCGAGGAATCCGACCGCATCGCGGCGCGACTGCGCGAATGGGAGGCGGCCCAGCGCACCCGCGGCCCGGTGCTGCAGATCGGCGCCCGGCTGCTGACCCCCGTACGCGGCTGGAAGTCCAGCGACTTCGGCATGCGCTACGACCCCTACTACCACGTCTGGCAGCTGCACGCCGGGGTCGACCTGGCGGCCGACGGGGGCACGCCGATCTACGCGGCCGCCGACGGAGTGGTCTCCTACGCGGACTGGGCCGGCGGCTACGGCAACTACACCTGCCTGCGGCACGGCCGCTACCACGGCGAGACGATGAGCACCTGCTACGGCCACCAGTCCCGGATCGTCGTCTCGCCGGGCCAGCGCGTCCGGGCCGGGCAGCTGATCGGCCGGGTCGGGACCACCGGCGCCTCCACCGGCAACCACCTGCACTTCGAGGTACGCCTAGACGGCCGCCCGGTGAATCCGCTGCCTTACCTGCCCTCCTGCCTCTGTTGAAAAGCCTCGCCGACGGCAAGCCGCCGGCGATCGCGTTCGGCGCACAGACCTGTGGCCGAGCCGAATCCGCTCGCCGCGATCTTGACGGCTGGGTAGACTTGCTCGGCCGCCGGGGAAAGGCGGGCCGATCGCTAGCCGCCGGAGGAGGGTGAGCCGTGCCACGGGAGAAGGGTCGCAAGGTCGTCGCGTCGAATCGCAAGGCGCGCCATGACTACGCCATCCTCGATACGGTCGAGGCGGGCCTCGTGCTCACCGGTACGGAGGTCAAGTCGCTGCGGATGGGCCGGGCCTCGCTGGTGGACGCCTTCGCCCAGGAGCGTGACGGGGAGATCTACCTGCACCAGCTGCACATCCCGGAATACACCCAGGGCACCTGGACGAACCATGAGCCCCGGCGGACGCGCAAGCTGCTCATGCACCGGGCGGAGATCCAGAAGCTGGTCGGCAAGCTGCAGGAGTCGGGGTTGACGCTGATCCCGCTGACGCTCTACTTCTCCGACGGCTGGGCGAAGGTGGAGCTCGGGCTCGCGCGGGGCAAGAAGTCGTACGACAAACGTCAGGATCTCGCGACGCGGGATGCCAACCGCGAGATCCATAAGGCGTTGGGCCGCCGCAACAAGGGGATCGAATAGGCCGTCGAATAGCCGACCGGGTCAGGTGGAGCCTGGTGGTGTGGCGGTATCGTGCGTGTCGCTTCACGTTTCACACACCAGGCCGGGGCACGCGCGAGCGGCCCGCTCCGGCCGGCGACGGGAGGACATGCGCAGTGGCTAGGCATCGGACCGGGGAGGAAGGGTTCGGCGACGAGGCTGACCCGACGGAGGTGATGCCCGCGATCGGTCCCGACGGCCCGCGACGGGGCACGTTCACCGCCAGCCCGCTCTTGCTTGCAGCTGGGGGTGTGGCGCTGGCACTGGTCTTCGTGGTCGGCGCATGGGCGCTGACCGGTGGCCGCGGCGACGACGACCCGCTGGTATACCCGTGGAGCTCGCAGACGCCCGGGCAGATCGACGTCTCGATCAGCTTGGAGCCGACGGACCTGCCCACCACCGAACCGACTCCGGTGATCGAGGCGACCGGCACTGCGGACCCGTCCGCGACGGCGTCCGGCCCTGTGTCCGCCACGCCCACGCCGAGCTCGACGGTGCCGAAGTCGGGCAGTGTCACGGCGGCGCTCTCCCAAGCCAGCCCCTACGCGGACGGCTACGTGGTCAGCTATCGGGTCACCAACCAGGGCTCGTCAGCGGTGTCCGGCTGGCGGATGGAGCTCTGGTTCAGCGACAACTTCGTCCTGAAGGACGTCTGGAACGCCAATGATCTCGTCAAGGAGCCGCGCCACCTCGTGCTCACCTCGACGCGCGGCCTCGACCCGGGCGCCAGCGTCGACGTCGGCATCCGTGCGGAGAAGCTCGGCTCCAATCTGGGGACCCCCCTGTCATGCACCATTGACGGCCGGTCGTTCCCATGCGTGCCGAAATGGACCAGTTAAATCGTGTACAAACCGAGGACAGCGGACCAGGGCGGAATCGGAATATAGTCCAGCGCGTGAGCGAGATAAGCGTAGACGTCGATCTTGTGCACCCGCCGGAACGCGTCTGGCGGGCGCTGACAGACCGCCGCCAGCTCGCGATCTGGTTCATGGAGACCGATCTTGAACCCCGCCCCGGAGCGGTCGGCAGGGCCTTCCCCAGCGGCATCTCCGGCTTCACTGGACCCTTCGACATCGAGGTCGCCTCGGTCGCCGCCGAACGGCTGCTGGTCATGCGGTGGCGCGGCGATCAACTGCATGCCGAGATGCGCTGGGAGCTGGAGGAGATCGACGGCGGCACCCGGTTGCGGATCAGCCAGTCCGGCTTCCTCGGGGTGAACGGCACGCTGCGGCGGCGCGAGCTGCGCCGCGCGTACCAGCAGATTTTTGGGGAAGAACTGCCCGCGATGCTGGAGCGGACCGCGATGGCCGACTCACCCGCGATCCCGCGGCAGCGCGTGAAGCAGCAGCTCATCGGCGTGAGCATGGTGCCGGCCGCGGGGCATTCGGTGGAAAACGAGCTTCCGTCGGCCGCTCCCCGGCCGCCGGTCGACCCCTCCGACCTGCGCGACCCCTCGGATCCGTGGGCGCTGAGCGACCCGTCGGTCTCCGCCGGCGTCGCGCTGCCGAAGGCACCCGTCGAGCCGCCAAGCGCCGAGATCACCCCGCCGCCACATGGCCTGGCCAGTCGGTTCGCCTCCGCCTTCCCCCTGCATGAGCGGGTACGCGCGGCGGCGATCACGGCGACGGTGGCGTTGATCGTCGTGACGATCGGCTGGCTGTGGCTGACCCGGCCGATGCAGGTCGACGCCCCAGCCGGGTCGCTGTCGGCCGAGACGCACGAGCCTGGATTCGGCGCGCTCCCCGCACCACAGTCGCCCGGGGCCATGCCGAGCACGACGGGCAGCGCCAGCATCGGGCCTGGCGGCGTTGTCGTTCCCGGCGGCAGCGGTGCGCCGACGCAGTCCGGCGGAGCCGGTGCACAGCCGAGCACGGAGGCGGCCCAGAGCGGTACGCCCGACCTGATGCCGGCGTTGACTGCGGAGTACTCCACGCAGAGCTCGACCGGCCTGCTCGGCTATGAGGTCTCCGTGACGGTCACGGTGCACAACCCGGGCACCTCGCCGCACAGCGGCTGGACCGTGCTGCTGAGCATCCCCGACGGGGCGTCGATCGAGTCCTCGTCCAGCTCGGTGGAGGCGTCGAAGTCCGGCGGGCAGGTGACGGTCACTCCCAAGGAGACCAGCAAGGTCGTCAACTCCGGCAGCGACATCGTCTTCACGGTCAAGTTCAGCGGCGGATCGCTGCTCGGCATCGGCAGCGGCGGCGTGACCGCGTGCACGATCGACGGTGCCGCCTGCGCCAAGGCCTGACCTCCTACGATGGCGGGGTCGCCCATCAGGAGGACCCATGTCACGCTGTTCACACTCGGCGCTCCCCGGCGCGACAGGGACCCCTAGTTCATGATCAACGCGGAAGTATGGGAAAGGCCCCGGCCCGGGGGTCCGGGTCGGGGCCTTTGGCCAAAGGTGGAGGTGCGGGGAATCGAACCCCGGTCCCTCGCCGCCTTAGCAGGGCTTCTCCGAGCGCAGCTCGCTGTGCCTTTCTCGGCCCCACCAATCACGCGAGCGAGTTGGTGTGACGGGCCCAGTCGCGATTGATCTCGCCGCCCCAGCCCCGCGACAGGACTAGATTGGCCAGCCTACTAACTGATGCCGGTGAACTGGGACGTAGGCGTTCCCAGACCGACAGATCCGCTACCTAGTCTTAGGCGACGAGGGCGAGATCAGTGCGCTTAACATTGGCGCTTATTGTTTTTCGACGTCGATTAACGAGACGGCGTCGACTTCCTCGGCTCGCTTCTCCTGCCGCAACGTACGCGGTCGAAACCTGTCACCCCCGAAGGGCATCGCTCGGGTGAGCGACTCGTCAAGATTAGCGCCTGCGGGGCAGGAATGCATCCGGTTATGCGCGTCACACCGGACAGCGCAGACAAACAGGAGAAAAGAGTCAGGAGCGCAGGTAGGCCAGTACGGCCAGGACGCGCCGATGGTCGTCGCCGGCCTGCGGCAGGTCCAGCTTGCCGAAGATGCTCCGGACGTGCTTGTTGACCGCCGCCTCGGTGACGAACAGGGCCTTAGCCACCGCCGCGTTCGAGCGGCCCTCCGCCATCAGCGCCAGCACCTCCCGTTCCCGGGGGCTGAGCCGTTCCAGGGGATCCCGCCGGCGGCGCAGCAATTGGCGTACCACCTCGGGGTCGACGACGGTGCCGCCCTCGGCGACCCGCGTGACGGCCTGGACGAAGTCGGTGATCGCGCCGACGCGGTCCTTGAGCAGGTAGCCGACGGCCAGGCCGCCGCCGGAGTCCAGCAGCCGGACGGCGTAGGACTGCTCGACGTACTGGCTGAGAACCAGAACCGGCAGGCCGGGGTTGTCCTGCCGGAGCTCGACCGCGGCACGCAAGCCGTCGTCGGCGTTGCCCGGCGGCATCCGGACGTCCGTGATGAGCAGGTCCGGGCGGGCCGAGCGGACCGCTGGACCGATCGCACCGGCGTCGCCGACCGCGTCTACGACCTCGTGGCCGAACCGGCGCAGCAGCCCGATCAGGCCCTCGCGCAGCAGCAGGGAATCCTCGGCCAGAACTATCCGGAGTGGCATGGAATCTCCACGTGCAGCAGGGTCGGACCGCCGGGCGGGCTGGACAGGCGCACCCGGCCGTCGAGAACCGCTACGCGGTCGGCCAGACCGGTCAGGCCACTGCCGCGAGCGGGATCGGCGCCGCCCACGCCGTCGTCGCGGATCTCCAGGACGAGCAGATCGGGGTCGAGGCGGCCACGGACCCCGGCCCGGGTCGCGTGGGCGTGCTTGGCGATGTTGGCGAGCGCTTCGGCGATCACGAAGTACGCGGTGACCTCGATCGTCCCAGGCAACCGGCCCGGAAGCCGGACGTCGACGTCGACCGGGATCGGCGCGCGGTCGGCGAGTTCGGCGACCGCCGCCGCCAGCCCATGATCGGTGAGCACCTGCGGATGCACCCCGCGGATCAGGTCGCGCAGCTCGGCGAGGACCAGGGTGACCTGCTCCTGGGCGCTGTCGAGCTGCTCGGAGAGCTGACCGAACTCCTGGCGGCTCGCGCGAGCACTCCCCGGCCCCGAATCGGCTTCGGCGTCGAGCCGGGCGAGTCCCAGGTGGACGCTCAGCGAGACCAGCCGCTGCTGCGCACCGTCGTGCAGGTCGCGTTCGATCCGGCGGCGTTCTCCCTCGAACGCGTCGACGAGCCGGGCCCGCGAGCGGGTCACCTCCTCCAGCCGTTCGCCGA
>Ga0184623_10001309_pt1 | contig 10834 bp, 17 predicted proteins | sample PLM1_100_b1_FD_133138 | JGI IMG/M metagenome (GOLD analysis project Ga0184623, IMG submission 133138) | Groundwater sediment microbial communities from an aquifer in East River, Colorado, USA - PLM1_100_b1 | ecosystem: Environmental > Terrestrial > Soil > Riparian zone | place: USA: East River...
CGGCCAGATCGGCCAGGCGGCCTACTCGGCATCGAAGGGCGGCGTGGTGGGCATGACGCTCGCGGTTGCGCGCGATCTGTCGCGCGACGGCATCCGCGTGTGCACCATCGCGCCGGGCATCTTCGAGACCCCGATGCTGCTCGGCATGCCCAAGGACGTGCAGGATGCGCTCGGCAAGCAGGTGCCGTTCCCGCCACGCCTGGGCAAGCCCGCGGAATACGCCGCGCTCGTCAGGCACATCATCGAGAACGAAATGCTGAACGGCGAAACGATCCGCCTGGACGGCGCGATCCGGATGGCGCCGAAGTGATTTGGAACGAGGCGGGTTGTATCAGGCCACTTCAAGAAGTGCGCGCGGGTTTTTATCGGCGACCATGAGCAAGGTCTTTGCTGCGCCAGACGGTGCGCGACGACCCTGCTCCCAGTCTTGCAGTGTTCGAACCGATACCCCGAGTAACTGAGCGAATCTTGCTTGGGAAAGGCCCGTCTTTTCTCGAATGCCCGCGACATCGGGCACGTTGATTACCCGCCCGTACTCCCCCCGCTTGATTTCGCGCAAGCCTTGAAGAATCTCCAGACCAATGTTGCGTTTGACTTTAGCCATCGTTCACTTCCTTTCGAATCTGACGCAAAACGTGAGCGGGAATATTTTCCGCCACGTTCTTCGGATACATCGTCAACATCCAGATCACGCCTTGGGCCAGCTTGGCGAAGTAGATAACCCGGTAGCCGCCACGTTTTCCCCGCCCAGCGGCGCGCCAGCGAAGTTTGCGTACACCACCCGATCCGGGGACGACGTCTCCGGCGTTCGGGTTGCCAATCAACGCGACCTGAAGTTCTCGGTACTCCTCATCGGACAAGTAATCATCGACCAAACGGGTGAATAACTTTGTCTCGATGAAACTGTACACCGCGGTATTATACGGCGGAGCCGTATAATGTGTGCGCCCAGCATGGGCGCGATCTTGGAGGTGAAAGTCCTCTCGTGAGCTGGCCACAGCGAACGAAGCGAAGCGCAACTGCGCGAGGGCGACCGAGCGTGGGAAGGAAGCGCGGAGCGAAACCGCGAGCCGATGGACAAGAACCGGATATAAGGCGCTGCCGAGCAGGGCGAGCGGGCACAATTCCGCGAAGCTCTCGTGGTCAAGGTTTAGGCGGCGTAGATCTGGCGGTTGTGCGGTGAAGGATCGTGTTCTTACCTGGGGAGGTCTCGCTTTACGGCTGAAAGGCCGACGTGGCGACGCGGAGCGAGAAGTCAGCAAAGGCCGTAGTAGCCGTGAGGCGAAGGGCCGAAGGAATGGGAGGGGAAGCCCTCTGGTTCTCGGATTTGGAGTGTCTCAGATGTTCGCGTCAGCGAAGCTCGCCAATAAGTCAGACTGGGTGAAGCCTGAATGGCTGTGGCAGCGAGAAATCAGATCGGGCGGATCAGAAATCAGCAACCCCGGGCGATGCGCCGGGACTTATATCCAGTGCATTGACCTCAACCATTCCAACCGCCCGGTGCGGACCCGCATGCCGGGTGGTGTGGGAGGGGTGCGCTCAAGTTGAGCGCCCCCTATCCCGATCAAAGCTTGGATCCGCGCCTTGCCGCTCAATCGGCTTTGATTCCCGCTTCACGAACGACTTTCGCGTACCGCGCCGCTTCGGACTGCAAGAACGCACCGAACTGTTCCGGCGTGCCCGGAGCAGGGGACATTCCGTAGGTCTTGAGCTTTTCCTGTATCTCCGCGTTGCGCAGGGCGCTCACCAGCTCGGCGTTGAGGCGCGAGATCGCAGACGGCGGTGTCGCGGCCGGCACGACCAGCCCGCTCCAGTTCGTCGATTCGATCTCGGGATATCCGGCCTCCCGTATGGTCGGTACGCGAAGAAGCAGGTGCAAGCCTGCTTCAAAGCGATCTGTTCGATCGCGCTGCTATGCGGCTTACTTGCTCGTATGAGAACTGCGGCGCACCAGCGCGCTGCGAGGCATGCTCGATAGTGATGAAGCAAATATTGCCATCAGCGTCAACGTCGAGCACGGTGTTCTCATCGAGATCACGGGTTTCGGCCACCGGCGAATCTCGAAACTCGATGAGCAAGGTGTCTGTGTCAGCGAAGTAGCGAACTTTCATGGCGCGAACCTTCGATCAAAGAATGCGTTGTGCACGGTCTCTCCAGGTTATGTGGCATCGCTCAAGTCTCGCTTGGCTGCCGCCTCTTTCCGCAGCTTTCCGAATCCTCGGTGACCCAGTTTCTTCTCCATGCCTTTCCCGAGCTTGTTCGGTTTGCAAAGAAGACACCCGGCCCGTCGTTGCTTGGGGCGTTTGCGCTTGTGGTTCATGTCACAGTCCATTCTCGTGCCACATAACGTATGCGGCGCTCGCGAAGCACATCATTGAAAATGAAATGCTGAACGGCGAAACGATTCGGCTGGACGGCGCGATCAGGATGGCGCCGAAGGATCTGCTTTATCGCGTGACCCGCCGTAGGTGTTGGCGCTATTAGTCGCGCTCCTTGGGATCGCGAGTAGCGTCTATGACTATGCCTAAGAAGACAAACGAAACGAAAACCATTAACGCAGCGGCGACGATATCCATGGTTACATTCCTTTCAACGACCTAATGTGACGCTCGATCCGCCGATGGAGTAGGAGAACACCAGCGGTCAGGGCTACAACGGTTATGACAGCCCCCACAGGAGAAGTGCCGTGGCAGTGCCAAGACTGGAAACGAACCACCCGGAGACGCTGATATCCGTTATCACAAGAATTCCCAACCAGATCTTGAGATAGGCGATTTGCTCCTTTGCAATGTCAAGGTCGGACATGAGTGAACATTCCCCCAGCTATTTCTGCAAAGGATACACCAAGTTCGTACTGGTGCGAGCTAAACGTCCGGGCTCAGCGGCGTGCGCTCGCCTTGCAGCCGCTCAATCGGCCTTGATTCCCGCTTCACGCACGACTTTCGCGTACCTCGCCGCTTCGGACTGCAAGAACGCACCGAACTGTTCCGGCGTGCCCGGAGCAGGGGACATTCCGTAGGTCTTGAGCTTTTCCTGTACCTCCGCGTTGCGTAGCGCCCGCACCAGCTCGGCATTGAGGCGTGAGATCGCGGACGGCGGTGTCGCGGCCGGCACGACCAGCCCGCTCCAGTTCGTGGATTCGATCTCGGGATATCCGGCCTCCCGCATCGTCGGCACATCGGGCAACACCTCGGCGCGCTCGGGCGTCGTGACCGCGAGCGGGCGGATCTTTCCGCTCTTTGCGAACGGCGCGACCGCGGACGCGTTGACGAACACCATGGGCAGGTGGCCTCCGGCGGCGGCCGTGAGCGCCGGCGCCTCGCCCTGAAACGGCGCGTGCACGATGTTGATGTTCGCGGCAAGCCTGAACATCTCGCCGATGACGTGGTGAGTGGTGCCAGCGCCGGGCGTTCCGTAGGCGATTTCGCCCGGCTTGGCGCGCGCGAGCGCGATCAGCTCCTGGATCGACTTCACCGGCACTGAAGGGTTGACGGCGAACGCCATCGGCAACGAGATCGTCTGGCCCACGGCCTTGAAATCTTTCAAGGGATCGTACTTGAGTCCCTGCCTGACCGCCGGATTGATGACGAAGCTAGGAAACACCACCAGCAGCGTGTGGCCGTCACCGGGAGCACGCGCGCCCAGCTCATACCCGATCACCGCCCCGCCGCCCGGCCGATTCTCCACGATCACCGACTGCCCCAGACCTTTCGCCATGTGCTCCCCCAGGAGCCGGCTCGTGATGTCGGCCGCGCCGCCCGGCGGGAACGGCACGATGATGCGCAGGGACTTCGAGGGGAAGGTCTGCGCGTGAACGGCGGTGAGGAATCCTGCGAGCGAAATGAGGAATGCTGCGGCAATGCGCGCGTTCATTGGATGGGCCTTCGTTTTAGTCCGTCCATGTCCTTGTTGAGCAGCGGGTTAGCGCGCGCTACCTGAGCGACGCGGCCAGATTGAAACACCGAGTTATACGGCTCGGCGGAATCTTGCAAAGACCTCTTCTGGAGTTGCACCGGAATCCGGATCGGCTTCGAACTCGGCCAGCCTGCGATCGAGCTCATCCTTTTGCCACTGGGTCAGCGGCAGTGCATCGGGAACCGCAGAAATGCTGTCCCAGATAACCTCGACCAAGCGCATGCGCTCCGCAACAGGGAGCGCAAGTATTTCAGCGACGAGTTCATGCTTCATGTGCATAGCCTACCACCATCATGTTGTGCGTGCGTTAGGCGTGCCCTGGCTGTTTCGCGATCGTGGTGCTCACCCAAGCCGTGATTCCGGCCGAGATAGCTGCCGCGAGGCTGTCTGGAACTTCCCACATTGTCCCTTGTTTGACCCTGCCTCGAACGTCGTCGGCAATATCCTTCGCGGCAGCATCCCACCAAGGATGCATCTTTAAGTGGTCGCTTGGGAACACAGGTCGGAAGTACATGCCTCGCTCATCTTCGTGCCAATCCAACACGATCGCCCAGCCGTAGAACCCCGGTTCGATACCACCGCTTGGCGCGTAAAAGAAAACAACTCGGTCACCAGCTCTGGGGCTGCCAGTGGATGCCTTTCTCCCGACCGGCCAGGACCAACGCTCATTCTCCCAAATGTCGACCCGGTAGCTGTTCGGCGGCCACTGGCGCTGATCCATTTGGTACAGCCACATTGTCATAGTCGTCTCCCGAAGTTGATAGGCACGCTTTCCTACTTTTTGCGCATCGACTTGAGGCGCGCACCGTAGTCCTTTGACTATCGTTCCCCTAAGAATGCCTTCGCCTCTTCGCTGCCGATCATGCCGATTGTGATTGGCATGATCGTACACCGACAGAGAAGCCGTTCACATGGCACAGGGTGCGTTTTCCAGAACTCATCGTCTACGGGCCTGACGTTACGTGATGCTTCAATACATTCACGCGGTGTTCGTTCGTCTCTAATGGTGCTCAATTGCAATCCGACCAAGAATGGTCTGAAGTCTGGATCAAAGTTGCATTGATCTCTATTGAGGGCATATTTCTTCGACTGAATGCGGTGGACTAGTAGCTCGCCCATTTCGTCGAACATCCTCTGCTCTGCATCGTGGAGCATCGCGTTTCGATATTTTGCGGCCATGTCTCGCACGCGTGCGGAAGGGCGCGGGGCCTTCCAGATGCGTTGCGCGATAGCAACCTTACTTCGCAGCCCTTTGATATCTACTGCCTCCGATAATGCAAGCTCTTTGATCTCAACGAGCTTCATGCGATCAGCCAGCACGTCCGCATCGGGTAGTTGTCCTATTCGCACTTCCGCGTCGGCAAGCTGCTCAACAGCGTGTCCCTCATGAGCGAATCGTTCATAGGCAAGCCAACGCCATCTATTGAGTCGGAATGCCTCGCTCGCGATGCGACGTGCTGCAGGAGTGTCTTCTGCGCGGCCCGGAGTCCCGATTAGTGGCAGGAGATCTTTGAAAAGTGATGCGAGTTTGTCCTTAGGTGCAACGATGTCGCGTGTCGACCATTCGAAGGCCTGCTCAAATTGAACGTCAGAGCTGCCCGAACCCATGTCGTTAGGCGGTAGGCCTGCTTTGGCATATCCGCGTGATCGGTCTGATCTTCGCGCCATCCGGACATTTATACACACCATGCCAGGATCGGTTGATAGCAAGATGGCCTTCGACGCCGCCTTTGTTAGTTCGGTGTACCACGTTCCAGTTTGCGCTCTCCAAGTCGTTCTCGAAGCAAATGCATTCGATCTGGACTTCGGGAACCAGGGAACGAAGACGTGTAATGATTTCCTCTCTGGTGTGTGAATCACAATACGCGATTTCTTCGACGATGCAATCTTTACCGTTCCTGAGGTGTTGCACGATGGCTGGTAATGACTTGTGGTGTTCTACGCCTTCGAATATTTCCGCGCCAGTTGCTTCTCTCAGTTCCTTGGCAAGATGAGTCTTTCCGGAGCCGCATAGGCCAAGAAGGAACGTAACCGTCGTCATTCGGCAGCGGCGCGCGCGGTTTGTCCGCGCGCGTCGGACCGCGCCGCCAAGTTGAGCCAACATATCTCGCGACCCCGCTTCATTTCTGAATTTCCTTTGCGTCACCAGGCAGCTTGATTTGAGCACTGAACGGCGGGAAACCGTGTTCAATCGCCATGATCCGATACTCAAGCTGCGCAACCGGAAGAGTCCTAAGTTCGGCGGTCATAGTAGCGATGGCGCCGATGAGACCGCCCGAACCGAGAGCCCTGGTTCTTGCCTCAAACGCTTCTTTCTGCGCACGCTCCAGCGCCTTTCGTAGTTCCTCGAGTTTCTGCTTCGAGTCCGTGGGAGGTTCATAGATCTTGCCATCAACCGTGTATGAGAACTTGGGATACCAGCGTACAGCTACCCACTTCTGATTCAACATCGCGTATCAGTGTGTTTACATACTAGTGTACTGAACCGTTAATTCGTTGAACATATATGCGCTCTCGATGTCCAAATGGAGAATGGATATTGGGAGGCACGCAATGCGACGAGGTCGGCCACTTGAGGAACTGACTCTTACGGTGCAAGAGAACAACCAACTCGCCGAATGGACGCGCCGCGGCAAGACCGCACAAGCGTTGGCGTTGCGCTCGCGCATTGTGCTGGCCTGCGCCCAGCGTCTTGCCAGTGGCGAGGTCGCGCGGCGGCTGAGCGTGACACCGCAAACTGTCTGTAAGTGGCGCAGCCGCTTCCTTGAGCGGCGGCTCGATGGATTGCTGGACGAGCCGCGCCCCGGAGCGCCGCGCAAGATCAGCGACGCACAGGTTGAAGCGGTGATTGTGAAGACCTTGCATGCCAAGCCGCGCAATGCCACGCACTGGAGCACGCGCACCATGGCGAAGGCCTGCGGTGTGTCGCAGACTGGGGTGGTGCGCATTTGGCATGCCTTTGGCCTTCAGCCGCACCGGGCCGAGACCTTCAAGCTTTCGGCCGATCCGTTGTTTATCGACAAGGTGCGCGACATCGTGGGGCTGTATCTGGATCCGCCGCTCAAGGCCTTGGTGCTGTGCGTGGATGAGAAGAGCCAGATCCAGGCACTGGATCGCACGCAGCCGATTCTGCCGATGATGCCCGGGATGCCCGAGCGCAGAACGCATGACTACATGCGCCACGGCACGACCACCTTGTTCGCTGCGCTCGATGTGGCCACCGGCAAAGTGCTCAGCCAACTGCATCGGCGCCACCAGGGGAAAGAGTTCCTGAGCTTCCTCAAGCACATCGAGCACAACGTGCCCACGAAGTTGGACGTGCATCTGGTCATGGATAACTACGGCACCCACAAGACCCCGACGATCAAAAGATGGTTTGCCCGGCATCCGCGCTTTCAGGTGCACTTCACTCCGACCTCGGCCTCATGGCTCAACCAAGTCGAGCGCTGGTTTGCCGGCCTCACCGAGCGCCAGATTCGGCGCGGCACGCACCGAAGCACTATCGAGTTGGAGAACGCCATCCGCCAATACCTCAATACCCACAATAAAGATCCAAAACCGTTCGTGTGGACCCAAAGCGCCGATGACATCCTCAATAGCATCAAGCGCTTTTGTATGCGAATCTCTAACTCAGGACACTAGCGATCGGTCTGGAGCGACTGGTTACGGGGCAAATCTGTTCGGGGCTTTCCCTGTCTCCAGATGATCGTTCCCTTTGAGAACCGCTTCTCGGCTTTAGTCATTTGACCATTATCTTTTGCCAGGTTCCAAAGCATATGGAACACATCCCCATAAAAACCTTCAATAAGGAGATCACAGTGCCTTCCCGACCCCGAAAGTCCTGGAGGTAACCAAGCTGGCGGGTTTGGTGAGCTTTCGATCTCCTGAAGCTGCGCATCCTGCAACCCCGTTACTTCCCCATGGCCGGTCTTTAGAATCATTCGTGTGATTTTGATTTGATAATGCGTTTTGCTATGTACCCCCAAGGCATGGGCAAAAGGATTACGAAAGAGATCGTACAGGACCTTTGCTCTGTACTTACCGCTCTCTCCGGGCAACCAAGGATAAAACTCTTCAAGAAGGAGCTTGAAAGCATCACCTGTGCCGATCCAGTGTTTTTTCCCTTTCCTATCTGTTGTAGTGGGGTTGGCCGGAATAAACAGCGAAACGGAAATGCCGCTGATCAGATTGCATAGGGTTGCTAAAGCAGCAAAGTTGCAGGCATGATCGATGCCAAGAGCTGGCAGGGGTAACCGCATCATTGACCGAATGTCGCCAAACTGCATGGAGAGATGATTTCTAACAAACGAATTGACATTCGTATAGGTTTTGAATTCGGGAATGTCGGCAGGGAGCATTAGTCACCAGAAAATCGTCTGGGAGCAGCGTAACGTTCCACATCACCCGCGTGCGCCGCTCTTGCGCGCGTCGGTGTGGATACGGGGGTTGGGCGGCATCTGTCCAGCGGCTATACAGCTAGAGTGATCGGACAGTTCTCGATGAACTCGCAATGACGGCACTTCCACACCTTCGGTGGCCGAGCGGGCTCGCCCTGTTCAACTGCGGAGAATGCGTTCAGCGTACGTGCGGCTTGTTTCGCGTCGGCGCTTTGCTCATAGGTTTCTATCACGCCTTCTTCAATGATTTGTATCTGCACTCGCTTTATGCGGCGACGAAAAAACAAGGCATAAAGATCCGCCTGAGCAAGCGCAACTGGCCGCACGTAATTCAAAAGGTATCGGTTTCTCGTCGTCTTGTACTCATAAACGAAACGCTGAGTGATGCCATCCGGCACGCCGACCACAACATAGTTCCTCCAGGGAAAGTGCCATCTGAAGGTTGAGTATTTTTCAGCATTGAGGGCTTCAAGGAGATTGCCACGCTGAAACGCCGACTCATTCGGGTCTAAAGTATTGCTCATGGTATCTGCTGTAACGTGCAGCGTTTTACCATGTCGCTTTGTTTTTGGTCGTGAGATCTCCCGATGCTCCTTTTTGAAACAGGATTGAGCATCCGAGAAACTTAGGCCGCTCCCTGCATCAAGTATGGCGTCGTCTCCGCGCGGGAGTTTTTTGATGAGGCCGCGCTTTTGGGCTAGCTCGAGACGATCTACAAGATACGCGGCAAAAAATTGATCCTCGTTCTCCTGGCTCTTGAGGACCGCTTCTTGCGTACACCACCAATGACGCGCTACGTTGTGAATTCCGACGAATACCAACGAGCCAGCACGAACGCCGCGCCGTTTTTTCTCAAGCCTGCAAAGGCGTTTCACTCTGCGTGAGTCGTCAAGAATCGGCGAGAGGTCAATGTCGCTCATGATTTTCTACCCTGCCGCCCAACACCCCGGATAAGCTGCGAGCACCCGGTGCGCGAAGGCGCACGCGGAGTGCCCCTCCTCCGTGTCCCGTGGGGCTGGAGCGAGGCGCTCGTCAGCTGCATCTGGTTGTTCGACGGCATGATGGTGATCCAGAGGACGTTCATCTTGCAAAGCGATTCGGACGTACCTCACGCGATGCCACATCTCGTGCCTTGCGCAAGGCAGAAGCCAAGTGCGGCGGGATTTCCACGATATGGAACTCGATCCCGGCGGGTACACGTCGCGCGTGCAGTTCCTTCTGACACAGCATGAACATGTCGGGTTCAGTCAGGACTATCAAGCGCCGTTCGGTCTGCACCAGCGTCAAGAACAGCATGTCGGCGCGCAGCTTGTGTAGCTTGCCGACACCGAGCTTCCCGCTGGCGGTGAGGCCGCTGCTGGTCGAAATCAAGGCCACAGTGCGATCGTCATGCGACACGGCGTCAAAGTCGAAGACTCCGCCAGATGACAGCCGAAGGCGCTCGCGCCTGAACTGGGGGCTGCCAAACATCCTTGGCATCCAGAACTTTCGTATCCAATCTTCAACCTCGACCTGCGTGCGCGTGTCCGCCACGGTCCCCCCAGCTCACATGTCCGCCGAACGTGCAGCCCACCGGCGCGCCAGCCCGGCGGACAACGGCGCGCGATGTTCGCGGCGGGTCCGGTGGGGCAGCAGGTTAGATCTGTAACGCATCCAACTCCCCCTGCAGTTTCACAATGGCCTCTCTTGACATCGGGTTTGCCACAGACCTTCCAGTGACAACAAGCGGATCCATGAGCCAGTTTGAAAAAAATTCACTAAAACCTGGCACGTCGACAAGCCCCTTTTCAAGAAAGAACTCTCTCAGTTTGTGCAATTCAACCGGCAGCTCATTAATAAGACCGACATAGAGGATTCTCCTCTTCAGAGCGTCAAACTCCCGAATGAGCGCTTTTCGCTCGCGCCGTTTCTGTAGAAGTCCTCCGAGCGCGAGGTCGAGGAGCTTGGACAGAAGCTCAACCATGGACAGCTCTAACAGTTTGTTGAAATTCGCCGCGATTTTACGGAATTGATTTCGCGGACGGTTGTCGAAGCATCGTAGGCGATCTTTAGGGAGCGACGATGCGCGGAGTCGATGTAACGCAAGAGAGCATGTTCAGCTACATGACGCTGAGCAAGTTTGTGCCGGCCGAGCACCCCCTTCGACCGATCCGGGAGATTCTGAACGAGGCGCTGCGCGAGATGGACGAGATCTTTGAGGGCATGTACGCGGACACTGGGCGTGACTCGATCCCGCCGGAGCAGCTGCTGCGGGGCTTGATCCTTCAGTCGCTCTACGGTCTGAGGAGCGAGCGGCTGCTGTGCGAGCAACTGGGCTACAACATGCTGTTTCGCTGGTTCGTGGGCTTGAGCGTGGACAACGAGCCGTGGGATCACTCGACCTACACCAAGAACCGCGACCGGCTGATCGAGCATGAGGTGATGCGTGATCTGTTCGCGCGGGTGCTCGATCAGGTCAAGGCGAAGGGGTTGCTCTCCTCGGAGCACTTCTCGGTGGACGGTACGCTCATTCGCGCCTGGGC
>Ga0184623_10001310_pt1 | contig 10834 bp, 8 predicted proteins | sample PLM1_100_b1_FD_133138 | JGI IMG/M metagenome (GOLD analysis project Ga0184623, IMG submission 133138) | Groundwater sediment microbial communities from an aquifer in East River, Colorado, USA - PLM1_100_b1 | ecosystem: Environmental > Terrestrial > Soil > Riparian zone | place: USA: East River...
ACGACCTGGTCGACGACGGCCGGATATGTCGCGGGCGGCAAGGTGATGGCGGATATCGATGCACAACTCACTCGACTGGAACAGGAGAAGTACTATGGTCGCCCGTAACGTTGGTTTTGCGGTCGCGTTCTCGCTGATGGCTGCCACCGCGCGCGCCCAGGATCCGGCTGCGCAAGCGATGCCCAATCCGCAGGCGATGCAGATGCAGGTCCAGCGGATCGCGCAGGAGCGGCCGCGCGAAGCCGAAGCCGCGGCCCGCGCGTTCCTGCACGTGATTTCACAGCAACGGGGTCACGGACCGGTGGAACCGAACCTCACCGTGCTCGAGTCGCTGAAGGCCCACGACCCGGAAGCATATTGGCGGGAAGTCGCACAGCTCACGGTGCAGTTCGACGTGGTCCAGAACCTGGCGCGGCGGGATAGCATGCGAGCCGGGCTCGTCACGCAGATGTTCGGCCTCGAGCTGATGGGCCGGACACTGCAGCGCGCATACCGAGGTGCGAGCGAGAGTCAGCGTGACGCCATCCGGAGCCAGCTCGAAAAAGTGATCTCCGCGCATTTCGACTTCGAGAACCAGCTGCGCATCCTCGAGATCAAGGACATCGAACGGCGTCTGGCTGATGTCCGTGCCGAGACGGCGCGCCGGGTCGAGAAGCGCGCCGAGTTCGTGAAGTGGACGGTGGACGACATCATTCGCGACGCGACCAGACCTCAATAGCGTCGTTGGGGCGGCCTCTGTAGTTTGGGCGCATGCCAGACATCGGTGTCTACCACCCAGCCATCGTCCACTTCGCCGTCGCGCTGCTGGTGGCGGGCGCGATCTTCCGCTGGATTTCCCTCACCGGCCGCGCAGCTTTCACGGGTCCCGCGGCCGCGACGTTGCTGCTCGCCGGCACGCTGGCCGCGGCAGCCGCCGTGCACTCGGGCCTCAACGCGCATGGGCCCGTCGAGCGGATCCCAGGCGCCCGCCAGGCGGTCGTTGACCACGAAGATGCGGGGATCTGGGCGCGCAACGTCTTTTTGATCGTGGCGGTGTTAGAGCTCGCCGCCCTCGTGACACGCCGGCGCAATCTGAACGTCGCCCGGGGCGCGCTCTGGGGCTCGGCCGTCGTGAGCGTGTTCGGTGTGGCGGCGCTGTACAAAGCCGGCGAGCGCGGCGCCGATATCGTGTATCGCTACGCGGGTGGCGTGGGGACGCGCTACGGCGACACGGCGGACGTGAACCGGCTGTACCTCGCGGCGCTCTATCAGTCGGCGCAGCAGGCGCGGAACCAGCACGACAGCGCGCGCGCCGCGCAGCTGTTCGGACAGCTCTCGCGGCAGTACCCCAATGATACGACCGCGCGGTTTCTCTTCATCGAATCTCTTGTGCGCGATAAGCGCGACGGCCGTGGGGCCCTCAGGGCGCTCGCGAGTTTCCGAGTCCCGCCCGATGATCGCCGGCTGCGGCTGCGCTACGACTTTCTCAAGGCGGACGCGTTTCTGGCGGCCGGAAGGCCCGATTCCGCCCGCGTGACGCTCGAGCGGCTGGCGCGCGATTTCCCGGACGTGCAGCGCATCGAGGACCGGCTCGCCGAGATCAAATGAGCGACCTCCTCGCCGCCCGGTCGCAGATGGCGGTGTCGCTCGCATTTCACATCATCTTTGCGGTCATCGGGATCGCGATGCCGGTGCTCATGGTGATCGCGGAGCGGCGGTGGCAGCGAACCCGCGATCCCGTCTATCTCGATCTCGCCAAGCGCTGGGCGCGCGGCACCGCGATCCTCTTCGCCGTCGGCGCCGTCTCGGGCACGGTGCTCTCATTCGAGCTCGGACTGTTGTGGCCGCGTTTCATGGAGCTCGCCGGCCCCCTCATCGGCATGCCGTTTTCACTCGAAGGCTTCGCCTTCTTCACCGAGGCGATCTTCCTCGGCGTCTATCTGTACGGGTGGGACAAAGTCTCACCGCGCGCGCATCTGCTGGCCGGCGTGCTCGTCGCGGTCAGCGGCGCCGCGTCGGGGATCTTCGTGGTGATCGCCAACGCCTGGATGAACACACCCACGGGTTTCACGCTGCTGAATGGCGCACTGATCAACATCGATCCCATCGCGGCGATGCAGACTCCCGCCGCCTTCCCGCAGGCACTGCACATGACGCTGGCAGCGTACGCCGCGACCGGACTGGGCGTGGCGGGGATTCATGCGCTGCTGTTGCTCAAGAATCGCACGAGCGCGTTCAATCGCGCCGCGCTGACGATCGGGTTGATCGTCGGCGCACCGGCCGCGGTGCTGCAGCCGATCTCCGGCGACATCGCGGCGCGATACGTGGCACGGCGCCAGCCGGCGAAGCTCGCCGCAATGGAAGCGCACTACGAGACCCGCGCGGGGGCGCCCCTGAAGCTGGTTGCCGGCATCGAAATCCCCTACGGGCTGTCGCTGCTCGCCTTCCACGATCCGCACGCGGTCGTGCAGGGTCTCGATTCGGTGCCGCGCGACGAATGGCCCAACGTTTCGCTCGTGCACCTGTCGTTCAACGTGATGGTCGCGCTCGGCACCTATATGGCGCTCGTCGGCCTATGGGCCGGATGGTTGGCGTTGCGCAAACGCGATCTCACCACACGGCGGCGGTTTCTCTGGGCCGTTGCCATCGCGGCGCCATGCGGATTCGTCGCCACCGAAGCAGGCTGGATGGTCACGGAGCTGGGTCGCCAACCGTGGGTCATTTACGGCGTGCTGAAGACCGCGGATGCCGTGACGCCGATGCCAGGACTCATCGTGCCATTCACGGTGATCACGCTGCTGTATTGCGCGCTCGGCGCCATCGTGGGCTGGCTGCTGTATCGCCAGATCATCCGGAGCCCGCAGGCCTGATGCTCCCGCTCGCCGATTCCCTCGCCGCCATCATCCTGGTCGCACTGACTGCCTACGTGCTGCTCGGCGGCGCGGACTTCGGCGGCGGTGTCTGGGATCTGCTCGCCTCCGGGCCACGCAAGACCCGGCAGCGCGACCTCATCGCTCACGCGATCGGTCCGGTCTGGGAAGCGAATCATGTCTGGTTGATTCTCGCGATTGTGCTGCTGTTCACATGTTTCCCGCGCGCATTCGCGCGCATGGCGATCGCACTGCACGTGCCACTGACGCTCATGCTCATCGGTATCGTGCTCCGGGGCTCGGCGTTTGTGTTTCGAAGCTATGGCGGAGGCGGTGGACGAGTCTTCGCGATCGCCAGCCTCGTGACGCCCGTGCTACTCGGGGTCTGCGTTGGCGCCGTGGCATCGGGGGCGATCGGCGAAGCGGGGGGTGGGAAGGGAGAAGGGTTCTATGCGGTGTATGTGGCGCCATGGCTCACCCCATTTGCATTCGCGGCCGGTCTGTTCGCACTCACGTGTTTCGCGTTTCTCGCCGCGGTGTACCTCACAGTCGAGGCCCGGGACGCTGAGCTTCAGGAAGATTTCAGGCAGCGCGCCATTCTCTCAGGCGTGTGGGTGCTGATGATGGCGGGTCTTGGATTGGCCCTGGCTCCGCACCGCGACCTCGTCGACCCTCGACTCATGGTGCTCACGGGAGCGGCGGCGGTGACGGCATTCTGGGCGCTGTGGCAGCGCCGTTATCGGCTCGCGCGCGTCGCTGCGGCTACACAGGTCACGCTGATACTGTGGGGTTGGGCCGTCGCCCAATATCCCTACCTCTTGCCGCCCGATCTCACGATTGGGAACGCGGCTGCTCCGCCGGTCACGCTCAAGCTGGCGATGATCGCCGTCCTCGCGGGTGCGGTCGTGCTGTTTCCGTCGCTGTTCTATCTCTTCAAGGTGTTCAAGGGAGAGAAGCAGAAGATCGAGTCTCATGAAACCGAGGTCAGAGGATCATCGTGACGAGGAGTTGCCGCACTAGCATGAGCGCGAGCCACGCCACGATCGGGCTAAGGTCCATGGCGCCCAGCGGTGGGACGATGCGGCGAATCGGCTCGACGATCCAGTCGGTGAGGATATAGGCCGGCCGGATCCACTTGGAGTAGCGGAACAGCCCAAACCATGCCGCAATCACGCGCACAATCAGCGCGTACATCAGGATACGGTAGACGAGCTCGATGATCAGCGCGACGGTGTAGCGGGGGCCGCTAGTCGCTGCGAGAAGCGCGGTCTGAAAGGTGGTGAGCAGCCATCCGATCAACGAGAGCAGCACGATGCCCGCGATCGCGGTGATCACGATGAGCCAACCGCCGGCGTGCGCCGGATTGCCGCCCATGCGTACGAGCCGCCGCTCCATGGGTCTCAAGATCGGGTCGGTGGCCGATCGGAGGGTACGGCCGAGGACGCCGAACGGCGAGACCCGGCGCGTGCGAGCGAGCCAGGAGCCGAGGGCGGCGAGTGCCGCGAGCGCGACGAGGCCGAAGACGATGTAGCGGAGAACTGCGTGAACTTCCATGCTCAAGGACGCTTCTAAGGCCCGTAGGCCGCCGCGACAATCCGCTCCTGCTCGATCTTGTGCGCAGCGGGATACCCCTCGGCGGGACTGGAGCGCTCCGGACGGGAGACGTCGATCAGTGTTACGGACGGTGGCAGCGCCTCGCGGATCTTGGGTAGCACGAACTTGCGCGCCCCCATATTACGCGGCTCCTCCTGCACCCACACGACCTCTTTCAGATTGGGGTAGCGGCGCGCGTACTCGCCGATTTCCGCTCCCGGGAACGGATAGAGCAGCTCCACGCGGCCGATCTTGACGCGCGGAATCTCGGCGCGGAGCGGCGACGCGATGATGTCGTAGTAGATCTTGCCGCTGCACAAGAGCAACCGGGTGACTCGCTCCGGCCACGTCCGGTCCCGATCCCAGAGCACCGTCCTGAACTTGCCGAGCACCAGGTCATCCAGCTGCGACGTCGCCGCGGGCAGCCGCAGCAGGCTCTTGGGCGTCATCACCACGAGGGGCCGAATTTCGGTATGGCGCGCCTGGCGGCGGAGCAGGTGGAAGTACTGCGCCGGCGTCGTGCAGTTGGCGACGCGGATGTTGCCCTCGGCGCCCAGCGCGAGGAATCGCTCGAGGCGGGCGCTCGAGTGCTCGGGGCCCTGACCTTCGTAGCCGTGGGGGAGCAACAAGGTCAGGCGAGAAGACTCGCCCCACTTGGCGAGCCCGGCGATCAGGAACTGGTCAATGACGACTTCCGCGCCGTTGGCAAAGTCGCCGAACTGCGCCTCCCACAGCACCAACGCATCCTGCGCCTCGACGGCGTAACCGTATTCAAAGCCCAAACACGCGTACTCAGAAAGCGGACTGTTGTAGAGCTCAAACGGGACCTGGACATCCGACAGATGCTGAATCGGCGTGTGCTGCTGGCCGGTCCGCAGGTCATGCAAGACGAGATGTCGCTGGCTGAACGTGCCCCGCTCTGTGTCCTGACCCGTCAGGCGAATGGGCGTCCCTTCCACGAGCAACGAGGCGAAGGCGAGCGACTCCGCGTGCGCCCATTCGATGCCCCCCTCCGGCGACGTGAGCGCGTCACGCCGCCGCTCCAGCTGTTTCTGGAGCTTGGGGTGCATCGTGAAGCCGTCAGGCACGGCGAGCAGCTGGCCGTTCAGTTTGATGAGGACGTCCCCCGCGACCGCCGTCGCCGGCTCCGGCGCGCTCTTCGGCGTGATGCGCTGCGTGTCTTCCGTGCCCTGTCCCGATTTCACCGACTGCTGGATCTCCGCGAGCCGCTGATAGGCAGCTTCGGCATCTGCCTCCGCCTGCGCGGCATCGACAAGGCCCTCGCCGGTCAGCTGGGCCGCGTACTTCTGCCGCACCGTCGGCGTCTGTTTGATGCGCTCGTACATCATCGGCTGGGTGTACGCCGGCTCGTCGGCCTCGTTGTGGCCGTAGCGCCGGTAGCCGACGATGTCGATGACGACGTCGCCGTGGAATTTCTCCCGGTACATCATGGCGAGCCGCACGGCCGCAAGGCATGCCTCGGCGTCATCCGCATTCACGTGGATGATCGGTGCGTCGAATCCCTTGGCGAGATCGCTCGAGTAGTCGGTGGAGCGGCCGTCGTGCGGATCCGTCGTGAACCCAAGCTGGTTGTTCAGAATCAGATGGATCGTTCCGCCCGTCGTGTAGCCGCGCAGCCGCGCCAGGTTGAACGTCTCGGCGACGACGCCTTGCCCGGCGAACGCGGCGTCTCCGTGGAGCAGCACCGGCAGCGCGATGTTGCCGTCGTGCTGCGCATCGGGCGTGCGGCGATTGGTCTGATCGGCGCGGGCTCGCCCTTCGACGACCGGATTGACGGACTCGAGGTGGCTGGGGTTGGGCGACAGCGTGACCGCAACGTCTTCGCCCGTCGCGGTGCGATACACGCCTTCGGCGCCGTGATGGTACTTCACGTCACCCGTCCCCGCGTTCCACCCTTCCGATTCCGCCGTCTCTTCGCGACGGCCGCCTTCGAACTCCGCCAGGATCGTTTCGTACGGGACGTTCACGACATGGGCGAGCACGTTCAGCCGGCCGCGGTGTGCCATGCCGATGATTGCCCCGCGCGTGCCGTGCGCGCCGGCGAGCTCGATCGTGAAATCGAGCATCGGCACCGTCATGTCGAGTCCCTCAATCGAAAACCGCTTCTGGCCGAGATAGGCCTTATGAAGGAAGCGCTCGAGCGTCTCCACCGCGGTGAGCCGCGCCAGCAGCTGTTTCTTCCCGTCCGGTGAGAGCGGGCGCCGATGCTCGCCCGATTCGATCACCTGGCGGAGCCACAGGCGCTCTTCGTGACTGCCGATGTGCTCGACCTCGTAGGCGATCGTGCCGCAATAGGTCGCGCGCAGCTGCGGCAGCGCGTCGGCGAGCGTCCGGGGGGGGCCTGGGACGTAGATGCGCAGCACCTCGGCCGGAATGCGCGCCAAGATCTCGGGCGTGAGGCCCAGACGGCCAATGTCGAGCGACGGATCGCCGGCAGGCTCGCTGCCGAGGGGGTCGAGCCGCGCCGCCAAGTGACCGAAATTCCGATGAGCACGGACGAGCGCATAGGCAGCGGCGACGTACTTGAGATCGGGGCTAGGGGCTGGGGATTCGGGCCTAGGGGTTTGAGGGCTAAGGTCGGCCGGGGGTGTTTCCCGAGCCCCGAGTCCCGAGTCCCGAGCCCCGAGCCCCAAATCCCCAGTCCCGAGCCCCTCATAGAACCGTTCCTCTCCTTGCAGGAGGGAATCGAGTTGGCGGAGAAACATTCCGGATTCCGCGCCCTGGATGATGCGATGGTCGTAGGTGCTCGTGATCGTGATGATCTTGGCGCCGGCGATTTCCCGGATGGTCCCGGTCGCGATAATCGATCCCTGGCCTTTCATCAGGCGCGGGACTGAGGCGACCGTGCCGAGCGTTCCGGGGTTGGTCAGCTGAATCGTGCCGCCCGCGAAATCGTCCGGCATCAGGCGGTTGGTGCGCGCTTTCTCCACCAGCGTCTCGTAGGCGCCGTGGAACGCCGCGAAATCCATCGTTTCGGCGTGCTTGATGACGGGCACGACCAGCGCCCGGCTGCCGTCCTTCTTCTCGACATCCACCGCGAGACCGAGTCCTATGGCGCCCGGATCGACGCGATGAGGCTTGCCGTCGATCTCCTGGAATGCATGCGTCATCACGGGGAAGCGCTTCGCCGCCTGGACGATCGCGTATCCAATCACGTGCGTGAACGAGACTTTCTTGCCGCTAGCGGCGAGCTGAGCGTTGAGCGCCTTGCGGCGAGTGTCGAGGGCGGTAGCGCTGATGTCGCGAAACGACGTGGCGGTTGGGGCCGACAGCGCGTCGGTCATGTTGGCGACTAACCGAGCGGCTGGCCCCGTGATGGGCGTCGCTCCTGGGGCAACAGGGAGCACGGAGCTCGGAGCAGGACGTTCAGCGGCAGGTACTGCTCCGTGCTCCGTGCTCGCCTTCCCGGGAATCACCGGCAGCTCTGCCAGCTTCCCGTTATCGAAGAGCTCACGCCACTCTGGTCCGACAGCGGACGGGTCGCGCAGGTACTCCTCGTACATCGCCTGTACGAAGGCAGCGTTGTGGGTGCCGAAAACGAATTCGCTCACGGACTCCAAATCTATAGGATATCTTACGTCGCAGCGGTTTCTCGCGGCCCATTGTTCCCCCGGAGGCAAGACAATGAAACTGATCACGACGATCGTGCGGCCGGAGCGGCTGCCCGAAGTCAAGGCGGCGCTGTTCCGGGCCGGCATCACCGGCATTACGCTGAGCCGCGTCAGCGGCCATGGCGGTGAGCACGAGATCGTGAGCCAGTACCGCGGCACCACCCTGGTCATGGAATTCCATGAGAAAGTGAAAATCGAAATGGTGTGCTCGGAGCCGTTCGTGCAGCCCTGCATCGATGCGATTCTGTCCTCCGCCCGCACCGGTGAGGTGGGCGACGGCAAGATCTACGTGCAGCCGATCGAGCGGGTGATTCGCATTCGCACGGGCGAGCAGAACAACGAAGCGCTGACGGCGGTGAACGCCGACGAGGTCCAACAGGCGGCGTTGCGCGCCGCCAACGAGGAATGATCCAGGCGCCGGCGATCAACGCCGGCGATACCGCGTGGGTGCTCACCTCGAGCGCCCTGGTTCTGCTGATGACGGTCGGGCTGGCCTGCTTCTACAGCGGGCTGGTGCGCTCGAAGAATTCCCTCAACACGATGATGATGAGCATCGTCGCCATGGGCGCGATCGGCGTGCAGTGGGTCGTCATCGGCTACTCGCTCGCGTTCGCGCCGGGCTCGGCGTGGCTCGGCGGCTTCGGGTGGGTGATGCTGCGCGGGGTCGGACTCGACCCCAATCCGACCTACGCGGCCACGATTCCCGCTCAAGCGCACGCCGTCTATCAGGCGATGTTCGCCGTGATTACACCAGCTCTCGTTTCCGGCGCGATCGTCGAGCGGATGCGGTTCCGCGCGTACCTCGCGTTTCTGCTGCTCTGGGCCACGCTCGTGTACGCACCCCTGGCCCACTGGGTCTGGGGCTCGGGCGGCTGGCTGCAGAAGATGGGCGCGCTCGACTTCGCGGGCGGTACCGTGGTGCACGTCAGCGCCGGCGTCTCCGCGCTGGTGGCGGCGTGGTTCCTGGGGCCCCGGAGAGACTACCGGCGGGTGCCGCTGTCACCGCACAACGTACCGCTCGTGCTGATCGGCGCGGGGCTGCTGTGGTTCGGATGGTTCGGCTTCAACGCGGGATCAGCGCTCGCGGCGAACGGAATCGCCGCGTTGGCATTCGTGAACACGAACGCGGCAGCTGCCTCAGCGGTGCTCACCTGGTCGCTGCTCGACTCGATGCGTACCGGGAAGATGACCGCGGTCGGGGCCGCGACGGGTGCCGTCGTCGGATTAGTCGGTATCACGCCGGCGGCGGGATACGTGACGGCCCCAGCGGCGCTCGCGATTGGCGTTCTGTGCGCGTTGGTCAGCTACTTCGCGATTCAGCGGCGCTCGCGCAGCCGGCTCGATGATTCGCTCGACGTCTTCTCCTGCCACGGCCTGGCCGGAATTGCGGGAGCGTTACTCACCGGCGTATTCGCGACGAAGCTCGCGAACCCCGGTGCTGCGGACGGCCTGCTCGCCGGGAACCCCGGCCAACTGCTGGTGCAGCTGTACGCGGTACTAGCGGCCGTGATTATCGCGGCGGTTGGCACGATCGCGATTCTAGCCCTTGTACGCGCCACCCTCGGCACGCGCGCCCCGATCGCGGATGAGATGCTGGGACTCGACCTGAGTGAGCACGGTGAAGAGGCCTATTTCGGCGGGGAGGCGGCGCTAGGTGGTAGTGCCCTCGCGCAGAGCGTCATCGTGGCGGAGGACCCGGGGCCCCCACTCGAACGGCGGGGCGCGCCTAAGAAGCGCTAGCTGACGCGCCGGGTCTTCCTTCTCATGAAGTCCATGAGGATGAACTGGCCCAGCGTCATCGTGTTCGTGAAGTAGGCCTTGCCGCGGCAGATCGCGGAAACCTTCTTCACGAACTCCACCAGGCTGCGATCGCGCGCCAGCATGAACGTGTTGATCAGGATGCCGCTGCGGCGGCACAGCGCCACCTCGCGGTAGGTCGCCTGCAGAATGTGCGGATCCAGACCCATCGAATTCACGTAGATCCGGCCGTCCGGCTGCGTCAGCGCGGACGGCTTGCCGTCCGTGATCATGATGATCTGCCGCATGTCCTTGCGCTGGCCCATCAGGATGCGCCGCGCCAGCTTCAGCCCTTCCGTCGTGTTCGTGTGATAAGGTCCCACCTGCGCGTGCGCGAGCTGGGCCAGCGGGATCTCTTCCGCGGTGTCGTGAAACAGGACCACGCGCAACGTGTCGCCGGGGAACTGAGTGCGAATGAGATGGGTGAGCGCCAGCGCGACTTTTTTCGCCGGCGTGAAGCGATCCTCCCCGTACAGGATCATCGAGTGCGAACAGTCGAGCATCAGCACCGTCGCCGATGACGAGCGGTACTCGGCCTGATGCACCATCAGGTCGTCGTACTCGAGGTTGATCGGCACGCCCAGGCCTTCACGCTTGAGCGCGTGCGAGAGTGTGGCGTTCACGTCGAGATTGAGCGTGTCGCCGTATTCGTAGCGCTTGCTGGCGGCTTCGGCTTCGACGCCGGTCGCGAGGTGCTCGGTTTCGTGCGCGCCGAAGCTCGATTTGCCGATGCTGCTGAGCAGGTGCTTGAGTGTGCGATAGCCGAGGAAGTCGATGCCCTTGTCGGTGAGATTGAATTGCACCTGCTGGGCGGCTTCCTTCGCCATGCCACCCGGGCCCAGCACCGGCTGCTGCGCGCCCGGCATCTTCGGGGCCTGCTGCAAGTTCAGATAGCCCTCGTCGATCAGCCTCTGCACGATCTGGTCAAGCAGATCGGCGAGCTGTTTCTGCAGCTCGGCGTCT
>Ga0184623_10001312_pt1 | contig 10807 bp, 8 predicted proteins | sample PLM1_100_b1_FD_133138 | JGI IMG/M metagenome (GOLD analysis project Ga0184623, IMG submission 133138) | Groundwater sediment microbial communities from an aquifer in East River, Colorado, USA - PLM1_100_b1 | ecosystem: Environmental > Terrestrial > Soil > Riparian zone | place: USA: East River...
ACCTCACGAGCCTGGGACTTCGAGAACGACGGGATCGTCGACTCGACCGACCCGAGCCCGACCTTCGTCTACTCGACGCCCAATACGTACACCGCGAAGCTCACGGTCATGAACAGCGCGGGCCAGAGCAGCGCCACGAAGATCATCACGGTAACTCCGTCGGGTGGGGGTAGCTCGTCGTTGACGTTCATCCCGACCGATGACGCTTATGTCCGCTCGGATTTCCCTGACGAGAACACTGGCGCGCAGACGACGATCCGGACCTACAGGGTCGATCAGACCTCGTCCTATCTCAAGTTCGACGTGAAGGGCATCACCGCTCCTGTCACGTCGGTCAAGCTCCGGCTCTTCGTCACCGACGCGAGCAATATCGCGGGCGCGATCTACGCGGTCTCGGACACGATCTGGACGGAGGGCGCCATCACTTGGACGACGCGACCTGCCGTGGGCCCGCTCCTCGGAACCGGCGGTTCCGCGCCGCTCGGCACGTGGGTGGAGTTCGACCTCGGTACACCCTTCTCAGGCGACGGCGTCTACAGTTTCGCGCTGAAGGACGGTGGCAGCGACGCTGTGCGCTACAGCAGCGAGGAAGGGGCAAACGACCCGCAGTTGGTCGTGACCTTCGGCTCCTGAGCCGATCTGTGCCACGATGAGAGTCGGGTGCGCCGGCGGCGGCCGGAGCCCACTTGGCTACCCTGCCAATCCGCATGGAAGGGCGCATGTGACGTGAAGTCGTCTGTTTCTGCAAGCCCCGCGGACGACGCGACCGCGCCGAGTACGAACGAGGCGGCGACCCGGAAGCAGATCCGAGGATCCAGCCTGCTGCTAGTGGGCCGTGTCCTCTCGCTGGGGGTCAACTTCGGCGTCCAGGTCATCGTCATCCGCTACCTGTCGAAGGACGACTACGGCGCCTTCGCGTACGCGCTCTCGATCGTCGGCCTCGTCGCCTCGGTGGCTACCTTCGGACTCGATCGCTCGATCACCCGCTTCGTTCCCATCTATGACGAGCAGGGCAACTACGGGAAGCTGTTCGGGACGGTCGTCATGGCGCTCGGCACGGTCACGTCCGTCGGCCTCATCTCGGTCGTTGTCGTCTACGGCCTCCAAGGGGCGGTCGGCGGCTCGCTGATCGGCAACGAGCGGGCGACCTCGGTTCTCCTCGTTCTCATCCTCCTCGCCCCTATCCAGGCGCTGGACGGGCTGCTGATGGGAATGTTCGCCGTCTTCTCGAAGCCACGGGCGATCTTCTTCCGCAAGTACGTGCTCACACCCGCTTTGCGGGTGACGATCGTCCTGCTCCTCGTCCTAGGACACCAGGGCGTCGTCTTCCTGGCTCTCGGCTACGTCCTTTCGGGCGTGTTCGGCGTCGCCCTCTACTCCGTGATGCTCTACCGCATGCTCCGGAGCGAACGGCTCCTCGAGCGGTTCTCCTTCGAAGCGATGGAGATGCCGGCCCGCGAGGTCTTCAGCTTTACGATTCCGCTCCTTACCTCGGATCTCGTCTACGTGGTGATGCACACCTCGGATGTCATCCTGCTCGGCCACTTCGGGGGCACCACCGACGTGGCTGAATTCAGGGTGGTGTCGCCGGCGGCGACCCTCAACTTGCTAGTGATGACGAGCTTCGCGCTGCTCTTCACGCCGGTCGCGGCGCGCATGTTCGCGCGCGACGACCGGGAGGGCGTGAATCGGCTCTATTGGCAGACGGCGATCTGGATCGCGGTGCTCTCGTTCCCGATCTTCGCCCTCACCTTCTCCCTCGCACACCCGGTCACGGTGACGCTCTTCGGAGAGCGGTACGCCGACTCGGCCACCTATCTCGCCCTCCTCTCGTTCGCGTATTACTTCAACGCCGCGCTTGGCTTCAATGGGCTGACCCTGAAGGTCTTCGGGCGACTGCGCTACATCGTCTCGATCAACATGCTCGTCGCGCTCGTGAACCTCGGGGCCAATTTCGTGCTCATTCCCCGCTACGGGGCGCTCGGCGCGGCAATCGGAACGTCGAGCACACTGGTGCTACACAACATCCTCAAGCAAGCCGGGCTCTCGCTCGGGACAGGGGTGCGTCTCTTCGAGCGGAGCGAGCTCAACGTCTACGTGACCATCGGCTGCGCCGCGGGGCTCTTGCTCGCGATCCAGCTTCTGCTCTCGCCGCCGGCGTTCGTCGGCTTCGCCTTGGCCGCGCTGGCCTCGATCGCCGTCCTCGCCTTGAGTCGCCGTTCGCTCCGCGCCGCTGAAATGTTCCCTGAGCTCATGCGCTTCCGACTCGTCCGGCTTATTGTCGGCGCCTAGCCCGGAATCAGGCCCCCGTGTGGAGAACGGCCCCGACGACGTTCGTTCGAGCGAGGCCGAGGGCCTCGACGGCGGAGACGACGCTCTCCCGTCGCGTTTTTTCCGGGCGAACGACGAGCACCGCGGCCTCGAGTATCCGCGCCCAGACGAGCATGGAGGACGAGCTCCCGAGACTCGCGGCGTGCACAACGACGAAGTCGGCTTGAGCCTGGAGGAAAACGAGGATCGCCCTCGCGTCTTCCAAGCCGCCCGACCAGGCGTCTCCGCCGCGCGGGAAAAGGAGGATCAGTCGAGGATCCGCCCGAAGCGCGAAGCGGTCCAGCGTGAGAGACCCGTGGCGGAGAGGTCTCGACCTGGTCGTCTGTGTGCCGGCCGAGTCCTCGCCGATCCCGAACACGTCGGCGATCGGACGATCGTTCGCGAGATCCATGACGATGACCCGGCCCATCGCCCCACTGACCGCCAGTCCGAGCTTGCTCGCAACGGCTGCGCTACCCTCGTCACCCTGGGCCCCGACGACGAGCACGCTGCGGGGTACGCCCGCACCGTTCACGCTCAGGATCCGCGCCGAGAGCCGCTGGTAGGGCTCAGCCGCCGTGCTGCCCGCGCCACCCTCGTCCGTAGGCAGGCCTCCGTTCACGAAGCCGAGAACGGGAATCGGCACAAGTCGGGAGAGCTCGTCCTCCCGCCGCACGGTCCGGCGGGACAACCCGACGAGGACAGCTATCGCGAGCCCACCGAACAGGCCGGCGAGCGCCCCGAATCCGACCATGAGGGGAAGCTTCGGTCGGATGAGCGCCCCCCCGGAAGCCGGTTGGAGGAGCGTGAGGCGTGGACCTCCCTCGACGCGCGAGGTTCCAGCAACGGGCGCGCCGGCCGCAGCGGCGCGACGGATCAGCTGGCGTGACAGCTCGTTCGCGATCGCCGCGGCGAGCGCGGGATCTTGTCCTCGGACGCGAATCGTCAGCAGACGCGTGCTCGTGTCCCCCTCGCCACGAACATCCGGCTGCAGCTCCTCCGGGGTGAGCGGAAGTCCCAGCTGCTCGAGCGCCGCCCGAAGAAGAGGCGTGCTGTTGGCAAGCTCGGCGTATGTCGGCACGTGCGCGGTTACCGCCTCCAGGCTGACCGTGCCCTTCGGTGCGTTCATGACGAGCGTCGCCTTGGCCTCGTAGACGGGGTCCACCCGCGACGCGTACGCAGAGGCGAGAACGGCGCCCACCACAGGGGCCACGACGACCACCCACCACCGGCGCGCGAAAGAGGACAGACCAGTGCCTCGCCACGACATCGTGGGTTCCAGAGTAGTCGAGGCAGCAAGCAGACTTGCGGCGAACGGTGGAGGGCCGGCGGCGCCGGCCCTCCACCACTCACGGGCTGTCGTTGCTTGCCTGTTAGAAGCGCGCCTCGATCGAGCGACGGATATCTGTCGAGTCGACCCGGGCCCGGTCGCGGCCTTTGCCGCCGGCGACCGACTCGCGCCTTCCGTCGCGGGCCATGAGCGTGTCGTTGCCCGGACCGGCGAGGAATACATCGCGGCCGCGGCCTCCGACGAGCCGGTCACGGCCCGAGCCTCCGCGGAGAGTGTCGTTGCCGAACCCGCCGAACAGGCGGTCGCTCCTTCTCCCGCCGAGGAGACGGTCGTTTCCGAACCCGCCGAACAGGCGGTCGCTCCCTGTCCCGCCGAGGAGACGGTCGTTTCCGCCGAAGCCGCGGATGATGTCGTTGCCGCCGAGACCGCAGATGACATCGGGGCCCAGCGTGCCGTTGATGATGTCGGGACCGGGCGTACCGCTGATCGTGCAAGAGCCGGGCGGCGGAGGCGGCGGCGCGGTGCGCGCCTCGAAGTGGTGCCAGTAGGCCTTCGTGAGGATGTTCGTCGCCACGACCGCGAGGTCGGTCGTGCTGTCGAGGTTCTGCTTCGTCGAGGTCGCGTTGGTCATGCCTGGGCTGTCGTCGTCCTGGATCACCGGTCGGCGCGAGAGAACGGCAAAGGAGATCGGGCTCATCCTCGAGGGGCTCTCGAAGATGTCGCCGCCCGAGGTCTCGGGGTCGGCCCCGGAGGGATGCGGGCCGGTCTCGAACACGTGGATCAGGCCGTTCTCCGTGTCGAGGACGACGATCGGCCGCGTGCGCTGGTCCGGCGAGTAGGAGATCGTGTGCGCCGTCCAGTTCCCCCCGGCATCACGGACGAGCAGGCGCGTCTGCGGGTTCAGAACCGTCTTCGAGGCGAACTTCGTCTTCGTCGCGACGTAAACCGTGCCGCCGGCCGTCTTCATGTTGACGTGGTCGTCCACCTCCTTCGGTCCGCCGACGGCGACCTCGACGGGCTGCCAGGTCGTGTCGCTGTCCGCGTCGTTGCGGTAGGTGAACTTGAGCTGCGAGGCGACCTGGTCGCTCCAGGCGACGCCGATCTTGTTCCCGCCGAAGGCGATGAGGGACGAGAGGTCGATGTCCCCGTTGACCGGAGCGAGTGCCGTCGATCCCGGCAGGACGGAGGCGGTCGCCCACGTGCACGACGAGCCACAGGCGCCGGTCGTTTGGTTCACGTAGACGTGGTACATCCCTCCCGCATCCTGCTGAACCCAGCTCGCCCAGAGCTGGCCGGTCGAGTCCTTGTCGATGACGAGGGCCTCGCTTCGCTGCGAGTTGATCGTCGTGTAGTTGGGTGCGCCTGGCGGATCGAGATCATCGACTGCGTAGGTGTCGGTGCCGGTGTTGTAGGTGAAGCGGTACAGCCTCATCTCGTTGCCCGTCGCCGTGCTGAAGGTGGGCGTCTGCTCGAATTTGTGCGAGGCCACGTAGAGGGTGTCGCCGTCCGAGAGGACGTCCTGGCGAGTGCTGTCACGGTCGTCGATGACGACGCCCGTGTCGGTCCAGTTGTTGCCGACGAGCTTGAAGATGTCGTAGTTGCCCGTCGTTCCCGTCGTGGCGAACATGCTGGCCCACCAGAAGCCGTCGTGGAACCAGAGCTTGCTCTCGGGCTTCGAGGTTGTCGGGCTCCCGCTCGTGCCGGTCGTATAGGCCGGGCCTTGAACGCCGATGTCGGCCCGCACGACCCCCGGCAAGAGCAGCACGGCGACCAGGCCACAAAGAATCGTGCATGCGCGAAGCACTCCCCTACCCCTCATGAATCCCCCCCATTTCCGTAGTTGTTGGGCCCGACCGGACCCGCCGCAGTGCCTCCCGCGGGTTCCCGGACGTGGAACTTATCATTTTCAATGAGGATGTAAGTCACGCTCGTTGAGCAGATCGTGAACCTCCTTCGTGTGCGGTCTCGACTCTTGTCCACCAGGGCAGAAGCTGAGCGCGGACGAGCGGAAGTCCGGATGCGCGCCCGACGTTGATCCTGCGCAGGCGCAGCCAGTCGCCCCTCCGCAGGTCGTTCGTGCCCCGCTCTGTCAGAAAAGCAAGCTCGAATCGGGCCTCTTGGATCGTCTGGGCGACCTCGTGGTTGACGCCCCCTCCCGGAAAGGCGAAGACGCGGGGTGCTTCGCCCATTTCGCGCTCGAGATCCTCGAGGGACCCGACGATCTCGTTGTACAACGCCTCGGCGGGGAGACGGTTGAGCAACGGGTGGGTCCTCGAATGGGGCGCGAGCGCGACTCCCTCCGAGTGAAGCTGGCGAAGCTCAGGCCAGCTGAGGACGGCGGAAACCGGAGGAGGCGCCCCGAGCTCCTCGCAGAGCTCGTCGACAGCCTTCATCGCCTGCTCGTGCGGGAGTGACTTAAGGTGGCTTCGGAGCCGCCGGAATGTCTGCAACCGTTGCGCCTCCGTCGCGAGCACCATCGGCCCTGCGAGAGAGGCGAGCGGCGCTGTCCGGCTCGTTGTGCTGACCGCCGCGTACAACCGGTCCCACCAGAACACCATGTCTCGGTCGCCGGGATACGCGGTGGGTACGAAGAGCGTGACCGGGATCCCGTGGCGCTTGAGGATCGGCCACGCGACAGCGGCGAAATCGCGGTAGGCGTCGTCAAAAGTGACCATGACCGAGCGCAGCGGTAAATCGGCCTCTCCCCGGCGGACGGCCAGCAGCTCCGCCAGCGAAAGGGGGCGCCGGTGAGTCGCGAGGAAGCGCATCTGCTCATCGAAGGCGGCAGGTTCCGCGCTGATCAGACCCGGATAGAGCAGCGGGGAAAGTCCCAGGACGTCGACACGGTGGTACGTCAGCACGGGGAGAACGCCGGGCCGCGGGCGGCCGACCTGCTCGAGCGCGGCCACCAACCATGTGAACGCGTTGCCGCGCACTGCGGCGAGGGTGGCACGCCGAAGAGCGGCCTTACCGTCCAAGCCCGACCTTCCGGCGCAGCTTGCGACCGATTCTGAGGAGCTCGACCAGACCGGGACGCGGATCATCACGGGAGAGAACGTCGAAGCCGCCTCGCGGGTGGACGAGGCTGAGCGCAGCAGCGAGCGCGTCCCGGCGGCTGGGTGTCGCGACGACACGATGGCCTCTCTTACCGCGAAGCGCCGAGCCGATCCAGACGACCTCGAGGTCGAGATTGTGCGACCGCACTCCGGGCACGTACTCCGTATCCGGGGCGCCGTTCGGGCTCACGGAGCTCCCGAGGTAGAGATCGACCATACGGGCCGGAAAGTCCATCCCGCTCTTGACGGCCAGCGGAAGCGAGCCCCAGATCCGGCCGTTGATCTCCATCAGCCGCGGGCCGCTCTCTCCCAGCTTGAATTCGACCATCGCCAGCCCGGTCCACTCGAGTGCGGCGAGAAGGCGGACGGCATAGTCGTAGAGGACGGGATCGAGCGGGATGCTTTCCCTGAAGGAGCTGGCCCCGCCGGTGACCGGAACCTCGCGGAGCCGCCGGTGCTGGAACGCGGCGAGGGGGCGCCCGTGCTGAAGGAGGAGCTCGACTCCGTGCCCCTCCCCGCGGTAGTACTCCTGGAGCAGTACTTCCGAATGGCCCTCGAGACGCCGCATCCGCTCGCCGAGCTCCTTCGCGTTCTCTGCGTAGGAGACCTCGAACAGCTCGACAAGGCCGCCGTCACGAAAAGCGCTCGCGGACCTCGGCTTGACTACCACTGGCCAACGGAGGGACGATGCGGCCGCTAAAGCCTCCCCCTCCGTCGTGACCAGCTCGGTCCGCGGGACCGGGACGCCGGTCTTCCTGGCGAGCTCGAGCGTCGCGAGTTTGTCCCGTGTCCGTTCGTAGGCGTCGCGGTCAGGGAGGGCCAGCGCCGAGATCCCTGCGAAGCGCTCGCGGGCTTCAGAGAGCGCCAGAACCGTTTCTTCCGCGACCGGAACGACGAGATCGACCTGGCGCTCGCGAGCGGCTTGCAGAATGGTCGTCACAGCACCTTCGGGATCCGTTCGAGGCGGTGGATAGCGCAGGCGCTCGGAGGCGTATCGTGAGTAGTAGCCGGGGCTGCGCGCCTCCGAGTCAGCCGCGATGACGTCGAGTCCGCGCCGGCCCAGCGAACGGATGACGGCGATCGCGCAGCCGCGTGCGGCGTCCGTGACGAGTACGCGAGCGCTCACGACCGGCTCCGCTCGGCTTCAGAGGCGGCGGGTCGTTCTCCCTTTGAGAAAGCTGCGATCATCGCGGCGACCTCGCTGATGACCGTTTCGAGGGGTCGCGTCGCGTCGACGACGGCGAATTCCCGTAGGACATGCCCGAGTTCCAGGTACTCCCGCCGTCGGCGCTCGAGCGACTCGAGCGTTCCCTCGCCCTTTCGCTCGAGAAGGATCTCGGCCGGAGCATCGAGGTAGATCACCAAGTCCGGCCGCGGGTAGAGCCGCGAGAGAACGAACCCATGGAAACGCCTGCTCGCCGAGCGCCGCGGCTGGGCGGAGACGTCATAGGCGTAGTAGTCCGCGAAGAAGTGTCGGTCGAACACGACGATAGAGCCCCGCCGACGGTGCAGCGAGGCGACGAGCGCCCGGTGCCACTCCTCGGCCAGGCGGTTGGCCAGTCGGATGAAGGAGCGGCCCGAACGAAGGGCGCGTCGCACGCTACCCCGCGGAGGAGCTCGATCGGGGCGGCGTGAGTCCCGGGGCCCGGACGTATCCGGCTTCGTTCCGCGGAACCGGCGAAGAGCGTGCACGACTCGGGTCGTGGGAAGCAGGTAGTTGCTCGAGTCCGGATTGACGCCCATGTAGACGTACTTGACGGGCATCGAGAGGCGCTCCTCGAGGTGGCGTGCCACCGTCGTCTTGCCGGCACCGTCCGGGCCGATGAGGGCGACTGTGAACCCGTGCCTCATCGCCAGGCCAGGTCGTCGACGTGGGCGATCGTGTGACGCCAGAGTGCGTAGTACCGGTTCTGCCGTACCCAGGCTGCCCCCTCCTCGCTCAACTGGCCCGGCCGGGCGCCTGCTATCCGGACGACCAAGCGCGCTGTGTAACGCGCCCAGCAAGCCGCGAAAAGGGGCGTCAGAGCGTGAGGGTCAAGCTCGAGCTTCCGCGCGTACGCCGTCATCCTCGCCATCGCCCATCCCGCCGCGGAAAAGAAGGAATCGTGGAACGCGGCCACGTGCTCATCGGCGGTCCGGGGCCGGCGAAGGGCGAAGGTTGCGTACGTGAGGAAGAAAGCCAGGTCGTGGAGCGGAAGCCCCTGCTCCTCGGCGAGTTCCCAGTCCACGACGCCGACGCGGTCACTTCCGAGCCGAATCAGGTTCGGATGACTGAAATCGCCGTGCTCGAAGACGTGAGGCACGTGCGCTCCGCGGAGCGGTTCCACCAGCTCGAGAGTCCGCGCCACAAGCTCCTCCTCCGGCGTGCCTGGCGGAAACGAGGCGGCGAGGAGTGCAAGCGGTTCCTCCAGCAGTCGCTCGTACGCGGCCTCGTCGGCATTCTCCCGCGTCGGCGATAACGTGATGAGCCAACTGACAACCGCGTCGACCCAGCGAGAAGGGTTGGCACGCAGCATCGCACGCGTGACGAGCGGACCGGCGAGTGCCGTCTCCACGAGTAGGGGGTGATCGCCGGTTGCGAGCGCGACGACGCACGGAACCGCTTCTCGCGCTTCCGGACAGGCTGCGCGAAGCGCGTTCAGAACCGCTGCCTCGCGCTCGATTCCCTCGGCGTCTCCGTGCAACCGAGGCATCTTCACGACGAGAGCCGGCTCCACCTTCCCGCTCGGTATCAGAAGTCCGACGATGTGGCGCGACGTGCGAAAGCGGGGCGTGAGAATGACGCACGAGGCGCCCTCTCCGATCCCGAACCGTTTCGGCTCGAACTGGTCCCGCAGGGCGTCGATGCCGGAAAGGATGGCGTTCAAGGGGCGCCCTCCTCGCCGGCCACGGCACGGCGTCCGACCGCGCTCGAGCAAGGAACGACAGTCGCGAGAAGACGGGTCGCTGCGAGCACAGGCGCGAGCCGCATCACGAGCCGGGCGCGGCCTCGGATCTGCCCTCGCGCCAACGCGTGGCGAACAGCAACGGCATCGTCGAGAGGAACGATCGCGCGGCACGAGCCGAAGTCCGGCCAGTGCATGTTCACGCCGACCTCCACGAGCCCGAGCCGGCGGAGCGCTCGCGCATAACCGCTGGCGGAGCGCGGCCGACCTGAACGGCGCCGGTTGAGCGGGCGCTGGACTTCGACGTAGAGCCAGCCGCCAGGGCGCAACAGAGGCAGAGCGGCCGGGAGGTCCTCCGCGGCAGGGTTCCGAAGGACGACAAGGTCGTAAGAGGACTCTTCGGCCGCCGTAGGTGCCGCCTCAGATGCGGTCAGCATCGCGCTGAAGAGTCGCAACGACTCGACGAGCTCGGGGTCGTGCACGCCGATGCAGGCCACCCGGCCAAGCTCGGGTTCGGTCATGAGGAACCGCCAGTCGAGCCGGCGCGAAGCCTGGAGCAGAACATCGTAGCTAGGGGCGACTGCCTGCACGGCCACCTAGCAGTACGGGCTCACGGCATCGAAGAGGGCGCTCAAGGACACCGGGTATGGATGGTGGACGACGTACGCGGGCTTGCCCGCCAGCGTTCGAGCGAGCGCTTCGCGTTGACGCTCTTCGGTTTCCGCGAGCAGCGGATTCCAGGCGTCCGGGAAGGCGAAGCGGAACTTCAGGTGGGCGGCCGTGAAGTCCAGGCTTTCGTGTTGGAGCGAGAACACCATGCGCCGTGCGACCTCGAGCGGATCGATCGGATCGACTGTCAACTCGGGTGCGTCGTGGCTCACGAGAAGAAAGAGTCGGTCGAATCGGGCGGCAGGCACCCCGGCGCCGCCGAACAGGCGCTCTGGATCGACGTCCACGTGAAGCTGCCGCCGCAGGAGCGCCGGCAGCCGCCCCCCTCCCATGCGTCGCAGCGCTCGTTCCCGCCTCAGGAGAAGCTCGATCGCCCGCAACCGCGTACGCTCTCTCTTGCCGATGAGTGCCTCGTACTCAGGAAGCTGGTCGAGGTGCCAGTGCCACATCCTGATCGGCTCAGGAATCCCGAACACGCGCGCGCCGTCGCTCGACACATACACCCACTCGTCGCCGACATAGTCAGCGCCGCGTGCGGCGAACGCGAGGAGAGTCTCCGTCTTTCCGCCCTTCGACCATCCGGTGGCGACGACTCC
>Ga0184623_10001313_pt1 | contig 10800 bp, 10 predicted proteins | sample PLM1_100_b1_FD_133138 | JGI IMG/M metagenome (GOLD analysis project Ga0184623, IMG submission 133138) | Groundwater sediment microbial communities from an aquifer in East River, Colorado, USA - PLM1_100_b1 | ecosystem: Environmental > Terrestrial > Soil > Riparian zone | place: USA: East River...
GAGGCAGCGAGTCACTCCTCGAGAGCCTTGGTGATGACCAGTGCGACGAGAGAGGTTGGGGCCGACGCTGAGAACCGGGCGTCCCAGTGGAGAGCCCCGTGTCGGTCGAACATGAAGAGCTCGAAATCCCCCCAGCCTACGGCGACACGGAGGCCGCCCCAGTCGGCCGCAAAGCGCTGTCCATCCTCTCGCCACGCGAAGTGGAGCACGTCTGCGAAAGCGGGCATGGCCTCCTGGAGCCGGGCGACGTTCCGCTTCGCCTCTGCCATGATCGCGTCGTGTCCCGCCACAACCGCCACGTTACGCCGAGGTGAGCAGGGCGCGTTCCAGCCTGGGGAACAGCGGCATCGCGTTGCCTTCGGCGATGCGGTTCAGCGTCACCAGATCCTCGGCGTGGTAGTCGCGCAACTGCTGCCAGCTATCCTGCGCGTGCGTCGTCGGCAGGAACGGGAAGTCCGAGCCGAACAGGACGTGGGTCGGCTTCGCCAGCGCGTGCAGCGACGGCAGCGCGTACGGACTTGCCACCAGCGCCGTGTCCAGGTAGAGCCGGCGCATCGCGCCGATCGCATCTCGGGGCGCACGCCCGGCGAGCGCCGGGCTGATGATGGCGCCGTCGGCGAGGCGGTTCGCCAAGAACGGCAGCGTGCCACCCCCGTGAGCGACGATCAGGCGCAGGTCGGAGTATCGCTCCAACGCACCGTTGTACAGCAGGTTCGCCAATGTCCTGCTGGTGTCGAACGGGAACTCGTACAGGGACAGCGGAAGGCCGAACGTCCGCTGCTCGCTCGCCGGCCGGGCAGGGTGGAGGAACGCTGGCACCTTCCGGCGATTCAGCTCCGCCAGCACCGGGTCGAGGGCCGGATCCCCGACGTATGTGCCGCGGTAGTTGGTAAGCAGCCCGACGCCGTCGAGCCCCAGGACGTCGAGCGCGTACTCGATCTCGGCGAGCGCGGCGTCGACGTCCGGCAAGGGGAGAATGGCGAACGCGCCGAACTGGTCCGGATTCTCGGCGATCAGCCCGGCCAGGTACTCGTTGAGCCGACGGGCCAGCCCGCGCGCCCGCTCCGCATCGGCGAAGTAGACGCCGGGCTCGGTCACCGAGACCACCGCAGCGGAAGCCCCCAACCCGTCGAGCATCGCCAGGCTGGCGTCGGGATGCCAGCGCGGGTACTCCACTCCCGGAATCGGGCTTGTCAGCCCGGCGTCCTGCAGGAGTCGGCGGTAGAAATCCGGCACGACGTGGTGGTGCACGTCGATCAACCGGCTGCCGGCCGCGGTCATTTCTTCACTCCGTAGTGCAGCGCGACCTGGCCACCGCTCAGGTCGCGCCAGCCCACCTCAGTCCAGCCGGCCGCCCGGACCATGTCGGCGAGCTGCTCCTGCCGGGGCCACGCGTTGATCGACTCCCACAGGTACACGTAGGCCGCTGGATTGCTGCTCACTACCCTGGCGATCCGCGGCATCACGTGCCGGAGGTAGCCGAGCCAGAGCGCGTGCCCGAGGCGGCTCGGCGGATGGCTGAAGTCGCAGATGACGAGCCGCCCACCGGGGCGGCACACCCGACGCAGCTCAGCGAGGGCCCGGGCGACGTCGGCGGTGTTCCGCAACCCGAAGGAAATCGTCACGACGTCGAAGCTGTCGTCGGCGAAGGGCAGCCGCAGCGCGTCGCCCGCCACGAACCGCGCCACTGGTGCGCGGTGCTGCCCGATCTTCAGCATGCCCAAGGAGAAGTCACACGCGACGATGTGCATGCCGGGCTGGTGAAACGCCATGGCGGAACTGCCGGTGCCGGCCGCGACGTCGAGGACCCACTGCCCGCTGCCCGCCCCGGCGACCGAAGCCGCCGCGCGTCCCCATCTCTTGGTCCGCCCGAACCAGATGGCGGCCCGGGTCCGGTCGTAGCCTTCGGCGAGCTCGTCGAACATCGCCGACACATGCCGCTCGTTCTTGTCCAGAAGCGCGCGCACCATGTCAGTTCTCCTCACGGTTGGAAAAGCGGGCCGCGACCGGTTCATCGACCAGCACGGCGAAGAATTCGAGCTGGATGTTGTCGGGGTCGCGGAACACCAGAACCGCGTTGCGCGGATCGAGGGTCGCCGGGGCGATCCGCGAGCGTGGCACGTCCAGCCGGTCCAGTCGCGCGGCCAAGGCGGCCAGTCGCGCCTGACCGCCAACCGTGAAGGCGACGTGGTCGAGCCCCGCACGCCGCTCGTCGAATTGGCCAGCGGCGCCACCACGGTGCTCGACGAGGCCGATCAGGAGCGTGGAGTCGGGATCAGTGAGAATCACCTTGTGCCGGGCGCCGGCGTCCTCGTCGAATTCACCGATCACCATGAGGCCGAGAACTCGTCGGTACCATTCGGCGCTGCGCCGCGCGTCGCTGACCGTCAGCGCGAGGTGGTGCACGCCGATGAGCTCAGCCATGATGCGCCGCCAGGAGCGTGGTGTCCATGTGGCTATCTCTCCGTTCTAGGCAGTTGTCAGTCGAAAGGAGCGGCGTCCAGCGCCGCGGCTATCTCGCCGTCCAGCCGCCGGTGGAACACCGCATTGGACTCGCGCTCCGTGCGGATCTCGACGATGCGCGGCCCCGCCGCCTTGAGCTCGTAGGAGAGCTCGTCGGCGTCGCTGACGCAGGCGTACGCCCAACCGGTTGCCGCCGCGACATGGTGGAGGGCCACGCCGTGCGGCGTGCCGAAGAGCGTCTCGAACCCACGGTCCTCGGCTGCGTGGCCGAGCATCGAGAAGATGCCTCCGCCGTCGTTGTTCACCACGACGATGGTCAAGTCGGGGGCGGCGCCGTCGGCGCCGAGCAGCAGCCCGTTCTGGTCGTGCAGGAACGACAAGTCGCCGAGCAGGGCGTAGGCCGGTCCGCCGCCGCTCGCCTGGTGCGCCAGCGCCGCGCCGATGGCTGTCGACACCGCCCCGTCGATGCCGGCCAGTCCCCGGTTCGCCATCACCTGCAGGCCGGTACGAGGCTGCATCGTGCGCTGCAGGTCACGGACGGGCATGCTGGCGCTGACGAAGAGCAGCGAGCCGTCGGGCGCGGCCGCCGCCACGTCGCGGGCGACACGAGGTTCGGTCAGGTCGGCGCCGTCGAGGATGCTGTCGAGCGCCGTGCGGGCCGCTGCGTCGGCCGCGCGCCATCGGCGCAGCCAGTTCGCGTCCCGGGCGCCGACCAGGCGGGGAGATCCGAGTACGGGCACCACCAGGCTCGCGTCCCGGGCGGGGTCGTCCCAATGCGCGTGCCGGTCGACGACGGTGTTCGGCACGCCATCGCCGTAGAGCCGCAGGATCTGCCGGGCCAGCCCGGGCCGACCGCAGGTGACGATCGCCTCAGGGCGCAGTTGTGCGCGGATGCCGGGGTGGCTCAGCAGATCGACGTAGGTGGAGACGGCGGCCGGACCGCGTCGGGCGTTGCTGTGCGGTTCGGCGAGGACCGGCCAGCCGGCCGCTTCGGCGAACGACACGGCCGCCTCGGCGTCGGCGCCGGCGCCGGCCACGACCAGCCCCCGCGCCGGGGCCGGCACGTCCGTCGGCGCGACGGTGGGGCCGTTCACGGCGGACCAACGCGCCGCGCCGGATCGGCCGGCCAGGCTCTCCGGCCAGTCCGCGGCGCCGTCCGCATCCGGCTCCGACGGCTCCCGCAACGCGACATTGAGGTGCACCGGCCCCGACGACGCGGCCGCCGCTGCGCGGCACACCACGGATCGCCAGTAGGCCACCATGCCGGCCCGGACCTCGGGGACGCCGATCTCGGCGAACAGCCGCACCGCTCCGCCGTACAGCTTGATCTGGTCAGTCGTCTGATTCGCACCCGTGCCGCGCAACTCCGGCGGCCGGTCGGCGGTGAGCACGACGAGCGGAACCCGGTCGTGGTGGGCCTCGAGCACGGCGGGGTGCAGGTTCGCCGCCGCGGTGCCGGAGGTGCACACGACCGCGGCGGGCCGCCCGGACGCGCGGGCGAGGCCGATCGCCAGGAAGCCCGCGGATCGTTCGTCCACGCGCACGTGGATCCTGATGCCGGGGTGCGCCCATAGCGCTCGGGCCAGCGAGGCAGAACGCGAGCCTGGCGCGATGACGGCGTCGGTCACCCCGCAGCGGCTCAGTTCGTCCGCCAGGACGGTCGCGAGCGCGGTCGCCGGATTCATCGCACGCGCTCCCTGCTGTCGGTGGAGGTCATGGCCAGGTACCTGCGCGTCTCGGTCAGCCGGCGCCACCACCACTGCGTCCGCGAGCAGTCGGCGGGCCGGCAGTTGATCAACCTGCTGATGTCGACTCGCGGCGCCCGCACGCCGATCTCGCCGTTCACGGGCACCAGCGGGTCGCTGGCAACGTCGTCCCGGAGCAATCGCACCGTGCCGAGGCCACAGGCGTAGGGCAGTTCGGGCAACGCCGCGGCGAGCGCCACGCCGGCGGCGATTCCGACGGACGTCTCCACCGCCGACGAGACGACCGCGGGCAGTCCGGCCGCCTCGGCGACCCGCAGCGCCGCCCACACCCCGCCGAGCGGCTGGACCTTGAGCACGACGACGTCCGCCGCGGACCGAAGTCCGGCCAGGCGCTCAGGGTCCTGAGCCAGCCGGACACCTTCATCCGCGGCGAGCGGCACGTCGACCCGGCGGCGAACCGCCGCCATCTCGGCGAGCGTCCGGCAGGGCTGCTCGACGTACTGCAGACCAAATCGGTCGAGTTGTCTGATCATCGTTACGGCCTGGTCGACGTCCCACGCGCCGTTGGCGTCGACCCGCACCGCGCCGCCCGGTCCGAGGGCGTCGCGCACCGCGGCGACCCGCTCAACGTCGGCGCTGGCCGGCTGGTCCGGCTCTGCGACCTTGACCTTCGCGGTACGGCACCCACCGGACGTGCGGACCAGCGCCTGCGCTTCCTCTGGGCGCACCGCCGGGATGGTCACGTTGACCGGCACGGTGGCGCGCACCGGCGCCGGCCACACGCCGTCGGCCGCCTCGTCGCAGGCGGCCAGCCAGCGGGCGCACGACTGCGGCCGGTAGTCGGGGAAGGGTGAGAACTCACCCCAGCCGCCCTCGCCCTGCATCAGGACGCCCTCACGCACCGCAACGCCGCGGAAGCGGGTGCGCAGTGGAATGGCATAGACGAAGGCCGGCATCACGGCCGCCGGGGGAAGCCGGAGAAGTCGGGCTCGCGCCGGTTGAGGTAGGCGTCGCGACCCTCGCGTGCCTCGTCGCTCATGTAGTAAAGCAGCGTCGCGTCGCCGGCAAGTTGCTGCACTCCCGCCAAGCCGTCGTCGGCCGCGTTGAGGGACGCCTTGAGCAGCCGCAGCGCCAAGGGGGAGTGCTGCAGCATCTCCCGGCACCAGGCCAGCGTTTCCTCCTCCAGCCTGTCCAGTGGGACGACCACGTTGACCAGTCCCATCTCGAGTGCCTGCTGGGCGTCGTACTGGCGGCAGAGGAACCAGATCTCGCGCGCCTTCTTCTGGCCGACCGTCCGCGCGAGCAGCCCGGATCCGTAGCCGCCGTCGAACGAGCCGACGCGCGGGCCGGTCTGACCGAAGCGGGCGTTGTCGGCGGCGATTGTGAGGTCGCAGACGAGGTGCAGGATCTGGCCGCCGCCGACGGCGTAGCCGGCGACCATCGCGACCACCGGCTTGGGGGTGCGCCTGATCTGCACCTGCAGGTCGAGAACGTTGAGCCGGGCGGTGCCGTGCGTGTCGACGTAGCCTCCGTGGCCGCGCACGCGCTGGTCGCCGCCGGAGCAGAACGCTTTGTCGCCGGCGCCGGTGAGCACGATGACGCCGACCTCGGGATCGTCACGGGCGGCGTCGAGCGCGTGGCCGAGCTCGAAGAGCGTCGTCGGCCGGAACGCGTTGCGAACCTCAGGCCGGTTGATCGTCAGCTTCGCGACCCCGTCGGCCTTTTCGTAGCGGATGTCTTCGTACTCGCCGATGGAAATCCAGGCGGTCATTGTTTTCTCCTCCTGATACCGATGCCAGATTCGTGGTCGTGGAGAGGGTCAATACGCTGAGGCCAACCTCGGGGATGGGAGCACACGATGGACGGCCGACCGCTCCACGCCCACCTGTCGCCGCTCGGCGACCGATTCGTCGCGGCAGTTGCCGATGCGATGGCCGGTGGCCCCGCCGTGCTGCCCGTGCCGCCAGGCCCGCAGAGCATGGTCGCTGCGGTGCTCGCCGAGTTGCGTCCACACGCTGTGGTGGCGCCGGACGGCGGCATCGACGCCCGGCCCGACCCGGTGCCCTGCCCAGCCGAGGTGGCCGCGGTGGTGCCGACCTCCGGCTCGACGGGCGTGCCCAAGGGCGTCGAGTTGCCGGCCGCGGCCCTGGCGTGGTCGGCGTCGGCCACGCTCGACCGGCTCGAAGCGGGGCCCCGCGATCGATGGCTGTGCTGCCTGCCCCTGTATCACGTCGGCGGGCTGCAGGTGCTCGTCCGGTCGCTTGTCGCTCAGACGACTCCGGTGATGTCCGAGCGCTTCGACCCGGGGGCGCTCGCGGGAACGGACGCGACGTTCGTCGCGCTCGTTCCCACCATGCTGCACCGGGTCATCCGCGACGCCGTCGACATCCGCCAGTTCAAGGCCGTGCTGCTCGGCGGCGCCGGTGCGCCCCCGGCGCTGCTCGACGCCGCTCGGGCGGCCGGTGTCAACGTGGTGGTGACTTACGGCATGACGGAGACGTGCGGGGGCTGCGTCTACGACGGTTCCCCGCTGCGCGGTGTGCGGGTGGAGATCGACGGCGACCAGCGGGTCCACATCCACGGCAGAGTGCTGGCCCGCGGCTACCGGCTGCGCCCCGATTTGACCAGGGCCGCCTTCCACCACGGCGCGCTCCGCACCGACGACATCGGCCGGCTGGCCGCCGACGGCCGGCTCGAGGTGCTGGGCCGGGCCGACGAGGTCATCATCAGCGGTGGCAAGAACATCCACCCGCAGCGGGTCGAGGCGATCCTCGCCGGCCATCCAGCCGTGCGCGAGGCCGTGCTCGTCGGCGTGCCAGACCCGGAATGGGGTGACCGGGTCGTTGCCGTTGTCGTGCCGGCGCACGGCACGGACCCACCCACCCTCGAGGCGTTGCGCCGCCACGTCGGGGAGCAGGCGGAGGCGTGGGCGGCGCCGCGCGAGCTGCGGCTGGTCGACGACCTGCCCCGGTTGCCTTCGGGGAAGGTGGACAGAAGGACGGTCGAAGCCACAACAAGGAGCTAGCCGGCGCATCTAAGCCACCACCAGCTGGCGAGCGGCCGCTGCAGCCGGCCGAGCCGTCGTGCGCACTGGCTGGACCGCGCGGAGGGCCATGACCATCGGACGTAGCTTGACTTCGGTTTCGGCGTACTCCGCATCGGGCGATGAACCAGCGACGATGCCGCAGCCCGCGTAGACAGCGGCGCGCGACCCGGATACGAGCGCCGAGCGGATAGCCACCGCCATCTCGCCGTCCTGGCTGGCGTCCAGCCAACCGACGGGCGCGGCATACCAGCCCCGGTCGAACGGTTCGGCACGGGCGATCCAGCGCAGGGCGGCGTTCCTCGGGTAGCCGCCCACAGCTGGTGTCGGGTGCAGCAACCCGACCAGGTCGAGGAGGTGGGCACGCCGTTGTTCGGAGACCGTGGCGCTCACCGTGCTGACCAGGTGAGAGATGTTGCCCAGGCGCATGACGTCGGGCCCCGTCGAGGCGGTGACGTCGGTGCATGCAGCGGCCAGCGCGCCGGTGACGAAGTCGGTCACGATGCTCTGCTCGTGCCTGGTCTTCGCATCGCCTAGCAGCATCCGCACACTCGCGTCGTCGGCGGCGGCCGTCGCGCCACGCGCCACCGATCCAGCGAGGCTGTGTGCAACAACGTGGCGGTCGGAGAGCCGCACCAGGCACTCCGGAGTGGCGCCCAAGAACCATCGACCGGCGATCTTCGTCGCGAAGACCGCGCCCTGGGCGAAGTCCGGCGCGAGGCGGTCGAGGGCCGCCGGCACCGCGAACGCCCGAGTGGAATGCAGCAGAACCTGCCGCGCGAGCACGACCTTGGTAAGCGCACCACGGTGGATGTCGCGCACCGCCGCCCGAACCGTGCGCCGCCAGTCCTCCGCCGACGGTACGTCGAACCGCGCCAGGCCGGCCGGCGGCTGCTCCGATGGCATCGTCTGCTCGTCCGCCGCCTCGACCAGCAGCGCCTCGGCACTGGCGATCCGCCGCCCGGCGGTTTCTGCCGGGTCTGTCCCTGGCGTGATCCACGCGTTCAGCGACAGGTGAGTGGTGCCGTCGGCCAGCCGGGTGAGCTGTACCGCGGGAGACCAGGTCAGTGCGTCCGGCATGGCGCCGATGGGATGCCACGGCCCCGGCCGGAAGGCGAATCCGCCGACCAACAGCGGGAAGCCGGCAGCGGCGGCGGCACCGGAACCTCCGGCCACCAGCTCGGTCGCGCACCGCTTCCAGGCGCGCCCCACCACGCCGAAACGACCCGGTCCGTCGCCCTTGATGTCGATTGCACTCCCCGCCGCCAGAAACGAGACGCCGGTCCACCTCGAGGCCCAATAGAAAACGCGCTGGCTTCGCCGGTCCGCCCGGTCCAAGAGGGAGCGGGGATCAGCCGCGGCCACCTGCCGGCTCCAGGTTGTCAGCACCGGGCGCCCCAGACGCAGCGCCTCCTTGTGGCCCACCCGATAGGTGAATTCCACTTCGGCGCGGTGCGAACTACTCAACTGGCCGGACGTGTTCTGTCGCATCGGTGGTGGCCCCCTTTTGGCTGCGTGACGCGGTGAGGACACACTTGTCCGTTGCGTGCCCCGGGCCATCGGTAGGGACTACTCAACTACCGGCGCGGACTACTTAGAACCTGTTGCGGTTCCGGAACAGGCTCTTAGGTCTGCTCACGTCTGCGTGGGTGAGGTGCCCGCTGCGGCGGCCAGGGCCGAGGCGGTGAACGCGCCCGGCTCGGCGTACACCGAGACCAGGTGGTCGAGATGGTCGTCGGTCAACTCGAAGTCCGGCCCTGACCAGTGGGACCAGAAGTGGCGCAGGTATGCACGCACGGCCTGCCGGCGACCATCGATGAGCTGGTCGGCAAGGTCGAGCTGGTGAAATGCCTGGTACCAGAACTCGTGTTGCGCCTGCGCGGTGAGGATCCGGTCGCCGATGCCCGGTAGGGGCGGTGAGACGACCAGGGCACGGACCAGGTCGGGTCTGCTCCGCGCCACGGTCTGGGCGATTCGGCTGCCGATGTCATATCCGCCGATCACGGGTTGGTCCAGCCCGAGCTCCTCGATCAACCCGACGACGCTGCGCGCCTGCGCGTCGGCGCTGTACGTGCCGGCCGGGTTGGATCGGTGCTTGTCGGACTCGCCGAAGCCGCGCAGGTCGGGGACAACGACATCGGTTGCCGACGACAGGAGCGGGACGACACCACGGTAGTCGGTTCGGTCGCCGGGCCACCCGTGCAGCAGCACCACGGCGGGACCACGACCGATCCGCTCGTACGCGAGCCTTAACCCGTCGACCGGAAGGGTCTTTTCCACACGGCCGAGTATCTCCGCGACGGCGGCCGCATCGCATCGGATTTGGTCAGAGCGGATGTATCAAACGGGCGTCAGCCGGCTCGTAGCCTGATGGACACGTCCAGCGGCCTACGACCGACAAGGAAGTGATTCGGATGGCCGAACCCTTGGGGCGCCTGCTCCTCGGCGACTACACCGACCCCCGGTACGCGGCCCAGACAGCGAAAGACAGAAAGGCGGTCAGGATCAGGGTCGAGCGGTTCAGTGATCCGGCTGAGAAGGCGCGCTACCAGAAGGATCTGATTAAGGCCGTGCACGAGCGGCACCAGATGGTCGCTGCGGCCATGAAGATCCGGCAGGTCGCCAATCCTCACCAAACGCGTCTTGTCCAGGTCGAGGAGGACGAACTGCTCGTCCGACTGGCCGACAGCAGTGCCCTGGGCCGGCTCGAGCAGGTCGGGAACGATCTCGAGGTCGAAGTGCGCCCGGTTGCGGGCCTCGAGAACCGGGTTGTCCGGATCAGGCGAAAAGGAGGGTCGACTGACCTGGACGAAGTGGGTAAAAGCCTGGCCAAGGACGGATTCGACGTGAGGTACAACCACATCACGCCACTGGCTGTGGTCGCCAAGGGACGGGGCGGGCCAGAGCCCTCGCCGAGTCCGGATCCCCAGTCCCTGACGGTCGAGTCGGGTCGCAAGAACGGACCGGTGGTCGTGGCGGTCATCGACACCGGTATCGCAGCACTGGACCACCAAGGGGAGGGCGGCAACTGGCTGGTGGGGGTCCAGCCGACGGAGGACAACATCGACCCGCTCGACGTGTTTCCCCCGATCGGGACCCTCGATCTCGCCGCCGGACATGGAACATTCGTCGCCGGCCTCGTGCGCTGGGTGGCGCCGGCCGCTCAGATCCGGATGTACCGCGCGGTCGATAGCGACGGTGTCGGTAGCGAGGCCGATGTGGCCGAGAAGATGATCACGGCCGTCGAGGAGGGGGCCGATGTCCTCAACCTGTCACTGGGCATCCAAACCATCGACGACCAACCGCCGGTGGCGCTCGACGCGGCGCTCGACTGGATCCAGGGGAATTACCCGGACGTGGCGGTCGTGGCGGCCGCGGGTAACTTCGGCGAGGAGCGTGAATGCTGGCCGGCCGCCGACCAGCGGGTGATCTCGGTCGCAGGCCTCACGGCCGAGGGGACGGGCGCGTCGTGGTCATCTCGCGGAGTTTGGGTGACCATGTCAGCGATCGGGGAGGGCGTCCGGTCGACCTACGTCCGCGGGAAGGAGTCCCCGATCGTCGATCCGGAAGACCCCGACCCCTTCGGAA
>Ga0184623_10001314_pt1 | contig 10800 bp, 10 predicted proteins | sample PLM1_100_b1_FD_133138 | JGI IMG/M metagenome (GOLD analysis project Ga0184623, IMG submission 133138) | Groundwater sediment microbial communities from an aquifer in East River, Colorado, USA - PLM1_100_b1 | ecosystem: Environmental > Terrestrial > Soil > Riparian zone | place: USA: East River...
ACCGAGATCGAGGTCAAGGAGCGCAAGGACCGGGTCGACGACGCAATGCACGCGACCCGCGCCGCAGTCGAGGAAGGCGTCGTCCCGGGTGGCGGTGTGGCGCTGCTCTATGCGATCCGCGCGCTCGACAAGCTGACCCCGGGCAACCCGGACCAGAAGGTCGGCATCGAGATCGTCCGCAAGGCGATGCTCCAGGACATCGCGATCCTGACCGGCGGCCAGGTGATCAGCGAGGAGGTCGGCCTCAAGCTCGAGAACACCGGCGTCGACCTGCTCGGCCGGGCCCGCAAGATCGTCGTGACCAAGGACGAGACGACGATCGTCGAGGGCGCCGGCGACGCCGAGCAGATCGCCGGGCGGGTCAACCAGATCCGGGCGGAGATCGAGAAGTCCGACTCCGACTACGACCGCGAGAAGCTCCAGGAGCGCCTCGCCAAGCTGGCCGGCGGCGTCGCCGTCATCAAGGTCGGCGCGGCGACCGAGGTCGAGCTCAAGGAGCGCAAGCACCGCATCGAGGACGCCGTCCGCAACGCCAAGGCGGCCGTCGAGGAGGGCATCGTCGCGGGTGGTGGGGTCGCCCTGCTGCACGCCGCGAAGTTCGCGTTCGAGAAGCTCGATCTCGAGGGTGACGAGGCGACCGGCGCCAACATCGTCAAGATCGCGCTGGAAGCGCCGCTGAAGCAGATCGCAATCAACGCCGGCCTCGAGGGCGGCGTCGTGGTCGAGCGGGTGCGCAACCTCGAGCTGGGCTGGGGTCTCGACGCGGCGACCGGCGAGTACGTCGACATGGTGAAGGCCGGCATCATCGACCCGGCCAAGGTCACCCGGTCGGCGCTGCAGAACGCCGCGTCGATCGCGGGCCTGTTCCTCACCACTGAGGTGGTCATCGCCGACAAGCCGGAGAAGGACAAGGCCCCCGCCATGCCCGGTGGCGGCGGCGACATGGACTTCTGATCGGCCCTGGTCCAGGCGCCCGGCGGGGTCCCCAGCAGCAGCTGGGGACCCCGCCGTGTTTCAACCGCAACCCCGTCAAGTTGTCTTTGGGGTGAGATGGCGATCCTGGTCGACAAGGCGCTGTGGCCATGGCGCGGGCGGCTGTGGGCGCACCTCGTCAGCGACGTGAGCTTCGACGAGTTGCACGCGTTCGCGGCCCGGCTCGGTATCCCGCGACACGCGTTTCAGGGCGACCACTACGACGTGCCCACAGAGGTACGCGAAACCGCGCTTGAGTGGGGCGCCGTGCCCGTGACCAGCGGTGAGTTGGTCACCCGGCTGAAGGCTGCGGGCTTGCGCCGCGGGCGGAGCGCCCCCGCAGCAGGGTGAGCTCGGTCTCGACGTTGTGCCGGGCTGCCTGCTCCCAGTGGCGGCGGCCGGGTTCGGTCCGGAATAGCAGTGGCCGGGAGAGCAGCGTTTCAAGCACGGCGGCGCGACCGCTGCGGAATGCCGGCTCGTCGACGTGCGCGTACTCAGCGCGCACCGCGCTCGCGTAGGCCGCGTACTCCGCAGGCGGCGCGGCGAGCACGGCCAGGTCGGCGTCGCAGAGGACGGCCCCGTCGACATCCCCGTCGGCGGGGTCATGGGTTGCGGTGAGCTGAACGAGTCGGGCGACGGCGGCAACTTTGGAGCCGGAAAAGTCCAGATCGGGTAGATTGTCCTCGGCTAGCTGAGCGCTGCGCTCTTCGTTGTCGTCACGGGTCGGGTCGTAGACCGCGTCGTGAAAGAAGGCTGCGAGCCGGACGCCGGCCAGGTCTTCGGCGTGGGTCGCGAGCTCGTCGATGCGATCGAGCACGGCGGCCAGGTGATCGAGGGTGTGGTAGTGACGATGTGGCTCTGACCAGCGTCGATGTAGGTCTTCGCCAAGAGTGCGTGCTTGCGCGGCCGGGCCGGCCACGGCCGCCCAGCGGGCCATGAGATCGGAGCGCACACGATGACGCTACCCAGGATCAGTACGGAAGGGCTCGACCCGACGGCGTGCGGAGGTCCAGCGACGCGGGGGTGCTGCGACGCGGCTGCTTGACGATCTGGATCTGCTTCATCGTTCGGCCCTCCGGTCCCTGCGTATGGACGCTTCCCGTGGGCCGACCGTTTACGTCATGCGGTGCCAATCACGGTCTGCTTCTTTGTCGACCACACTGCTGTTTTACGTCCGTCGGTCTTGTTTGGTTCACCGTGGTCAATCGGCGCTCCTGGCCAGCCCCCTGAGTGCCCTGGGCGAAGTGGGGACCTATGGCCCGCCTGGGAGGGCACTGAACAACGCCTGTCCGGCTCGCGACTCCCCGCATCCCGCCTGGCTGCGTTGTCGTCAGTCGCCGCACAAAACCCAGTGCGACTCCATCCTCCGCCTTGCCAGCCGGGCGCGGATGCGCCGCTCCCTGATCGACGATGGGTTCCGGAACAGGCTCTAACGCAGCCCCAGGACGGCGAGGACGGTGCGCGCGGCCGGTCCTCCTGACTCCTCGGCGATCTCGAGCGCCCGGGGCACGTCCAGATCGTCGGAGAGCGCGGCGAACGCGGCCTCCTCGGCAGCGCGGGCCGCTGGCTCGCCGGCGGCACGTGTCCCTGCGGCTGTGTACAGGCGCTCGAGCCGGCGCTCGCAGTCGGCCAGGTCTGCGTCGTGGTAGTCCCAGCTCTCGCGCCAGGGGCGGGCGAGCAGCAGCAGCCGTATCGCGGCGGGGGAGTGGCGGCGCACGAGGTCCGACACGAGGACGAGGTTGCCCACCGACTTCGCCATCTTCGCGCCGTCGACCTGAACCGTCCCGACGTGCAGCCAGGCCCGTGCGAACGGGCGGACACCGGTGACGGCCTCGGCCATGGCGCCTTCATACGCGTGGTGCGGGAACCGCAGGTCGACGCCGCCGGCGTGGAGATCGAGCGCGGACCCGTAGATCGTGAGAGCCATCGCGGTGCACTCGGCGTGCCAGCCGGGCCGGCCGGGTCCCCAGGGGCTGGGCCAGGACGGCTGGCCCAGGGCGGACGCGCGCCAGACCGCCACGTCGAGCGGGTCGTCCTTGGCCGGATCTCCGGGATCGTCGCCGAACTCCTCGGCGAGCCGCACCGCGTCGTCGCGGGCCAGCCCGGCGCGGCCCGGCACGTCCGCCCCCCGGAAATAGACGCTCCCGTCGCGCTCGTAGGCCTGGCCAGCAGCGAGCAGCGCGGCCGCCAGGGCCACGACCTGCCGGACGTAGGTGTGCGCGCGCGGCTGGTGAGTCGGCCGGCGGACCCCCAGGGCGGCCATGTCCTGCTCGAACGCGAACTCCTGCACTGCGGCGAAGCTGTCGTAGGGACTGCCCGCCCGCGCCGCTGCGGCCGTCAGCACGTCGTCGACGTCGGTGACGTTGCGGCACATCTCGACCTCCGCGCCGCTGTGCCGGAGCGCCCGCGCCGCCGTGTCGGCCCAGACGAACGTCGCGGCATGCCCGAGATGCGTCACGTCGTAGGGCGTGATCCCGCAGACATAGACCCTTGCCCGGCCGATCACCGGCAACCCAACCCCGCCGAGCCGCACCACGATTCCTCCCGGCTGACCGCCGCGTCCTCCGTGCCGACGCTACCTCCGACGCTGGCAGGCCGTACGCTGACCGGGTGTCCGAGCCGCTGTCGGAGCCCGATCAGCGCCGTGAGGTCGCCGGCTGGCGGTCACGCCTGATCTACGCGGCCGTGCTGGTCACGGTGCTGGCCATCGATCTCGCGCTCATCGCGGACGGCGAGCGCGTCGGCGGCGTGGGCCTGGCCGCCGCCGTCGTGCTGCTCGTCGCGGCTTCGGTCGCGCGGGCCGAGCACCGCCGGCCGTGGCGTGGGATCTTCCTGGTCGCGGCGCTGGTCGCGGGCGCCCTGCCGGGCGTTGTCGCAGCGCTGCGTTGATCCGCGCGGGACACTAGTCCTCCGGGGCCGTCACGTCGTCGGCGTCAACAATTTGGTATGCGTATCCCTGCTCGGCGAGGAATCGCTGGCGGTGCGCGGCGTAATCCTGGTCGAGCGTGTCGCGGGCAACCACGGAGTAGAACCGCGCGGCCCGGCCGTCGGACTTGGGTCGCAAAATCCGGCCCAGCCGTTGGGCCTCCTCCTGCCGCGAGCCGAATGTTCCCGACACCTGGATGGCGACCGCTGCCTCCGGGAGGTCGATCGAGAAGTTGGCGACCTTCGACACCACGAGCAAGCTCACCTCGCCGTTGCGGAACGCCTCGAAGAGCCGTTGTCGCTCACGCACCGTGGTCTCGCCCTTGATGACCGGGGCGTCGAGTCGCTCGCCGAGATCGTCGAGTTGGTCGATGTACTGCCCGATGACCAGCGTCTGGTCGCCCTTGTGACGGGCGACCAGGCGCTCCACGACGCGGGTCTTGCTCAGGGTGGTCGAGCAGAGGCGGTACCGCTCATCCGGCTCGGCCGTCGCGTAGTCGAGGCGTTCGGCGTCGGTCAAGGTCACCCGCACCTCCACGCAGTCGGCCGGCGCGATATAGCCCTGCGCCTCGATGTCGCGCCACGGCGCGTCGTAGCGCTTCGGGCCGATCAGCGAGAACACGTCGCCCTCGCGGCCGTCCTCCCGCACGAGGGTGGCCGTCAGCCCGAGCCGCCGGCGGGCCTGAATGTCGGCCGTGAACCGGAAGATCGGCGCAGGGAGCAGATGGACCTCGTCGTAGACGATCAGGCCCCAGTCGCGCGCGTCGAACAGGTCGAGATGGATGTAGGCGCCTTTCCGTCGGGTCGTCATCACCTGGTACGTCGCGATCGTCACCGGCCGGATTTCCTTCTTGTGGCCGGAGTACTCCCCGATTTCGGCCTCGGTCAGCGAGGTCCGCCGGAGCAGCTCGGACCGCCACTGGCGGGCGGCGACGGTGTTGGTGACGAGGATCAACGTCGTCGCCTTGGCGTGCGCCATGGCCGCTGCCCCGACGAGGGTCTTGCCCGCCCCGCACGGCAGCACCACCACGCCCGAGCCGCCGTGCCAGAACCCCTCGACCGCCTCGCGCTGGTAGGGCCGCAGCTGCCAGGTGTCCTGGACCAGCTCGATCTCGTGGTGCTCCCCGTCGACGTAGCCCGCGAGGTCCTCGGCCGGCCAGTTGAGTTTGAGCAGGACCTGCTTGAGGTGGCCGCGCTCGCTCGGATGCACCGCGACCGTGTCGTCGTCGATCCGCGCCCCGACGAGGGGCTGGACCTTCCGGCTGCGCAGCACCTCCTCCAGCACCGGCCGGTCGACGGACCGGAGCACCAGCCCGTGCCCGGGGGTGTCCAGCAACTGGAGGCGTCCGTAGCGCGCCATCGTCTCGGCGACGTCGACCAGCAGCGCGTGCGGCACGGCGTACCTGCTGTAGCGGAGCAGGGCGTCGACGACCTGCTCCGCGTCGTGTCCGGCGGCGCGCGCGTTCCACAGGCCGAGCGACGTGAGCCGGTAGGTGTGCACGTGCTCAGGCGCGCGCTCCAACTCCGCGAACGGCGCGATCGTCATGCGGCACGCGTCCGCCTCGGGATGATCGACTTCCAGTAGGAGGGTCTTGTCAGACTGCACGATCAACGGTCCGTCGGTCACCGGAACCCCTTCAGAGCGGCACTTGCAACCTTCAAGTGTGACCGATCGAGTCGAGCGCCGGCGCCAGGCCAGCGGCGACGACACGCTCCGGCACGCAGAATTTGTCGATATAGCAGTCAGCGACCATTCGAACGCGTATCGTGGTCGCAGAGGGGACCGCTGATACGGCTGAAGGCCCCCGAAAACGGGGGTAATGGTGACAACGAAGTTCGGTGTGCTGTCTGGCCTGCGTGGCGGCGTGGCCTTGGCGATCGCCATCGCCTTGGGCGGCGCGGCGCTCCCGCATGCACAGCGCCAGTCCGCCACACCCGTCGCGGGTGAGGCCGATGCCGGGATCCTCGTCGGGCGGTGGGGAGACGACACCACCAACGAGGACGAGAAGGCCTCGGAGGCGACCGGCAGGTGGCAAGCACCGCAGGATCGCGGGTCGCTCCACAGCATCGCCAGCACCTACGGGGCCCAAGCGGCGTGGAAGAAGCTCGACAGCAGTGGCCGGACGATCACCGGCAAGGGCGTCGACGTGGCCGTCATCGACACCGGTATTGCTCCGGTGGCCGGCCTCGACGCCGCCGGCAAGGTGGTGAACGGGCCCGACCTGTCGTTCGAGAGTCAGGCGGCGAACACCCGCCACATCGACGGCTACGGGCACGGCACGCACATGGCAGGGATCATCGCCGGGCGCGACCGCGAGGTTCTTGCCGGTGCTGAGAACGATCCCAGCCGCTTCGTCGGGATCGCCCCCGACGCGCGAATCGTGAGCCTCAAGGTCGCGGCAGCCGACGGCGGAGCCGACGTGTCGCAGGTCATTGCCGCGATCGACTGGGTTGTCCAGAATCGCCGCGCCAACGGCCTGAACATCCAGGTGATCAACCTCTCCTACGGCACCCGCTCCCGTCAGCCGTACACCGCCGACCCGCTGGCGCACGCCGTGGAGAACGCCTGGCGGCATGGCATCGCGGTCGTCACCGCGGCGGGGAACGACGGCGGGGCAGTCCCCGTCACGATGCCCGCGACCGATCCCTACGTCATCACTGTCGGCGCCGTCGACCACGTCGGAACCGCAGAAACCGCGGATGATCGGCTTGCCTCGTTCAGCAACGCCGGAACGACGGCCCGGCGGCCGGACCTCCTCGCGCCGGGCAAGTCCGTGGTGTCGCTGCGCACGCCCGGGTCGTACGCCGACGTGATGCACCCCGAGGCATTGGTCAACGGCGACACCGGTCGCCGGTTCTTCCGCGGCAGCGGCACCTCGCAGGCGACGGCCGTCGTCAGCGGCGCGGTGGCGCTGCTGCTCCAACAGCGGCCGAGCCTCACCCCTGACCAGGTGAAGGCGCTGCTGAAGACCTCGGCCGACAAGCTGGCGACGAACCCCGGCGAGGGTCCGGGTGTGATCGACATCATCGGCGCGCTGGACACCGCCGCGCCGACGGTCACCGGCTCCAGGCAGACATGGCCGGCATCCACCGGCATCGGGGCGCTGGAGGCCGCGCGCGGCGAGAGCCATGTGGTCGACCCGGCAAACGGCGCCGCGCTCACCGGCGAGTTCGACGCGCTTGGCGCGCCGTGGCAGGCCACCGCCTGGTCGAAGGCCTCGGCTGCGGCGACGGCGTGGTCCGGCAGCGGCTGGAACGGCAGCACCTGGGACGGCACCTGGACCGGACGCTCGTGGTCGGGCATCGACTGGCAGGCGAGAAGCTGGAGCGGTGATGTCTGGTTCGCCCGCAGCTGGTCCGGTATTGACTTCGTCGCCCGCAGTTGGTCCGGGAAGGCGTGGGCCTAGCGAGCGGCCGGGCGGCCGTCCCACAGGTCCGCGGGGCGGCCACCGATGAGAGCAAGGTGAAGTCGCGCAACCGGCACACCGCGACCTGGGACATTTGGGCCCTCGTCGCGGGAATGTGCGCACTCGCCGGGCTGCTCCTCTGGGTGTTCCGCGGCGCGGCGGCGATCGCCCCCAGCCCCTGGGTGACCTGGTGGCTGCTCCTGCCGCTATGCGCGCTCGCCGAGGTCTTCGTCGTGCACCTGCCGACGACGAGGAACGCGCACACCCACTCGTTCCGCGAGCTCCCGACCCTCCTGGGGCTCGCGTTCCTGACCCCGCCCGGCTACCTCGCGGCGCATCTGCTTGGCGCCGGGACGGCGCTCCTCCTGCACCGGCGCCAGCGCGGGATAAAGCTGGCGTTCAACCTCGCGTGGTTCGCGATCGAGGCGGCGCTGGGCGTCGCGGCGTACCGCCTGCTGCTCGGCGCCGCCTCGCCGGCCGAACCTCGCGGTTGGGCGGCCGCGCTCGGCGCTGCCCTGATCACCGACCTGGTCGGGGCCGGCCTCGTCACGATCGCGATCGCGTTGCAGGAGCACGAGTTCGACTTCCCGATCCTTCGCGAAGCCGTCACGGGCGGGGCGCTGGCCGCGGCGGCGAACACCTGCCTCGCCTCCCTTGTCGTCCTGCTGCTCGTCGATGAGCCGCGCGCGGTGCCGATGCTGGCCGTCGTCCTCCTCGTCGTCTACTTCGCCTACCGCGGCTACGTCACGCTGTCGGTCCGGTACGCCCGGCTGCAACTGCTCTACCGGTTCGTGCGCAGCGCCGGCATGTCGGTGGAGCCGGACGAGGCGGCCCGCACCGTTCTTGACGAGGCGCGCGATCTCATGCGGGCGTCGCGGGCGGAGCTGGTGATGCTGCCGGAGATCGATCCCCTTGATCGCTCGGTCTGGTGGCGCCGGGCCGCCGACGGTGAGGTCGTTCTCGTTCCGGAGCCGGACGGCGGAGTCGCCGCGCCTGTTCGCTCCCGCGGCGCGGTCGTCGGCGTGCTCCTCGTCACCGGCCGGACGGTGGAGGTCGAGCCGTTCTCGGCGGAGGACGCCCGCCTGTTCGGCACGCTGGCTGCGCACGCCTCGGTCGCGCTGGAGAACGCGCAGTTGGTCCAGCGGCTGCGGCAGATCGCCGCCGAACGCGAGTACCAGGCGTTGCACGACGCGCTGACCGGCCTGCCCAACAGGTTGCTCCTCCGGGCGCAGCTCGCCACCGCGGTGGCGGAGGGGGAAGTCGCCGTCGTCGTCCTCGGGCTCGACATAGACAGCGTCAACGAGGTGCTCGGGCACGCCGCGGGCGAGTCGCTGGAATTGCTGGTGGCCGATCGGCTGAGTGATCGCTTCGGCGACGCCGCCGCCCGCCTGGAGGGCAACGAGTTCGCGATCATGCTGCCGAACCACACGGCGGGCGAGGCAGCAGCACTTGCGAGGGAGTTGCTTGCGTCGCTCACCGAGCAGTTGCGGCTGGGCGACGTGCCGGTCTATGTCAGCGGCCGGGCCGGCGTGGCGAGCGCCTCGCACGACGCCACGGATCCCGACGTGCTCCTGCGGTACGCCACCGCCGCCATGCACTCCGCCGATAGCGCCGGCGATCCCGTGGCGCGCCACGCGGCCAAGGCGATCCAGGCCAGCGAACGGCGCCTCGCGTTGGCCGCCGACCTGGCCCGCGCACTTACGGACGGCGGGCTCGAGATGTGGTATCAGCCACAGGCGGATGCCCGCACCCACAACGTGGTCGGCGTCGAGGCGCTGCTGCGCTGGCGGCACCCCCTGTACTCCTACGTGCCGCCGACCGAGCTCATCGCCGTCGCCGAGCGCACCGGCCAGATGGCCGGCCTGACCGAATTCGCGATCCGGACGTCGCTCGCCCAGCGCGCCGCGTGGGCCGCGCAGAGCCTCGACCTCGCCGTGTCGGTGAACCTGACCGCCCGCGATTTGCACGACGCGCAACTGCCGGCGCGCGTCGCCGGGCACCTGGCTGAGTCCGGGACCCCACCGGCCCGGCTGGTCATCGAGATCACCGAGAGCGGGGTCATGACCGACGTCGAGCGTGCGCTCGCCGTTCTGCGCGAGCTGGTCGATCTCGGGGTGCGAGTGTCGATCGACGACTTCGGCACGGGTCACTCGTCCCTGTCCTACCTCGAACGGCTGCCCGCGCACGAGGTCAAGGTCGACCGGTCCTTCGTCATGAGCCTGGCCAAGCACGAGGCGGGCAGCCCGGTCGTGCGGTCCACGATCTCGCTGGCCCATGAGCTGGGCCTGCACGTCGTCGCGGAGGGAGTGGAGTCGACGCTGGTCTGGGAACGGGTCGCGGCGCTCGGGTGCGACGCGGTGCAGGGCTATGTGCTCGCCCCGGCCATGCCGGCCGACGTGTTCGTCCGGTGGTTGGCCGATCATCGCCAGGCCGTCCCGGCGCGATCCTCCTCCGCCGGTTGAGCCACTCCAAGGATCCGGCATGCCGGCGTTCGGTGTGACGTTGTCGTGCGACCCACGTCAATGTAAGTACTTCTGACGCAAGCGCCACGGCGGCAGTTCGACGTCATAGTGGCGTTAGAATGACGTCATGACCGCTTCGGACGAAGCCACCACCAACCTCACGGTGCGCGCACTGCCTGCCCGGGTTCGCGCGAGATTGGCTGCTCGCGCCAAGGCGCGGCGGCAGTCGTTGAACGCCTACCTCCTCGATGTGCTCAGCCGCGAGGCCGACACCCCGACGATGGACGAAGTCCTCGCCAGCATCGACAGCGTTCGACCTCGGACCGGATTGTCCTCCGACGACGCGGTGTCGGCCGTCCGCGCGGTGCGGGAAGCCGAGGACTCGAAATGGCGTTGATCGTCGTCGACGCGTCCGTGATTGTCGATCTGCTCGTCGGCGACGACACCCCTCGACGCAAGGCAGCCCGCGAGCGGCTCTCGAGCGGAGACGCGATCTACGCCCCCGCGCATCTGGACATCGAGGTGATCTCGGCCGTCCGCGGCATCGCCAGGCGCAATGCCATGCTCGCCGACGCCGCGCCCGCGCTGATCGGCCAGCTGCCGCGAATGCCAATCCGAAGGGAGGTGGTCACCGAGCCCGCGGCACACCGCATCTGGCAGCTGCGCGACAACATGACCGCCTACGACGCCGCGTACGCGGCTCTCGCCGAGCATCTGGGCGCCGCCCTGCTCACCTACGACGCCGAGTACACCGCCGCGCCGGGCCTAGGCTGCGCGATCGAACTCCTCGCCTGAGGTGCGCGCGGTCCGCGACCTTCCACGTGGGGTTCCCCGGCGCGGTGATCACGGAAACCCGTGCGGCGATCCAACCAAACGATCACCTTGACCCATGAAATGACGACGACACGCCGCAGCGCCTCGGCGTGTCGCCGTCATTCTGTGGGTCAAGGTGATCATCTCGGTTCGTCGGGGCGGGCACCATTTCCGGCGCGGGACACGAGTGGCAGCCGCCTAGGAGCGCACTGCTCCTCCGG
>Ga0184623_10001315_pt1 | contig 10800 bp, 7 predicted proteins | sample PLM1_100_b1_FD_133138 | JGI IMG/M metagenome (GOLD analysis project Ga0184623, IMG submission 133138) | Groundwater sediment microbial communities from an aquifer in East River, Colorado, USA - PLM1_100_b1 | ecosystem: Environmental > Terrestrial > Soil > Riparian zone | place: USA: East River...
CACCGCTCGATTCCGGTACGGCGGGAAAATCCTGCGGCGGCTGTGTCTGCATTCGTGAGTCAAAGCGATCGGCTGCGACCTTGACGCCGTTCTTGTCTTCCTCAATCCTCACGTCCGTCTCGGGGAACGACTTGACAATCTCATAGAGCTTCTTCGCCGGTAACGTCAGCGTTCCGCCCTTCGAGACGGCAGCTTGACATCGGCTCCTCAGCCCGACCTCCAGATCCGTTGCAAGTAACTTGATCTCCTCTCCCTTCGCTTCCATCAGGACGTTGGCGAGAATTGGAATCGTGTTCTTCCGTTCGACGATTCCCTGGAAAAGTTGCAGTTCTCGCAGAAGATCGTTTTTACGGACGACAAGTTCCATATATGGCTTCCTCGACAGGTGGGCGCGTTTGGCCCTTCCAGTATTGGAGAAGTGAGGAGAACGTAGAGAAAGAAATTATACAGGATCTAGTAGCTGTTGAAAAGGGGAGAGACGCCCATAAAAACCTTTATTTTCAATTATTTAGAATGTGCACGAAATGTGGGTATCCGGCTGACATCTGGGCCTCCGGTGGTGCTCCGGCGCCCCCCTGATCCGTCGTCAACAGCGGTCTTTTACCGTAGCGTCGCAGACCTGTGGAAAAGCCCGATTTCAGCGAAATGAGCCCATGAAACCGTTGATGAGATTGTTGAAATCTCCATCCCGTTTTCGGAGCTCTTCAACCTTGCGGATCGAATGAATGACCGTCGAATGGTGTTTACCACCGAAGCTTCGACCAATCTCCGGGAGAGACGCGTGAGTGAGATTCTTGCACAAATACATCGCGATCTGGCGCGGCATCGCGATCGACTTCGAGTTGTTGCGCGACTTCAGCTCCGTGAGCTTCAATTGATACCGGTCGGACACGAACTTCTGAATCAGATCGATCGTCACCGCTTTCACATCATGGTCCAGCACGTTGTGTAAAACTTCCTGCGCCAGGTTGATTGAGAGTTCCTGTCCTGTGAGAGACGCATACGCGATCAGGCGAATCAGCGATCCTTCGAGCTCACGGATGTTGGATTTGATCTTGCCGGCAATGTAGATTGCAACAGGATCTGGCAACGGAACGGCTTCCGCCTCCGCCTTCTTCTTCAGAATTGCAACCTTGGTTTCGAGATCGGGCGGCTGAATATCTGCAATCAGACCCCATTCGAAGCGAGATCTGAGGCGTTCTTCGAGTGCCGGAATTTCATGCGGCGGACAATCGCTGCTCAACACGATCTGTCGCTGCGAATCGTAGAGGGCGTTGAACGTATGGAAAAACTCGGTCTGTGTTCCCTCTTTTCCGGCCATAAATTGCACATCGTCAACAAGCAGCACGTCCACGGTGCGATAGCGCTCGCGGAAATCAATCAATCGATCGAACCGCACGGCGTTGATCATCTCGTTCATGAATCGTTCAGATGAGATGTAGGTGAGCCTCTGGGTTGGGCCGTGCCGCAAGACATACTGGCCAATCGCATGCATCAAGTGCGTCTTTCCGAGGCCCACGCCGCCGTAAATGAACAGCGGGTTGTACGATCTCGAGGGCGCTTCAGCGACGGCGCGACAGGCGGCGTGCGCGAACTGGTTCGACGATCCCACGATGAAGGTATTGAAGGAGTAACGAGGATTGAGACCTGACGCCGACGTAGCGGAGGCAATAGTCTGGTCGGCAAGCGGGTCTATGGCCGGCTCGGAATCTGGGGTCGATGGTTCAGCCGGCGGTGGCAGAGCGGCCTCGCGTCCGTCTGTCACGAACACGATATTCGCCTCGGGACGCTGGACCTCGGTTGCAGCCTCGGAGATCACCGCGGAATAGTGTTTCATGATCCACTCTTTGAAAAGCGGATTGGGAACCCGGACGGTGACTATCGCGCCGTCATCGGAGATGAAGTTCGTCGGGTTGAACCAGGTATAGAAGCTATGGCGGTTGATTTTCGTCTGAACGCGCGTGAGGATTTCGGTCCAAATATTGGTGCCCGCCATTGGGATCCCAAACTTTCGCTTGTGCCGCAGCCAGCGTTTACGCGGACGTAATAGTGATGACCAGCGAAAACTCGTGCTGGAGGCAGGGTTCGAGCCTTCGCCAATTAGAAAAATCGACGATTACGTGCATAATTCGCCGCAACACTGCCAGAGATTCGGAATTTCCACAGCTTTTTCAACAGGTGTGGAAAACTTTGGGAGGAGGCCCAACTGTTACCTGCCTTATCACAGCAGCCAGCCGGCAGGGGGAGGGCCGGCGGGAGCTGCCGTCAGCTGCACGCTGCCTGCAGCCGGCTGAGTTTTGAGAACCGGGAATCTACCACAGACCGCCGTCACCGCATAGGGGTACCCGAAATCCGCCCATTTCTGGTGCGTCTCTGATTGACACTACGATGACAGGGTCGCTAGTATTGAAAGTTCGTTCGATCGCAAGCTGAAAAACCAAGGTTCGAAGGCATATCAATGAAACGAACGTTTCAGCCGAACAGGCGTCATCGTCGGAAAACTCACGGATTTCTGGTCCGCATGAGCACCAAGAATGGAAGACTCGTGCTCAAGCGCCGGCGTGCCAAAGGTCGCAAACGCCTCTCGGTTTCCGATTAGCTCTGGTTACAATCGGGACTCGCGACAGGTCGATCATGCGGCAGACCATGAGTCGCGCCGAACATATCCGGCGGCGTGCCGACTTTCAGCGGGCTTATCAGCAAGGCGCCCGATTACAAGGGCGCTATATGACGATTTTTCTTCTCCCCACCGAATTGCCCGTGGCACGTCTCGGTATCGCAGCCACGAGAAAGCTTGGCGGCTCGGTGATACGGAATCGTGCGAAACGATTGGTTCGAGAACTTTTCCGGCGTCACAAGCCTGCATCGGGGACGGACGTGGTCGTCATTCCTCGCCCGAATCTCGCAGAGACGCTGTTTTCCAGCCTTGAAGCCGACTATCGGACAACTCTGACCCGCCGGCGTTCAGCCCGGGTCGGCGTTTGACCGGACAATGCCCGCCAAGCTCGCGCTGCTGCTCATCAGATGTTATAAACTCATTGTTTCACCGGTACTTACGGGATCATGCCGATTTTCGCCCACCTGCTCCGATTACGCCGCCGAAGCCATCCGACGCCACGGCGTGATTCGCGGAACATGGCTTGGTTTCCGGCGTCTTACTAGGTGCCATCCTTTCGGGCCGGCAGGCTATGACCCGGTTCCTCCTCCGAATCAGACGACCACGGCCAGTGACGGGCCCCTCGGATAATCATGGAAAGACGTGTTCTCTTAGCAATTTTCTTGTCGTTCCTGGTCCTCTACGTTTACCAATCGCTTCTTCCGAAGCCAGCGCCCGCCCCCCAACCGGCCGCCCAGCAGAATCGGCAAGTTCAGCCAAAACAGCAGGTTAAAGAGAGCGAAGAACCACCGAGCGGCCCTGCGCCTGCACCCGCGGAGGCGCCGCCAGCCGTCGTGGGAGAGACGGCCGAACGAGATGTGCCGCTTGAAAATGACCCGGTATTGGCCGTATTCAGCAATCGGGGAGGCGTCTTGAAAAGCTGGAAGCTCAAGCGCTTTCGCGACGCCAGCGGCCAGTATCTCGATTTGGTGCCGCAGGGCCTGCCGGCCGACCTCCCTCGTCCATTCAGTCTTCGGGTGGACGATGCGGCACTGTCACGGCGGCTCAATTCGGCGCTGTTCAAGGTTGGCGCGGCCACCGGGGGCGCGATTCACTTCGAATATCAGGATGCCTCGGGTCTGATGGCCACCAAGGAGTTCCGCATCGATCCGGATTCGCACGTGGTGTCGGTCGCCATATCGGTGATCAACGGAGGACGGGAGGTCAATCCCGCAATCGTCTGGGGTCCTGCGCTGGGGCCGTTGAGTAAAGCAGGGGAGGCGACGAACCAGTACGCGCAAAAATCGCAAGGAATCGTCTACCTGAACGGCGAGATCAACCGGCTCGATCCGGGTGCTCTTGCCAGCCAGTCGACGTACGCGGGAACGATAGACTTCGGCGGCGTCGACGATCAGTATTTTCTCGCCGCTTTCGTAAGACCAGGCGCGGCCAGGATCGACTATCGCCCTGTTGAAGTGCCGGTGTCTGGTGGAACCGATCAGACGCCTGACGTGCTGGTGAGTTATGAAGTGCAACTCGATGGACCGCGATGGCCGCAGCGCGTATTCATTGGCCCGAAAGATTTCGACCTGCTGAAGGCCGTCGATCCCGAACTGGTGCGCGCGGTGAATTTCGGTTGGTTCGCCTGGCTCGTGGTGCCACTGCTGACGTCGTTGAAATGGCTGAACGGGTACATCGGCAATTACGGGTGGTCGATCATCACGCTGACCATTCTCATCAACGCGGCGATGTTTCCCTTGCGGCACAAGAGCGTCGTGTCGATGCGGAAGTTGCAGGAGATCCAGCCGGAAGTGAAGTCGATTCAGGATCGGTATGCGAAGCTGAAGACCACCGATCCTGCCAAGCAGAAGATGAACAGCGAGGTGATGAATCTCTATCGTGAGCGAGGGGTCAATCCCGCAAGTGGCTGCATCCCCATGCTGCTCACGATGCCCGTGTTGTTTGCGTTCTACTCGATGCTGTCGGTGGCCGTCGAGCTGAGAGGCGCGCCGTTCATGGGGTGGATCACCGACCTGTCCGCGCGCGATCCTTTCTACGTGACGCCGGTTCTCATGGGCATCACGATGTTTGTGCAGATGCAAATGACGCCGAGCACCGTGGATCCGGTGCAGCAGAAGATGATGATGATCATGCCGGTCGTGTTCACGTTCATGTTTCTGCCGGCGCCGAGCGGGCTCGTGCTTTACTGGCTCGTCAGCAACCTTTGGGCGATCGGGCAGCAGCAAATCACGAACCAGCTGATCGGGCCGCCCGTGGTTCGGACCGTGCGACCGCCCGCAGAGCGGAGACTGAAGAGAGCCGGGTCGGGTAAGACCAACGCCGCAGAAAAAGGCGAGTGAAAGCGCGGTCTCCTTCAACGCAGCGGACGCAGAGGAGACGCGAAGGACGCAGGGTCTTCAGGAAAGAACTCCGCGAGCTCTGCCGGTCTCTGCGTTAAGAACTCGTGAATGACGATGAGCACAGATCTGGAAGCCAAAGTTGTGGATTTTGTCCGTCAGGTGACGATTGCCATGGGCCTCACGCTCGAGGCGCACGTAGAACGCACGGCAGATGGCACGCGCGTCAATCTGGAGGGTGAGGATGGCGCTGCCCTCCTGATGCGGCGGGGGGAACCGTTGCAGGCATTGCAACATGTGGTCGACTCGATTTTCCGCGACGAGATGGAAAAGCACGGCCGTCTCCTGGTCGACTGTATGGGATTTCGCCGCGACAAGGATCGGGAACTGCGTCAGATGGCCAGGTTCCTCGCGGATAAGGCGAAGTCCAGCGGCGTCGAACAACAGATCGGTCCTCTGAACGCCTACGAGCGCCGGATCGTGCACCTCATCGTTGCCGAGGATCCCGCAGTTGCTTCGGAGAGCATCGGCGACGCGGCAATGAAGACAGTCATTATCTCCAAGCGAAAGACATGACGTAGCGGTCTGCAGTAGGTACAGCTGGTTTCATTACCGCCAGCGGGTGGCGCCGGACGGGGCGCCCCGCCCGCTGCAGGCCCGCCTCCCGTTACAAGCGCCTTTCGGGCCGAGGACGGGGGGTCCCCAGCGCGGCACCCGCGCTGGGGTGCCTTGGGGTGGGGCAGTCCGGCGACGGGGCCCCGCTGTGCGGTTATGAAACCAGTTGTGAGTACTTGATGACTGCCACCTGACACTGTCTTTAGGCCACGGCCGACTGCCGAGTGCCCACTGTTTATGTTTTCCACCGACGACACCATCGTTGCCATTGCGACTCCTGCGGGCCGAGGTGGCATCGGCGTGGTGCGGGTGAGCGGCGCCGCCGCGCGCGAGGTCGCCCAGACAATCCTCTCGATACGCCAACCTCTCGTTCCGCGCCACGCGACCTTCACGCACGTGAAAGCCTGCGCCGAGGATCGTGCACGCTCGCTCGTGGCACGCCGCCAGGATTTGGAAAGCGACTTCGTCGACCAGGTTATCGCGACGTACTTTGAGCGACCAGCCTCATATACCGGTGAAGACGTCGTCGAAATCAGCGGCCATGGCAGCCCGATCGTTCTACGCCAGATTCTGGAGGCGGCCATGCAGGCGGGTGCCCGGCTCGCGGAGCCCGGCGAATTCACCCTGAGAGCGTTCTTGAACGGACGCCTCGATCTCGTGCAGGCCGAGGCCGTGGCCGATCTCATCGAAGCTGTGACGCCACTTCAGGCACGTGTCGCCTATGACCAACTCGAGGGAACCCTGACGCGACAGATCGGCGACATCGACGCGGCGCTGTTCGATCTGGTCGCACGATTCGAAGCGTCGGTCGACTTCCCTGAGGAGGGATATCACTTCGTGGCACCCGGCACCGCGGCGGCCGAGATCGCCGCGATCGAGAGGCGCGTGGGGACCCTCCTCGCTGATGCGCGGCGCGGTCGACTCATCCGCGAAGGGGCCGAAGTCGCCCTTGCCGGCAAGCCGAATGTCGGCAAATCAAGCCTGTTCAATTCTCTGGTGGGGACCAGCCGCGCCATCGTCACATCGACGCCCGGAACTACACGCGACTTCATCACGGAGTTGGCGGATATTGATGGAATCCGCATCACGTTGATCGATACGGCCGGGGAGCGTGCCCCTGATGACCAGATCGACGAGATCGAGAGCGCCGGCCTCGATCGCGCCCGCGGCGCGCGTTCCGTAGCGGATCTCGTGCTGATTGTGCTCGATCGCTCCAGGCCGCTGGATGAAGTGGATTGCGCTATCCTCGCGCAGACCGCAGACATGCGCCGCCTCATTGTGATCAACAAGTGTGATCTCCCGGAAGCGTGGCCTGAGAGGGTCCTGGCGCAACAATCGCCTTGCGCGCTATCGGTCTCTGTCAGAACGCGTCAGGGACTCGACCGATTGCGATCTGCGATCGCGTGCGAGCTCGCCTCCGGCGGCGTTTCCGGCGGGGAAGTCCCGCGCGACACGGTGGCTGTAACGAACGTCAGGCATATCGAATTACTCGATCGGGCGCGGACGGCGCTCGCGCGGGCACGTGAGGCCATCGATGCGTCACGGGGCACGTTGTCGGAAGAGTTTGTGCTTTCCGATTTGCAAGACGCACGAAATGCCTTCGAGGACATTACCGGAAAGCGCACGGCCGATGATGTGTTGGAGCACATCTTCGGAAGGTTCTGCATCGGCAAGTAGACGGCAGGCGGCAGGCAGTAGGCGACAGGAACGATGATTCTGCAAATCGCGAACATCCAAGGGCGCTGTTTCCATTGTCTGTGACGCGACCGCCTATCGCCTGCCGCCTCTCGCCTAATGTGATGGACCACTACGACGTCATCGTCATCGGCGCGGGGCATGCCGGCTGTGAAGCGGCGTGGGCGGCCGCGCGTATGGGCAGTCGCGTGGCGATCTGCACTCTCTCGACTGATACGGTGGCGCACATGCCGTGCAACCCTGCGGTCGGCGGCACGGCAAAAGGACATCTCGTCGTCGAAATCGACGCGCTCGGCGGCCTGATGGGGCTGGCAATTGATGCGACCGGCATTCAGTTCAAGCTGCTCAATCGCAGCCGCGGGCCTGCCGTCTGGTCACCGCGGGCGCAGGCCGACAAGAAGCAGTACGGCCGATGGGTGAAGGCGGCGCTCGACAAAGAGCCCAACATCTCCTGGATCATCGGAAGGGCAGGACGACTCTTGATCGAGCACGGGCGGATCGCTGGTCTCGCGCTCGAAGATGGCGATAGCTATGCGTGCGACGCCCTGGTGATTACGACGGGAACCTTTCTGAACGGGCTCGTGCATGTGGGTCCCGAGCAGCGGCCAGCCGGCCGGGCCGACGAGCCTGCATCACATGATCTTGCGGAGTCGTTGAAGGCCGTGGGCTTCAAATGGGGAAGGCTGAAAACAGGCACTCCGCCGCGCCTGCATCGACGAAGCATCGACTTCGATGAATGTGTCCGGCGCGGCGTGTTCACGCTGGAGCCTGGCGATGATCCGCCAGTCCCATTTTCATTCCTCACCGATCGACTGGATGTCGATCAGGTGCCCTGTTACCTCACGCATACGAACGAGCGGGTCCGGGAGATTGTCATGCGCAATCTGGATCGCTCGCCGCTTTTCAACGGACAAATCAGCGGAATCGGTCCGCGTTACTGTCCCTCGCTGGAGGACAAGATCGTGCGTTTTGCCGCGCGCGAGCGGCACCACATTTTTCTCGAGCCCGAAGGGCGCGACGTCGACGAGATCTACGTGAACGGATTCTCAATGAGCCTGCCGCGCGACGTGCAGACTGAACTGGTTCACGCGATGCCCGGGCTCCAGGATGCCGAGATTCTTCGCTATGCGTACGCTGTCGAGTACGACTTCATCCAGCCGACAGAGCTGAAGCCCACACTCGAGACAAAGCGTCTTGGGGGTCTGTTTCTCGCCGGTCAGATCAACGGCACATCAGGGTACGAAGAGGCGGCCGGCCAGGGCTTGCTGGCAGGGATGAACGCCTGTCTCCAGGCTCGGCGCGCACCGCCCGTTACTTTGATGCGGCATGAGGCGTACATGGGCGTTATGGTTGATGACCTAATTACTAAGGGTTGTTTGGAACCGTACCGAATGTTTACGTCGAGGGCGGAGCACCGCCTGTTGCTCCGCGCGGATAATGCGGACCTCCGCCTGACTGAAAAAGGCAGACAGGTTGGCCTCGTAAATGACTGCAGATGGGAGAGTTATCGGCAACGCGTGGAGCGGTTTGAGCGCAATCTCGCCCAGATCAAGAGCGTCACGGTCAGGTCTCGGTCTGGAGAAATGGTGCCGGCGGAGCGACTGCTTCGTCAGCCGGAGGTGAGACTGCAGGAGCTCTATGAAGGTGGAGTGCTGCCCTTGAACATCTCACCTACGGCGTCCCGGGTTGATCTCGCCAGCGTCGAAACCTCTGTCAAATACGAGGGCTATTTGAAGCGTCAACTTCAGGAAGTGGCCAGGGCAGGAAAGGACGAACGCCGCCAAATCCCCCCGAACTTTCGCTTCGAGAGTATTCCGGGCCTTTCGACGGAGGTCGTCCAGCGTCTGACGGAGGTGCGGCCGGAGACTCTGGCTCAAGCGCTCCGGATACCTGGCGTGACGCCTGCTGCCGTGGCAGTAATTTCTGTTTACATTTGTAAACATGGCCAAAATTCGGCGGGAAACAGTATGATCGAGATGTGAAACAGGCACCCCTCGAACGAGCCATCACTCTCACGTCGCGGGAAATCAAGGTGCGTCTCGAGCGTCGGGCTCGTCGCGCTGGTCTTCGAATGTCGGCGGAGTTGAAGTCCGGGCTCGTCGCGTACCTCGAGTTGCTTGCCCGTTGGAACCACAAGATTAATCTCACGTCCCTGCCCCTTGCCGAGCCCACGGATGAAACGTTCGACCGGCTGGTGATCGAGCCGCTGGCTGCTGCGCGTCATCTTCCCGCTCCCGACTGCACCATCGTCGACATCGGCTCAGGCGGCGGATCTCCGGCCATTCCGTTGAAACTGGCCGCTCCGGGGATTCGTCTACGAATGGTGGAGTCGAAGACCAGAAAGGCCGCGTTTCTGCGAGAGGCTGTTCGACACCTTAATCTGGGGGCTGTCGATGTGGAAACTGCCCGATTCGAAGAACTGCTGGCGCGGCCGGACATGCACGAGGCGCATGACGTTGTTACTCTGAGAGCGGTTCGCATCGAGGCGCGAACTCTCATGACCGTCCAGGCTTTTCTGAAATCGCAGGGGCGCGTCTTTCTGTTTCGCGCCAACGGGACCGACTCGACCCTTCCTCCGATAGTCCCGCCACTGGCGTGGGACGCCACCTATCCATTACTCGAGTCCTCCGGCAGCCACCTCTTAGTCCTCAAGCGGCAGAAGTTCACGGGCGCTGCAGGGCGCACATAGGGCCGCTGCCCGGCGTGCATGAAGGACGGAATGTTCCACGTGGAACATTCGAGTCTCGGTAATGGGTCACTTTGAGCGGAGGGCATTCGCGCCGCAATTATTCCCAAAGCAAACCCTCTCGAACGCCAGGCGATGCTTGAATGGCGGGGACCAGACGCCCGCGCCGGTCGCCGCAGCCTCCCAAGAATCGCTCGCAGATGTAAGGCCCGGACCCCGGGCGCCTCGGCGCCCTCGGTGCGTCACCGTATTTATGAAAGGCAGCACTCAGCGCGGCGGGCCTCCACCCGGACGTTGCGACTGGAGAACCGACCCATTACCAGCCTACGTAAGCTTGACGCACCCTGTTGAGCGGCGTATCCTCAGTGCGGGCCACAGAACCTCGCATTTGGTCGTATGACCAATAATTGACAGCCTGAAACTCGCGCGATGACCAGAATCGTGGCCGTCACCAATCAAAAGGGTGGCGTCGGTAAAACCACGACAGCCATCAATCTGGCTGCTTCTCTCGCGCTCCCTGAACGGCGCATTCTACTCGTCGACACCGATCCGCAAGCCAATCTGACCAGCGGCGTTGGCTTGCGCGGCAAGCAGACCGCGGCCGGCACCATCTACGACATCCTCACGGGGGCGGATGAAGTGGAGGATCCCGAGGCCTTCCTGCTGTCCACCCCGGTTGCAGGCTTGATGGTGTTGCCGGCTGATCGGAATTTGATTGGCGCTGAGATCGAGCTTGTGTCGCTGCCCCAACGCGAGGCCAGATTGCGGCGCTACCTCCACCGGCTCCGCGACCGCTTCGAGTACATCTTCATCGACTGTCCACCTTCGCTCGGGCTTCTGACACTCAACGC
>Ga0184623_10001316_pt1 | contig 10797 bp, 5 predicted proteins | sample PLM1_100_b1_FD_133138 | JGI IMG/M metagenome (GOLD analysis project Ga0184623, IMG submission 133138) | Groundwater sediment microbial communities from an aquifer in East River, Colorado, USA - PLM1_100_b1 | ecosystem: Environmental > Terrestrial > Soil > Riparian zone | place: USA: East River...
CGAGGGGCGCCGGCGGGCAGGCGGCGACACCGACCTCGCGATCGTGCTGGATCTGTTCGACGCTCACGACATCCTCCTGGGAATCGCGATGCCAGCAGCGCACTCTGCGCTGGAGGTTCCCGGCGGCGGCGAGGGGGCACGGAGGGAGTGCGACGCCGCCCCCGGGAAATCAGGGGGCCTACAGGCCGGGGGAAGCACGACGGTCGCGGCACTGTGTGGCGACCGTCGTGCTCCGCCGTTCACCCGGCACCAGGGCCCTTGCTCGCTGCCGCCGGGGAGCTCTCTATCTGGATTCACGGTTGCAGCGCTAACGCTGTTCAAACCGCGAACGTTAATCATTTCTTGCGCTCACATAACCCGTTCCCCCTTTTGCCGGATCACACACTCACCAGACAGAACGAGCCCGGTTCGGATCGGGAACTGGCTGCCCGGTGTGAAGGTCGTGAGGTCAGGAGATGCTGGTGTGAAGGTTGTGAAGTCCGACCGTACGGGCCTGTGACGGGACAGCACCGTGGGAATTCGGGAGTTACCGTGAGCTGACCGGGCGTTCACGAAAGGCAACTGGATGAGCGGCGACGCCAGTGCGTTGCAGGAAATCCTGAATAAAGCCGAGTGGCGACCGCGGCAGCTCGCCCACGCCATCAACGCCCGACTGGAGCGGCGCGGCCTGGACCGGCATCGCATCCATCCCAGCACTCCGTACCACTGGATCAAGCACGGTTACTGCCCATATGAACCGGTGCCGGAAATCGTCGCGGAATTGCTGGCGGAGCGGATCGGCCAGCGGGTCACGGCCGACATGCTGTGGCCGGGGAAGGCGGCGCCGCGTGCGGCGGGTCACTGCGCCGACGATGGGCTCAACGCGTCCTGGTCCGGCGATGGCACGCTGCGGCTCCTCGACGAGCTGGTTGCGATGGGCGATGTCCAGCGGCGCAGCTACCGGGCGGTCGCCGGCACCCCGCTGGTCACCGTCGCGCTGGACGGGCTGGTGCACGCCCCCAGCCCGGTGACCACCGCACTCGGCCAGGAGCGGGTCCTACCGCCGCTGATGGACCTGCTCGACGGGCACATCGCCGCGCTGCGCCGCCTCGACGATCGCCAGGGCGGCAGCGCGCTCAGCCTGCGGTACGTCACGAACGAGCTGCAGGGCGTCCTCGACCTGGTCCGCTGCTCCAGCTACAGCGCGGACACCGGGCGGCGGCTCTACACCTCGGTCGCGAGCCTCGCCCAGCTGTCCGGCTGGATGCACTTCGACGCCGACCAGGCCGGCTGCGCTCAGCGCTACTTCCTGCTCGGGCTGCGGGCCGCGCGGGCCGCCGACGACCAGGCGTGCGCGGCGAACATCCTCGGCATGCTGGCGTACCAGTCCGCACACTCCGCCCAGCCCGTCGAGGCGGTGCGCATCGGCGAGGCGGCGGGCGAGGCGGCGCGCCCGCTCGACGTCGTAACCCGCGCCCGGATCGCTGGCCGGCTCGCCACCGCGCTTGCGGCGGCCGGTGATGTCTACGCGTTCCGGGCCGCCTCCGACCGCGCCCGATCGCTGCTGGCACAGCGCCAGCCCGAGGACGGGCCGGAGTTCCTGTACTACTTCAACGCCGACCAGCTCGCCGCCGAATCCGGGCAGGCGCTGGTCTCGTTGGCGGTTCACCACCCTGGACGCAGGGACATGCTGCTGGCGGAGGCGGCGGAACTGCTCGCGCCGCTCAGCTCCGTCGGCCCGCGCGAGGACTGCCAGCGGTCCGCGCTGCTGCACGGCTGCTACCTCGCCGAGGCGCACCTGCTCCGCGGCGATCTGGAGAGCGCGTGCGCGGCCGTCCGGACCGCACTGCCGCGGATCGCCGGCGTGCAGTCCGGACGCTGCTACGCGCTGCTGCACAAGATCCGGCGTGCGCTGGTGCAACGCAAACGCAGCAAGCACGTAGCCACCGTCCTTCCGGACCTGGATCGGGCGGGCCTGTTAGCGGTTGGGGCCACGCCGCGCCAGCGTGTCGTGGCCCGAACCCCTAACAGCTAGCCCGTACGGACGGTCAGGGTAGGGCGGCGACCAGGGCATTGAGGCGGTCCCCGATGGCGACCACTTCACCGATCACGACGATCGCCGGGTGGCTTAGCCCCTCCTCGTCAGCGGCACGGGCGATGGTGGCCAGCGAGGCGACGATCGAGCGCTGCTCCGACGTCGTCCCCTCCTGGATTACCGCAGCGGGCGTATCCGCGGACTTCCCGTGCCGGATCAGGGTTTCGGCGATCACGGCGAGCCGCTCGACGCCCATGAGCACGACGAGCGTGCCGCGGAGCTTCGCCAGCGCCTCCCAATCGACCAGCGACTGCGGGTTGTCGGGCGCGACATGGCCGGAGACGACCACGAACTCGTGCGTGACGCCACGATGCGTGACAGGGATCCCGGCGGCGGCCGGCACCGCGATCGCCGACGTCACCCCGGGCACCACCTCGACCGGGACCCCTGCGGCGAGGCATGCCTCCAACTCCTCGCCGCCGCGGCCGAACACGAACGGGTCGCCGCCCTTGAGCCGCACCACGAACTTCCCGGCCAGCGCGTTCTCGATCAGCGCGGTGTTGATCGCCTCCTGCGCCATGTACCGGCCGTACGGGATCTTCGCCGCGTCGATCACCTCGACGTGCGCCGGCAGCTCATCGAGCAGCAGGTGCGGGGCGAGCCGGTCGACGACGACCACGTCGGCGCGGGAGAGCAACCTCCGGCCGCGGACGGTGATCAGCTCCGGATCGCCCGGACCAGCACCCACCAGCGCCACCCCGGGAATCGATCTCTTGTGGAGGCCGCGGAACCGGGGCGAGTCCAGCGAGCCGTCCGCCAGCCGCTCGACCACACCGTCCCGCACGGCCGCCGCCCGCCGCGGATCTCCCCCGCCGAGAACGGCCACGGTGACGCCGTCGTGCCGGCCGACTGCCGGAGTCCACGCGGTGCCGGCGCTGCCGTCGTCGGCGCGGACGCACCAGATGCGGCGTTGCTCGGCGGCAACGGAAATCGCGGCGTTCACCTGGGGGGCGCTCGTGGCGGCAAGGACCAGCCAAGCACCGTCCAGATCGGACTCCTCGTACCGCCTCGCGGCCCAGGTCAGGCGGCCGGCGGTGGCAAGGCCTTCCAGGGCGGGCGTGACGTGCGGCGAGACCAGCAGCACGTCGGCGCCGGAGTCAAGTAGCGACGGCACCCGACGCTGGGCCACGGTGCCGCCGCCGACAACGAGCACCCGCCGGCCCTCGATCCGCAGCCCCAGCGGGTAGAACGGCGCGCTCACCCGGCCACCGTAACCCTGGCATCGGGGCGGCTCATGCCTTCTCCGTCACACCGGCGGCATCGAACGTGGCGACCTCGCGCAGCGCCCGGACGGCGCTCTGCACCAGGGGCAGCGCCAGCACAGCGCCCGTGCCCTCGCCCAGCCGCAGCTGGAGATCGACCAGCGGGGTGAGGCCGAGGTGGCGCAGCGCGATCGCGTGGCCCGGCTCGGACGACCGGTGCCCGGCGACGCAGGCGGCGAGGCAGTCCGGCGCGATGGCGGCGGCGACCAGGGCAGCGGCGCCGGCAATCACCCCGTCGAGCACAACCGGTACCCGCAGCGCCGCAGCGCCGAGGATGAAGCCGGCGATGGCGGCATGCTCCAGACCGCCGACGGCTGCGAGCGCGCCGATCGGATCGTCGGGCGATGGCAGGTGCAGGTCGAGCGCCCGCCGGATCATGCGGGCCTTGTGGACGCGCATCTCCTCGTCGACGCCGGTGCCGTAGCCCGTGGTGTCGTCCGGGTGTGCGTTGGTGAACGCCGAGATCAGCGCCGCCGACGCGGTGGTGTTCGCGATCCCCATGTCGCCGGTGAGCAGCGCGCGGTTGCCGGCCGCGATGAGGTCGCGGGCCACGTCGATGCCGACCTCGATGGCGGCCACGGCCTCGTCGCGGGTCATAGCCGGTTCGGTGGTCATGTCGCGGGTACCAGCGCGGACCTTGCGCGGCAGCAGCCCCGGCACCGGTTCGAGCGTGCCCGCGACGCCGACGTCCACCACGACGACCTCGGCACCGACCTGCTTCGCGAAGGCGTTGACGACCGCCCCGCCGGCGAGGAAGTTGCCGACCATCTGGAGCGTGACCTCCTGCGGCCACGGGGTGACGCCACGGGCGTGCACGCCGTGGTCACCGGCGAAGACCGCGACGGCCGCCGGCTCGGGCATCGGCGGCGGGCACACCCCAGCCACGCCGGCGAGCTGCACCGACACGTCCTCCAGCACGCCGAGGGAACCGGCCGGCTTGGTCATCCGGGCCTGGCGGTCGCGTGCCTCGGCGACAGCGGCGGCATCCGCTGGCCGGATCGCGGCGACCGTCTCGTCGAGTAGCCTCATCGCTCCCCCTCCCGGCAGGGCGCGCTCGCCCCACCTTTCCGCATGCACCGCCCAGGAGAGCGGACGCCGCTGTGCCCAGCCTGCCGTCGCCAGCTCGGGTTCGCCGGGGAACTCCACGACATACCCGACACACAAGTAGGCCACGACCTCGACGTGCGCCGGCAACCCCAGTTCGGCGGCCAGCTCACGCTCGTCGAAGAAACTCACCCACCCGACGCCAAGCCCCTCGGCCCGCGCCGCCAGCCACAGATTCTCCACCGCGAGCGCGGTCGAGTACGACGCCATCTGCGGCTGCGTGTACCGGCCCAGCGTGAACCGGCCGCCGCGGGTCCGATCGCAGGTGACGGCAATGTTCAGCGGCGTGTCGAGGATCGCCTCGGTCTTGATCCCGGCCAGCGCCTTGGCTCGGGCCGCCGGCAGCGCCGCGCCGTACCGGGTGCGCTGGTTGGCCGCCAACTTCTGGATGCGCGCGCGGGTGTCCGGTGAACGCAGGACCACGAAGTCCCACGGCTGGCTGAACCCGACGGACGGCGCCGTGTGCGCGGCGCCGAGCACGCGGGTGAGGACGTCGTCGGGCACCGGATCGAGCGTGAAGCCGGTGCGGACGTCGCGTCGCTGCTCGATCGCCCGGTAGACCGCCGCCCGTTCGCCATCCGAGAACGTCACAGGACCTCGCGCAGGGTGGTGACGAACGCGTCCGTCGTAGCGGCGTCCCGGACGGCGATGCGCAGCCAGTCGGCGCCGAGCCCGGGGAACGTGTCGCCCCGGCGTACGGCGTAACCGCGCTCCCGCAACGCTTCCCGCACGCGACGGCCGTTCGCGACCTGGATCAGCACGAACGACGACGCCGGCTGCCCGGCGACCGTCACGCCCGGCACCTCGGCGAGGCGGGCAAGCAGGTGGGCACGGTCGGCGGCCAGTTCCCGCGCGTACTCCGCAGCGGTCGAAACTGCCACCGGCGACGCGCACGCTTCCGCGGCCGCCAGCGCCGGAGTGGAGACGGCCCAGAGCGGCTGCGCGGCGGCGAACCGCTCGACCAGGGCCGGCGCCGCGAGCAGGTAGCCGATCCGCAGGCCGGCGAGCCCCCACGTTTTGGTGAGGCTCCGGACGACGACCAGCCCGGGCAGGTCACGCCGCTCGGCGAGCGACTCGGGCTCACCGGGGATCGTGTCGGCGAACGCCTCGTCCACGACGAGAACGCGCCCAGGGCGAGCGAGCGCGGCCAGCGACGCCGCTGGATGCAGCACGGACGTCGGGTTGGTGGGGTTGCCGACGACCACGAGGTCGGCGTCCCCGGGGATACCGGCCAGGTCGAGCCGGAAGCCGTCGGCGGCGTCCAGCAGCACCCGCTCGACGGCATGGCCAGCCGCTCGCAGCGCCGCCTCGGGCTCGGTGAACTGCGGATGCACGACGACCGCACGGCGCGGCCGCAGCACCCGGGCGAGCAGCACGAACGCCTCGGCGGCACCGGCGGTGAGCAGCACCTCATCGGCCGGGTGGGCATGCCGGGCGGCGACGGCGGCACGGGCGGCGTCCGGCTTAGGGTAGGCCGCCAGAGCGGTGAGCGAGGCGACCAGCCGGTTCGCCAGCCAGGCCGGCGGCGGGCCGGTGCGGACGTTGACGGCCAGGTCGACCAGCCCCGGCGTCGCCTCGGCGTCACCGTGGTGGCCGAGGTCGATCGCGGTGTCAGCGTCGGAGTTCATCGCCGTGATCATGATGGACGGTCTTCAAGATCACCCTCGGTGCTGAGGTAGAGCTGCTGAAGGGCGGCGATCGTCTCGGGCTCCGGGTGCTCCCACAAGTCCCGGTTGGCCGCCTCCAGCAGCCGCTCGGTGATGCCGTGTAGCGCCCACGGGTTCGACTCGGTGAGGAACTTCTGGTTCTCCGGATCGAGCGCGTACGTATGCGCGAGCTTCTCGTACATCCAGTCGGCGACCACGCCTGCGGTGGCGTCGTAGCCGAACAGGTAGTCGACCGTGGCCGCCAGCTCGAAGGCGCCCTTGTAGCCGTGCCGGCGCATCGCCTCCAGCCAGCGCGGGTTGACGACCCTGGCCCGGAAGATCCGCGCGGTCTCCTCGCTCAACGTGCGGGTACGGACCGCTTCCGGCCGGGTGCTGTCGCCGATGTAGGCCGTCGGCGCCTTGCCGGTGAGCGCGCGCACGGTGGCGATCATGCCGCCGTGGTACTGGAAGTAGTCGTCGGAGTCGGCGATATCGTGCTCGCGGGTGTCGGTGTTCTTCACCGCGACGGCAATCCGCTTGTATGCCGTCTCCATGTCGCCGCGCGCGGCCACGCCGTCCAGGCCCCGGCCGTACGCGTAGCCGCCCCAGACGGCGTACACCTCGGCGAGGTCGGCGTCGTCGCGCCAGTTGCGGCTGTCGATCACCTGGAGCAGGCCCGCGCCGTACGCGCCCGGCTTGGACCCGAAGATCCGCAGGCTTGCCCGCCGCTCGTCGCCGTGCTCAGCCCGGTCTGCCTGGACGTGCGCCCGCACGTAGTTCTGCTCCAACGGCTCGTCCAGCGCGGCCACCAGCTGTACGGCGTCGTCGAGGAGGCCCACGACGTGCGGGAACGCGTCGCGGAAGAAGCCGCTGATCCGCATCGTGACATCGATGCGCGGCCGGCCCAGCTCGTCCAGCCCGATCGGCTCCAGACCGGTGACCCGCCGCGACGCGTCGTCCCAGACCGGCCGGACGCCGAGCAGCGCCAGCACCTCGGCGATGTCGTCACCGGCGGTGCGCATCGCGCTGGTGCCCCACATCGACAGCCCGACCGATCGTGGCCAGTCGCCGTTGTCGGCCCGGTACCGGGCGAGCAGCGAGTCGGCCATCGCCTGCCCGGTCTCCCAGGCCAGCCGACTCGGCACGGCCTTCGGATCGACGGAGTAGAAGTTCCGGCCTGTCGGCAGCACGTTGATCAGCCCGCGCAGCGGCGATCCGCTGGGACCGGCCGGCACGTACCCGCCGTCGAGCGCGTGCAGGATCGCGTCGATCTCGTCCGTGGTGCGCTCGAGCCGGGGCACGATCTCGGTGGCGGCGAAGTGCAGGATCTTCGCGACCTCCGGGTCGTCGGTCACGACCGCAGCCGGGTCCCAGGCACGCTCCTCCATCGCGTTGACCAGCGCGTGTGCGGCGGCCTCGACGGCGTCAACCTCGGCCATCGGCGCGTCTTCGGCAAGCCCCAGCGCCTCCCGCAGGCCGGGCAGCGCGGCGACCTGGCCGCCCCACATCTGCCGGGCGCGCAGCATTGCCAGCACCAGGTTGACCCTGGCCTCGCCAGTGGGCGCGGCGCCGAGGATGTGCAGCCCGTCGCGGATCTGCACGTCCTTGACCTCGCACAGCCAGCCGTCGACGTGAAGTATGAAGTCGTCGAACTCGGTGTCGTGCGGGCGGTCGTCCAGGCCGAGATCGTGGTCGAGGCGGGCGGCCTGGATCAGCGTCCAGATCTGCGCGCGGATCGCCGGCAGCTTCGCCGGATCGAGGGCGGCGATGTTGGCGTGCTCGTCGAGGAGCTGCTCCAGCCGGGCGATGTCGCCGTAGCTGTCCGCGCGCGCCATCGGCGGGATCAGGTGGTCGACGAGCGTGGCGTGCGCGCGCCGTTTCGCCTGCGTGCCCTCGCCTGGGTCGTTGACCAGGAACGGGTAGATCAGCGGTAGGTCGCCGAGGGCCGCGTCCGGGCCGCACGACGCCGACATGCCGACCGTCTTGCCCGGCAGCCACTCCAGGTTGCCGTGCTTGCCGACGTGCACGACCGCGTGCGCTGCGAACTGCTCACCCAGCCAGCGGTACGCCGCCAGGTAGTGGTGCGACGGCGGCAGGTCCGGGTCGTGGTAGATCGCGATCGGATTCTCGCCGAAGCCACGGGGCGGCTGCACCATCACGACGACGTTGCCGGACTGGATGGCGGCGAGCACGATGTCGCCGTCCGGGTCGCGGGACCGGTCGACGAACAGCTCGCCGGGCGGCGGTCCCCAGTGGCGTTCCATCTCCGCGCGGAATTCGGCGGGCAGCGTCTCGTAGAACTCCCGGTACCGCACGGCGGGGATACGGATCGCGTTGGCCGTGAGCTGCTCCTCGGTGAGCCAGTCGGGATCCTGGCCACCGGCGGCGATCAGCCCGTGGATGAGCATGTCACCGTCTCCGGCCTCGACTCCGGGTAGCTCCGTGCCGATGTCGTAACCCCGGTCGCGCATCGCGTGGAGCAGCCGGATCACGCTGGCGGGCGTGTCGAGGCCGACGGCATTGCCGATCCGGGAGTGCTTGGTCGGGTACGCCGAGAGCATCAGCGCGATCCGCTTGTCGGCCGCCGGGATGTGGCCCAGCACGGCGTGGCGGACGGCGATGCCGGCGACACGGGCGGCGCGGTCGGGGTCGGCGACGTAGACGGTCAGCCCGTCGGCGTCGATCTCCTTGAACGAGAACGGCACGGTGATGATGCGGCCGTCGAACTCCGGGATCGCGACCTGGGTGGCGGTGTCGAGCGGTGAGAGGCCGTCGTCGTTGCTGTCCCACGCCTCGCGGCTGCTGGTGAGGCAGAGGCCCTGCAGGATCGGCACGTCCAGCGCGGCGAGGTCGCCGACGTCCCACGCCTCGTCGTCGCCGCCGGCACCGGCCTCGGCCGGCCGCGTGCCCCCGGCGGCGAGCACCGTCACGACCAGCGCGTCCGCGGTGCCGAGCACCTCCAGCAGTTCCGGCTCGGCGCTGCGGAGCGATGCGCAGAAAATCGGGAGCGCGCGCCCACCGGCGGCCTCGATCGCGGTGCAGAGCGTCTCGACGAACGCGGTGTTCCCGGCGAGGTGGTGGGCACGGTAGTAGAGCACGGCGACGGTCGGCCCATCCGTTGTTTTCCGCTCCAGGACGCCCCAGGTCGGCGTCGGCGCGGGTCGCGCGAAGCCGAACCCGGTGAGGAGCACGGTGTCGCTCAGGAACCGGTACAGCTCGCCGAGGTTCGCCGGGCCGCCCTGCGCGAGGTACGTGTGCGCCTCCGCGGCGACGCCGGCCGGGACGGTGGACAGCTGCATCAGCTCGGCGTCGGGCGCCTGCTCGCCGCCGAGGATCACAACCGGGCGCGGGCCCGCGAGCAGCGCGTCGATGCCCTCTTCCCAGGCGCGCCGGCCACCGAGGATCCGCACGACCACGAGGTCGGCGCCGTCGGTCAGCGCCGGCAGCTCGTCGACGCCGAGGCGGGCGGGGTTGGCGAGCCGGTACTCGGCACCGCTGGAGCGGGCGCTCAGCAGGTCGGTGTCAGACGTCGACAGCAGCAGGATCACGGGCACAGCCCTCCTCGGGGTCCGCGCCCCGAATCGTCGGCTGCGGCGACCGGAGTCTCCTGGCTCCCGGATCGACGCTCGCCCCGGTCTTCCAGCCGTGTGGCCGTGACCATGAAGGTGGGGTCCGCTCCCCGGTGACAGTGGCGGGACCGCGCCGGATTCTCACCGGCTTCCTCCACTTGCCGCCGCAATAGCGTCCCCACTCTAGCGGCCTACGTACGGGCGCTGACCTGCCACGTACGATCCGTGGGTGCCCACCCCTCCCCCGCGTACCGGCCCGGACGGCTGCCCTGGCGCGCTCCAGGTGCACGCCGCGGCCGACGGCGGGCTGGTCCGGGTACGGGTGCCCGGCGGGGTGCTCGCCGCGCCGCAGTTGGCCGCGCTGACTCGACTGTCGGGCCAGTTCAGTGACGGATCTCTCGAATTGACGTCGCGCGGGAACGTCCAGCTCCGCGGCGTCGCACCCGGTGCGGAGGTCTCGCTGGCCGCCGGGCTTCAAGCGGCGGGGCTGCTGCCGTCGGCGGCCCACGAGCGGGTGCGGAACATCATCGCCAGCACGTTGAGCGGGCGGGATTTCCTCGGGGTCCTCGATGTCCGCCCGCTGGCAGCCGCTCTGGACAGCGGCCTCTGCGCCGATCCGGTCCTCGCCGACCTCCCCGGCCGGTTCCTGTTCACGCTGGACGACGGGCGCGGCGACGTCGCCGGTCTCGGCGCCGACGTCGGTCTCCTCGCGTCCAGCCCGGACGAGCTGGCCTTGCTGCTGGCTGGCGCCGACACCGGGGTGCGTGTGACCCCGGCCGATGCGGTCGCCACGGTTCTGGCCGTCGCCCGGGCGTTTCTCGACGAGCGGGTCGCCCAGGGGTCGGCGGCGTGGCGGATCGCCGAGCTCCCACACGGGCTCCCAGATTTTGGGTCGGATCGTGGAGTCAGACTCCCCATTCCCACCCCAAATCCGGTGGGGGCCATCAATCAGCGGGATGGGCGGGTGGCCATAGCAGCAGTCGTGCCGCTCGGGCGGTTGACCGCTGCCGCGTCCGCCGTGCTGGTCGACGCAGGCGAGATTCTGGTCACGCCGTGGCGAACGGTCGTTGCCGTCGACCTGCCCCCCGCTGACGCCGAGAGCTGGGCGGCGCGGTTAGGCTCCGTAGGCCTGGTCACCGATC
>Ga0184623_10001317_pt1 | contig 10793 bp, 8 predicted proteins | sample PLM1_100_b1_FD_133138 | JGI IMG/M metagenome (GOLD analysis project Ga0184623, IMG submission 133138) | Groundwater sediment microbial communities from an aquifer in East River, Colorado, USA - PLM1_100_b1 | ecosystem: Environmental > Terrestrial > Soil > Riparian zone | place: USA: East River...
GTGGTCGAGATCGTCGGCGATCCCGGCATCGGCAAGACTCGCTTGCTCGGTGAACTCGCAGCCATGGCAGAGCGGGCCGGACGGGTGGTCGTGTGGGGCCGCGCCGCGGAGTTCGAACGACAGGTGCCGTTCGGCATCGTCACCGACGCGCTCGAAGACCACGTCACCCAGCAGGATCCGGCTCGCCTGGCCGGCCTGACCTCGGCAGACGTCGGCCTCCTCCGCGCGGTCTTCCCCGAGTTGCCCGCGCCTGGCGTCGACGCCGCTCCGCGGGCGCTCATCGAGGCCGAGCGCTACCGGCTGTACCGCTCGATGCGGGCACTGCTGGAGGTCGAGGCGCGGCCGTCCGGGTTGGTACTGGTCCTCGACGACCTGCACTGGGCCGACGAAGGCTCGGCTGAGCTGCTGGACTACCTGCGCGCCGACCCGGCAACGGACGGCACCGCCGACAGCGGGCTCACTCCACGCGAACGGCAGGTCGCCGAGCTCGTGGCCGAGGGCCTCACCAACAAGGAAATCGCTGAGCGGCTCTACCTGAGCCCGGGGACCGTCAACATCCATCTCGGCCGCATCTACGCCAAGCTCGGCGTCTCACGGCGCGCTGCGGTGGTCGGCCGCCTCACCCGACCACCCCGCTGAAAGTCGCGGACGATCACCCGCTGAGCAACAGGCAGGAGACTCAGCCGCGTCCGGGGCGGCCGCCGGAGCCAGCCCGCCCCGGCGCGCTGCTCCAGGACGAGGTCCGCCGGTGAACACCAGGGGTTCTGGAGGTGTTGAGCCGTTGTCGCCAGGGTGTCCGAGCGGTGACACTGGTGGCGGCGACCGGACTGCGGGGTTCGTACCCCGTCGGCCAGATCGCATTACCTTCTCCTCATCCGATCTCGTAGTCCGTCGTCGATCTCGACCGGCTGGAGGCTGCATCGTGGGCATTGAGTACGACCGCCACCACCGGCAGAACCTGGGCCGGGCGGACGACCCGCACCGGCTGCTCGACGGCCCCCGCGTTCCCGGCCCCACCGGCTACCTGCCGGGTGAGCCGGTGCCGGGCGATGTGGTCGCCTACTTCGCCGACGACCCGCGCCAGCTGTATCAACTCCGGCAGTGGCTCCCCGTGCTCGAGCGGCTCGATGGGCTGCATCCGGTTCTGGTCGTGACGCGCGACCCGCAGACGTACGCCGAGGTGCGGCCGCTGACGGCGCTGCGTTGCGTGCTCGCGCCGGCCTTCCCCGACCTCATGGGCCTGTATGAAAGCAGCCATCCCAAGGTCGCGATCTACGTCAACAACTCGGTGTATAACTTCGACTCGCTGGTCGCCGGCGGGATGCTCCACATCCACGTGAACCATGGGGAGAGCGACAAGGTCTGCATGGTGAGCAACCAGGCGAAGGCGTATGACCGCGTCTTCGTCGCAGGCGTGGCAGCGGTACACCGGCACCGGGCAGCGCTGATCGAGTTCGACGAGACCAAGCTCGTCCGGGTGGGCCGCCCGCAACTCGACCTGCGTCCGCCACCCGTGCTGCCCCCGACCACCCGGCGCACGATCCTGTACGCCCCGACGTGGGAGGGCGAGAACGCCTCGAACAACTACACCTCCGTCGACGTCCACGGTCCGGCCGTCGTGGCTGCGGCGCTAGCCGTACCGGACGTCCGCGTCGTCTACAAGCCGCACCCGCGGGTCGCGATCAGCCCCGACCCTGGCATGGCGGCGGCCCACACCCAGATCGTTCGATGCCTCGAGGCGGCCGCGCGCCGCGACCCCGCCGCGGGCCACCGGGTGGAGACCGCCGCCGACATCCTCGCTGTCTTTCCTGGCAATGACCTGATGATCACGGATGTCTCATCGGTCGGGCTGGACTTCCTCTACCTGCACACCGACAAGCCGCTGTTCGTCGCCGACCGCCATAACGACCGGACTCGGCTGCACGCCGACGCGCCGGTCAGCCGCTGCGCCGACGTCGTCGACGCCGCCACCATCGGTGCACTCACCCACACCCTCGCCGCGCGGCTGGACCGCGACGAGCACCGCGCCGCGCGGGAGGCTACGCGCCGCCACTACTTCGGCGACTTCGCACCCGGGGAGAGCACCGAGCGCTTTCTCGCAGCCGTCGACAATGTGTTGGTCAAACGCGACCGACTGATGGGGTGGAACGACCCCCCGACTGAGGATGATGTAACGGTCGCTTCGCTGGGCGCGACGGACGAACCACAGGGCCGGCTGGCATGAGCGACGTGCAGATCGCGATCTTGGCCGCGGGCCTGGGCACCCGCCTTGGCCTGTCGTGCCCCAAGCCGCTCACGCTCCTGGCCGACGGCCGGAGCATCCTGCAGCAGCAGCTTGATAATCTGCGCGGGGCGTTCGCCGACGAAGCGCGGATCGTCGTGGTCGTCGGGTTCAAGCCGGACCTGATCATGACCGGATTCCCGGATGTCCTGTTCGCGTACAACGAGAGGTACGACAGGACCAACACCGCCAGGAGCCTCCTCAAAGCGCTGCGCACGTCGTGCTCCGGGGGAATGCTGTGGATGAACGGTGACGTCGTGTTCGACCCCCGCCTGCTGGGAGGGATCAAACCGTTGATCGAGGCGGACCAGACATTCGTGTGCGTGAACACCGCCGCCGTGGGAGAGGAGGAGGTCAAGTATCGGGTCGACGCCGAAGGGTATGTGACCGAATTGTCGAAGTTGGTTACCGACGGACTCGGCGAAGCCGTGGGAATCAACTACGTCGCGTCTGCCGACAAGGCGACGCTGATCGAGCACCTCGAGCGCTGCGGCGACCAGGACTACTTTGAGCGCGGCATCGAGTCCGCGATCGCGGAGGACGGGCTACGGGTGGGGGCGATGGACATCTCCGACTTCTTCGTCGTGGAGGTTGACTTCGCCGGCGACCTCGATCGTGCGAACGCGGAGGTGAGCAAGACCGTCACTCCTGCCGCGTGAGCCCCGGTTCTGGGTCTCCGGCGTCCGGTGTGTCGGCGCGTTATGAACGGCAACGGCGTCTTCGGGCCCCGGCCGGTGCTCCTGGGTCATCGGGGCTGCGGCCGTGGGACCATCGAGGGGTATCTGGAGAACACCCTCGAATCGTTCCTCACGGCTGTCGAACTGGGTATCGACTGGGTTGAGGTGGACGTACGCCGTACGTCCGACGACCTGCTCGTCGTAGCGCACCATCCGGCCGACGAGCACGGGGTGTTCTACGCAGACATCACCGGACACGAGGCGGCCGATCGAGGTGCGTTGCGCCTCGAGGCGCTCCTTGAGGCGCTGCCGCCCGACGTGGGCGTCGACTTCGACGTCAAGACCTCGATGGAGGACGCGACCCGTGACCGCGCGCTGACAACGATGGGTCAGCTTGCGTCCGTGGCGAAGCGGGAGGCCCGCAGGCGACCTGTCCTGGTCACGTCGTTCGACCCGAGCGCCCTGGACATCGCCCGTGAACTCGCCCCGCGAGTGCCCCGCGGGCTGCTCACCTGGCTGGACTTTCCGATCGGCCACGCCGTCGCCGCCGCCGGACACCTCGACGTACAGGTGCTCGCGCCGCACTGGGGCTCGCTACGCCCCAACCTGATCGAGCCCGAACTCCTCCAGCGTCCGCTCGAGTATGTCGTCGACCTGGTGCACCAAAGCGGGCGGGAATTCCTCGCCTGGTGCCCGGCCCTGGAATTCGCCCAGAAGTTGATCGACGCCGGCGTGGACGCGCTGTGCGTCAACAACGTACCGAAGGCCGTCTCCTCATTGTGCGAGGGCGCGGACCGCGCCTAGCTACCCCGTCCTGAGATGTGATGCGCATGCAGCGGTGGCGCGCAGCTGCCCAACTCGTCGCACCCAACCGGTAACGTGCCGCGCGTGACCCCCGAGCAGACGCCGCCCGGCCCCGGGGATCTGAGTGCGCACCCGGATGACTCGGTCCCGATCCGGCCGGCGAGGAAGCCCACGGCCGCGACGGGGGCCACGGACGAGTCCCGCCCCACTTCGATGGCGCCCGAGCAGCTCGGTTTCATTCCCCGCCGCGCCGTGCCCTGGCTCAGCCCCGTGCTGCTTGCCGGCACCGCGGTGCGTGTGGTCCTGGCGGAGCTGTTCGGCGCGTACCTCGACAAGCGCGAGCTGCAGAACGCCCTACCGGACAAGACATTTGACGAGCGCCCTGATGGCGACGACACCGCGGAGGTGTGGTTCGACTACGTCGCCGACCTGGGTGACGGCTTCAACGCCACCTACTCGATCGCCTACCTGCTCGCGCAGCAGCAGCTCACGATCGACGGGAAGCCGCTTCCACGGGGTCAGATGCTCGTGATGGGCGGGGACCAGGTCTACCCGACCCCGAGCGGCCAGCAGTACGAGGACCGCTCCAAGGGGCCTTACCGAGCGGCGCTGCCGCAGCCCCCGCTCGACGATACCCACCCGACGATCTACGCCCTGCCCGGCAACCACGACTGGTACGACGGCCTCACCGCCTTTCTGCGCCTCTTCGCGCGGGGGCAGGCCAAGATCGGCGGCTGGCACACCAGCCAGTCGCGGTCGTACTTCGCGATCCAGCTACCCAGCCGGTGGTGGCTATTGGCGGTAGACGCCCAGTTCGGTGCGTACCTCGACGACCCGCAGCTGCGCTACTTCCAGAGGGTGGCGGATGAGTGCCTGCGGCCAGGCGACCGCGTGATCGTCTGCACGCCGTCACCGGGCTGGGTGATCGCCACGGATGACCCGCACGCGTTCGATACGACGGACTACTTCCTGCGTACGGTGATCGCGCCAACTGGCGCCGAGGTGCGGGTCATGCTCTCCGGCGACCTGCACCATTACTCGCGCTACACGGGCCGGGACCGGGAGCTGATCACATCGGGCGGGGGCGGTGCCTACCTGTACCCGACCCACCACCTGCCGGAGCGCATCGACGTGCCACCGAAGGCGACGCTCGTGCGTAACCCCAGCCCCAGCCGGGAGTACCGGCTAGCCGCGACCTACCCGACGAAGAGCCGCTCCCGGTGGCTCTCCGCCGGTGTCTTCTTCCGCCTGCCGTGGCGCAATCCGGCGTTCGTGAGCTTCCTGGGCACGGTCCATCTGCTGCTCATGCTCGCGCTGGCCGGCTCGGCGCAGCGAATGTCCGGGGCCGAGCAGCGCCTGTTCACGATCCCGGTGGTGGTGATGGCGATGCTCGTGCTGGGTGGCAACATCGTCTTCGCGATGCCGCCCGCGACTGGGCACAGACGGCCCAGACACTGGGTACTCGGCACGCTGCACGGCGTCGCCCACATCGGGCTGGGCGTGCTGGGCGCCTGGGTGTGGCTGAAGCTGCCCTTCGTCGACCTGCCTTGGCCGCTGCCAATACTTGTGGCCGCGCTGCTCTACCTTCCCGTCGGCGGCCTGGTCGCCAGCCAGGTTGTCAGCGCGTACCTGTTGGTGGCGAGCGTGTTCCGCGTGAACATCAACGAGCTGTTCGCCGCACAGGGCATCTTCGACGCGAAGGGCTTCCTGCGGCTGCACCTGTCCGCCGACGGGACGCTGACGATCTACCCACTCGCGGTCGACCGGGTCGGCCGCAAGTGGACACCGACCCCGACCGCGGCCGCCGACCAGCCCTGGCTCGAGCCGACCGAGCCGCTACGGGTGAAGCTGGCCGAGCCGCCGATCCGGTGTCGCTAGCCCGCGCCACTGCGCTCGGTCAGTGCTCGAAGTCCCCGCCATCACGCCGCCCACCTCGGAAGGCCTCAGCGGGAGTAGAACTCCACGACCAGCTGCTCCTCGCACACCACGGGCACCTGGGCGCGCTTCGGCAGCGCGGTGAGCTGGAACTGCAAACTGGGCAGGTTCACGGCCAGGTACGGCGCCGTCGTGTCCAGCTTGTGCGCGCCGGCGGCGGCCACCTGGAACGGCGACTTGGTGCGGCTGCGCTCGGCGACGGCGACGACGTCACCCACCTCGACCTGGCACGACGGCTTGTCGACCCGGCGGCCGTTCACCACGATGTGGCGGTGCGTGACCATCTGCCGGGCCGCATAGATCGTCCGGGCGAAGCCGGCGCGCAGTACCAGGGCGTCGAGGCGGCGCTCTAGCTCGGTGACCAGCAGCTCGCCGGTCTTGCCCTCCTTGCGCAGCGCCCGCTCGAAGGCGCGCCGGAGCTGCGTCTCGCTGACGTTGTACTGGTACCGCAGGCGTTGCTTCTCCTTGAGGCGCAGCGCGTAGTCCGAGACCGAACGGCGGGCGCGTCCGTGGACGCCGGGCGGATACGGACGCGCTTCGAGATACCGCACGCACTTGGGCGTGAGCGCGACGCCGAGCGCCCTGCTGCGGCGTGCCTTCGGTCCGGTGTAGTTCATCGACCCTCCTTGTGGTTAAGGTAAGGCTAACCTAAACGCCTTGGAGGGCTGATGCAGACCCCTCATCAACTGACCGCCGCCGAGCGGGCCCGCACCCTCGCGTCCGGCCTCCTCGCCGGAGAACTCACCGCACCCGGACCAGCCGGCCGCGTCCGGGTCGGCTGCGTCACCGACGACGATGGGACCACCGCGATCCTGGTCGCGGACGGCGCGGACCGGACCACCCTCGACATGGCCTTCGACGACACGGACCTGCCCGCGGTCCTGGACGTACTCGACGCTCCGCTCGCTCCCCCCAGCCCGCCGCGCGCACGGCTGTGGCTCTCCGGCTGGATGCGTGCCGTGCCGGCGCACCGCGCCCGCGGCTTGGCCCTCGCCTACGCGGCCCGGCGACCGGTCGGCGCCCTGCTCGAGGTGAACAACGGCTGCGCGCTCTACCTCCTGGACTCCGCAGAGGTCCGACTCACCACCGGGGACGGCATGACCGACGTGGACCTCGACGACTACCTCGCCGCGCGTCCCGATCCGCTGCACGGCGTGGAGCAGGCCATCCTCGCCGACCTGGCCCATACCTGCTCCTCAGCGCTGACGACACTGGCCGGCGCCGCACTCGGCGCGCCGCTGCCCAGCGGCGCCGCTGCCCACCCGGTCGGGCTCGACCGGTACGGACTCGACCTGGCGTACCGGCGCGGCCACTGGTTCCACCGGGTCCGGATCCCATTCCCCACCGCCGTCGCCGACGAGCGCGAGCTCGTCGCCGCCCTCGGTGCCCTGATCGGAGGGAGCGGCCATGCAGCAGCGAACGTCCGCGCGAGCTGACACGCACCCGATCGCCCCGCCGCCGGCCGAGATCGCGCGCACGGTCCTCGAGTACGGCGGCCCCGCACGGCTGCGGACCGCCTGGGCGCCCGGCCTCAGCGACGTCCCGTACGTGCCGGATCGCAACGGCGAGGCGTGGCTGCTCCTGCCCGGCGAGCGGACAGCGGACTGGCCCGACCGCGACCTCACCGGCGTCATCCAGGTCGAGGATCCGGCCGGCACCGGGATCGCCGGCACCGGCACGAGCGTCCTCGTCGGCGGCCGCCTCTCGCGCGTCTCCGCCGACATGCAGACGCCGATGGCGGTGGAACTGGCGGCGTTGCGACCGCTCGGCGCGCTCCTCGACCTTGGCCACGGGCTGGCGCTGCACCACCTCGCGGTCACCGACATCCGGCTGACCGGAGCGGTGACCGCCGCCGTCGACCTCACCGCGTACGTCGCCGCCCGACCCGACCCGCTGCGCCCGCACGCCGCCCACATCCTCGGCCACCTCGCCCACGCCCACCAGACGCAGCTCGCCGGCATCCTCCAAGCGCACCTCGGCGCCGGCCACGGTTGGACACCGGCCGCCATCATGCCGCTGACGCTCGACCGGTACGGGCTGGAACTCGCTTACCGCGAGGAGTCAGGCAGCGAGCTGGTACGGGTCAGGGTGCCGTTCCAAGCGCCGATCCGGGAAATGGCTGGCCTGGGTGCGGCACTGCGGGCGATCACCCCCTGCGGATGCCGCACAACCCTGGACCACTGAGCCGCCCGGGCGAAACGTGCGCGGCCAAGCGTCGAGACACCGACGAAAGTACGGCGGTCGCGCCCGGGACGGTCTTCGCGTAGAGGACACCGAAGAGCAGGGAGGCCAGGACCGCGACGAGAGGTGAATAGTCGCGGATTTGGATGTAGATGTGCCAGTGGGTGAGGTAGATGTAGAGCGAACTTCCGGCGAGCACTGCGGCCGAGCGGCTGACCAGACCGGGCGCACGAACACTGGGAACCCACACCAGGAGCAGCAGACCACCGATCACGATCGTTTCCCGCAGCGGTGCGCCGAAGAACCCCGGAACCGAGGCCACGACCGCGAGCGTCACGCACCACCGCTGCCACCCGCTGGCAGCTTTCGCCGCCGCCCAGCCCAGCGCGAACAGCCAGAAGACGACGTGCGGGGTGAACCGGTCCACGCCGCCGATGTCGATGACGACGAGCTTGAAACGGGTCGCCAGACCCAGGGTCATAAGCGCCAGGGGCAGGGCGAAGGGGGCTCGCCGCTCGATCTTGTCGACGAGCGGGATGCTCAAGAGGACTGTGAGGACCAGCAGGATTGCCACGAGCGCTTCGATGAACCAGTAGCGCCATTCGGAGCCGACTTCGTCCGGTCCGAGTAGGCCGTTGAGCAGGAAGATGTTCGCCAGACCGTAGTCGTCGGGGGCCAGCAGGCACGCCAGGGTGATCCAGGTCATGCTGGCTGCTGCGATCCGCGTGATGCTCGAGAGCAGGCGGCGTGCGCGTTCTCCTCGTCCGGCGGAGGTGAGGTGGAAGCGCGCGAAGTTGAAGCCGGCGATCCCGAGCAGCAGATGTGCGCCGCCGCGGATGGTGAACAGCTGCGCGTGCGTGCCGACGACGAGCACGATGGCGATCGCGCGCAGGGCAATGCTGGTATCGAGCGCGTGGCCGCGTTTGAACCGGGGCGGATCAGCCGGCACCAGATCGCGGATCGGCATGGTGTGCCAGCCGGCGGGGAGATGCCCGAGCGCCTGCTCCAGCCGCAGCGACATCTCCACATACGACAGCGAGTCCCCGCCCAGGCTGACGAACGTGCTGTCATCGGTCACGTCGGACCGGCCGAGGATCTCGGCGTACAGGGCGCGCAGATCGGTAGTCGGCGGCGGTGCGGGTGCCGGCTCGGTGGTGCGGGCCAGGTCCCGGACGGCGCGGTAGTCCGGCTTGCCGGTGGGCAGGCGGGGCAGGCAGTCGAGGACGCAGATCCGGACCGCCCGCTCAGGCAGGCCGCACTCCTGCGCGGTAAGTCGCCTAACGCTATCGGGATCGTCGGCGCCTTCGACGGCGACCACAAGTTCGCCGTCGTTGCCGACGCAGTACGCGGTCATGCCCTGGCCGGCGAGGAACGCCTCGACGCGCTGCGGGTCGATCCGCAGGCCGAAGATCTTGAGGAACGCGCTGCGCCTGGCCACGACTTCGTACAGGTCGTCGCTGGCACGCCGGGCGATGTCCCCGGTGCGCAGCGTGTCCACGGTGCGCCCGAGCCGAAGATCCGCAGGGCTCTCGGCGTAGCCCAGCATGACGTTGGGCCCGGCGTAGACGAGCTCACCGGTGTTCGGGTCGTCGGAGTCGGGTACCGGTTCGAGCGAGAAGGAGCCGCCAGGGATCGGGATGCCGATGGCCTCCGGGCGAGACGCCGCGAGCCGCGGCGGCAGGTACGCCATCCGGGCTGTCGCCTCGGTCTGGCCGTACATGACGAACAGGTCCCAGCCGTGACGTTCGCCGAGCTGGGCGTAGCGCCTGACAAGGTCGGGCGCGAGCCGACCGCCGGCCTGGGTGACGTAGCGCAGGTCGGGCAACTGTATGGCCGCGAAGTCCACCTGGTCGAGCAGCTCGAAGGTGTACGGCACCCCAGCGAAAGTGGTCCCGCGCTTGGTCCGGAACAGGTCCCAGAAGCAGGTGTCCACCACCGACAGGTCGGTCAGGACGAGGCCGGCGCCGCGCAGCAGGTGACTGTTGATGACGGAGAGGCCGTAACAGTAGTGCATCGGCAGTGTCGTGGCGGCGCGGTCGCCGCTGCGGATGCCCAGGTAGTCGGCGATCGACTCGGCGTTGGCCTGCACATTCTGATGCGAAAGGCGGACCAGCTTCGGCGAACCCGTTGAACCTGAGGTGCTGAGCAGCAGCGCCAGGTCCGGGTGCAGGTCGTGCGCGGAGACGGCCCGGCGCTCCTGGAAGGTCCACTCGTCCCGGATCCGCCGGACGACGAGGTCCGGATCGTAGGTAGCCACCAGCGACTCGACGTGCGCCGGATTATCGCCCGGCACCAGCAACAGGGGATGGCCTGCGGACAGGGCCGCCAGGTAACAGACGATGGCGTCGACCTGGTTGGCCCCAGTCAGCAGGATCAGCCGGCGCGCATCACCGAGCCGCCTGGCGACCGCGTCGACCAGTGCCGCCAGCGCGCGGTAGGAGATCTCGGTCTGGGCCGTCACCAGCGCCAGCTGGTCGCCGTAGGCCGCCAGGCCACGCACGAAGGACACGGCGTTGGCCTGCGACGATGCGTTGATGAGGGGTGCCACCGCGCGAGTATAAGGCAAGCCTTACCTAACGCGGGCCTCCAATTTCTGGCAGCGGTCTGCGAGTCCACCCACCGCTCCCCAAAGCGTTAGCCTTCGGCGCCCGGATTGGGGTCTTGATCAGGGGCAGTAGATGCCGTCGTTGGTCGCATGCGCCCTTCGAATCGCGTCAGCCATGTACGGCGCCAATGCCGAGAAGGACGGCGAGTCCGAGGGCGCTTCGTGGCGCGTACGGCTGACGCCACCATCCGCCGTGCGCCGCGGCGTACGCCTCGTCCTGCCAGGGATGTGGCTGTACGGGCGGTGCGGCGCGGAGATCGTGTACCAGCAGGGCGGCCATCAGCGTGTTGCTGGTCGCGGGCTCGAACAC
>Ga0184623_10001318_pt1 | contig 10792 bp, 8 predicted proteins | sample PLM1_100_b1_FD_133138 | JGI IMG/M metagenome (GOLD analysis project Ga0184623, IMG submission 133138) | Groundwater sediment microbial communities from an aquifer in East River, Colorado, USA - PLM1_100_b1 | ecosystem: Environmental > Terrestrial > Soil > Riparian zone | place: USA: East River...
CGACGAACGGATGGGTGAGCTGCGCCTCCCATATAGGCTTGGCGAGTTGCCGCAAGTGATTTGTAAAGGACATGTGAGTTCTTTCTATACAGGACGTCGTTCGTGAAGCGTATCTCGTATCTCGCTAGAAAGAAAAAAAGAGGAAATCAATGTAGATTGCGCTTCACGTTTCACGAGGAACGCTTCACGCTTTACCTTGCGTCGGCTGGGGCCAGGGCCTCGGCAAACGATTGAGGCCGTCGAGCGCGGCGACTCTATAACATTCCGCCAGGGTCGGGTAGTTGAAGACGGTGTCGATGAAGTAATCGATCTTTCCCCGGTAAGCCATGACGGCCTGGCCTATGTGAATGAGCTCCGTGGCCCCTTCTCCGATAGCATGGACACCCAGGAGCGCGCGGGTGTAGCGATGAAACAGCAGTTTCACCATGCCGGTTTCATCGCCGATGAGCTGTCCGCGGGCAATTTCCCGATAGTGCGCGATGCCCACCGCGTAGGGAGTCTGTGTCTTGACCAGATCTTCCTCATTCCACCCCACCATGGAGATTTCCGGAATGGCATAGATGCCGTAGGGCAGGAGGTCCGTGTCGGTGTGGTCGGGATGGCCAAAGGCATGGCAGGCGGCATGGCGTCCTTGCTGCATAGATGTGGAGGCCAAAGCGGGAAAGCCGATGACGTCGCCGGCGGCGTAGATATGGGGGACTGATGTTTGGAAATGGTTGTTTACGGGCACGCGGCCTCGCGCATCCGGCGTGATTCCGACGGCCTCCAGGTTCAAGTCCTTTGTAGCGCCAATGCGGCCGATGGCATACATGAGCGTCGTGGTGGTGATCGGTGGTCGGTGCGTCAGCGAGACCGTGACCTGTCCATCTGCCTCTTTCCGGATCGCGACCACTTCTTCTTCATGGCAGAGCGTGACGCCGATGTCTGTCATCTGCTGTTGCAGGGCGCCGATGATCTGGGCGTCGACAAATTCCAGCAAACGCGGTCGCTTGTCGATCAGAATGACCGGCACGCCCATCGTGGCTAAGATCGACGCGTACTCTGTGCCGATCACGCCGCCGCCGACAATGACCATCGATGTCGGAATGTGTTTGAGCGTGAGGAAGCCGTCGGTATCGATGATAGTGTCGTCGTCGAAGGGAATCTCGTCCGGCCGAGCGGGTTTGGTCCCGACGGCGATGATGATCACGTGCGCATGATGTTCAGTCGACGTGCCGGCTTGTTGAATGGCGAGCCGGTGAGGATCGACGAAGCGAGCCTCTCCGAAGATCAGATCGATGCCGTTGCGCGCCATCTGGTTCTGCACGATCTCAATTTCGTTCTTGATGATGTGGTTGGCGCGAAAGGCGAGATCTTCGATCGTGATGGTTTTTTTTAGCCGATATTCGGCTCCATACAGGGTGCGCTGGCGAAACCCCGAGAGATACAGGACCGCTTCGCGGAGAGATTTGCTAGGGATGGTGCCGGTGTTGGTACAGACGCCGCCGACGACTTCTTTGCGCTCGATGATGCCCACTTTCTTGCCGAGCTTGGCGGCCTGGACCGCAGCCTTCTGGCCGGCGGGCCCGGTCCCGATCACTAGCATGTCGTATTGCGCCATGAGATCCTAGTAAGGGAAGGCTGAGGTAAAGGCTAAGGCCAAGGTTGAGGGGGGATTATGGGCCCCTCTATCCTTAGCCTCAACCGCGACCGTACGTATGTCAACTTGCGGTGATCAATGACTTGGCTACGGCGAAGGCCTCATCCAAGTCCGGCAGTTGCGTCAGTTCGGGCGTGACTTGCAGATACCGCACGGTATTGTGGGCGTCGACGACCATGACGGTACGAGCCAGGATGTGGGGGTCCTTGAGGAAGAGTCCGTAGGTCTTCCCGAATTCGGCACCTCGATAATCCGAAAGGAATGTCACGTTGGCGATATGGGCTTCTCCCGCGAAGCGTTTTTGTGCGAAGGGGGTGTCGACGCTCACGGTCACCAGTTCGACCATCTTGTCCAGGCCCTTATTCTTCTCGCTCAGATAGTGGGTCTGTTGTTCGCACACTGGGGTGTCGAGCGACGGCACGACGCTGATGATCCGGACCTTACCCTTGCCCTTTGTGTCAGTGATGGCGACCAGCGACAGGTCCGCCTGTGTCAGGTTCGCCTCCCGCAGGGGGTCGCCGACTTTAATGCCGGTTCCCGATAGGGCCAGGGGGCTTCCCTTGTAGAGGACCGTATGGCCTTCACCCGCCATGGTGCTGCCGCCAGCGACGGTAATGTTCTTATAGAGAAAACTGGAGCTGCCGGTGCTTGCGCATCCGGTGAGTCCGAGCGTCATGCAGAGTGCGGCTCCAATGATCATTCGATGTGCTGCCTTCATATTGCCCTCCTTGGTGAAGTGACGGTGACCATTCTATCAAGAATACGGTGGCTTGTGCTTGTGTTGTTAACGGGATGCTAAAAAACTATTTTGGTACGCGAGAACTTCGATGGTTCGCCCGTGCGGCACAACAGAACAACATCTCGCAGGATGCTCAAAAAGGCCGTCCAGCAAGGCCGCAGCGAGTGAAGGGCCGAGGCGTACCCTCTGGGGTACGTTGAGGGTCTGAACGATGCGAGAACGAAGCTGGCGGACTTTTTCAGCATTCTGTCAGGGTTGAATAAAGGTGATGAGCTCCTGGTTAACCAAATCCGGTCGTTCCCACTGCGGGATGTGCCCTGCCTTGGCGATTCTGATGAATCGTGATCCCTTGATGGTCTGGTGGAGTTCCTCGCCTACGGCGATTGGGAACACCCGATCTTCTTCCCCCCAGATCACCAGCGTCGGGTGGGTAATCTCACCGACGCGCGTGGCAAATCCGGACTCCCATAGCGGAAGGTTTTCTCTGACGGTCATAATGGGTTTGATGAGTCCAGGGCGTTGACGGTTGCGATTGGATCGCTCGATGACGGCCGGTGTGAGGAGTGCCGGGTCATGCACGATTTCTCTTAAGACGGACTCGATCATCAGTCCGCCGAACAGCAGGTTGCCGAATGAGACGAGCCAGGACGGCGCAGTGGTTTCTAGGGCCCGCCTGACTGACGGACTGGTGAGTTTCTCCATGACATGTTGTGGCAGCCCGTCGATAAGGACGAGCTTGGCGACGCGTGTGGGGTGTGCCAGCGCCATGCCGATGGCCAAACCGGCGCCCATGGAATTGCCGACTAACGTGGCCTGCTGGATTTTCACGCCGTCCAGGAATCCGACAAAGAAGTCCAACAGCTGATCTGGCCGGTAGTCGATCTCAGGTTTATCGGACAACCCGGCGCCGGGCAAATCGAGCGTGAGGATGCGGAAGTGCTGCGACAGAGTGTGCTGCTGCTGTTCCCATTGCCACATCGATCCCCCGAAGCCGTGGATCAGGACGACCGGTGGGCCTGCGCCCACATCCAGATAGGCGATCCGCTGGTCGTGGACGAGGACGGTGTGAATGGACATGCGTTCAATGGCATCGAACTGCGTCGGAATCGACGATGGAGACGAGCAGGCGGTCATGATGTGACACAACAGGATGACGGTGAGCAGCGCAACGTGCGGCTGTCTGCATGCACGACTGCGGGTACGCGCGTCTATCGGACTACTCCAGCTGGATGACTGTTTCATCCGTCTTCACGTTGTCGCCTTCGGCGACCAGGATGGCAGTGACTTTCCCGTCGATCGGCGCCGGAACCTGGCTTTCCATCTTCATGGCTTCGATGATCAGAAGAGGGTCACCGGCCTTGACCACGGCATCGATCGCCACGAGCACTTTGACGACGCGGCCCGGCATCGGGGGGGCCACATCTCCCGGCTTGGACGGCCTGGGCCGTTTGGGTTTGGCCCCGGTACCAGCGTCGGGAGCCTCCGGCACGCCGGCCAGGATCTCCTGGATCGGCTCCAACGAGACTTCTTCGAGCTTGTCGTTGACACGGATGTAATAGGGTTTGCGGCCGTCGACCTTCCGTCCGGAACCGGACACCTTCACATGGTAGGTTTCGCCGTGGACCGTGACGTTGAATTCGGCTGGGGCCAAATGGAGTTCGGTGGCCGCAGCCTGCCCGCTGGACGAGAAGATTTCAAGGGGCTCCAGCGTCAGGTCCCCCTTCTCGCGCGCTTCAAAGAAGTCTCGCGCGATAGTGGGAAACAGGGTGAAGGAAAGCTGATCTTCCACCGTGGTGGCCGAGGCGGGCAGATCTTTTCTGGTGGCCTCGAGTTCAGGCTCCAACCGATCGGCGGGCCGCGTTTTGATCGGCTGGTCGTCCCCGATTGCGCGGGCCATGATGTCGTGATCCAGCGGCCCCGGCGCCCGCCCGTAGAGTCCGAGGAAGTAGTTCTTGGTTTCCGTGGTGATGACTTTGTACCGTTCGCCCGTCAGGACGTTGAGCGTGGCTTGGGTGCCCACGATCTGACTGGTCGGGGTGACGAGCGGGGGATAGCCCATTTCCTTTCGGACGCGAGGCACTTCATCCAGGACCTCTTTGATCCGATCGAGCGCATTCTGTGCAGTCAGTTGCGAGGCGAGATTCGAGAGCATCCCGCCGGGAATCTGCGAGGTGAGGATCTCGGCATCGACCCCGGTGAACTCACTTTCGAACTGCCGATACTTTCGTCGAACGGAGCGAAAGTGTTCGGTGATCGGGAGGAACGACGCGAGATCCAGCCCCGTGTCGTATGGGGTGTTGCGCAAGGAGGCCACCAGGGTTTCCGTCGGTGGGTGCGAGGTGCCGCCAGCCAACGGTGAGATGGACGTATCCAGCATATCCAGACCGCCCAGGATTGCCATGAGGGAGGTCATCGAGGCCATCCCCGAGGTGTAGTGTGAATGCAAATGGATCGGGACTTTTACCGCCGCTTTGATACGGCGTATGAGGAGATAGGCATCGAGCGGCGCCAAGAGCCCGGCCATGTCTTTGATGCAGAGCGTGTCGGTTCCCAAATCCTCAAGCTTTTTCGCCATGTCGACAAAACGATCCAGGCTGTGGACGGGACTGACGGTGTAGCAGATGGCGGCTTCGACATGTTTGCCGCACGCTTTCACTTCTCGCATGGCCCGCTCGACGTTGCGGATATCGTTCAGTGCGTCGAAGATGCGAAAGACGTCGATGCCATTGGCGGCAGACCGTTCGATGAATCGTTCCAGCACATCGTCGGCATAGTGCCGATATCCGACCAGGTTCTGCCCGCGTAGCAGCATTTGGAGCTTGGTATTGGGCATGGCGGCACGTAGCGCGCGGAGCCGTTCCCAGGGATCCTCTTTGAGGAAACGCAGGCACGTGTCGAAGGTGGCGCCACCCCAGACCTCGAGCGACCAATAGCCGACGGCGTCGAGCTTTTGGGCGATGGGCAGCATGTCCTCCGTCCGCATGCGCGTGGCCAAGAGCGACTGATGGCCGTCGCGCAAGGCGACATCGGTGATCAGGATGGGCTTGCCTGCCGCCGGTTGGATCGTCAGTTCTGGGCCGTTCCGGGCACGTGTCTTTGACGTCCGGACGGCTGGTCCAGCTGTCCGCTTCTTGGGGGCCTGTGTTCGTGAGGGTCGTCGTGTCGCCATGATGCCCTAATCTGCCCGTTATCTCGTCACCGGATCGCTGGAGTTGCTAGGCGGCTGTTTGGCTACAGCCCTTCGTAGGCGGCGATGGCGGCGGAAAGTGCCAACACCAGATCCTCCGGCTCCTCAAAATCGTCGTAGTTGAACAGGTCAGGATGCGTCTCCAAGTAGGAGGTGTCGAAATGTCCTGCCATGAAATCCTGGTCCTGCATGATCTCCATCATAAAGGGGATTGTCGTCTTCACCCCGCGCAAGACGTACTCTTCGAGCGATCGTCTCATGCGGCTGACGGTTTCTTCCCACGTACGGCCTCGCACGGTGAGTTTGGCCAAGAGGGCGTCGTAGTAGGGCGGTACTGTGTAGTCTTTGTAGACCGCTCCGTCGATGCGCACCCCGATCCCACCCGGCGAGAGATAGGCTGTGACGGTGCCGGTGCAAGGCCGGAAGTTGTTCTTAGGGTCTTCCGCGTTGATGCGGCACTGGATCGCATAGCCTTGGAGCGTGACCTCCTGCTGCGTGATATCAAGAGGCATGCCGGCTGCAATGGCAATCTGATTGCGCACGATGTCGATCGCCGTGATTTGCTCGGTCACCGTATGTTCGACTTGGAGGCGCGGGTTCATCTCCATGAAGTAATAGCGGCTGTCCTGATCGAGGAGAAACTCGACGGTGCCGGCATTGTCATAATCGACCGCCTTGGCGATAGCGATGGCCGCTTCACCCATCTCGGCACGAAGCCGTGGCGTGAGAATCAAGGATGGAGCAATCTCGATGAGCTTTTGATGCCGGCGCTGAATCGAGCAATCGCGCTCGCCAAGGTGAATGATGTTCCCGTGCCGGTCGGCCAGTATCTGGAATTCGATGTGATGCGGTCGCTCGAGATACTTTTCGAGGAAGACGATTCCGTTGCCGAAGGCAGCCTGGGCCTCCCGAGAAGCGACTGCCATATTCTCACGGAGTTCGGTATCCGACCGCACCACGCGGAGGCCGCGTCCTCCTCCGCCTGCGCTGGCTTTAATCATGACGGGGTAACCGGTATCTTTTGCGAACGACAGGGCGTCCTTGATGTTGGTGATGCCGCCTTCGGTACCGGGGACGATCGGGACGCCGACTCGCTTGGCCAGCTCGCGGGCTTTGATCTTGCTCCCCATCAAGTCGATAGCATGGGGGGATGGGCCGATGAAGGTAATGCCGGAGGTGTGGCACAGCTGCGCAAATTGCGAGTTTTCTGAGAGAAATCCATAGCCTGGATGGATGGCATCGGCGCCGATCCGTTGTGCCAGGTTGACGATCTGTTGGCTGTCCAGGAAGCCTTTGACCGGTCCCGGGCCGACCATATAGGCCTCGTCCGCCTTCTTGACGTAGATCCCCGTCGAGTCGGCTTCGGAGTAGATGGCTGCGGTGGCGATGTTCAATTCGCGGCAGGCGCGGATAATCCGCATGGCGATTTCGCCGCGATTGGCCACCAGAATTTTCTTGAACATACCGGTCCCTCTCTCCTCAGATTGTTCACGATTCTGTGAGAGTTATCAGGCGAAAATGAGCGCGTAAGCTAGCATAGGATCAGGAGTCGTGTCGAGGGAGGGAGGGGTAGAAGGGGCCGGTTCTTAGGGGGATATTGATACAGTTTGCCGGTGGCCCTGGCCCGTGACGCGCGTGACCGTTTGTCTCGTTTGTTTAGTTTGTTTGGTTCGATGAACAAAAGAGACCAGACAAACCGTGCCCCAGTCGGCTTTCTCGGGGGAGCGAGCCTACTTGGACTTGATCAAGACCGGTTTTGACTGGGCGCTTCCGCTGCCCGCGACGATGATGACGAACGACATCCCCGCTTTCGCATCCGGCACAGTTGCTTCAATCGCCGAGTCGCTCATGAATTTGAAGGCCACGGGCGTGTTCGGGGCCGCGCTGAAGGTCACAGTATGAAAACACTCCTTCGAGCCGAAATTCTCACCGGTAATGACAACGTTGTCGCCCGGCTTGGCTTCGTCCGGTTCGACCTTGGCGATCCGTGGGCGCTTGCTCTGGTCGCAGATCGGGTCCCGTTCGACTTTTGCGGCATCGAACCCCTTGATCGATTCGGTACCGTAGAGGGTAAATCCTGCGCCATCAACCATCGCGCCTGGCTCCTCCGCGTGGGATACGGTCATGGGTGAAGCCATGGATCCGATGAGTCCCAATAACATGAACCCCGATGATTGCCACGTCTGCATAGGTGCCTCCTTCAATATCAGACACACGATTACTTCTCTTTGATCGGAATATACGTCTCGGCAATGAGTTGTTGACCGGCCGAAGACAGGACGAACCGGGTGAATGCCTCAGCCAGGGGATGTGGCTCCTTCTTGGACAAGAGAAGGACGGGGCGTCGGAGCGGATAGCGTCCGTCTTTGACGGTGGGGCCCTCCGGTTCGACCTTGTCGATAGGCAAAAGTCTGACGGGGACGCCGCCTGAGACGACGGACAATCCCTGGCTCAGAGACAGGTAGGCGATCGCAGACAGAGGGGGAAGTGTTCCCACGACGGTTTTAACGACCTGTTCATCGGAGCCAATCACCTTGGCGGCACCGGTGATCTTGCCGGTAATGCCGAGCTGCGATTCAAACGCATCGCGGATGTTTTGGTTGCGAGGCCGGTCGATGACCAATATTTTCGTCTCTAGACCACCGAGCTCGGACCACAGCGTGATCTTACCGGAGAAAATGTCGGCTACTTGTTGCTTCGTGACTTCTTTCGTGAAATTGGAGAGGTGCACGAGGACGCCGATCCCATCCCACGCGATGGGTGTCGCCAAAAGATCTCCTGCTTCAGTTCCGGCCACGGCGATGTGGGCCTGGCCAGATTTGACCATCTCAACAGGTTTCGAATTGCCGTCCCAGACGACATCGAGATAGGCTCTCGGGTTGGCTTTTTCAAATGCGCGGGCGAGGGGTTCGATGGTCGTCAGCTCCGGTCCGTTGCCGGCGATGGTCAAGCTTCCGGCGACGTCCGCAAGGGCGACGAAGGCTATTACATAGCTGAACAGAAGGCTGAGGCCTAGCGAGAGCACGAGTCTCGCGGTCATGCGATCTCCATGGGGCTGGGTGGATGTTGGAAAGAGGACGACGTATCGTCCCTTGCCGTTCACGATCTCGCTTAGCAGGCTGTGGAAAAACTCAGTTTATACACAATACACCGTTGGAATCTTACATCATGGTGCCGATGTCAACATAGCTTCAGGATGCTCAAAAAGGCCAGACTTCTCACCCGCCCGCCCTGAGTCTGCCAAGACAGCCTCTTCGCCCAGGGACGCGCCTTGTCCCAAGCAAGGCCACAGCGAACTAGCACTTACTAAGGGGTGGCTGGGATGATCCCAACTGCGCGCAACGTCTCACCCGCCCACCCACTGGCACGCCGAGACGTGCCAGTTGCCCGGGCGAGGGTCTTCTTGTTTCCCACACTTCACCATCAGGGGAGCAGCCAGACTGTCCTTGACTGCGCGCATCGGACGAGCACCGTTTTATCGTGCGCGTTCTGCGAGCACAAAGGATGGTCTGGCTGCTCCCCCTCCTGCTCTTCTGAGGCCGCGCGTTGCGCGAGCACGGGGATCGTCCCAGCCACCCCGCCCCCTTTTTAGCATCCTGTTAGTGCTCCGTCGTGCCACCGGTAGAAGGATCGGAAGGTGGAGCCGCGTCGGGGGCGGCGCGTTTGCCCATCAGCGGCGGGAGTTTGGCGAACTTGTCCATCCGCTCGTCCAACATGTTGTAGGCTTTCATTTCGGCGAAGCCGGTTTTGCGAGTCCCTTTCACTTGCGTCGTGCAGGCGGACAGTAACCGCGTGGCGCTCTGGGCATTACAGTGAGGGCACACGGTGTCTTCCGCTCTGGCATGGACGGATTGGGTGGCGTCAAAGTGCTTCTCGCATTGTCCACAACGATATTCGTAGATCGGCATGGTTCATATCCTTCACGTCAGATGCAAACCGCACAGAGAGAGCAAGCGCTCTTGACCGGCCGTTGAGCTTTGCCTTATTCTACACACCTAGCTGATATGACTTCTAGTGGTTTTGAGGAGGTTTTCGATGTCCCTGTTGATTCGTAAGTACAAGAGTTTTGGTGGAATAATGCAGGAAGAGCGGATCGACGATCCGGATCGGATCGAGCGGTATATGAGGCTCTTCGACAAGGACGATATTAAGAAGCTCGAGACGGGCGTCAAGGTCTTTATTGAGAAGGATGAGTGGCAACTCCTCTCCTAAGCTGTGTCACGCGTCTCAATCGTCGACGAGACCCCGTCGTAGATTGAATCGGAATCCGATCGCTGGTCGTGAGTGTGTCCAAGCCCGGAATCGCAAGAAATCAGCCATGCTGCGGTCTGTCGGTGAGGTGCTGCTTCTGTGAGCTACTGGATTCACATCGCGCGTTCAATCGATCGGGTCACGCTCCACAAGGATCGTTGTTCTGAGGTGCCGTCTACGTCAATCGGTTCCTCAAGCGATTTTTGGGAAGGCGGGTGGTTCGATTACCTGGATAAAGAGCGGGCGCTAGCAGCGATGGAGCAGGCCGGGACTACGGAACAGCGCCGTTGTCCGCTGTGCAAAGCCTAAGCAAAAATGGTCAATGGTCATGTGTCATTGGTCGATGGCCAGAATATTTTTGTGCGGGCTTACCCGTTGACCAGTGACTATTGACCAATGTCCGGTTCCCCCTCATGCCACGATTTGCACTCCTGCTGACAACGTTCATCTGGGGCGCGACGTTTCCCGCTACCAAAGCGGTGTTCGAGCAAATTCCACCGCTCTCGTTTCTGTTTCTCCGATTTCTCCTGGGGGCATTGCTGGTCGGGGGCGGGTATCTGCTCTGGAGGTTTCGCTTACACCGTGAGCCAGCGGTCTTGCGGGCGAGTGCGATCGCCACCTGCTGGCTCTTTCTCGGCTATGTCCTCCAAACGGTCGGGCTCCACTATACGACCGCATCGAATTCTGCCTTCATTACGGCGCTGTATGTCGTCATCGTGCCCTTGATCCTGCGCCGATTCGATCGGCGCGTGTGGTTGGCCACCGGAATCGCCACGGTGGGGCTCTGGCTGCTGGTAAAGCCCAGCGCATCCGGGAATCTTGGCGATCTCTTGACGCTCGTCTGTGCGATTGCGTTTGCCGCACATATCGTCTGTCTGGAACGGTTTACGCGCGGGGGGGAGGCGCCGTCCTTGTTTGCGTGGCAAATGATGGCGAGGGTCGTCTTGTTGGTTGCCACGCTGCGGTTTGAACGGGC
>Ga0184623_10001319_pt1 | contig 10791 bp, 9 predicted proteins | sample PLM1_100_b1_FD_133138 | JGI IMG/M metagenome (GOLD analysis project Ga0184623, IMG submission 133138) | Groundwater sediment microbial communities from an aquifer in East River, Colorado, USA - PLM1_100_b1 | ecosystem: Environmental > Terrestrial > Soil > Riparian zone | place: USA: East River...
GATACGTGTCTCGACAACCCGCATCCTCCCAGGTCAAGGGCACCTTTCCATGTTCCGACACCACTCATAACCCGGCCGTCACGCACCTACGTGAATAGTCCAGGCTCGTGGCGCTGGCGTCGCCGGCGTCGGCCGGTAGCAACTTCGTGGCCACGCTCTCGGGCGACAGGGAGGTCCCGGCGCGGGACACCGCTGCCAGGGGGGTCGCGACGTTCAAGCTTCGCGGGGAGGGATCTGCGCTCGTGTTCAAGGTCAACGTGGCCAATATCGACAACGTCGTCGCGGCGCACATCCACTGCGGTGCCGTCGGGGTCAACGGCCCTATTGGCGTCACCCTGTTCGTGGGGACTCCGGCCGGAGGGGCCGTGAACGGGACATTGTCGGAGGGAACAATCACCGCTCCGGACCCCGGAAACGGGTGCGGATGGACCGACCTAACGGCGGTCCTCGCCGCGATGGGCGGCGGTGACACCTACGTCAATGTGCACACCAACGACGGGGTGCCGCCGACCAACACCGGGCCCGGGGACTTCCCCGGCGGGGAGATCCGCGGCCAGATCCGGTAGACCTGACAGGAGATCGGACGGTGCCTAACCCACCTCCTCCTTTCGGAATTTGACGAACAAGTTGTGAGGTTCCGCGCTCAATGTTGCGTTCCAGTTATTTCCGTATTCATTTCACTTTCGCCGCTTAAGCGGTGAGGGAACGAGTGCACAGTGCACCGTCCCCCGCTCCTGAAATACGCGCACTCGCCGACGATCCTCAAATAGCCCCAGCGGGGTCAGGGTCGGGTGACGATCATCGTGCCGAGGCACATCTCGTCGGTCGTGCCCTCGCCCCACACCACATACCGCGGTGGCGTGTCCGCGAGCGAAGGGAGCAGCTTCCGCTTTCCAGCGTCGTGCGTGCACGTCACTCGGACGACGTCGCCCTTGCCCAGGGTCACGGGCTTGGCGAGCCGGCGGGCCCCCTGATTGTCGAAGTCCCACACGGGGATGTCGAGCAGGACGCGTTCGCGCGCGGTTCCGGGGTTGACGGTGATCCGGATCGACTTCCCCAACAGGTGCATGTGACCGGCCGCCGCCCGCACGGTGGTCGGGCGGTCGATGCGGCGGTCGCACGACTGGGTGACCCCGGCACGCGGTGCGGCCGGGTCGCCGTCGCAGAGGTACTGGAGGCCGGCGACGGTCGTGCCCGAATCGGTGCCGAACCGGGACATGACGTCGAGCAGCGCGGCCTCGCGGTTGCAGAGACGGCCGGACTCGCCCGGGGCGCACGGCAGTTCGACGGGCGCGGGGAGCAGGACCGCCTCGAGCGGTCGAATCGATGGGCTGGCAGGCGTCACGCGCAGCCGCAGACCGGTGCGGTCAGGAGCCCGGCTGACCCGCAGGTTGTAGTGCACCTGCAGGACGAAGCGGGTGCCCGCCTCGACGCGGACGCCGAAACCGTCCGGGTAGGTCTGCGCTTTCCCGCCCGGCGCCCAGGCCGCGAGCCAGGGCGCGTTGTCGAGCTGCGCTCCTGGACCGCCGCCGTCGGACACACCGCTGCCGCCGAAGCAACTCCACCCGTCGCCGTCGCTGCGGGCGTCGGCAGTCTCTGCCGTGGCGGCGCGGTCGGGCGGCACCCGGAACAGGATCGCGTGGTGTACGGCCGCAGGGTTGCCCGGCTGGAAGCCGAACGCGGTGAGGAAGCCGGTAGCAGTGAGGTGTGGGTCGAGCAGGAAGCACCGGTAGTCGTCCGTGCCCCCGTTCGGGGCGTCCGGTGTGTACGGGCGGGCAAGCGCGAGCGAGAGGACCCGCTCCCCCGCACGGACCGGGAAGGTGGGGGCTGGCGTCTGCGGGTGGACATGCCCGGTCGGGCGTGCGGCGTCACGCGTCGCCGCGTCGTCGCGGGTAGCGGTGCCGGTGGCACAGCCGGCGAGGACGAGCGCCGCAGCGGCCAGGGCCACGGCGACGCGCCGGCCTGCGCCGACCAGCACGTTACTCATGCATGGAGGGTATGACCTGGGAGTGCCCACCGGGCACGGATGGGCGCGCCCGAACCGGTTCAGCACACCGTGAAGATCCGCGGACGCTTCCCGGTTCGGGCCTTGGCGATCGGCAGTGGCAATTTCGGTGATCGTCTAGGTGTGACACGAAATCGAGTCTCGGCGCTGACGAGTATGGATGAGCACATACCTGTCCCAGCTGGGCCGACCAGGTCATCGTCGAGCGGCCGCTCGCGGTGGTCGGTTGGCCCACGCGTGTTCAGGGCCGTTCGTCGACCTGCGCGCCATCCTGGGCAGAGGCGGAGGCAGGAGAGCTATCTGGTGTTTCCTCAGTCCTTCGGCGTCCGGCGATTACGGGCCGAGGGATCGAGGTGCCCACGTTGTGCGGTCGATCGGTCGCGCGTCCATATTGGGGTGGCTCACCCCTCGTGTCATCAAGGAGTGGTATGCGGAGAACCTTCCTTACCGCCTCGTTCGTCGTCGCATCGGGTGCCGCCCTATTCGCCATAGGAGCGGTCGCGCCGACCGGTGTCGGCCTTGCGGACACTCCGTCCGACACCCGCGGTTACATCGTGGTGCTGGCCGACAGCGCCGACTCCGAGCAGGTGGCCACTGAGCACGCCCGCGCCCAGGGCGCGACCGTCGGGTACGTGTACAGCAACGCGCTCCACGGGTACGCGGCGCAGATGAGCGCCACGGCCGCCGCCCGCATCGCCAGCGACCCCCGCGTGCGCTGGGTACAGCCGGATCGGGAGGTGCACGCCACCGCGCAGACCACGCCGACCGGGGTCAACCGGGTGGATGCCGAGCTCAGCCCGACGGCGAAGATCAACGGCGTCGACGAGCGTGTCAACGCCGACGTGGCGATCATCGACACCGGCATCGACCTGGACCACCCCGATCTCAACGTCTACACACCCGGTGCGAAGAACTGCTCGACGGGCCGCTCCGCTGACGACGGCAACGGCCACGGGACGCACGTGGCAGGCACGGTAGGCGCACTCGACAACCAGATCGGTGTCGTCGGGGTCGCCCCCGGCGCGCGGCTCTGGCCGGTTCGCGTGCTCAACAACGCCGGCAGTGGTAGCTGGTCGAGCGTGGTCTGCGGCATCGACTACGTCACCGCCAACGTGGCCAAGATCAAGGTCGCGAACATGAGCCTCGGCGGCACCGGCACCGACGACGGCAACTGCGGCAACACGAACCAGGACGTGTTGCACCGGGCGATCTGCAACTCGGTGGCGGCCGGCGTCACCTACGTGGTGGCCGCGGGGAACGAGTCCGACGACGCGAAGAACCACGTGCCGGCGGCGTACGACGAGGTCATCACGGTGAGCGCGCTCGCCGACTTCAACGGCCAGCCGGGCGGCGGCGCCGCCCCCACCTGCCGTGCCGACGAGGATGACACGTTCGCCAACTTCTCGAACTTCGGTGCCGATGTCGACATCATCGCGCCCGGCGTCTGCATCCTGTCCACCTGGAAGCGGGCGGGGTACAACACGATCTCCGGCACGTCGATGGCCACCCCGCACGTCACCGGCGGCGCCGCGCTCTACGTCTCTACGCATGCTGGCGTGTCACCAGCCCAGGTGAAGAGCGCCCTCCAGGCAGCCGGCACGACCGATTGGACGCCGACCCAGGACCCGGACGGCGTCCACGAGAAGCTGCTCAACGTCGCGACGTTCTAGACACCTGTGCGACGACGGCCCGGGGAGCGAGCCGGTGGCAACACCGGCGCCCTTCCCGGGCCGACTCATCGGCGGCGCCCCGACGGTCGAGCGCCGCCCACGGCGGCCTGCCCAGCAGGCTACGGGGGCGCCCACGCGCAGGCCTGGGAATTACGTGAGCCTCCACAGAGGAGCGTCAACGGGCCCGGTCCGCCGTTCGCCCCGCGCGTCACTTCGACGGCTGCGGAACCTTCACGTCACATGTCACCTTCGGATTGACCCCGACGTAGTTCAGGGGCCCCGCGACGACCGTGACAGCCACCGTTCCCACTTCGGCGCAGTTGGCCGTCGAGCTGTCGAAGTAGTCGCGCTGGATGGCCGCCGCCAACCCGATGAGCAGCCAGATGACGACCAAGGCACCGCCGATACTCGTACGCATCGTTTCCTCCTTGGACTGGACGGCCGCGGCCGCGAGGCTCGCCCCGGCCGACTGAGGATAGCCGCGAATCCGCCATCCGAAACATGTCCGGCACCGCGGTGGACGGCAGGCATTCCCGTGCGGCCGCGGGCAGCCACCGTGCGATGCCCGGTGGAATACTCGGATCGTGCGCTATTCCTGCTTGTGAGTGGGCCTGCGAGCGGGTCGATGCCATGCCGCGTGGTACTGGCGGACGGCAGCCTCGTACACCCCCTCGGGCAAAGGCCACGGTGCGTCCTCCGGCGCGTCCTGCCTGCGCAGCGCGGGTGGGATGGCTTCGATCCAGCCGAACAGACCGTGCCGCCAGCGACGCCGCACGTCCCGTCCGGCGTCGGTCACCCAGTACCGGTCGGCATCAGCGTCGGCGCCGATGAGACCGGCGCGACGGAGCCGTCCCGCCGAGGTGGTGAACTCCTCCTCGCTGGGGATCGAGTGATTGATTCCGTCGGCAATCGTGAGCACCCTGACCAGAGTCTGCGCGCCGGGGTCAGGATCATGCGCGATCGCGGCGAAGACCCACGCGTCGGTGCTGGTCCACCGTGAACTCACGCGACCAGCGTACGCAGCCGCATGACGGTCGCCGACGGCCTGCACGCCCGCACCGACGGGTTCAGGCCGCCCCATAACCTGCGTGACCTCTGAGTCGTGGGCGGGATGCGCGCCGGTCGTTGGCCCAGATCGTAGGATGTATGGGTTGCAGGAGTGCTGTAGTGGTGCTAATAGTGCCAATGTGAATTCATTGACCCCATCACAGGGCGAACAGGGCGACTTACTGAGCGACACGGCGGCGGTCGAGGATGGCGACGATGAGGGGCCGCCAACCATCGAGATGCCGGTACCACAGGAGTCCGAGTTAGCGCCTGAGCTGCTACAGCCGGCGCTCGTCGGCGAGGTGTTGTCCGCGTCTGAAAGCGGATCCGCGGATCAGACCGCGCTCGCAGCGGAACCGCCCAGCTTCGGTTCCACCTCGACCATCCCTCGCCAGCGTCTCCGGTTGGTGGGGTGCATCGCCGGCCTGATCATCGTCGGAATGGTGGTCGTAGCCGTCACACACCTGGTCAACACGCCTGTGGGGCCGTCCGATGGATCGGCGCTACCGCAGGCCAGAACAGGCCCGCACAACGATGCCGGCAGCCCGCCGACGTCGAGCGACACGATCGATGTGACAGGTACACCTAGCGCACAGCCAAGCGTTACCGGCTCTGCCGCAGCGGCAAGCCCAAGCCCTTCGTCGCCGGTGACTGGTGTGCCCAGCGAGCCGGTTCAGCCAGTACAGTCGGTTCAGCCGGGAAATCCACCAGTCGTCAGCCTGCCCTCGCCGGCCGGGCCACCGCCCGAGGCGGAGTTGAGGGCGGTCTACTCGACTATCGAGCGTACTGGCCGGGCCCGGTTGCGCGGCCAGGTAGTCGTGTCGAACGTGAGCGACACGACAGCCGTCGGGTGGCAGGTCACCATCAGGTTGCCCGCGGGGGGCACAATATCCGATGTGGACGGCGCTGACTTCACGCAGACCGGTTCCACGGTCAGGTTCACCCCGCGTGGCAACACGCGCAGGATTGCTCCGGGTGGCTCCGTGCGGTTCACGTTCGAGGTACGGAAGTCAAAGGGCGGTGAACCCACCCGATGCTTCATCAACGACCGGCCCTGCGGCTGACAGGGCTTCGACGGCGCGGGTCTGTTCAGGTGGTGGGTATGTCCCGGCGGCGGAGTCCGGCCAGTCCGGCCACGGCGAGCACCGCTGCCACCGCTGTGAGCGTCACCAGCGGGGTCGCGGTTGCCGTACCGCCGGGAAGGTGCGGGACGTGGGTGAACGGCGAGATGTCCAGGACCCACTGGCCGAACTGCAGGGCAGTGCCGACCATGGTGACCAGCAGGCATGTCGCCAGTGCGCCCCAACTGACGGCCGCGAGCCGGGGCACCAGGCCGACCAGCAGGACCGTGATTGCGGCCAGGACCCAGACCGCGGGTAGCTGCGCCATCGCGCCGGCCAGCACTCGGGGTAGCTGTCGGCCGACGTCGCCGGTGTTCAGTCCGTGGGTCAGCCCCATAGCCAGCCCGGCGGCGGCCAGAGCGGCGGCGGGGCCCAGGATGGAGAAGACGAGGTGGCTGCCCGCCCAGCGCAGGCGGCCGGCTGCGGTGCCCAGCACCGGCTCGGCGCGCCCGCTGGTCTCCTCGTTCCGCAATCTGAGGGCGGCCTGGATGGCGTAGCCCGCCGCGATCAGCCCGAACGTGCTCATCATGGCGGCAAAGTAGCTGTCGACGAGTCCGGTCGCGCCGCCGAGACGGGCGAAAACGTCGGTCATCTGGGGGCTGGAGCGCACCAGGTCCCCGACGCCCGCGGCGAGGTAGCCGAGCACGACGCCGAGCACGGCGAACCCGGCGACCCAGCCGGCCAGCAGGCCGCGGTGCAGCCGCCAGGCCAGCGCCAGCGGCGAGCGCAGGCCGGGTGCTGCCGAAGCCGGGCCGAGCCGGGCCGGCAGCAGGCCCGCGCCGACGTCGCGCCGCCCGGACAGCGCGACGGCGACCAGGGCGAGCACCGCGGTGAAGCCGGCGGCGAGCGCGACCGGCCACCACTGATCGCCACCGTAGGGGTGGATCCGGTGCACCCAGCCGATCGGCGACAGCCAGGACATCCAGGACAGCGTGCCGTCGCCCAGGGCGCTGATATCGCCGACGACCCGGAACACGTAGGCCGCGCCGAGGGCTGTGATCGCGATCCCCCGTGCGCTGCCGGCGCCGCTGGTCAGCTGTGCGGCCACGCCGGCGATCGCGGCGTACACCCAGCCGGTGGCGGCGAGCTGCACGCCGAAGACCACGGATCCGGCGGCCGGCAGGTCTTGGCCGATCATGCCCGCGGCGAGCAGTGCGCCGAGGACCAGGTTGGCGCCGAACGTCGCGACCAGGGCCGCGGCCAGGCCCGCGTGCCGACCGACCACGGTCGAACCGAGCAGCTCACGGCGGCCAGCTTCCTCTTCGGTGCGGGTGTGCCGAATGACGGTGAGAATGCTGAACAGCCCGACCATGACCGGAAGAAAACCTGCCCGCCACGCGACCAGCTCGCCGAGGCTCGAGCCGAACAGACGACCGTAGAGCGCGACGAAACCCGCGTTGTGTGCGCTGGCGTCGGCGTACCCCAGCCGTCCCGCGGCCGTCGGGAAGAGCGCGTTGATGGAGGTCACGTAGGAGATCGGGACGAGGCCGAGGAACAAGACCCACAGGGGCATTAGAACCCGGTCTCGCCGCAGGATCAGCCGGACCAGCTTGCCGGTGCCCGTCAGCGTGTTCATCGCGACACCTCCGCGCCCCCGGCGCCGGCCGCCCCAGTCCGGTCGTAGTGCCGCAGGAACAGCTCCTCCAGGGTGGGCGGCTGGCTGACGAGGCTGCGCACGCCCACCGCGATGAGCTGGCGCAGCGCCTCATCCAGCGCGTCGGTGTCGACGTCGAAGCGCACCCGGCCGTCCTCCGCGCGCAGGTGATGCACGCCGGGCAGGGTGGACAGTCCATTCGCCGGGGCGACCAGCTCGGCGTGGATGGAGGTGCGGGTAAGATGGCGCATGTCGGTGAGGGTGCCGGTCTCGACGGCCCGACCGTCGCGGATGATCGTGATCCGGTCGCACAGCGCCTCAACCTCGGCCAGGATGTGGCTGGACAGCAGTACGGTGCGGTCGCCGCCGCGCTGCTCCTCCCGGATGACCTGACGGAACTCCTCCTCCATCAGCGGGTCCAGGCCCGAGGTCGGTTCGTCGAGCAGCAGCAGCTCCACATCGGAGGCCAGCGCGGCGATAAGGGCCACCTTCTGCCGGTTGCCCTTGGAATAGGCGCGCCCCTTCTTGTGGGGGTCCAGGTCGAAGCGCTCCAGCAGGTCGGCGCGGCGGCGTTTGTCGAGCCCGCCGCGTAGCCGGCCGAGGAGGTCGATCACCTCACCGCCGGACAGGTTGGGCCACAGCGTGACATCCCCGGGCACGTAGGCCAGCCGGCGGTGCAACGCGGTCGCGTCGGCCCACGGGTCGCCGCCGAGAAGCCGGGCGGTACCCGCGTCCGCCCGCATCAGGCCCAGCAGGACCCGGATCGTGGTGGTCTTCCCGGCCCCGTTGGGGCCGAGGAAGCCATGCACCTCACCGGTGCGTACGGCCAGATCCAGCCCGTCCAGGGCGCGGGTGCGCCCGAACGTCTTGACCAGACCCTCAGTGCGAATCGCCTCGGTCATCGTCGTACTTCTCCCTCGCGCGCGCGGCATCCCGCGCGCCGCTGTCGGGCGGGTGTGCTTGGGGCCGGTCCATCGCCGCATGTATCTGGGCGGCCTGGTCCGGGGTGAGTAGGGGGTGTGCGAAGACGTCCACGAATCCTCTGTTCATCCGCGCGTGTCCCTCGGCGGTGCGGACGTCGACCCCCAACGCCCGGGACAGCTGGTCCTGCATGAGGAACACGCCCATCTGCATCGCGCAGAGCACCGCTGCGTAGGCGCGCAGATCCTTGACCTCGACCTTGGTGCGGGCCAGCCATTGCTCGCCGAGCTGGACCATGTCCTCGAACATCGACGCCGCCGCGTCCGAGCCGTCCATCATCGACCGCACCAGGTAGCTCTGCAGCAGTCTCGCCGTTGGGTGCACTGAGCCCACGAACGCCTGGTCGGCCAGCCGACCCTCGATGAACATCTGTTCCCGGATGCGATTCATCTGGTCCATGGCGTACGAGTCGCAGGCGTCGCGCAGCGCCTCCTTCGACCCGAAATGGTGCCGAACCAGCCCCGACGACACCCCCGCCGCCGTAGCGATGTCCCGGATCGTCGCGCCGTCAATGCCGCGCTCGGCGAACAGGTGCAGCGCTGCGTCCCTGATGCGCGCGCGGGCCGTCAGATCCTCGGGCGCCCGATCCCCGGCCGGGTCAACCGCCATCGCTCCACCCTACACACGCGTGGCGAAAACTACTCATGCGGGTAGTCTACTACACGCGTGTGTACCGCTTCGTCGCATTGCGTGGCTGCCGCGCGGGTGCTAAGCCACTACGTGGGCGCCGGACTACGCCTCCCCAGCGTCGGCTCGCCCGCCCGGGGAGGCAGCCACGGGGGTTGGGGCGCCCGAGGAGGCTCCCGTGGCCAACTACCGCGGGGTTCGCCGGCACGCCGACAGGGAAGGGTCCGCGATGACCACGCACTTGATCCGCGCCGGCGTCGCCGCCGGTCTCGTGGCCGCCAGCCTCGTTGGGGGCGCGCCCGCCACGGCAGCGCCGCAGGGCAACATCGGGGGGTTCTCGGCTGAGATCCGCCGGGCCTCCTACGGCGTCCCCCACATCACGGCCACGAGCTTCGCGAGCCTCGGCTTCGGCGTCGGCCACGTGCAGGCCGAGGACAACATCTGCGTGATCGCCGAGAGGATCGTCACCGCCGATGCCACGCGGTCCCGGTACTTCGGCGCGACCGATGCGAACATCCGCAGCGACCTGTTCTTCCAGAAGGCGAAGCTCGACCGGGTCGTCGAGCATCTACTCGCCGGCAGGCCCGACGGTATCGACGCGCCGTCGCGGCAGGCTCGCGACCTGGTCCGGGGCTTCGCCGCCGGTTACAACGCCTACCTGCGCAGGACCGGGGTCGCGAACCTGACCGACCCGAAGTGCACCGGCCAGCCGTGGGTGCGCAAGATCAATGAGTTCGACCTCTGGCGTACGACGTGGGCCAGCCTGGTCCGCGCGGGCTCGCGCGCTCTTCTGGACGGCATCGTCGCAGCCGCTCCACCCGCGACGACCGAGGCCAAGGCGGGCAAGGCGCCCGGCGCGGCGGGCGTCGTCGCCGCGAACGACGGCGTTGGGGCGGGCGACGGCAGCAACGCATACGGGCTCGGCCGCGCGGCGACCGCGAACGGCGCCGGCATGGTGCTCGCCAACCCCCACTTTCCCTGGGACGGCCCCGAGCGGTTCTACCGGATGCACCTGAAGATCCCGGGCGTGTATGACGTGGAGGGTGCCGCGCTGATCGGCGACCCGATCGTCGAGATTGGCCACAACGCCACCATCGGCTGGAGCCACACCGTCTCGACCGCCCGGCGGTTCGTGTGGCACCAGTTGACGCTCGTGCCCGGCGACCCGACGTCCTACGTGTTCGACGGCGCGGCGCGGAAGATGACGCGACGGACGGTGACGATCCGGGTGCCGGCGTCGACGGGCGGCACCACCCGGGTGACCCGCACCTTCTACGACACGCGGTTCGGCCCGGTGGTCGTCGTGCCCGGTACGTTCCCGTGGACAGCAACCACCGCGTACGCGATCACGGACGTCAACGCGAGCAACAACCGCGCGATCGACGGGTGGCTGCAGATGGGGCGCGCCGGCACGGTCCGCGAGATGAAGGCCGTGCTCGACCGCTACCAGTTCCTGCCGTGGGCCAACGTCATCGCCGCGGACGCGACGGGCGAGGCGATGTACGGGGACCACTCGGTGATCCCGCGCGTCACGAACGAGCTGGCGGCGGCGTGCATCCCGGCGCCGTTCAGGCCGCTCTACGCGGCGGCCGGGCTGGCGGTGCTCGACGGGTCGACGTCGGCCTGCGCGCTCGGCTCGGATCCCGACGCCGCCGTGCCGGGCATCCTGGGGCCGTCGCGCCTGCCGGTGCGCTTCCGCACCGACTACGTGACCAACTCCAACGACAGCTACTGGCTCGCCAACCC